>RCMY010002062.1_pt1 | contig 18362 bp, 21 predicted proteins | sample 2041341 | NCBI WGS metagenome assembly RCMY01 (sample SAMN09708234, study PRJNA481090) | Marine sediment metagenome, whole genome shotgun sequencing project. | reverse complement strand
TGCTCAGGCCGATCCGTGGGCGACCGTCGAGGACCGCGATCGTGGCCGGGACGGCGCCGCCCTCGCGGATGATCCGTTCGACTTCGGTGGCCATCTCGACGTTCTGGGGGAACGGCATGCCGTGGCTGATGATCGTGCTCTCGAGCGCGACGACGGGTGCGCCGTCGTGCACAGCCTGGGCCACCTCCTCGGTGAGCACGAGATCGGGGTGGGGGACGGTGTGGGTGGTCGTCATGTTCATTTCTCCTGGTCGAGTGCGGCTCGAACGAGTCGCGGGGTCAGATCTGGTCGCACGGTGTGCGAACTGGCGATGGTCAGTGCAGCGGCGGCGTGGCCGAATCGAGCGGCTTCTTTTGCTGAGCCGCCGGCGAGCAGCACGTGGCAGAACGCGCCGAGCATCGAGTCGCCGGCACCGGTGACGTCTTCGACGTCGGTTGCCACGGCGGCGAGTTCGATGATGTGATCGGCGGTGCTGAGCATCGAGCCACGTTCGCCCAGTCGGATCCACACCAGTTCGACACCTCGGGCGTGGAGGGATTGCGCCGCGGTGCGAACCTGTCGGTCGGTGCGAGTCGGCAAATCGGTGAGCGCCGCGAGTTCATCGCGATTGGGCGTGACGGCGTAGACGCGAGCATCGATTGCGTCCTTCAGACCGGCTGCCTTGGGCACGCTGACCGGCTCGAAGATGGTGCGCACGCCTGCAGCGAGGTCGAGTGCATAGTTCAGAGCGCCGAGGTTGATGTTGCCGTCGAGGACGAGGACGCCGGCGGTCGCGATGATGTCGCGTGCACTGTGGAGTTGTTCGGGTCCGAGTTCGGCGGTCGCCTCCATGTCTGCGATCGCGACGATCAGTTCACCGTCGGAGTCGAGCACGGCGGTGTAGGTGCCGGTCGGTCGGTCGGTGCGGGTGACGTGTTCGATGCGTACGCCGGCTGCCGTGGTGTGATCGAGGAGGTTGTCACCCATCGGATCGCGTCCGACGACGCTGATCAGGTGGACGCGGTCTCCGAGTCGGGCGATGTTCTCGGCAACGTTGCGCCCCACACCGCCTGGGGCCATCGAGCCGTGACCGGGGTTGCTGGTCTGGCTGGTCGCCCGAGCGGTGCTGCGGGCCTTGAGGTCGACGTTGGCGCCACCGATGACCACGGCGCCGGGCTGCTCTGCAAGCACGTAGCCGCGACCGAGGATCACGCCCTTCTTGCCGAGATTGGACAGGTGCACGTTGATCGACGCCCGGCTGGTTCCCAGCGTTGCGGCCAACGCGCCGGTACCGATCAGCGGGTCGCGCCGAAGCAAGTCAACGATCTGCTGTTCCCGATCCGTGAGCATACTTATGATTATAAGGGGTGCTTACTTCAACAAGCAACCCGAGGAGGGGATGCGACCCATCCGGTCACTGAGCCGGACAGGTCACACGCCCTCACCCAACGAGCGCGATGATCAGGAGTGCTCGGGTTCGCCGGACCGGGTGGCAGCTTCGATCCGCTGGCCGATCTCGTCGTCGACGTTGCGCCAGTACTGGAATGCTCGCTCGCGGACGTCCGCGCGCACGCCGGTCAAGCCGCCGGACACGGTGGCGACGAACCGATCGCGATCGCCATCGTCGAACACGTCGCGGACCAACTGGCCGGCCTGTGACCAGTCGTCGTCATCAGCGTGGAGCACGTAGGCCTGGCGGACCATCTCGCCGTCGGCCTCCCATCCTTCACTCACCGGTCCCTCATGGTCGGCGTACGAGCGACCGTCACTGTTCGGCGCGTACACCGGCGCCGATCCAGCGTGGTCGAAGGTCATGTTGCCATCGAACACGTACGGGTTCGGGGCGTCGTTCGTTGGTTGGTTGACGGGAAGTTGGTGGAAGTTCGTGCCGATTCGGGCGCGGTGAGCGTCGGCGTAGGCGAACACTCGACCGAGCAGCATCTTGTCGGGGGAGAACCCGATACCGGGAACGACGTTGCCCGGCGAGAATGCTGCCTGTTCGATCTGCGCGAAGAAGTTCTCCGGGTTCTTGTTCAGCGTCATCGTGCCGACCGGGATGAGTGGGTAGTCGCTGTGGGGCCAGGTTTTGGTGAGGTCGAACGGGTTGTATCGGTAGGTCTTCGCGTCGTCGTACGCCATGACCTGCACCGACAGCTTCCAACTCGGATGCTCGCCAGCCTCGATGGCGTCGAACAGATCGCGACGGTGGTATTCGGCGTCGCTTCCAGCGAGACGTTCGGCCTCTTCGCCGGACATGTTCTCGACGCCCTGGTCGCTGTGGAAGTGGTACTTGACCCAGCAGCGCTCGCCGGCGTCGTTGACCCACATGTAGGTGTGGGAGCCGTAGCCGTTCATCTTGCGCCAACTGCGCGGGAGCCCGCGGTCACCCATCAGGTAGGTGACCTGGTGCGCCGACTCAGGCGTGTGCGTCCAGAAGTCCCACTGCATCGTCGCGTCGCGCAGACCGGAATCGGGCAACCGCTTCTGGGAGCGGATGAAGTGGGGAAACTTCATCGGGTCCCGCACAAAGAAGACCGGAGTGTTGTTGCCGACCAAGTCGTAGTTGCCGTCCGATGTGTAGAACTTGAGCGAGAAGCCGCGCACGTCGCGCCACGTGTCAGGTGAACCGAGTTCACCGGCAACGGTCGAGAACCGGGCCAGCATCTTCGTGGTCGTACCGGGCTGGAAGAGTGCGGCCTTCGTGTAGGCCGACACGTCGTGCGTCGTCGTGAACTCACCGAACGCGCCGGCACCCTTGGCGTGCGGGCGGCGCTCCGGAACGTTCTCGCGATTGAAGTGAGCGAGAGTGTCGACGAGATGGACGTCGTGGAGCAACAAGGGACCGTTGGGGGAGAGACTGAGGCTGTTGCGGTCGCTTTCGGCCGGTGCGCCCGAGGTCGATGCGGACCCGCTCGGGTCGGTCCCGTCGTGGATCAGATCATCGCTGGTGGTGGTCATAGGGTTCCTTCGCTGAAGATTGACGGATCGAAGTTGGACTGGCCAGGTTGATCCACAGGGTTCGACGACTGATGTCACTCAGTTCAACACTCGATCAACTCCGCGCCTGAGGCATGTGGCCTTCCGTCGGACGGCTCCGACCGTCCATGATCGAGAGCTGAACTGGCCGCCCTCGACATTCACCGAGACAGTTTGGGGGCGAGACCCACTGACCGGACGCGGAGCCCGCAGAGAACGTGAACATGCGGACGAAACCGTTGCCATCGACTTTTGCTAGCATTGCTGTCAACGTAACCAACACGGAGGTGGCAGCGTGGCAACACTGACTATCCGAGGGGTCGATGACGAACTGCGCGATCGACTCAAGATTCGTGCTGCTCAACATTCCCGCTCGATGGAAGCCGAGGTGAGAGAGATCTTGACCGGTGCGCTGGCGGGAGACTCGAACGACGTCGGTCTTGGGAGTCGAATCCATCAGCGATTCAAGGCGATCGGTGGCGTTGACCTCGACGCGGTCGGTCGGGCGGAACGGCCTCGGTCGGGGCTCGAATGATGGTGTGGGACACGAATGTCGTGTCCGAATTGATGCGTCCGGAACCATCGGAGCAGGTCGTGGAATGGACCGATCGACTACCTGTCAACGAGGTGTTCATCACGGCGAGCACGGTGGCTGAGTTGTTGTACGGGATCGGTCGGCTGCCGATGGGTCGACGGCGCAACAAGTCGGCCGAAGTGTTCGACGAAATGCTCGCAGACGACTTCGCGCGCCGAGTCGTGGCCTTTGATGATGTGGCAGCGGCTCACTACGCCGACATCGTTGTGGAGCGGGAGCGGCTCGGGCGCCCGATCAGCATGGCTGATGCGCAGATCGCCGCGATCTGTCGGAGCCACGGTGCGACGGTCGCGACCAGAAACGTCGACGACTTCGCCGACGTAGGAGTCGACATCGTGAACCCGTGGACCACTTCTTGACCCATTCGGCCCTCCGTCAGGATTTCGGCTCCGGGCGAACTACGACGCGCTGTCCCGGAATGAGATCACAGCCCGACGGTGATCGAGCCCCACGCACATCCGGTGCACCCAAAAACCACCCTCCCTGCCGGAACTGTTCGGCTTTGGGGTGAGCTCGGCGCCACGTGATGAGCTGTGAGTACGCACGATCTTCAGGATCTCCCGCTCGTGTTCGGCAGCCTTGGTGGTCAGGTGGCCCGTGCGTCGAGCGACTGCGCGCAAAGCTCGCGCTGTCACGCTGCTCTCGAGATCCCAGCTCTCACTGATCCGCAGCTTGCTGGCGGCGGTCACAATTGCGTGGGCGCCGAAACGATCAGGCGCCAAGTTGGCCGCCCATAGTGTCGCCCAAATGGCCGCGAGAGACCTCCTGGGCGACCCGGTCGCTAGCGCTTCGGTGCGCTGAAGTAGCGAAGAACGCTGGCGGCGGACAGAGGTCGTCGCTCGGCGAATGGCGGTCGAACCCGTCGTCGCTCTCCAGGGGCCCCGATCCGTTGGTAAGCCGACGATGTTGCACGAGATCGCTCGAGAGCACGCCGTCTCGATCGTCGACCTCGATCGGCCTGAGCTGCGCGAGTCTGTCGCTGCCGACCCGGCGGCATTCGTTGGTCGTTCGGCACCGGTGTGCAACGACGAGTTCCAGAAGGCCCCGATCGTGCTCGATGCCATCAAAGCCGAACTCAACCGCGACCTGCGACCGGGCCGATTTCTGATCACCGGCTCGACTCGCTCGGGGGTTTCGGTGAGTGGTGGTTCCAGGGGGTCGCTGCTTCGAGTTGAGCGGAGACCCGAATCAAGAGGTCTTCTCTCGCTCGAACCACGTCGTCACAGGAGACCGTCGCGAGTTGACTGCCGTCGCCCACGGGCGGATGTCGTGAGCGACAGCCTCACTCTTCGGAGCGAGGCCGGGCTGAGGTGACGTGGTGGGAGTGAGTTTCGCGGAAATGATGCGCCAGCGACTTCAGCAGTGAGATCGCGAGATCTGGGTTGCGGCGCACGATGTCGATGAATCGGTCGTGTTCGACAACGATCAGCGATGTTGGTTCGGTCGCCGTCACGGTCTCCAATGCAGGAGCCGGATCGAACATGGTGATCTCGCCGATGATTTCACCCTCTTTGAGGTCGGCAACGTACTCATCATCGATCGTGACCGAAGCGGCACCGTTGACGACGATGTAAGCGTGCCGCAAATGTTTGCCCTGCGTAATGATCCGGCGGCCGGAATCGACAGTAATTTCATCGGCGATCTCGGCGATCGCCGCCAGGTCTGCTTTGCGACAGCCAGCGAACAGCGGCACCGCGGCAAGCCGTTCGATCTTCGCAGTTGGCTTCATCAACCCTCCATCCATTCATCCCGGGGCCGCTTGCGACTTGTCCGGATCCCGTCGTCGGTTCTCGATCACGGCCAACCTATGACACATGCGACTGGAACAACGGACTCGGCTGTATCCCGTAGGACCAGTTGGGTTCGGCGTGAGCTTCCTGAGCGGTCTCGGGCTCGGCCACATTGAGCTTCCACATGCACGATGTCTGGAGCCGGCTCAGGGTCGTGAGGGCGGCGGTCGGTGAGAACGTCGACAACGAGCGCCCGGCGACTCGCTCAAACCCCAACAGAGCTCCTCGCCAAGGCGGACGCTTCGGATCTGCGGACGCGCTGGCCGCCGTTCAGCGAGCGAGTTCGTCTCGGAGGTGCGACCGCCCGCACAGGATGAGATCGATGTATCGGATCAGTGTTGAGGTCCGTGAACTTCGCAGACGTGAACGGTTGCGGCGTGGGCTTGGCCCATGGTGATTTCGCCGTTCGGGGCGATGTCGAGGGTGTGGCCGATCGTGGTGATCGTCGCGAGCAGGACACTTTCATCGAGGTCGTGGGTGATGGCGAGGCAGCCGTCAGCGACGTGTGGGTCGACGGTGTGGACACCAGGTGTTGCGGTGATTGTCTCGATGACCTGATTGAAACATGTGGGGCAGTTGATGTCGGCGGTGACGTAGGTCAGCACGAGTGAGTTCCTTCAGTGCGATGGGTTGGAGGGTGCGGTTGGTTTACCGGTGTTGTGCCGGTCGCCATGTTCCTTTGCCGAGGAATCGTTGGGCCATGGCCCACGCCATCCCAGTGGCCCGCTTCTTGGCTTGCTCGGCGTGTGGGCCGGTCCATCCGCCGTCGACGGTGTCGTAGAAGACCTCGAGCCAGCGATCGAAGAGTTCCTGAGTGAACGGATCGGTGTCGTGCAGTGTTCGGTGCGCCTCGATCACATCGATCTCATAGCCGGGGGCATAGAGCAGGACGTGGCACCAGTAGTCGGAGACGGACTCGATGTGGCCTTGCCAGTCGATGAAGCCGGGCGCGAAGTTGAAGTAGGGCTCAAGGAGTTCGTCTTGGACGACGTCGACGTACTGGCGCGTGACCATCTCGACGATCTGTTCGGTTGTGTCGAGGTCGCGTCCGCAATGCTCCCATGGTCCCGATCGGCGAGGTGGATCGAGCGGAACCGAACCGGGGACCATTGGTGCCTCGGGCGCACGGTAGAACTGGATGTAGAACGTTGCGTCGGTCGAGGGTTCGACGCGGTGTTCCATGCTTGGCTCGATCACTGCGCTGTCACCGGATCCGAGGCCGACATCGCGAGGGTCGCTGCCCTGCAGGTCGGTGTAGCGGACGGTGCCGGATTGGACGAACAACTGAGCCCAGACGGTGGTGCGGTGCGATTCGGCGAGCTGATCGGGCAGGGATGCGAAGTCGAACAGCGGCGTGCGTCGGGCTTCGATGAGTTGTGGGGGAAGTGTCGGCTCGCTCATCGGTGCCATCCTTGTATGCAGATCGTGGTGGGTTGCTCGAACAACGGTAGTAGACGCCGTTGCCGCAGCATGACGGTGTCGAGGCCGACGTGGATCATCAGCCGTGGCGGAACCAGGCGAGAACGAGGCCGACTGGAACGCTGAGCAGCACGAGCGTCGCCATTGCCCGATATGCGTACGTCGGGCGCTGTGCGACGGCGTCGGGTCGGCGGACCGCGACGAGGAAGAGGATCAGCGCTGCGCAGGTCGTGACGCCTCCGATCGTGGTCGTCGTCGGCGATTCTAGGAGTGTGCCGGCGAGGGTCGCGACGAGCCCGGCGTTCCACGATGCTGCTTCGACACCTACGATCGAGGGGAGGGGAGGACGGGTGGCGAGCAGCGCCTGCCCGGCGCCCAGTGCGATCTGGGCCACGCCGCCGACGAGCACCGTGTAGGCCGCCACCCACGGACCTGCGGTGAACTCGGTGGGTCGGGTGATCGCTGCCACGAGTCCACCGCCGATGATGCAGAGCGCACCAGCGGCGAGGAACCAGCGCATTGCTGGCCATCGTTCGACGAGACGGTCGGCCGACGCGATCTTCTCAGCAGCCCGAGTTCGAGGCGTGTCGCCTCCGACATGTGGTGCACTGTCGGCGATGTCGGTGCTGAACCCGCACTGGTACTCGCGTTCGACGAGCGGTTGGACGGTGTCGCTCATGCGTCTGCCTTTCGCCGATTGGTATCGGATCGCTCTGCCGGCCCGGTGACCGGAGAGCGGTCGGGTTCCTCGCCGACGAGCTGTCCTGCGTGGACTCGTGCCACGTTGTTTGCCAGCGTCTTCATCTTCTCTGCGTTCGGGCCGCGCCAACCGAGGTCGAGTGTCTCCTCGAACAGGTCGAGCCAGCGGTGGAAATGCTCGATCGTGAAAGCTCGCCCGGTGTGGACATCGAGGTGCGCTCGGAATGGGTTGCCGACGTAGCCGACGGTGCCGAACAGCGCCCGGCACCAGAAATCGGTCAGCTTCGGCAGATGCTCGCTCCAGTCGACCTTGGCGACGTCGTTGAACATGGGGCCGAGCAGGCCGTCCTGGGCGACATCGGCGTAGAAGCGACGCATCACCTCGGCGACCTGTGACCGGTCGTCCACGTCATGCGTGGGTTCTCGATGGGCGGATCGAACCGATGCCATGAACTCACCGTACCCACGCCGTGGATAAAATACAGTGGTTGGTAGATCAATGGGTCAGATCGGCTTGGATCCTGGAGCCAGCCGTCTATGCTCGACTAGAAGATGCACCAAGAAGACGAGAGCGTGTCGACCACAGTGAGCACACGCCGATGACAGCACTGCAACAGCAGGCTCGGGCACTGGGTGACCCGACACGCCATGCGATCTTTCGGTACATCGCAGAGTCGAGTGGCGGCGTCGACGTTGTCGAACTCACCGAACACTTCGGGTTCAATCACAACGCGATCCGACAGCACCTGGCGAAGCTGGTCGACGCCGAACTGGTCGTCCAATCGACGGCTCCGAGTTCCGGCCGCGGGCGGCCGCGCCTCGTCTATCGGCTCGACGCAACAGCAGAGAGTCGCTGGGATGTCGCTGGCCCGTACGAACGACTGTCGCTCCTGTTGAGTGAGGTCATCCGTACTGGCGAAACCCCCGTTGAGATCGGGCGCCGGGCCACACAGCGAACCCGCCTCGGTGCATCGCCGCTGCGCCGCGAGGACCACGATCCGGCGTCGACACTCTTCGACGAAATGGCTCGTGGAGGCTTCTCACCTCGCCACCGGTCCGGACGCGAGGTCGCCATCGAGGAAGACGGTTCTAGCGAGATCGTGTTGGAGAACTGCCCGTTCGCGACGGCGGCGCTCGCCGATCCCGACACGATCTGCGGTCTCCATCTCGGTCTCGCCATCGGTGTCGCCGAGCGCACTGGCGGTCTCGTCGTTGACGAGTTGATTCCGCGTGACCCGAGGCGAGCGAAATGTATTCTGCGCTATCACACGGTCAATACGACGATCGAAGAGGTCGAAGCGTTCGCCCCGGCTGACGACTCCGCGGCAACCGGCACCTCCGATCCTGGTTCCAGCGGGGTGACGCAATGACATTCGACCAGGACACCCGGAGAACGCGACGTTGCGAGCGACGTCGAGGGGAGCTGCTGGACGCCGATGTGGTGTTGCCTGCTGCATCCGAAGCGGCGGCACCGACCGAGGTCGACCGGGCAGTCGTTCGCACTGATCGGGTCGGAGACGGCCGAACTCGCGTTGATGGCCAGCCCTGTGATGGGTGAACTCGAGTTGGTGCAGCTGAGACGATCGCTCGGCGCGTCGGCGATCATCGTGTGTCGATGGGGCGACGGCACCGTCAGGCTGGTGCGGCGCGGTCAGATCGCCGTCTTCGATGGCACACGCCGCTCGACGTCGCCCAGGCGATGCTCGATTTCTGCGTCCACAGCGTGGCGCCGAGCCCGGTGTCGGTGACGATCGAACCATGAGCACCGTGACTGTTCCGAAAGCGTCGCCGAGGCATGAGCGCGTTGCACGTTCCGAGGCACCGAGCCTCGAACTGAAGGACGGTGAACCCGACGATCCGCTCGCCGGTTGGCTTCGTCGTGCCCCGTGGCGAACCGAGAAACCCCTTCCCGGCACCGTTGCCGCAAAGTACCCGGAACCCGCCGCCGTGACCGTGGCGCGGGTGATGGATTTCGAGGGATTCGACGTTGGCAAGGTCGTCGTCGAGATCGATCGTCTCGGAATCGATCGGATCCAACTGGAGGAGGCAAAGACCTACTGGGCACGCCAGCTCGGACGTCGGCCGAGCGACGACTTCGCTGGGTACCGCGTGCTGGAGTCCCTCGAGGCGGCGCTTCGCGCTCGACAGGTTAGCGATGCGCCGTGAACCGGTAGCGGCTCACAACGCTCGCCGTCCTGGCATGGCAGAGATCGCCGCCGCCGCCGCACCTGCGATCATTGGCAATGACGACCTTTCTCTTACCGCACGAACCGATCGCCTCACTGGATGACCATCTCGCCACCGACGTCGGTGGGCGCGGAATCGAGCGCGCCCGAACACTCGGTCCAGCGGCCACGATCGAGGTGATCTCGAAGTCGGGGCTGCGCGGACGCGGAGGCGGCGGCTTCCCGACGGGCCAGAAGTGGGCCGGTATCGCTGCCCAGCGCGGCGATCGTCGCTACCTCGTGTGCAACGGCGCCGAAGGTGAACCCGGCACGTTCAAGGACCGCGCGTTGATTCGTGCCAACCCGTATCAGCTGATCGAGGGGTTGATCATCGCCGCCATGGCAATCGAGGCACACGGCGTCTATGTCTGTCTCAAGGCCAGCTTCGAACGCGAGATCGACCTCGTCACGCGCTCCGTCGCTGAGTTCCAGAAGGCGGGGCTGTGCGACGAGTGTTCGATCACGATCGTGGCCGGCCCCGAGGAGTACTTGTTCGGCGAGGAGAAGGCGATGCTCGAGGTGATCGAAGGCAACGAACCCCTCCCTCGTTGGCTTCCGCCGTACATCCACGGCCTCTTTGCAACGGCGCCGCAACTCGGATGGGAGTCTGCAGCAACGGACGATTTCCGCGACGGCACTCCAGGGGCACACCCCACGCTGGTGAACAACGTCGAGACACTCAGCAACGTGCCCCACATCCTCGTGCACGGTGCAGATTGGTTCCGCTCGATGGGCACCGAACAGTCGCCCGGGACCATGGTCGCGACCGTCGTCGGCGACGTCGTGGCACCCGACGTCGGGGAAATCGAACTGGGCACACCACTCGGTGCTGTCATCGACGCGGTCGGGAGCGGGGTCACCCCCGGGCGATCGATCAAAGCGGTGTTCTCCGGGGTGGCGAACGCGGTGATCACGGCCGGCCACCTCGACAGCGCTGTGAGCTACGAGGGTCTGGCGGAGATCGGGAGCGGAATGGGTTCGGCCGGCTTCATCGTCTACGACGACACGACATGCATGGTCGAGACCGCCTACCGCCTGTCACGGTTCTTGTCGATCGAGTCCTGCGGACAGTGCCCTCCCTGCAAGCTCGGCTCGAGCGCAATCACCGAACACCTCGAACGCATCGAACTCGGCACCGGTCGCGATGACGACCTCGCCGTCATCGATGCCTGGCTCGACCGGGTCACCGACGGCAGCCGTTGCTTCCTTGCCGCCGAAGAACGAATCCTCGTGAGCAGCATTCTGCGCGGCTTCCCCGACGAGTTCGCCGAACACATCGAAACCGGACGCTGCCCCCGCCCCCGGCAACTCCCGCTCCCCAAGCTCGTCGACCTGGCAGGCGGGGTAGCGGTGTACGACGAGTCGTTCTGGCGCAAACGCCCCGACTGGACCTACGACCCCGTCACCGACCAGTGACCAGAACGGCTCGACCTGCGACGAGCGCTACGACCCCGAGAGGGTCCCGAGAACAGACGGCCCCGCTGGGATCAACCTGGCCGACCAACCCAGCGCGGCATCGAAGACGGTGTCTCCGACGCTCGTGCCGAGGCGACACCCATGGTCAGATAGTGGTACCCCGTTCGCCGAGCAGCTGCCACGCCCTGAAGTCGGTCAGGGCGGCGACGTGGTCGTCCCGGCCACGTGGGCGGCACTGAAGATCGGGCCGAGGAGTCGCCCACGACGTCGTGCTCGGCAAGCAGCACAGAGACCGGATTCGTGGCCGACCCGAACGGGAGCGTTGGTGCCGTTTCAGTAGCGGCGAGTTCGCGGGCCATGGGGAACAGCACCTGCTCTTCTTTGGTGAGGTGCGGTTCCAGGTCGGCCCGGAGGGTCGCGAGCGCCGACAGGCGAGGCAACTCCGCCCACAGATATCGATGATGAGTGGATTCGAGATGTCGACCATTTCCGCCACGTCCATCGTTGCCCGCGCTGGCGCGGCCTCGTTGCCCTCGACTGCGGCGAGTTCGGCGAGCACCGTGTCGGCGTCGAGATCGATGGCGCTGCACGCATCGGTGGCAGTTGCGGCGACGATGGTGAGGCCGATGGCCATCTGCCGCATCCCGATCACCCTCGTCGACGACCTCGATCAGCACCCTGCCTCGCTCCGAATAGTTGGATCGAACACCATCCTCTACACCGACCGATGGGCCGTCGGAAAGCACCTGAACGTCGATCTTGCGGCGCGACGTTCGGCAATGACGCCGTCCGAAGACGGCAGTCTTCAGGTCTGCGATTCCTCGGCCGAGTCTGTCCATCATTGTCTCTCGACACGGGGAACTACCGTGAGTCCACCATGACAGCGCACCGTCTCTGCGAGATGTCCGAACTCGTCGAATCTCAACCGGTACAAGTGACCGTTGACGGAGTTCGGGTTGCGGTGGTCCGAGTCGGCACGGAGATCTTTGCGATCGAGGATCGCTGTTCACACCAGCGATCGGTTGCCCTCAGCGACGGTGAAATCGATGCGTTTGACTGCACGATCGAATGCTGGAAGCACGGCAGCCGATTCTCGCTGCGTACTGGTGCGGTCCTGTCGATGCCGGCCACCGAAGACGTCTCGACGTTTCCCACCGTGACCGATCCCGACGGTGTCGTGTCGGTGGTCCTCCCCGACCAGTGACCGATCGACGCAACATCGGGCTCGCAGCATGCCGACGTCGAGGCCGTGGGGTCGAACAGGGCGGCACGGCGGAGCGAGACGGCTTGGTCCGGTCTCGATGCGAGTCAGGGACTCGGGGCCAGCCGGCGTGTGTTGCGCCACAGGACCATGGCCGCGGCAATGCACCCGAGACCAGCGACGCCACTGAAGCCGAGCACCCAGCCGAGACCGTCCCGGATCGCGTCAAGAGTGGCTTTGGAGGCGATGACGTCCTCGCCGCCGAGGACGTCGCGCACGACCTCGACGTCGCCGACTCGGTTGCCGACGACGAAGAGCAGAATCGCTCCGCCCACGGCAACGCCGTACGTGATCCCAATTGTGCGGATGAACTGGTGGGCGCTGTTGACCCGCCCCATCTCCGAATCGGCGGCGCTCGCCTGGAGCAGGGTGAGCCCCGCTGTGGACACGAACCCGATCGACACGCCCATGACGTAGAACGCTCCGAAGATGACCGGGATCGGCCACGTCAAGGCGACCCCGACCCCCGCCCAGATCACGGCCGGAATCATCAGGATCGAGCCGAGCAGGATGGCGTCGGCTTCTCGCCAGCGTTCGAGCAGTCGACTCACGAGGAACGCAGCGGACGACCATCCGACGGTGAGGAAGACCACCGAGAACGCGGCGAACGATTCAGACCAACCTCGCGTCGTCTGCATGTACAACGGGAGGTAGTTGTCGGCCGCGAGGCCGGCGATCAGCACCAGGCCGGACGTCAGATGAATCCGCTTCAGCGGGAACCGCGTCATGTGGGTGCGCGCGACAAGCGGCTCGTCGGAGCGGCCAGAGTTGCTCCAGAACGCACCACCGAACACGATGGCCGCAGCTGCACCGACCGCAGCCAATGGCCAGCGGACGCCGACCTGTGCCACGGCGAACAACGATGCGACGACCAGGCCCGTGATCAGTGCAATGCCGCGGCCGTCCATGCTGACCCATTGCGGCTTGTCGCGCGTGCTGGGCAAGGTCCGCCATCCGGTGGCCAGGGCGAGGGCCGTGATCGGCAACTGCACGACGAAGATCATTCGCCACCCCGCGACGGCGAGCAGGCCAGCGGTGATCACCGGGCCGCCGAAGCCCAGCGTCCCCCAGACCATCGAGTTGGCCGCGAACGCCCTGGCCCTCAGCCGCTGCGGATAGGCCAGACCGACAGAGGTCAGCGCGACCGAGATCACCAGGCCGCCGCCGATGCCCTGGAGCGCGCGAGCGGCCACGAGCATCTCCATGTTCGGCGCTGCTGCGGCAGCCGCACTCGCGAGCAGGAACCACACCCCGGTGGCACGAAACGTTCGTCGCACGCCGACGGCATCGATGATGGGGCCGGCCGTGATACCGGCAACAGCGGACGTCGCCAGGAACGCGGTGATCACCCACGGGAGGAGCGCGACGCCTCCGAGATCATCGGCGATCGACGGCAGCGCGACGACCAATGCGAGGCCGTCGAACGCAGCAATCGCGACAATGGTGAGGTTCGCGAGCGTGACCGGCAAATAGTCGGAAGACCAGATGCCACCGGTTGTCTCGTGCTGCTCGACCGAGTCCACCGCTGCACGCTACAGGTCGACCGGTCGCCAGGTGGCACCTCCGATCGTTCTCCATGCGCGCCGATCTACCCGAAATACAGGATTCCGCGTATCGAAGGCGCAGTGTGCTCGAAACCCTCATTCAACGCAGTGCGGTGATTCCGCCGCTCGAAAGCGTCATCGACGCGTACGTCAATCTCCGGTCCGAATGCTCAAGATCGATGGATCGTTGACAGTGTCCATGGCAGGAGATCTCCCATTGGCAACAGAAGACTCCATCTTCGACGACATTCCATGTCTGGCACTGCTCAGGCCATAGGGCCATCGCGATCCGCCATACCTAGGTGAGCGAATTCGGGTTCGGCACATCCAACGAGAAACCCAACGAGCTGACCGGACCGCGTCGGACGGAACCAGACACACCGACATCAGGCCGGAACGAACCCGACGATTCCGGACGGAACAGCACTTCCCGGACACTTGTCAAGGCCCTCTTAATCCGCAGGTTCCGGGTTCAAGTCCCGGGGGGCGTATTACGAAGACCCCTGATTTCGCAGCAACGCTGCGAGGTCAGGGGTTTCTCGAGACAGACGGCAACATATGATGTGTGCTCATGGCTCTGTATCTCGAAGACAAGCACGCCATACGTTCGACTGTGTCGTGATGTGCGCCCACTGGATTCGAACATGACCACGCTTTTGATTAGCGGCGGTGCCGTCGTAACGGTCGATGAAGACTTCACCATCCACGACCCGGGTTGGGTGCACATCGTCAACAATCGCATCGACGATGTCGGCCCCGGTGTTCCACGGCCGGAGCTCGTCGAGTCCGCCGATCGAGTTATCGATGCAACCGGGTCGGCGGTAATGCCGGGCATGACCAACGCTCACACTCATCTCTTCCAGACGTTCTTTCGCGGCCTCGCCGACGACAAGCCCCTCCTCGACTGGCTACGCGACTGCATTTGGCCAGGTGCCGTTCACCTCGATGGCGATTCCGCCCGGCTTGCAGCCACGGTTGGCCTGATCGAGAACCTCAGGGGTGGTGCCACGTCGGTGATCGACCACCAGTACATCCACATCGACGACTCGATCGACGACGGCATATGCGGTGCGGCCGACGAGCTCGGCGTCCGTTTTCTGCTTGCCCGAGGCTGGGCCGACCGCAACTACGAACCATCCCTGACCGAATCGGTCGACCAGGTAGTCGAGCGAACCCATCGGGTCCGCGATCGGTGGCATGGCCACGACGATGACCGCATTCGTGTCGAGCTCGCCCCGCTCATCCCTTGGGGATGTTCCGACGAGGCGATGCAAGTGACCGTCTCCGAGGCTCGCAGTTGGGGAGCGGGCACGCACATCCACTGCGCGGAAACGGCGATGGAGGTCGAGATGAGCCTGGAGGAACGCGGTGTCCGGCACGTCGAATGGCTCGATCAGCTGGGACTCCTCGGCCCCGACTTCCAGCTCGCTCACAGCGTTTGGCTCAACGACCGCGAACTCGACCTCATCGCCGAACGCGACGCAGTCGTCGTGCATTGCCCAGTAAGCAATATGTACCTCGCTTCCGGTGTGGCGCGAATCCTCGACATGCGTAAGCGCTCGATCCGGATCGCCCTTGCGTCCGACGGTCCCGGCAGCAACAACCGCCAAGACATGTTCGAGGTGTTGAAAGCCACGATCTTGCTCCATAAGATCCACCATCTCGACTCGATGGCGCTTCAACCCGAGGACGCCATCCGAATGGCATGCCGAGGTGGTGCCGCAGCGATGGGCCAGGCCGACATCGGCGTGATTGCCCCGAACATGCTGGCCGACGTGCTTGTCGTGTCCCTCACGTCGGTGTTCGTGGCGCCGGTGCATCGCGTTCCGAGCGCCCTGGTTTTCAGTGCTTCACCAGCCGACGTCACCCACGCCATCGTCGCTGGCCGACTCCTTATTGACGACGGCACCCTCACCATGATCGATGAGGCCGAGTTGCTCAGAAAGGCCGAACGGTCCGCCCGTGAAGTCTTCGAGCGGGCCGGAATACACAGTCGGCTAACCCGCCCGTAGCAATCAGTCGCTGACGTCGTCATCCCGGAGGAGAACCTTCGCAGCGTCGATTGTTCCCATTTCGGATGAGTCGTCGTTCCGTTGGCGACGCTATATCTGGCTATCTCGCGTCTGTGTTCCGGCGCGATCGGGCGTCTGCCTCGATGGCTTGCGGCTTGGCTAGGCGAGGGTGAACTGGATCTCGGTGACCCACTTCGAACGATCGTCGTCCATGTTGAGGTAGAGCCCGCGGGCATAACCAACGGTCGACTCACGCGTGGCTCGCATCCATCGCTCGAGTACTTCGTAGCCGTCCACCATCGCCCCTTCCATCCCGCCCAAGTACACGAGGGTGGCGGCTCGCTCTACTGGGGGAAGATGTCGAAGCTCGATGATCTGTGAGTCGATCGATGTGTCCTCAGCAACAATCACGGCAGACATGACGTGAATATCGCCGTCTGGTCGCTGATCGTACAGGCCGTACGTAGGCCCAGCGGGTTCGATCGAGCAGCGGGCTAGCTCGCTTCGACGTCGACCTCTCGCCGGACCCGTGGCCGGGCCGAGCGCCTTCACTATCTGGAACTCCTGTAAGTATGTCGATACGGGCCGCCACACGTACGAGGCGACGATGTTCATCTTTGGCTTTGTGTAAGGACCTCTGCGATCTATGCGAATTGACCAACGATGAACACGTGGATCCATTGATGACATCTAACGTTATGTAAAGGTCAAGCGCGTTTCTGCATATTTCTCGAACCGTCCGCCAGCGACCGATCAGTGGTCCACGTGGCATGTGGCATACCCGGTTTGATCGCTCATTCATTCGTCGTGGCAAACTGTTTGCATGAGCTACCGGCGAACAGTGCGACATCTCGAGACACTCTCCTCGCGATGAGACTTATCATCACGGGCGGTACGCTTCTCTCAGCAAGCGGAGCAACCTACGCCGACGTGCTCATCAACGATGAAACAATCGAGGCGATTCTCGACCCTCGCAGCGACATTGCGCAACAGGCCCGTGAAGGCGCCGATCGCGAGATTTCTGCAGCTGACTGCTACGTGATGCCCGGTGGAGTGGACGTTCACGTGCACATGCAGATGCCGGCAGGGCCCGATATTACAACGAGCGATTCGTTCTCCACAGGAACCGCAGCCGCTGCGTGGGGCGGTACTACAACCGTCATCGACTTCGCCGAGCAACCGCTCGGTACCCATGTCAGAGACGCTGTTGAAGACCGTATCGCAGAAGCGGATGGGCAGTGCTTCATTGACTATGGGTTGCACCTAGCAATGGGTGATGTCACGCCTACTGCGCTCGATGAAATGTCGAGCATCATGGACGAAGGGATCACGACGTTCAAGTACTTCATGGCCTACCCCGGGGAACTTTATTCTGACGACGGTCAGCTACTCAGAGCAATGCGCCGAACAGCCGACCTCGGTGCTCTTGCAATGGTGCACGCAGAGAACGGAATTGCTATGGACGTGCTACGAGAGTGGGCTGGAGAGCGCGGCGATACCGATCCAATTTGGCACGGACGAACCCGGCCGCCACGCCTCGAGGCTGAAGCCGTTCACCGAGCGGCCTCACTCGCTGACGTCGTTGGTGCGCCTCTTTATGTTGTCCATGTCTCCTCCGCCCAAGCGCTCGAACAGGTGCGATGGGCGCGCGAGCGCGGTCAGAATGTCTTCGCCGAAACCTGCCCTCAGTACCTCTACCTCACCCTTGAAGAGCAACTAGACCAGCCAGGCCTGGACGGGCTTCGCTCGATCTGTGCTCCGCCCCTCCGCACTGCGGACAACCATGGTTCTCTCTGGCACGGCCTGCGCCTCGACGATCTCGCCATAGTCTCGACCGACCACTGCCCGTTCTGTGACTCCGAAAAATTGCTCGGACTCGACGACTTCAGAGAAACGCCAAACGGACTCGGGGTGATTGAACACCGAATGGACCTCCTCGATACGGGGGTCGTGAATTCCGAGCTGAGTCTCGCGCGGTGGGTTGAAACATGCGCCACCACCCCAGCACGAATGTTCGGCTTATACCCACGAAAAGGCGTGATCTCTCCGGGCTCCGATGCTGACATCGTGATCTATGATCCCGCCATCAAACATGCGCTTGGCAAGGAAAGCCACCACATGAATATGGACCACTCGGTTTGGGAAGGCATGGACGTCGTTGGCCAAGTCCGCACTGTCCTCTCAAGAGGCAGCTTTGTGATCGAAGATCGGCTATTCGTCGGCCAACTTGGTCACGGTCAATACCAGAAACGCGGCGTAAGCGACCTTATTCGATAACGAAACCGAGCCGATCAGCGTCTGCGCCGGAGCTGTGTCGCACGACCAAGTAATTGCCGGAACGAGGGTTACCCGAGATCCAGGGAGCCGTCATCTGCGAAGGCCAGATAGGGGTGATAGAGAACTTCCCATACATGGTCATCGGGGTCGGCAAAATACCCCCGATACC
>RCMY010002061.1_pt1 | contig 18364 bp, 18 predicted proteins | sample 2041341 | NCBI WGS metagenome assembly RCMY01 (sample SAMN09708234, study PRJNA481090) | Marine sediment metagenome, whole genome shotgun sequencing project. | reverse complement strand
GTGTCGGGGAAAGGCGTTTTCTTTGGTTCGTTTCTTTTGAGCCTTTCCAAAAGAAATGAACTCGCGCGTCAGCGTGAAAGCATTTGATCTTCGCGGGCAAAGAGCAACGTCCATGGATTCCCGCCTACGCGGGAATGACGGTTCGGGGGAGGCTGCCTACTCGAAAAAGTCACTGGATGGACAGACATGCGTCTGCCAAAAGACCTCGCCTATGCGGGAATGACGATCCGTGGAGGAATTCCGCTTCCTCGACAACCTCGGTGCTTGAATCCCAGTCCCATCGCACGACGTAGCCGCCAGCCAAGGCAGCACCAAAGCAACGCAGGCACCCACTTCAAGCCTCAGGGTGTAACCACCCCTCACCCCCTTCGGCATACCGCTCATGCTTCCAGATCGGCACCCGTGACTTCACCTCGTCAATCACATAGCGACACGCAGCAAAGGCGGCATCGCGATGCGCGGCAGCAACGCCAACCCAGACCGCCAGTTCGCCGATGGCCAGATCGCCAATGCGATGCACGCAATGCGCATCAATGATGTCGAACCGTGACAAAGCTTCTGCAATGACGGCTTCACCCTCGCGCTGTGCAAGCGCGGCATACGCTTCATAGCGCAGTCCAAGCACCGTCCGGTCTTTGTTGTGATCCCGTACCCAGCCTTCAAAGCTGGCATAACCGCCAACGCGGGCGTCGAGCAGTTGCCCGCGCAGGGCGGAGGTGTCGAAAGGCGTCTCGCAAAGCTGGAAACGTGGCACCTCAGCCACCACTCACCGGCGGGATGAAAGCAATCTCGCTGCCATCACCAATCGCATCATCCCAATTCACGAACGCGCCATCGACGGCAACCCGCAACTGCTCGGCAGGCAGCAAGAACCCATGCCGTCCCCTGCACTCCCCATACAGCGCGCGCAGATCCGGTGCCTGTGTCTGCAGTGTTTCCTCCGCGACGCCAGCCGCATCGCGCAGGCTGGCGAAGTAAAGCAGCTTGACCTGGGTCATCAGGCTTGCGCACCCAGTCCAAAATCACGCTTGCCACCGTGCTTGCCAATCACGCGCGCAGGCCCGATCTCGATGGCATGCGACAACGCCTTGCACATGTCGTACACGGTCAGTGCCGCCACAGTCGCACCAGTCAACGCTTCCATTTCCACGCCGGTGCGATGTGTCGTGCGGACCGCGCACTCGATGCGCAGCGCGCAGTCGCCTGACCAGTCGATGGCAATGTGGCAGCCGTCAATCGGTAACGGATGGCAAAACGGAATCAACTCGTGGGTGCGTTTCACCGCCATGGTGCCGGCGATGATCGCGGTTTCGACGATCCCGCCCTTGGCGCTTTTCAGGCTGCTGTCGCGCAATTGCACCGCGACGTCGGCCGGAAAGACCACGGCACACTCGGCGACGGCATCGCGCACCGTCACGGCCTTGCCAGAGACATCGACCATTGCCGGACGACCTTGCGAGTCGATATGGGTCAGCTTTGCGGACATCAACCACCTACCAGGTACATTTCGACATGCCGGCGCGAGCTGCCGACCTCGTTGCGCTGTTCGCTGTAACGATCTTCGCGTGCTGACCACAATGCCGCGACACGTTCGACCAACGCGTCTTCGCCCTGCCCCAGCGCGGCGCGCAGATCGCTACCGCTGTCCGCGAACAGACAGGTATAGAGCTTGCCATCGGCCGACACGCGTGCGCGGTGGCAGTCGCCGCAGAATGGGACACTGACCGAGCTGATGAAGCCGATCTCCCCAGCGCCATCATCGAAAGCGTAGCGCGACGCCACCTCGCCACGGTAATTTGGATCCAGTGCGCGCAGCGGCCAGCGTGCGTGGATGCGGTCGCGCAGTTCTGCCGAAGGCAGCACGCGCGCAAGATCCCAACCGTTGCAGGTCCCTACGTCCATGTACTCGATGAAACGCACGACGTGGCCGCTACCGCGAAACCTCTGCAGCAGCGTGAACACCTCATCCTCGTTGACCCCACGCTGGACAACGCAGTTGATCTTGACCGGTTCGAACCCGGCCTCGTCTGCTGCAGCAATTCCAGAAAGCACGTCCGCAACATTGCCGCGCCCCCCGGATAACGTTCGGAACAACTCGGGATCCAATGCATCCAGGCTCACCGTCAACCGTCGTAGACCCGCGTCATGCAACGCACGCGCCTGCGCAGCCAGCAATGAGCCATTGGTCGTGATTGCAATGTCATCGATGCCGGGAATCGCCGTCAATCGTGCAACGAGTTCCGGCAAGCGCTTGCGTAGCAGCGGTTCACCACCGGTCAGGCGCAACTTGTTGACGCCCAGCCGGGCAAAGCCACGCACCAGGGTTTCGATTTCGTCGAAGTCCATGCGTGCAGCACTGTCCATGCCGTGGTCCTCGGCGATGCGGTCGGCCGGCATGCAGTAAGGGCAACGGAAGTTGCAGGCATCGATCAGCGACAGCCGCAGATCGCGCACAGGGCGGCCATGCTGATCGCGTACATCGTCCAATTGCACTGATGGATGCGGGATCGTGCCGAGACTGTCCTTGCCTTCACGGCTCATGCCTGCACCACTTATGCCAGCCCCGTGCAGGCGCTACGCTCGTCGGCGGATGGCATTGGTTCATCCAATGCGATTACGTCGTCGGGCCGCGCCACGCGGTAGCCGCGCGCGGTCAGTTGCTCGCCTTCGGCCACGCCGCCGTAGTGGTACAGCAAGCAGCGTCCGAGCAGCTCGCGTGGATATTCGTGCTCCAGGTCCTCGATACCGCTATGCGACGGGTTGCCCTGCAATGCGCAGTCGTGCGCAACCAGCTCGCCGGCATCTGCGAAACGCGACAACATTTCCGGGATCGGGCGTGTATCGCCGGTCCAGACCAGGCTGCCACGCAGGCGCAGCCCATAGGCCGTCTCCGGCCAGTGGTGGCGTACCGGGAACGCCTCCAGCCGTACGCCGTCGTGCCAGAAGTGGGTCCCGACCGGGATCAGCCGGAATGCATCCCAGAAATTGGCGCCGCCTTCTGCTGCGACGTTCGGATAGCTGGCCACGCGTTGATGCAGCAAGGGCACCAACGGTGAGGGCACGTACAACTTCGTATCGGCGCGACGCTCGCTGTTGAAATAGTTGGCGCCGAACAGGCGTTCGAAACCGCCAACGTGATCCAGATGGGTATGGGTGACGAACACGGCACGGGGCATCGCACCGTAATGCGCCAGGCAGGCAGTCAGGCCCTCGTTACCGCAGTCGATGGTCAACCACGGCGCGCCGGCGCGCTCGATCGTCGCCATCGCCGAACCCAGCTCGACCGCGCCGGAACTGCCGACGCCGTGGAACCGCAGTGCCCAACCATTCATTGGCACGCCCTCATGGATGCTCCCTGACTGACAACGGCCCAAATCGTCCCGCAAGCGTCGCGCATCAGTATCCGCGCTCCCAGGCCGCATCATAGGCGTCCCGCAAGCGTTCGAAATCCTTGAGAGCTGCATCGGCATCGTGATCACCACGCACTTTCAGCAGTGAGCGCCGCAACCTGGACAGGTTACGCTCGCGCCAGTCGGTGGCCAGGATCCGCAACCGGCCCTTGTCGAAGTCGATCAACCAGCCCTGGCCCCGGGCACCTTGCATGTCGGCATCGAAAAGAATGTTGTGCGCATTGAGGTCGGCATGGTCGAGCCCGGCGCGATGGAAACGGGCCACCAGTCGTCCGGTCTCCTCCCATGGGGCGTCTGCCGCATCCATCGCCACGCGCTCGGCCAGGGTCTGCACGTTTTCCAGGCGCTGGAGCAGGATCGCGGTGCGATACCCAAGACCCCGACGGCGATAACTGGCGGCGATCGGCCGAGGGACCGGCAAACCCTGCGCATGCAGCTTCCGCGTCAGGCGGAATTCGGCAAAGCTGCGTACGCGGTTGGCACCGCGCCAAAAGTAGCGGTCCCGGCTGACGCTCGCTGCCCAGCCGCCGCGCAGGTACTGGCGCAGGACCGCCGGGCCGAGCGGGGTTTCCACGTACCAGGCCCCGCCACGGCCGCCACTGGCGACCTGTTGGGCCTTGCCACCCCAGTAGCTGGGAGTGAACCATGCCGCCTCGACTTGCCGGACATCGGCTGCGTCGCACAGAATCGCACCATACGCATTCGCGCGGGCACCCTGCCCGATCTTGAATGGTGTCAGGCTCTCACTGGCGTCGAATGCGGCCATATAGCGAGTCTAGCAAGCCACGTGACTTCCATCCCTCGTCAACGCGGCGTCCGTGTCCAGGCACCGCCCGAATCGATCTGCCTGCTGCGGCTGTCGGCGCTGGGCGATGTCACCCATGTCCTGCCCCTGGTGCACACGCTGCAAACAGCCTGGCCGCAAGTGCAGCTGTCCTGGATCATTGGCCGTGGCGAGCACCGCTTGCTCGAAGGGCTTCCCGGCGTCGTGTTCATCGAATACGACAAGGCTTCCGGGCTGGCCGGAATGCGTGCCTTGCGCCGGCATCAAGCGGGTAGCGGGTTTCCGCCCGGCGGCTTCGATGCCCTGCTGCAGATGCAGGTCGCCGCGCGCGCCAACCTGTTGTCGGCCTTCATCCCCGCCAGCAAGCGCATCGGCTACGACAACGCGCGCTCCAAGGACCTGCACGGTCTGTTCATCAACACGCGCATCCCGGCGCGACGTGGCGTCCATGTCCTGGATGCCATTGGCAGCTTCTGCGAACCCCTGGGCCTGGTGCAATCACGCGTCCAATGGAACCTGCCGGTCCCGGCCGACGCCCACGACTGGGCGCGCGCGCAATGGTCCGGGGACGACACGCCCACGCTGGTGATCTCACCGTGTTCCAGCCATGTCCGTCGCAACTGGTATCCCGACCGCCATGCCGCGGTCGCCGACCATGCCATCGCCCGCGGTTGGCGCGTGGTGCTTTGCGGCGGTCCCAGTGCGCTGGAGCGCGAAACCGGCGATGCCATCGTTGCGCAGATCCGCGCAGATGGCTCGAAGGTGCTCGACCTGATCGGCAAGGACACCCTCAAGCAGCTGCCCGCCCTGCTCGCCCGCGCCAACCTGGTGATGACCCCCGACTCCGGCCCGATGCATATCGCCAATGCCATGGGTAGCAAGGTGCTTGGATTACACGCCGCCAGCAATCCCGAGCGCAGCGGGCCGTATTCGGACCGCCGCTACTGCGTGGACCGCTACGACGATGCCGCGCGCAAGTACCTGCGCAAGCCGGCAGGCAAGCTCAAATGGGGGACGAAGATCGAATTCGACGGCGTGATGGAGTTGGTCAGCATCGAGGATGCGATAGCTGCGTTCGAGCGATACATCGCCGATCGGGCACGGAATACCCTGTAGGAACGACGCAAGTCGCGACAGATGCTCCGTGATGCAAAGTTTGCGACTCACGCCGCTCCTACAACAGCACAGTCAACCGGTCGCGTCGTTGCGGTAATCCTCGTACGACTTTTCCTCGACATACACCGAGCCCAGCGCGAGGTTGATGCCCTTCTTGATGCGCGCACGCTCATCGTTTTCGACATACACGCTGCGAGCCAGCTTGATGAAGCCGTCGTCGAACTCGCGCGCTTTTTCCTTGATCCGGATGTCGTCCTCGATCTCCCACAGCCGCTCGTTGACGGCCTTGAGTTGCACGCGCAATTCGGCGACGTCGCCACCCGCAGCCGGATGCGCCATCCAGCTGGTTTCCAGCGCCGACAATTCATTGCGGACATTGGCCAGCTTGGCCGGATCGGTCATGCGCTCGGACTTGATCTGCAGGATCGAGATCTTGTCGAGTAGTTCACCGAAGGACACGGGAGCGAGGATTTCTGACATGCGGCACCATGGTCTGGATGGTTTGCAGGACAGTCTAGCGGCCACGGAAACAAAGCGTGGTGATCTCTTCGCCAGATGCGAACCTGCCAGATACGAAAAAGCCCCCTTGCGGGGGCCATTTCGTATCTGGCGGAGAGGGAGGGATTCGAACCCCCGAGGCGCTATTAACGCCTGCCTGATTTCGAGTCAGGTACATTCAACCGCTCTGCCACCTCTCCGGTGGGTCTGGCGCCTTCCGGGCAACGGAAGGGCCGCAAATGATACGGGGCGGGTGGTGGTGGCACAAGCCGAGCATCGCATGGGATAGGCTGCCAGCCTCCTGCTGGCTGGCCGTACAGGCTTGATATGACCCCGCCAACACAATTTCTTTCCTCTGGTGCTTGCCCCACGGCCGGATGGGCCTGATCATTCCGTTAGCACTCAAGAGCAGCAGGAAAACAGCCAACGGCATGATTGAATTCGGACACCTGACCCATGTCGGCCTGCGCCGCGAGCTGAACGAGGACACCTACTACGGCGATAGCGACCTGGGGCTGTGGCTGGTCGCCGACGGCATGGGTGGACACGAGTACGGCGAAGTCGCCAGCGCGCTGGCCCGCGAGACCATCGTGCGCGAGGTCCGCAATGGCAAGCCGCTGGCACAGGCGATCCGGATCGCCGACGAGGAGATCATCCATGCCTCGAAAAAGCGCAACGACTCCCTACCCATGGGCACCACGGTGGTCGCGGTACGTGCCGACGACAACCGCTTCGAGGTCGCATGGGTAGGCGACAGCCGCGTCTACCTGTGGCGCGACGGCAAGCTGGCCCAGTTGTCGCAGGATCACAGCTACGTGCAGGAGCTGATCAGCCAAGGGGCGATCAGCGTCGAACAGGCACGTAGCCATCCGCATCGCAACGTGGTGACCCAGGCGCTGGGCGTGACCGATCCGCAGGACCTCAACGTCGAGACCATGTCCGGCGAGCTGCGCCCGGGAATGCAGCTGTTGCTGTGTAGCGACGGCCTGACCGAGGAAGTCGAGGACGGCAACATCTCGCAGGTGCTTTCGCACACCGAGTGCAGCGCGCAGGAATGCGTCGATGGGCTGGTCGCCGCGGCACTGGATGGTGGTGGTTCGGACAACGTGACAGTGGTGCTGATCCGCCGGCACTGAGCTTCGCCGTCAGCCCCGGATGGCCTGATGGTCACTTCAGGCCGGCGATGCCGCCGTCTCGCTTGCATCCCAAACAGCCTGCCCCGCCTTCTTGCGCAACTGCGCCAGTCGCGCTTCATGCGCCACCAGCTCGTCCTGCATCACGATTACCGCGGGTCGCGGTCCGGCATCAATGGCGACGGGCGCATCGCGCGCAGCCTTGCTTTCGTCCTGTACGGACGCGGAAAAACCGATCTCGTGCTGACCGGCGGTCAGTGCCAGGTAGGCTTCGGCCAGCAGCTGCGCATCCAGCAGCGCGCCATGCAACTGGCGATGGGTGTTGTCCACGCCCAGCCGCTTGCACAGCGCATCAAGCGAGTTGCGCTGGCCGGGGAACCGTTGCCGGGCCAGCACCAGTGAGTCCTCTACCGTGCAGCGCGCCTGCATTTTTCCGTAATGCGAGCCAAGCAGCGACAGCTCATTGTCGAGGAACCCGATGTCGAAGGCGGCGTTGTGGATCACCAGCTCGCTGCCATCGATGAACTCCAGGAATTCATCGACCACATCCGCAAAAAGCGGCTTGTCGGCCAGGAATTCCAGGGTCAGGCCAGTCACTTCCTGCGCCCCGGGCTCGAACTCGCGATCCGGCTTGAGGTAGCGCTGGAAAGTGCGACCGGTCGGACGCCGTTCGACCAGCTCCACGCAGCCGATCTCGACCACGCGATTGCCCTTGTCCCATGACAGGCCAGTGGTTTCGGTATCAAGGACGATCTGTCGCATGGGGCTCCGGTGTGCGGTGTGCGATGTACGAAACGATTGTAATCCCTACATTGTCATCCTGAGCGCAGCGAAGGATCTGTTGTGCTTTGCTCTTTGTAGGAATGGCTTTATCCGCGAGCTCTTGATGACAATATTGGTGTGTCGCAGACTCTCATTGCGCCGCCTGGATCTCGATCGCAACAGCCCGTGCCAGCTCATCGACACGCTCGTTGTCCGGATCACCGCTATGCCCCTTGACCCAGCGCCATTCGATCTGGTGCCGCTGCACTGCGGCATGCAGCCGCTCCCATAGATCGCGGTTCTTCACCGCCGTGCCGCCTGCGGTCTTCCAGTTGCGTCGCAACCAGTTGGGCATCCATTCAGTGATGCCCTGGCGCACGTACTGCGAATCGGTCTGCAACATCACCGCGCAGGGCTCACTCAAGGTTTCCAGCCCGACGATCGCGGCCATCAACTCCATGCGGTTGTTGGTGGTCTGAGCCTCGCCGCCAAAGAGTTCGCGCTCCTGGCTGCGATAGCGCAACAAGGCGGCCCAGCCGCCCGGGCCGGGATTCCCCAGGCAAGCGCCGTCGGTGTGGATTTCTATCTGCTTCAAGTCGATGTGTTCCAGGCCTGATTTCTTTAAATCAATATATTTCTGAATACGTTGCCCACTTCGCAACACTTCCAGTCAATTTGTCAGATGGGTTGTAGGAATGCCGGTTGAATCGCTCACTATCCCGTCATTCCCGCGAAGGCGGAAATGACCGGGTTGAAGCTGACTGGCAATCGATGCGCGGGACTCCATCGCCAGCCTCATCCAGCCGGCACCCCACCACCGATCCTGACCCGCTGGCGCGAGCGAAGCCCGGTCAAGGGAATCGTGCGTTTTTCCGCCCGCAACAGCCAAGCCGCATGCAGGCCAGGGCCGTGTTGGCGGTCACTGGCAACCTCCACCCGCCATCGAGGGCCCAGCCCGCTGGACACCGCATCGGGCTGCAACCCGGCCGCACGCAATCGCCGGCGCCATGGCATGGGCTCCGAAGTCCTCAGTCCATATCCTTTCCAGCGCCAGCGGTAGGGCGACAACGGATTGAGCGCAAACAGCCATAACCGCCCCCCCGGCACCAGCACCCGGGCGCATTCAGCTAGCAGCATCTCGCTCCCCTTGCTGCGCGCTGCATGCTGGATCACCACGGTCGCCAGCGATTCGTTGGCCAATGGCAGGGGCAATGCGCAGCACACGTCGCCTTGCCAGCCGCTTGGCGATGGCTGCAGCCGCAGGCCACGGCTCACGGCATCCATTTGGGTGTCGATGATTTCCCTGTCGATCGAGGGCAACAGCCAGAGCCAAGGTTGCCCCGGGCGCTCGGAAAACGCCTCGCGCAGGGCCGCTGACTCGCTCTGCAGCAGGCATTGCCCCGGGGGGCTGGCGAACCAGTGGTTGGTACTGTCGGGTTGACCGGTCGCGGAAAGCAGGGGCATGGTCGCCATTCTAACGGCCAACCCGGCCCTCCCCCACCAGCCATCCGAGTCCCCATGCGCCTGCACCCACTACCTGCACTGACCGATAACTACATCTGGACGCTGGCCGACGCGGATGGGGCCATCGTCGTCGACCCGGGCGAAGCCGGCCCCGTCTTCGCCGCCGCCGAGGCGGGCCTGGCGCCCGTTGCGATCCTGCTGACCCACCACCACCCCGACCATATCGGCGGAACCGCCGCATTGCTCCAGCGCTGGCCCAAGCTGCCCGTCTTTGCGCCCGATGACACACGCATCGACCTGCCCTGCACCCGGGTGGGCGAAGGTGACCAGGTCGGGGCGCCTGGCGTTTCTGGCGCCTGGCATTTCGAGGTCCTGGCCGTGCCCGGGCATACCGTGAGCCACATCGCATTCCTGGGCCATGGCATCTTGTTTTGCGGGGACACCCTCTTCAGTCTGGGTTGCGGCCGGATGTTCGAAGGTACGCCGGTGCAGATGCTGGCATCGCTGGAACGCCTGGCCGTCCTGCCCGCCGATACCCGTGTGTGTTGTGGACACGAGTACACCCTGGCCAACGCCGCCTTCGCAGGCATGGTCGATCCCGACAACCCGGCCCTGCGCCGCCGTACCCAGGATGCCACCGCCATGCACCAGTCCGGACAGCCCACGCTTCCCAGCACCTTGGCCGATGAAGTCGCAGCCAACCCTTTCCTGCGCGTGGATGCACCGGCGATCCGGGCCGCCGTCGCCAGCCGGCTGGGACGGGAGCCGGTGGACCGGGTCGAAACCTTCGCCGAACTGCGGCGCTGGAAAGACGGTTTCCGCGCATGATCGGTGGACATGCACGCCGCTGGGGCGTGGGTCTTTGCCTGGCCCTGTTGCTCGCCATGCCAGCGCTCGCCGTCGAAGCCCCCAATGCCACCGACGCCCCTGACACCACCGATGCCACCGATTCCAGCAATACCATCGCGACACCGACCCAGAACGGTCGCGACGTCTATCAGCGCTTCCACGACGGCCTCGCCGATCCGGTCTGTGAAAAGGACAGCAGCAACCCGCGCTGGCGTCGCCATTTCGCCAATGCACCCCGGCGGCTGGTCGCCCACGACGACGACACCCTGGCGCTGTTCGGCTATGTGGTCGATGCCCTGCGCGAGGCAAGCCTGCCGACCGAGTACGCGCTGATCCCGTTTGTCGAGAGTGGTTACAAGCCCGGTGCCCGCAGTCCGCGCGGTCCTGCCGGCATGTGGCAGATGATCAAGGTCACCGCACGCAATCACCATGTCCTGATCCACAACGGCTACGACGGTCGGTTGTCGCCGGTGGACTCCACCCGCGCCGCCGTGCGTTACCTCAAGACCTTGCACGGCATGTTTGCCGGTGACTGGCGGTTGGCGGTGATGGCCTACAACGCGGGCGAGTATCGCGTCTTCGGCGCGCTCAAGCGCAGCGGGCAGGTCGCGCGCGATGCGGATCCGGAAAAGCTCACCAGCCTGTCCGGCATCACTCGCACTTACGTGCGCAAACTGCACGCATTGTCGTGCCTGCTCGATCGCGCCGATGACAACCAGGAATGGGTGGACGCGATGGACCGGCCCGTGCCGGTACTCAAAGCAGAAGTGCTTGCGTCGGACGTCCGCAATCTCAAGACCTGGGCCAACCAGCACGGTCTCGACATCGCCCGGGTCCGACGCCTCAACCCGGGCTTCACCGGCGGCCATGTCGGACGCGCCGCGCGCGAGCAACACGTGTTGGTGCCGATGACCACCGCTGTCGGTGCCGGGGACACCGTGGTGGCAACGGCACGCGCACAGGGAAGCATCGCGCCCTCTTCGTCGTCTTCGTCGGCGCAGACCAGTCCTGCGACAAGCGAAGACGTCCCCACGACTCCCATCACGCATACCGTCGCGCGCGGCGAGTCGGCCTGGACCATCGCGCACCGATATGGGCTGAGTACCAGCCAGTTGCTCTTCCGCAACGGCCTGACCAAACGTAGCGTGCTGCAACCGGGCATGGTGCTGCGGCTCGATGACGGCGATCCGGCCAATCCAGCCAATCCGGAAAGCGCCGCTGGCCCACAAGCGTCCCTGCAGGCAAACTAGCCCCCTCACTCGACGTGGGCGCGGCCATGGCCACGCCACGCCACCACGACACGATGCGCCCCGATGCGGTGGCGCCATGGAGGCAATATGGGATTCCTGCAAGGCAAGCGCGCCCTGATCACCGGCGTCGCCAGCGAGCGTTCGATCGCCAACGGCATCGCCGAAGCCATGCGGCGCGAAGGCGCGGAGCTGGCCTTCACCTACCAGAATGACAAGCTCAAGACCCGCGTCGAAAAGGCCGCGGCGGCATACGGTAGCGACATCGTCATCCCGCTGGACGTCTCCGACGACGCCCAGATCGCCGCATGCTTCGAGCAACTGGGCAAGCACTGGGACGGTTTCGACATCCTCGTCCACGCCATCGCCTACGCACCGCGCGAAGCGATCGCCGGGCAGTTCCTCGACGGCCTGACCCGCGAGAACTTCGCGATCGCCCATGACATCTCGGCCTACTCGCTGGCAGCGATGGCCAAGGCCGCCCGACCGATGATGCAGGGCCGCAACGGTTCGATCCTCACCCTGACCTACCTGGGCTCCGAACGCGCCCTGGCCGGCTACAACGTCATGGGCGTGGCCAAGGCCAGCCTCGAGTCGACGGTACGCTACCTCGCCGGTAACCTGGGCCCCGAAGGCATCCGCGTCAATGCAGTCTCGGCCGGGCCGATCAAGACCCTGGCCGCGGCCGGCATCGCCGGCTTCCGCAAGATCCTCGGCCACGTCGAGCAAAACGCCCCGTTGCGTCGCACGGTCACGATCGAGGATGTCGGCAACGTTGCCGCCTTCCTGTGCTCGGACCTGGCCGCGGGTGTCACCGGCGAGGTCACTTATGTTGATGCCGGTTACAACATCCTGGGGATGACCGGGATCGAGTAGCGCCGAGGCACAGGCACATCACATCCTGGCTACAGTTCTTACGCTGGACCTGCGAAGACTAAATCGCCATCACCACGTCATGAAAAAACCCGGCATGCGCCGGGTTTTTTCATGACGACCAAAACACGCCAACTACAGCTTGTCTTCGGAAATCGTGATCTTCATTTTTTTGCGCAACGTCTTCACCAGGGCCTCGGCATCGCTGTTGCCCGTGATCTGCGTAAGCTGGGCTTGCAGGGTTTTGCGCTCCTCGTCCGTGGCTTCCTTGGGGTCGCCCGGCACGACCTTGCTGACCGCAAAGATGACGATGCGACCATCGCCAAGCACAACCTTGCCGGCTGAAACCTTGCCTTCAGCTGGCACAGGCACTTCGAACACGGCCTTGTTGGCCTCCGCATCCGGCACCGGCGCACCGCGTGGCAATCCCGGCATCTCGCTGGAGACGAGCTCCTTGGCCTGCGCGATTTCCGACAACGACTTTCCTTTTTGCACCTGTGCAACGATCTCGTCGGCCTGGACAACGGCTGCCTTGGCCGCGCGATCGATGCGGATCGCATCGATCACTTGCTTGCTGACATCAGCCAATGGCTGCTTTCGCTCGGGCTGGTGGCCGACAACGCGGATCAGCACGCTGTGGCCAGGACCGACGTCGATCGGGTCGCTGACCGTGCCGTCCTGGATCAGGGTGTCGGAAAACGCCGAGCGCTGCACGATCGGATTGGCGAGCACGCCAGTTCCCTGACCACGCGCGATCGGACCAGACTTCTGCACCGGCAGGTTGGCTTGCTTGGCGGCAGGCGCCAAGCTATTGGGGGTTTTGTAGACTTGGTCGACCAGCTTGCCGGTCAGGTCGTTGAAGTCGCGCTCGCGGTCGGCGTCGACCTGCTCGCTGGCAAGCTGGTCACGAGCCTCTTCAAACGGTGTCTGCTTGCCGGTCTTGATCTCACGCAACTGGATCACATGCCAGCCAAACTCGGATTGCACCGGGTCGCTGACCTGACCCGGTTGCATCGCAAACAAGGCGTCCTCGAATGGCTTCACCATCATGTCCTTGGTGACCCAGCCCAGGTCGCCGCCGCTGTCCTTGGAGCCACTGTCCTGGGAGTCTGCACGCGCCAGTGCAGCGAAGTCGGCCCCCGGCACCTTGGCCAGTGCCGCGATCTTCCCGGCCTTGAGCTTGGCTGCTTCCTGGGCGGCGGCATCCGCGTCCTTGTCGACCTTGATCAGGATATGCGAGGCCAGCCGCTGGTCGGGCTCGACGAACTTGTTCTTCTCCTGCTCGTAACGCTGGCGCAGGGTGGCATCATCCGCGAGCGCTGGCGCCGGCAGGCCGGCGCTGTCGATGTCCACGTATTCCAGGCTGACGGTTTCGGGCGCGCGGAAGTCGCGGCCATGGCTGTCGTACCACTTCTGGATTTCAGCAGCGCTGACTGCGCCACTGTCGGGCTGTGGCGCAGGCATGATAGCGAACGCAACATCGCGCTTCTCTCCCAGCAGGCGCATCACGCGATCGACCTCGGTCGGGGTCGCAAAGGCCGACGCTACCAATGCATCAGGGACAAAGCGCTGCACGACATCCTCGCGCACCATGGCATCGAACTGCTTCGGGCTGCGCGCCGGGACCTGCGATGACAGGATCATCTGGTACTGCTGCGGGTTGAACTGGCCGTCGATCTGGAATGCGGGGATGCCCTGGATGATGTCGCGCACCTGCATGTCGCTGGCGACGATGCCCTCGTCATTAGCCAGCATCTTCAATACACGCTGGTCGACCAGGCCATCGAGCACTTTGCGCTTGTTCTCTGCACTCTCGAATTCGCGTGCATCGAAGTTGTCACCCTGCTGTGCGCTTTGCTGCTGCCGCACCTGCTGGAAGGCCGTCTTGAAATCCTCGACTTCGATCGTTTCGTGTTGCCACAGCATCGTTGCAGGCCACCCGGCCGGGGCGCTCTTCCACCATGTTGGCGGCGCCTCGATCCTGGCGGCCGACGTATCGTTTCGCTGGACCAGATACTGCTCCATGCCAAAGAAGGCAAACGGGATGACCAGCAATCCCAGGATCGTGTATGCAATCCAGCCTGTGGTCTTGTCACGGAGATTCTGCAGCATCTGTCGGTCGCGGTTGGGCGTAGCCGCGCAGTTTAACCGCAATGCGGCGGCACGACACCTGCTGCCCGCCGGCCGCGTGGCATGCGAACGTCGCCAGGACAGATCGCAGACAGCAAAAAGCCCGCCATAAGCGGGCTTTGGGCCTGGAACTTTTTGATACTGGAGCTTCAGTACAACAAATGGCGGAGTGGACGGGACTCGAACCCGCGACCTCCGGCGTGACAGGCCAGCATTCTAACCAACTGAACTACCACTCCGCGAAGCCGGCAATCATACCGGGGCATTGCGATGATCGCAAGCAAACCTGGTGGGTGCTGAGGGGATCGAACCCCCGACCCTCTCCGTGTAAAGGAGACGCTCTACCGCTGAGCTAAGCACCCGCTTCTATATGGTAACGCTGTCGGACGCAGTCCGACGATCACTCCCCCTCTCCCCGCTTGCGGGGAGAGGGCAAGGGGTCAGGGGCCGGCGTGCGACAGTGCCGTAAAAGCCGCCCCTCATCCGCCCATCGGGCACCTTCTCCCCGCTGAAGCGGGGAGAAGGAACAGCAAGCATATTGCGCCCCGGCCTTTCATACAGAGCATGGGAGCTCTGCCCTCGTGGCACCCCACAAAAAAGCCCGGCTGGGAGCCGGGCTTTCGAAACAACAAGGACTCAGGCTGCGATCAGTTAACCGCGTCCTTCAGCGCCTTGCCGGCCTTGAACGCCGGGTTGTTGGAAGCGGCGATATTGATGGTCTCGCCGGTACGCGGGTTGCGACCGGTGCGGGCGCCACGCTTACGGACTTCAAAGGTACCAAAACCGACCAAGGTAACGCTGTCGCCCTGCTTGAGCGTCTTGGTGATAGTGGAAATCACGGCCTCGACGGCACGAGCGGCATCGGCCTTGGACAGATCCGAGGCATTGGAGACGGCATCGACAAATTCGCCTTTGTTCATTATTGATAACTCCCTTTGCGGAATATGCGACCGCAGTTGCGATCGTTCGAATGGAAATCGCTAGATAGAAGACTGGCTTGAAAGAAAACTGGAATGATGACCGGATCTCCCCGTCTGCGTGCATGGTTCGCAGGATAGCCCAGTCGACTTCACCGCCAACGCAGGTGCGATGCACGCGTTGCAGTTGCATTCGTTATACCAGCGGCCAATGGCGCGCGCAACATGAAAGCCAATGTTGGCGCGGGTTTCAGCCGCTTTGACCGGAGCGTGACTGGCACGCTCAGTGCTTGACATCTTGCTGTACGACCACCTGGTCCTTGTCACTGGTGACCTTTTCGGTAACCACCTTGCCGACGTCCTTGTCGACCACCCTGGGCGTCAGCGGCCGTTCCAGCGCCAGGTCCAGCACCTCGTCGATCCAGCGCACAGGGACGATCTTCATGTGGTCGGTGACGGTTTTGGGAATATCGACCAGGTCCTTGCGATTTTCTTCAGGGATGATGACCGTGCTGATGCCTCCGCGCATGGCGGCGAGCAGCTTCTCCTTGAGGCCGCCAATCGCGGTGACCTTGCCGCGCAAGGTAATCTCGCCGGTCATCGCCACGCCGGCGCGTACCGGCACCTTGGTGAGCGTCGAGACCAGCGAAGTGACCATCGCGATACCTGCACTGGGGCCGTCCTTGGGGGTGGCACCATCGGGGACATGCACGTGGACGTCGGTCTTCTGCAGGAAATCCAGGTCGATGCCAAACGGTTCGGTGCGCGCACGCACCACTGACAAGGCAGCGGACGCCGACTCCTTCATCACGTCGCCCAGTTGCCCGGTCAGGATCAGCTGGCCCTTGCCCGGCACCAGGGTGGACTCGATCTGCAGCAATTCGCCACCGACCTCGGTCCACGCCAGCCCGGTGACCAAACCGATCTCGTTGTCTTGCTCGGCACGGCCGAAGTCGAAGCGCTGCACGCCCAAATACTTGTCGAGGTTCTTGGCGTTGATGCCGACCGCCTTGGATTTCCTGGCCTTGGGCATCGGGCCGGCCAGCGCGATTTCCTTCACCACCTTGCGGCAGATCTTGGCGATCTCGCGCTCCAGGTTGCGCACGCCGGCCTCGCGCGTGTAGTAACGCACGATGTCGCGGATCGCGCTTTCGGCGATCTTGAGTTCCTCGGCCTTCAGCCCGTTGGCCTTGAGCTGCTTGCGCACCAGATACCGGGTGGCGATGTTGATCTTCTCGTCCTCGGTGTAACCGGGGATGCGGATGACCTCCATGCGATCGAGCAGCGGACCGGGGATGTTGAGCGAATTGGCGGTCGCGATGAACATCACCTCGGACAGGTCGAGGTCGACTTCCAGGTAATGGTCGTTGAACGCGTTGTTCTGCTCGGGATCGAGCACTTCCAGCAGCGCCGAAGATGGGTCGCCACGGAAATCCATCGACATCTTGTCGATCTCGTCGAGCATGAACAGCGGATTCTTGGTGCCGGCCTTGTTGATGTTCTGCACGACGCGGCCCGGCATCGAGCCGACATAGGTACGCCGGTGGCCGCGGATCTCGGCCTCGTCTCGCACGCCACCCAACGACATGCGCACGAACTTGCGGTTGGTGGCCTTGGCGATCGACTGGCCCAACGAGGTCTTGCCCACGCCGGGCGGCCCGACCAGGCACAGGATCGCGCCCTTCATCTGCTTGACGCGGGTCTGCACGGCCAGGTATTCGAGGATGCGCTCCTTGACCTTCTCCAGCCCGTAATGATCGTTGTCGAGCACCTCCTGCGCGGCATGCAGGTCCTTGCGCACGCGGCTGCGCTTCTTCCACGGCACGCCCAGGATCCAGTCCAGGTAGTTGCGCACGACGGCGGCCTCGGCCGACATCGGCGACATCTGCTTGAGCTTGTTGAACTCGGACTTGGCCTTGGTTTCGACGGCCTTGGGCATGCCCGCTTCTGCGATCTTGCGCGCCAGCTCCTCGATGTCGTTGGGCGCGTCGTCCATGTCGCCCAGCTCTTTCTGGATCGCCTTCATCTGCTCGTTGAGGTAGTACTCGCGCTGCGACTTTTCCATCTGCGACTTGACCCGGCCGCGGATGCGCTTCTCCATCTGCTGCACGTCGATCTCGCCGTCAACAAAGCCGACCAGCATTTCCAGGCGGTCGGCGGTATCCAGGGTTTCCAACAGGGTTTGCTTGTCGGTCAGGCGCACGCCGAGGTGCGCGGCGATGGTGTCGGCCAGGCGGCCGGGCTCCTCGATGCCGGACAGGGTCTGCAGCAACTCGGGCGGCAGCTTGCGGTTGCTCTTGATGTACTGCTCGAACAGCGACATCAACGAGCGCGCGACCGCCTCGGTTTCCAGTGGCTCACGGGTATCGGTAGTGTCGACCGGCGTCGAACGCCCACTCAACGCACCGTTGTTTTCGCCAATGTCGTCCACGCGCACGCGCTCGATGCCCTCGACCAGCACCTTGATCGTGCCGTCGGGCAGCTTGAGCAGCTGCAGCACGGTGGCCAGCGTGCCGATGGCATACAGGTCATCTGCCCCGGGGTCGTCGGTTTCGGCGGACTTCTGCGCGACCAGCGCGATCTTCTTGTCGTCTTCCATCGCCTGCTCCAGCGCGCGGATGGACTTGTCGCGGCCGACAAACAGCGGGATCACCATGTGCGGAAACACCACGACGTCGCGTAGCGGCAATACCGGCAGGGTGGTGGTGGTACTAACTTCGGTCATGCTGGCTCCGGCGGATGATTTACAGGCTCTCGACTGGCGGGATTCCTGGCGAGGCTCTTGGCAAGGTGCAGGGGCAGTCACCCCTAACAATACCCGGCCATGGGAATGAAAAGACGCAATGCGTCACTGAATACGGTTATGGGGTTGCAGCCGGCAGGTTGCAAGCGCAAACGGCCGCCCATTAGGGCGGCCATTCAAGATGGGCTTTGGAGAAGCAGGCCTTTGAAGCCAGGCCTTTGGAGTTGGAAACTTGCCGGCAGGTGCTACACGCCGGCTCAGGCCGCGGTCATTCCCCGCTGGCGGCCTTGGGCACAGCGGCCGGCGGGGTCTCGTAGATCAGGTAGGGATCGGACTTGTGCTCGATCACCGACTCGTCGACCACCACCTTGCTGACGTTTTCCAGCGACGGCAGGTCGTACATCGTGTCAAGCAATACCGACTCGACGATCGTGCGCA
>RCMY010002059.1_pt1 | contig 18372 bp, 13 predicted proteins | sample 2041341 | NCBI WGS metagenome assembly RCMY01 (sample SAMN09708234, study PRJNA481090) | Marine sediment metagenome, whole genome shotgun sequencing project. | reverse complement strand
TGGAACACGCCGAGTCCCGCAAGCAAGCGATCGAAGAAGAGCTGATGGCTGAGCAGGGCGTCAAGCGGAATGAGCTGCTCTCCGAGATCGGTGAGTTAGAACGAACCCGAGACGATCTTTCCGCCGACGTCGTGCGGTTCGAGGATTTCCTGGGCGACCGTCGGGCCGGTGTCCGCTCTGCCTTAGGCGAGATCACTGCCGTGCTGGAGGACCCCAACCTGCTCGGCGAGCAGGAGGCGCCCGACCCCCAAGACATCGGCCTCCTTGAGCCCGAGGACCTGACTGAGGTGACGGTGGAAAGCTATTCCATCACCACGCTTCAGACCGAAGTCGAGGCTGCTCAGCACCAAGCGGAGGAAATGGCGGTCGCCGCCAGCGAGGCCCAAGAGGCTGACAGTGAGTTCTCCTTCGAGCTCGAGACCGATGACGTCGCCGCGCCCACCGCGGGATACGTGGTATCTGGGGATTTCGAAGCGGAATCCGAGGGTGATGAGGCTGCGTCGAACGACCATCTAGCCGCTGATGGGTCAGCGTCACCGGATGAGTTCGTGCCATCGGACTTTGAGTCTTCCTCGACGGACTATGCGTACGTAGCCGCTGAGGAGTCTTCGTCATCGGAGTTTGCCTTTGAGTCTGCAGCCACCGAGGACTATGTGGCGCCGGTCCACAGCCAAGAGGCGGTGTCCGCCGAGACCCCTCGATCCTTCCTCGAGGAAAGCGCCGCCGAGGTCTCCCAGGAGTTTCCGGAGTCGTTCGACTCCGAGTTTCATAGGGACGGCGCCTTTCCGGCCGAGCCACCAGACCCATTTGCCACCGCAGGCTTTACGTCCGGGCCCACAGACGAGTCATTCGAGACCGCCGGGTTTACCGAGACATCCGAGATGTCCGAGATGTCCGAGGGGATTGGGGAGTCGGAGGATCTTGATGTTCCGGTGATCGCCTCGGTGACCTCCGACTCGGTCTTTTCCTCCGTCCCGGAGACGTCGAACCCGGCCGCTTACAGCGATATCACCGGGGCAGAGGTCAGCGATCCTGCCGGCTTGGGGATTGGGGTCGAGTCCCCCTATGCCGAGGCCGAAGTAGAGCCGGAACGGCCCGTCATGAGCGGCCTGGCAGAGCAAGCCCGGTCACGATTAGCCAGCCGGGTGTCCCGCCTGCGTGACAGCGCCGTACCCCAGGGAGAAGCAGAATCGCCGCCTCCACCGTCAGCCGACGCCAACGTCGCATTCGCCGCTCAACCGCCAGCGCCGGTCATGGAAGCCGATTCGCCGGCGGCATCGTTTGATCCGCCACCGCCCCAGGCATCCAGTCCCTTCGTCAGCGGTGGACCTTTGGTCGGGAACGAAGCCCTTCCGCCCCCGGATGACGAGCAGGCTTGGGAGCGGCGGGACGGGCGGCCCCTTCATCCTGATGCCCGGATCGAGGATCTCCCGCCGGACGATCCTTTCCTCGATGAACTGCGCCAGATGACCGGGGGCGAGCAACCCGCTGAGGACGAGACGCTTAACCGTTTTCTGACGGAGAACCCAGAGAGCGAAGAAGGCGGCGGCTGGTTCAACCGGCGTCGCTAGCTAGACGGCTACACCTCAACCTTTCGCAAGCCAATCTGCAGCTCTCCGCCGTCGATTGATGCTTCGCCGACATGGGCGCCGGGTGCGGGCTGGCCGAGCGTGGTGCCGGTTGAAAGCACTTGTTCGCTGACCCAGCCCAGGTTGGGATCGAGGTCCCGTAGGAGTTCGGCCGTGCCGTCGATCGTGAGTTCGATTCGATCGGTTACCTCGAGGCCCGCTTCCTTCCGGTGATTCTGCACGGCACGGACCAGGTCCCGCGCCCGGCCTTCGGCCAGAAGTTCGGGCGTGATCAGCGTGTCGAGCACGACGATCGCGTTATTGCCAGGGAGCGGTGCAGCCACCACCCCCTCAGCCGGCACAAGTGCTAGTTCGAACTCCTGGGACTCGAGTACGTGACCTTCCACCGTCACCGTCCCGTCGCCGTTGTCGGACCACTTACCAGCCTTGGCCGACCGGATGACCGTTTGCACGTCGCCGCCAATTCGTGGTCCCAGAACGCGAGCGTTGGGTTGGAGGCGGAACTGGCCGAACTGCTGGACCTCGGAAGAAAAGCGAATCTCCTTCACATTGATCTCCTCCGCAAGGAGTGCCGCGAAGGGCGCCAGTTCGGATTCCTGGCCGCCTGCAATGGTGGCTGAACCGAGCGGTAGGCGGACCCGCAGGCCATGCTCATCGCGCAGTGAGAGCGCCGCTCGGGCCGCAGCCCGGACTTGATCCATGGCGGCAACCAGATTCGGATCGGCGGGGAGCGAATCGGCTCTAGGCCAGGGCTGGCTGTGGACCGAACCCGCACCGGGGGTGAGGCCGGTGTAGATTTCCTCGCTCAGCATCGGGAGCAGCGGCGCGACCGTGCGCATCACCGTAGTCAGGACCGTGAAGAGCGTGTCGAGCGCATCAGTGTCGACTGAGGAATCGGCGCTGGTGTTCCAGAAACGCTCTCGGGATCGACGGATGTACCAGTTGGTCAGCGCGTCGAGATACAGAGTCACGTGCGCACAGGCACCCGCAAGATCGTAGGAGTCGAGAGCGACGGTGACGCTGTCAACAAGCTCAGCGGTCTTGGCCAGGATGTACCGATCGAGGACATTGTTGGAGTCGGTCCGGTGGCTGGCGCGGTAGCCCTCCGCATTGGCGTAGAGAGTGAAGAAGCTGTAGGTGTTCCACAAGGGGTTCAGGACCTGGCGGACGACCTCCCGCACGCCGGAGTCGTCGGCTTCTATTCGCGTGTCCTGGCCACGAAGGATTGGTGAGCTCACCAGATACCACCGCATTGGGTCCGCACCGACGGAGTTAAAGATGTCGATGGGATCCGGGTAGTTCCGGAGCTTTTTCGAGAGTTTCTGTCCCTCGGCATCAAGTACCACGCCATGGCAAATCACGTTCTGGAATGCCGGTCGGTCGAACAGGGCCACACTGAGGACGTGCATCGTGTAGAACCAGCCCCGGGTCTGGGCTACATACTCGACGATGAAGTCCGCCGGGTTGTGTGATTCGAATCGCTCGACGTTCTCGAACGGATAGTGGAGTTGGGCGTAGGGCATCGAACCGGACTCGAACCAGCAGTCCAGTACCTCGGGCACTCGTCGCATCATGGATTTCCCGGAAGGATCATCCGGATTGGCTCGGACGAGGTTGTCGATAAAGGGGCGGTGGAGATCATCAGGCCGTACGCCGAAGTCTGCCTCCAGTTCATCGAGCGAGCCGTAGACATCGGTGCGCGGAAAGTCCGGGTTGTCACTCTCCCAAACCGGGATCGGCGCTCCCCAGAATCGATTGCGACTAATGCTCCAGTCACGGGCGCCCTCGAGCCAGCGTCCGAACTGGCCATCCTTCACGTGGCCCGGGATCCAGTTGATTTCCTGATTAGTTTCGAGCAGACGCTGGGAGAGATCAGTGACGCGGACATACCACGAGGGAACGGCCCGATAGATGACCGGCGTGTCGGTTCGCCAGCAATGGGGGTAGTTGTGGTCGTAGGTTTCGTGGCGGAAGATGCGGCCTTGCGCCTTTAGATGGGTGATGACCTCCGGGTTGGCGTCAAACACGTTCATCCCGGCGAATTCGGTTATTTCTTCCGTGAACTGCCCAGCCTCATCGACCGGCACAACCAAGGGAATGTCGGCCTCGGTGCATACCCGCTGATCGTCCTCGCCAAAGCCCGGAGCGAGGTGCACGATGCCAGTGCCTTCGCCCGTCTCGACGAAGTCTGCGCCTATGATGACGAAACTATTTGGGTTGTCGGCAAAGTACCCGAAGAGTGGTGTGTAGGTGCGACCCACCAGTTCGGCTCCGGTCATGGTCCTGACGATCTCCGGATCCTCACCCAGTTCCCGTCCGTATTTCGCAAGTGACGCTTCAGCGAGGACGACGAATTGGCCATCATGGTTCACTACGACATAGGTCAGATCGGGTCCGACGGCAAGCGCCAGGTTGCTGGGCAGGGTCCAGGGGGTCGTGGTCCAAGCCAGGATCCGCAACTCACCGGGATCTCCATCTACTGGCGCCAGACTGAACGCCGCAGTGACTGCGGGATCTTGTCGGGGCCGCGTGGCGTCGTCGAGGCGAATCTCGAAGTTGCTCAAAGGAGTCTGGGCACCCCAGGAATAGGGCATGACCCGATCGGCCTGATAGAGCAGGCCCTTGTCCCAGAGTTGCTTGAAGGCCCACATCACCGACTCCATGTAGGTGAGGTCCATCGTTTTATAGTCGTTGTCGAAGTCGACCCATCGAGCCTGACGGGTGACATAGTCTTCCCATTCGCTCGTGTATCGCAGCACCGATGTTCGGCAGGCTTGATTGAAATTGTCGATGCCGAAATCGAGGATCGCCTTGCGCCCTGACACGCCGAGTTCTTTCTCTGTCTGCATCTCGGCGGGAAGCCCGTGGCAGTCCCAACCGAAGCGCCGCTCGACTCGCATCCCCTTCATCGATTGGTACCGGGGGATGATGTCCTTCACGTAACCGGTGAGAAGGTGTCCGTAGTGGGGCAGTCCGTTGGCAAAAGGCGGGCCGTCGTTGAAAACGAACGTACCGGTCGGTTCCTCACCAGCGGGCCTCTCGACGGTTTGGGGGAAGATCTCCTCGTCCTTCCACCGCTTCAGGATGGCCTCTTCGATTGCAGGAATATCTGCTTTGGGGGGCACGGTGGGGTAACTCGGCGCTTGCTTCTCAGCCATCCAAGCAATGTAACGCCGCAATGAACGGGCCCTGTGGGGCTTCTACGACGCGCGGAGGGCTATTCCGGAGCTGCGAACAGGCCGGGAATCAACATCCGACCGAAACCCTGGTGGCTCGGCCTCTCATTTCCGACTAGGATACGCCGACTCTTTACAAGGTCCCGCGGCGTTCGGCTACGGGATACTGCTCTCAAACGGATCTGGGGCCGACGGTGACCAGCAAGAAAACAGCAACCAAAGCGACGAAGAAGGCACCGGCCAAGAAGGCACCGGCCAAGAAGGCACCGGCCAAGAAGGCTGCGGTCAAGAAAGCACCGGCCAAGAAGGCTGCGGTGAAGAAGGCACCGGCCAAGAAGGCTGCGGTCAAGAAGGCTGCAGTTAAGAAGGCGGCGGTAAAGAAAGCACCGATCAAGAAGGCTGCAGTCAAGAAGGCTGCAGTTAAGAAGGCGGCGGTGAAGAAAGCAGTGGCCAAGAAGGCAGCGGCTAAGAAAGCACCGGCCAAGAAGGCGGTGGCGAAGAAAGCCGCGACGGGCCCGAAAGCCGATCGTGTGATCAAGACCACCTCGGCGAAGAAGGCTGCGGCGAAGAAGGCACCAGCCAAGAAAGCTGCGTCGAAGAAAGACGCGGACTCTGCACCCGCAACAGCTGCTCCTCCTCGGCGCAAGCCCCGCGTTCAGACGGCACCGAAGAACGCCGGAGTAAAGCCGGCGTATCTCAAGGACAAGGCATGGCTGAAGGCCCGCCGTGAAGAACTTGACCGGGAGCGGTCTGAGCTGGAGGAGCAGGTCGAGGAATTCGCTGCGCAACTGAACGAGTTGCTCGAGACCGCTGAAGCGGGCGACGACAATTCCAGCGACGAATCCAGCGAGGGCACCAGCCTCAACGTACAGATCTCTGAGCTAGTCATTGAGCGCAAGGGCCGCCTCGAGCATATCGAAATGATCGATGAGGCCACGGCTCGGATCGACGTCGGCGACTACGGCTTCTGCAATGTGGATAGGGTGGCGATTCCCAAGGCTCGTTTGGAAGCCCGACCCGAGAGCGAACGGTGCGTAGAACACAAGACGTCGATGTTCGACAACACACGCCGCTAGAGAGACCGTGGTACCCCTCCCTTGTAGTGATGGGTATTGTCGCTGTCGACCAACTCACCAAGTGGTGGGCACTGCGGACGTTGGGACGGGGCGGGTGTAGCGAGCCCGATGCGTGCATCGACCTCGTTTGGACTCTCCGGCTGCACCTGATTTTTAATCCGGGCGCTTCCTTTGGAACCGGCGCCTCATTCGGCCCGATCATTGGGGTTGTTTCGTTTCTGATGGCAGGCGTGATGATTTGGTTGGCCATCCAGACCTCGCACCGTTGGAATCGCCTGATCTATTCGGCTGTCGCTGGCGGTGCCCTGGGAAACGGCCTCGACCGCTTGTTCCGGGCGGACGACGGTTTCATGTCGGGTCGCGTGGTGGACTTCATAGATGTCCAGTGGTGGCCGATTTTCAATATTGCGGACTCGGCGATTGTCGTAGCAGTCGTGGCGGCCGTCGGCCGCTCGTTCCTCCTACCGGAAGCGCCACCGGCAACGGAGGATCGCACCTGATGAAGTACGAAGGACTCGTGCGTGTGGACGTGACCGAGGCGGTCGTCGGTGAGCGGGTCGATCGTATGGTGGCGATGCTGCTCGAGGTGAGTCGTTCCGTTGCCGTGGAACTGATTGCCGAGGGCGGTGTCCTTATCGATGGGCAGGTGCCGGTCAAACCCTCTGTGCGCCTTGAGGCTGGCCAGGTCGTGGAGCTGCCTGACTCGGTGATTCCGGTGGGGCTAGCGCCCGACCCCGCAGTCACCCTCAACATCCACTACGTCGATGACGATGTGATCGTCGTCAACAAACCCGCCGGCCTTGTGGTGCATCCCGGCGCGGGAGTGGAGAGAGGCACGCTGGTGCAGGGTGTTCTGGCGGCCTTCCCTGAAGTGGCAGAGGTGGGAGACCCCGCACGGCCTGGAATCGTGCATCGACTTGATCGCGGGACGTCGGGGCTGCTCATGGTGGCTCGTTCCGCAGCTGCGTACGCCTCCCTCTCCTCCCAACTTAAACAGCGCACGGTGGAGAGGGAGTATCGGGCGCTCGTGCACGGCCTTCCTGCGGCCAACGAAGGGGTAGTCGACGCTCCCATCGGGCGTTCGCTACGGCATCCGACCCGCCAAACCGTGCGCGCCGACGGCAAGCCGGCCCGAACGGCTTACACGGTGCTGGAACGTTTCGAGTCCGTAGATGCGGCGTTTTTGGAGTTCCATCTCGAGACCGGCCGCACCCATCAGATACGGGTTCATAGCGATGCGATCGGCCACCCGTTGGTGGGAGATGATCGCTACGGCTCGATTCGCTCCGATCATGCGGTCCTCCGGGATGCGAGCCGACCGTTCCTGCATGCCCGTTCTCTCGGTTTTGAACACCCCGTGTCAGGGGAGTGGCAGGAGTTCGTTTCCGAACTCCCCGAAGAGCTAGAGACGCTCCTGCAATCGGTCCGGCAGCTCTAAACCCGCCTGAGCGGGACTCTCCTCTGGTGCGGTTCCGCCAATGGATTGAACCTGGTGAGGCGCTCGAACTGACGGCTGTGGTTCACCCCATCCTAGATCTATCGTCCGAAGTGCCCATCGTGTGTACGCACCCCTCCGCTGAGGCATGGTGCTGCGCAAATGGCCCAATCGCCCCCGAGCATGGTCACCCTTGGTTCTGCGCCCGTCTGGCCGATAGCGAATAACTCGGAACCGCTCCATTGCATCGCCGTAGGGCCCGAGCTGATTCGGAGATGAAATGGAACGTATTGCGCAGGCATCGGCGTCAACCCATACGACGTAGCGCTCGTGGGTGGCGGGGCGCGTCCGAACTAGCCGTGTTCAGTCTCACCAGCCAACACCTGCGCGTCAGCTGGAGCTGGATGGTTCCCAGTCGGTCCAGTGGAGGATGTCGGTGATAGCGGGTCGGGGACGGTGGGCGGATCGCCCTTCGCGGCTGGGGCCAGGGGTGGGGTAGCCGAGCGCAACAACCCCCACCGCTCGTCGATCCTCAGGAACCCCGAACTGGGCCAGAACCGCTTTCTCGTGATCGAAGAGACCGAAGAAGCAGGCGCCAAGGCCCTCGGTCGGGGCCAGGAGTAGAAGGTTTTGGACCACAGCTCCGGCATCCACCCACCAAAAGGGAACTGGCCAGTTCGCCTCGGCTGCGCCCAGTCCGCTCCGCATTTTATCGCTTTCGCCATAGCGGGCCAGATAGGCCGCTGGCCGGGTGAGCACGATCACGAGCACCGGCGCCGCAAAAAGATCCGGAAAGGCGAAGCGATCCCGACGTTCGGTCGCGAAGGTCGTCTTCCAATACCGCTCTGTGGCTTCGTGGTCGCGAAGGACCAGGTACTCGGTCGGGGAGGTATTGCCGGCGGATGGCGCTTGGCGCGCCAGATCGAGGAGATTGATCAGGGTGGCGTCGGTGATGCTGGTAGGAACGAAGGACCGGACCATTCGACGGCGGCGAATCGCCGTTCGAAGCTCCACTTCAGGAGGCGGCGGCGACGGGCTGATTCGATTCGGTGTCGGCCACGAGGTCGCTGAGCCGGGAAACCGTTTCGGCATAGGCGGCCTCGGCGATCTCCGATGACGCACCGGTCCGGAGCGTGTTCGCTCCGTGCATTCGTGCCAAGCTCGCCGACGGTTCAAGCACCGCGACGGTCGTACCTTCGGAGCGGAGGCGGTTGACCATTCGCATCAGGTTGGTGTGGGCAAGTTGCCGCACAGCGAACAGTGGCGGGGCAACCGGACCGGGCGCCGACAGTCCCATCGGGGCTATCACCGTGACATGGTCGAGGTTCTTTCCGAAAAGAAGATCGAGGTTGGTCGTGGAGTGGACGCCGCCATCCACGAGCGTCCGACCCTGGACGGTTATGGGCGGATAGATCCCGGGGACTGCTGCTGAGGCGAGTGCTGCCTGTTGGAGCGTGGCCCGTACCGGTCCGTCACGGCGCAGGACCACCCGTCGGCCGGAATTGATATCGACCGTGATCAACCACAGGTTCTGCTCGGGCCACTGTCGGGGAAGATGGGCGTCGATGTCGGCTCCCTCCGAGAGTTGCATGAGGCCTCCGGGAAAGAGTGCGCCGAGGCTACGGGGGACCGGCGGAAGCGGGAAGCGAAGGAGGGAGCGTCCCAGGACCCACCCCGACCCGGCGGCACGCTGCAGGAGCGAGAATGGCGAATCCCAGGCAGGGGCGAAAAAGTCGTCGCCTCGCCGCCCTTCGGCACCCTCGCTGGCATCGCGCGCGATCGCGTAAAGGTCAGCGGGCAGGATTCCGCAGCGGAGTTGGGAGCCAACAAGTGCCCCGGCCGATGTTCCGACCACGATGTCGAGTTCATCGGTGCGCAACGCACCCGAGGAGCACAGTGCATGCAGTGCCCCGGCGATGTGGGCGATGCCCGTCCGACCGCCGGCACCCAGGACCAGGCCGGTTCGAGGGCGACGCGTGCTGGGAGGCGGCGGATAGCCCAACGGTCGAAGAAAGGTCACGCCACTCACCTCGCCGAGAGTAGCAGCGGGCCGACTTCGGAGGGGATCCTTGGGTGCTGAATATACGCATTATATGAGTTTTAAGGTAGTCTATTACGTATGACTGTAACTAACAGAGCCGGCAAGTGGCGCCTTTTCTTCGTAGTGATCAGTGCCGGCGCGGCAGGTCTCGGCATTGTCGACGCGCAGAAACAGCCCGAGCCCATATCGCTGGCCCGCCAGCAATGCGCCGCTTCCGGTGCGTCCGATGGCTTCACGGCGGTTGCGTGGGGCTGGTGTCTCCACCGGCCCGATGGCACAACAGTCGGGGCCAGTGCTGGCTTGGACTGTGACCAACTCACCTACGAGCTCGCAATTGCCAACGACGCAGAACTTGCGGTGTTCCCAGACGCTGTGGTTCGCAACTACTTTCCGACCCTCAGGTCTGCGGACGGGCCGAAAAGCAACGACGGGACGATTATCGATGTCACGCAGGTTCCTTACGAGCCCGGCTCCCCGGCACCGTCACCGACCTACGATCGTCCGATCCTGGTCGCCCAGAATCTGGCTCCCGGAAGTCGGCTCTTTTCTGCCACCGGGCGTTGGTGGAACCGGACCTGCTGGACAACAAGTCCCGAAGGTGCGCTCGCCGGCACGGTGGAGGGTCCTTTCGGTGAGGGGCCGGTTGTGCCCTTCTCCGATCTCGTCGCAGCCGTCGCAGCGCGGTTGAATCCACCTCCGCTACCACCTGTCCGCCACGCGGGTCCGGCCAGTATTACCCAGCTCGAAACCTGGTTCTGGATCGATGCAACCTGGTGGGAGGCCGACTTTTCTGCCAGCGCCAGCCACGGTCTAGTCCTTGTCACGGTCCGGGCGACTCCGGCGGAGTGGCTTCTGAGGCCGGTGAACCCCCCGCGTGGTCCGCTGTTGGTGTGCAGACAGCAAGGGATTGACTACCGGCCAGATAGCGACGCCGAGGGCTGCACGGCAACCTTCACTGAACCTCCTCCGGGCGGCGAGGTTGATTTGCGTGCGGAGGTGGAACTCGATGTGGCATGGAGCACCACGCTGCCGGGGTACGGCCTGCAGAATCTACCCCCACTCTTTCGCAGCAGCGTGATCTCCCATTCGGTGGTGGAGGTGGCCGGGCTTCGCAGCGGTTGAGGTCTCGCTGGAACCCGACAGCGAGCTATGAGCCGGGCCAGGCACCCGAACCCCCGGCAGCAGCGGCAATGTCGGCCAGGGTGTGCCGCTCGAGTGCGTGCTGCATAATCGCGCCCACATCACTCCACACGGCCAAGAGAACGCACTGGCCCTCGTGGTCGCAGGCCCCAGCTGCGTGCGGTTCGCCGAAATCGCCCAGTGTGATGGGCCCATCGACTGCCCGCACAATCGCCGCCAACGTGATCACTTCGGGATCCTGCGCCAAGAGGTAACCGCCGCCAACCCCCCGCTTGGAATGGACGAAGCCCGCCCCCTTTAACGCCAGCAATATCTGCTCGAGATAGGGCTGGGGGAGACCCGTCCTTTCAGCGATTGCTTTCACCGGTGTAGGACCAGCGTCATCGTCGGAGTGGAGAGTGAGTGACAGAAGCGCGCGGCAGGCGTAGTCACCTCGTGTCGAAACCCTCACTGTGCCGAGGCTAGTTGGACCAATCGAAACTGTTGCTCATGCGCTGACTTCGGGCCAATCGGAGCCGAATGGTTGCCATAGTTACCCAATGGGCACTTAAGGTGCGTATCCTTCTCTGTTAGTGCCAACTCAATCCGAGCCAACTCTTCCTGCTTTCAGTGGTGGGTGCATAACCAATCTTGTTCCGTACCTGTTGCCCCGGGGTCAGGGAATGGCCCGACTGCCGGTCGAGTTGGGAACAACGAAGCAGCGCGTTTTGCTCGTCCTGGATGGGTTGGGTTGGGATCAACTCCAAGATCGTCAGGCACTGGTGCCCACGCTGCACTCTATGGAAGGCGGGCCAATCACTACCGTGGCGCCCTCGACCACTGCCACTGCGCTCACGTCGATCACCACCAGCCTTACGCCGGGCGAACATGGCATCGTTGGCTACCGCATGGTGATCGATGGAGAGGTGCTCAATACGCTCCGCTGGGGATCGCAGGAGACACCTGACGCTCGGCGCCAGATCCCGCCCGATGTCCTCCAGCCCTACGACCCATTTCAGGGCCACGAGGTCCCGCTGGTAAACCGTGCGGACTTCCGGCGGTCGGGATTCAGCGCCGCCCACCTCCGCGGGGCCCGGCTGGTCGGCTACCGCACCACTGCGACGTTGGTGCACGAGATCAGCCGCCTCCTGCATGAGGGCGAGGAGTTTGTGTATGCCTACTACGACGGTGTCGACAAGGTCTCCCACGAGTACGGATTCGGGTCGGTGTTCGACGCAGAGTTCCAGTTTGTCGATCGCATGGTGGCCGAGATCCTAGCCACCGTGCCCGGTGGCACCGAAGTGATTGTCACCGCCGATCACGGACAGGTGGATTGCGGCGACAACGTCGTTCACCTCCACCCTGATGTGGATGAACTAGTTGCCAGCTTCTCTGGCGAGGGTCGCTTCCGCTGGCTGCATGCGAGGGCAGGGAAGTCCGGGGGTGTCAGAGATGGCTCAGGGAGAGCTGATGTCGGCAAGATTGCCGAACTGGAAGCCGAGGCCATCCGTCATCACAGCCATCACGCGTGGGTTCGGACTCGTGAGCAAATCCTTGACGAGCATTGGTTCGGTCCTGTGATGCGTCACGGTGTCGAGGATCGGTTGGGCGATGTGGCCCTCTGCCCATTTGAACCAATCAGTTTCTTCGACCCCGACGATACTGGTCCGTTTGAGTTGATTGGTCGCCACGGGTCCCTGACGGACGCGGAAATGCTAGTCCCGCTACTCCGAGCCGAAGCCTGAGTTTGAGCCCAGGGTTAGGTCCGACAGGCCCGGCGCAGCGCCGGTAGCCTTCAACATAATGAGCGATTCCGAAGCAACGAACCCATCTGCACCTAGCGCTGCTGCCGAGACCGGGGCGGAAACGCCCGAAGTCGTCGACCTTCCCGAAAAAGCCGGTCACGACGAACCGCCGAAGAATTCGATCTCAGAGCCGGCCAAGGTCATGCGCATCGGTTCCATGATCAAGCAGTTGCTTGAAGAGGTGCGCACGACCACGATGGATGATGCGGGTCGGACCAGGCTCAAGGACATTTACGAGACCTCGATCTCTGAACTGGGCGAGGCCCTGTCACCGGACCTCAACGAGGAACTCAATTCCCTGGCCCTGCCCTTCGGCGAGGACGAGGTTCCCTCCGATTCTGAACTGCGCATCGCCCAGGCCCAATTGGTCGGCTGGCTGGAAGGACTCTTCCATGGTATTCAGGCCACCTTGTTCGCCCAACAGATGGCCGCCCGCCAACAGCTCGAGCAGATGCAGCAACAGCAGGCCCTACCCCCTAGCGGCGGGACCGTCGCTCCCCAGACCGGAACCTACCTCTAAACCGTCGGGATCGCCGGTATCCACTAGTCTCCGTGGCGTGACTACCGAGCCGAGTGAACAGCAGAGTGGGCAGCAGAGAGTTGTTGTTGTTGGCCAGGGGTACGTCGGTTTACCGTTGGCGGTCCGGGCGGTTGAGGTTGGTTTCGATGTTGTCGGTTTCGACGTCAACGCCGTCCGTATTGATCGCCTCCGGAACGGTGATTCCTACGTAGAGGACGTCCCGGGTGATGCGTTGGCGGCGGCGTTTGCGTCCGGGCGCTTTGCCGTAACCGACAGGTTGGCCGACGTAGAGGGTTTCGACATCGCAGTGATCACGGTGCCGACGCCACTTCGCGATGGCGCACCGGACCTCAGCTATATCGAAGTCTCCGCCCGCGAGCTCAGCCCGTACCTCCGGCCCGGCGTTGTTGTGATACTCGAATCGACGACCTATCCGGGCACCACCGAGGAACTGCTGGTGCCCCTCCTCGAATCAGCTTCGACGCTGAAGGCGGGAAGGGACTTTCATGTGGGCTACAGCCCGGAGCGGATCGACCCGGGTAACAAGGTCTACCGATTCGATAACACTCCCAAGGTCGTGTCCGGCACCACCCCGGAGGGTTTGGAGGCTGTTGCAGTTTTCTATGAGAACTTGGTTACTGAGGCCGTCCGAGTTCCAAGCCCGAAGGAGGCCGAACTCTCCAAGCTGTTGGAGAATACCTTCCGTCACGTCAACATTGCCCTGGTCAATGAGCTTGCCATCTTTGCCGCCGAACTCGATATCGACATCTGGGCGGCGATTGAGGCGGCCAACACCAAACCATTTGGGTACATGAAGTTCACACCGGGCCCCGGTGTCGGCGGCCACTGCCTGCCGATCGATCCGAGTTACCTCAGCTGGCGGGTGAAGCGATCGCTGGGCCACAGCTTCCGGTTTGTCGAGCTGGCCAATGATGTGAATGAGCACATGCCCGATCATGTGGTCGATCGGATCAGCCGCATCCTCAACGATCGGGAGCGTTCCGTTCGTGGTTCGAAGATTCTCCTTCTAGGGCTGGCGTACAAACCAGACAGCGGCGATTCCCGGGAGACACCGGTCCTCGCCATCGCTAACAAGCTGGAGGAACTGGGAGCGATTCTTACCTGCGCCGATTCCTGGGTCGATCCCGGAGAATTCCCCTCGAGCGTGCGGCGAGTAGACCTGTCTCGAGAGTCCCTCGGCGCTGCCGATCTGGTGGTCATGCTGACCAATCACTCCGACACCGACCTGGCGTTGGTCGCCGAACATGCCTCGGTCATCTTCGACACCCGAAACGCCGTCCCCGGCGACAATGTGATTCGCCTGTAGCCGCATCGCCGCCGTGGCACACCGACGCTCCGTGGTCCCCCGCCACGCAGTGGGATTTCCCTCCGTGCGGAACGCACCCGTCCAGAGAATCGGGCCGAAACACACTGGCGTAGTTTGGCTTCGCCGTCAAAGGTGCATAGCCTCCAATCAGCGGAAGGGGTCTTTTGGGATCGTCGTTCACCCATCTTCATGTCCATACCGAATTTTCGATGCTGGATGGCGCAGCGCGTCTTGACGAAATGGTGGCCAAGGCCGCCGCGGACGGCATGCCGGCCCTCGGGATAACCGACCACGGCAACATGTATGGTGTGCTGGACTTTTACAAGGCCTGCCGCGATGCCGACATCAAACCGATCATCGGGTGTGAGCTCTACCAGGCGGAGGAGTCCCGCCACGAACGGCCGAGTAGGCGCGGCAGGATGGATGATTCTGGTGGGAGTACCGACGGCGGCAAGAAGCTCTATTACCACCTCACCGCGCTGGCCGAGAACAACACCGGCTACAAGAATCTGATCCAGCTAGCCTCCCGAGCCTTCATGGAGGGCTACTACTACAAGCCGCGGGTGGACTGGGACGTGCTCAGCGATCACTCCGAGGGCGTCATGGTCACTACCGGTTGCCTTGGCGGCCAGGTACTCCAGGCATTGATGCAGGGGAACGAAAAGGGCGCATTGGAAAAGGCGGCGCGGCTTCAAGACATCTTCGGCCGGGACAACATGTTCATCGAACTCCAGGACCACGGAATCCCGGAACAGCGGGCGACGAACCCCCAGTTGATCAAGATCGCTCGCCAGATCAAGGCGCCGATCATTGTCACCAATGACTCTCACTACACCGAACAGCACGATCACGATGCCCACGATGCGCTGTTGTGCGTGCAGACCGGTTCCTTGTTGAGCGATCCGGATCGGTTCAAGTTCAGCGGTGATCAGCACTACCTCAAGACCGCAGCGGAGATGCGCCGGGAGTGGTCTGAGCTGCCCGAGGCCTGCGACAACACGCTGTGGATTGCCGAGCGGGCCAATGTTGAGATCGAATTCGGGAAGCCGTTGCTCCCGGATTTCCCCATTCCCGAGGGATTTGCCGGCGCTGATGAGTACCTCGAACACCTGACGATGGAGGGCGCCCGCCGGCGTTGGGGCCAGGTCCTCCCTGATGCGGCCGTCGAGCGGATTGCCTTTGAGCTCAACGTGATCAAGAACATGGGATTCTCGTCCTACTTCCTGATCACGTGGGACCTTATTGCCCATGCCCGCAACAACGACATTCGGGTGGGTCCGGGCAGAGGCTCTGCTGCCGGCTGTGCCGTGGCGTACTGCCTCTGGATTACCGACCTCGATCCGATCAAGTACGATCTGCTTTTCGAACGTTTCCTTAACCCGTCCCGAGTCTCCATGCCCGACATCGACATGGACTTCGACACCCGCTACCGAGACGAGATGATCCGTTACTGCGCGGAGCGCTACGGTCGGGATCACGTGGCTCAAATCGTCACCTTCTCCCAGATCAAGGCCCGTGCCGCGGTGCGTGATGCGGCCCGCGTGCTTGGCTATCCCTATGCCGTCGGGGATCGGGTGGCCAAAGCCATGCCACCGTTGATCATGGGTCGGGACACGCCGCTCAAGTACTGCTTTGAGGAGTCAGAGAAGTACAAGGACGGCTTCAGCATGGCGAAGGAACTTCGGGACATGGTGGCGACCGATGCCGATGTCGCCCGGGTGGTCGAGGTGGCCCGGGGTCTCGAGGGCTTGCGTCGTTCCGACGGCATCCACGCGGCCGCCGTGGTGATTACCAAGGACGCCCTCACCGAGTACATGCCTATCCAGCGCAAGCCGGATAAGAACCTGCCCATCGAACAGGCGCCCGTTGTCACCCAGTACGAGATGCACGGGGTGGAGGCACTCGGTCTGCTGAAGATGGACTTCCTCGGCCTCCGCAACCTCGACGTCATATCCGACACGTTGAAATTGGTCAAGCGGGTGCACGACGTCGACGTGAACATCGACGACGTGGATCTGGCCGATGCGGCAACCTATGCATTGCTGGCGCGCGGTGACACAATCGGTGTGTTCCAGTTGGAGTCACCACCGATGCGGGCCTTGATAAAGCGGATGGGCCCCACCGAATTCGAGGACGTGGCCGCCCTCGTAGCGCTGTATCGGCCGGGCCCGATGGCCAAGAACATGCACACTGATTACGCCGATCGCAAGAATCAGAAGCAAGCGATTAGCTACGACCATGAGGACGAAGCCGAAATTCTCGGTGACACCTACGGTCTTATGATCTACCAGGAACAGATGATGCGGTTCAGCCAGAAATTCGCTGGCTACACCCTCGCCGAGGCGGACAACCTTCGCAAAGCCGCCGGTAAGAAGAACCGCGAACTGATGGCCAAAGAGCGCCAAAAGTTCATCGAAGGCTGTGTTACCAATGACTACGGCAAGCAATTTGGTAAGGACAAGTTCGACGTGATCGAGGGCTTTGCTGACTACGCGTTCAACAAAAGCCACAGTTACGGCTATGGGCTCGTGGCCTATCAGACAGCCTACCTAAAGGCCAACTACCCAACCGAGTACATGGCGGCGCTGCTCACGTCGGTAAAGAACAAGTTGGAGACTGCTGCGGTGTTCCTCAATGACTGCCGCCAGATGGGCCTCAAGGTTCTGGTGCCAGACATCAATCGATCCGATCTCGACTTTGGTTCGATTCCCGATGCGGAGGGCAACGAACTGCGCGGCCGCCGAATCAACGCAATCACGTTTGGACTATCAGGTGTGCGGAACGTGGGCGAGGGGATCGTTCGCCAGATCCTGGCGGACCGTGATGAAAAGGGCGACTTCGATTCCTTCCTCGACTTCTGTGATCGGGTCGATCTCGGCGCCCTGAACAAGAAGGCAGTGGAGTCGCTTATCAAAGCAGGTGCGTTTGATTCGCTGGGCCATCCCCGCAAGGGCTTGCTCGACGTGTTCGAGGAGATCGTGGCCAAGACGATCCAACGTCGCAAAGAGGAGGACATGGGTGTCCAGACGCTCTTTGGCGCGATGGAGAGCACGGGTGATAGCTACGATGATCGACCCCCAATAGCCGAGTTCGAGGTCTTCGATAAAACCCAGCGACTGAAACTCGAGAAGGAGATGCTGGGTCTCTACGTCAGCGACCATCCCCTGATGGGCGTAGAAGAGGCGCTCCAGGCCCGGGCCTCCACGACCATCGCCATGCTCAGCGAGATGGAAGATGGCTCCCAGGTTGCGGTGGGTGGGGTTGTCGCCAGTTTCCAGAAGAAGTGGACCAAGAAGGGCGAACTGATGGCGCTGCTGATGCTAGAGGATCTGTCATCCAGCATCGAGGTCATGGTGTTTCCCAAGTCCTTCGCCGACTACGGCCACCTGCTCGAGGATGATCGAATTGTGATCCTTCGGGGGCGTGTGAGCAAGCGAGACGATGAGCCCAAGCTGATGGCGTCGCAGGTTGAGATCATCGATGCCGATGCCCTCGCCCGCGAAAAGCCGCTGACCCTTACGGTTCGTCCTGACCAGTTGTCCGATGCTGCAGTGGCCGAACTCAAGGCCGCCATCGCAGAACATCCCGGGGAGACGCCGATCGTGATTGACCTTGGCACGCCCAAACATATTCGCCTTAGTGACAGCTACACGGTGAACACCAGCAACGGTTTCGTGGCCGACCTCCGCGTCCTCTTTGGCGCCCACTGCATCCGGCGCTAGCGGCCGGTCGATGCGGCAGCGGCCGCCTGCGGCTGCTTCACTGGCGACGTGAAGACGTTTGACTTTGAGTTCACCGTGGATGCTCCCCAGGAGGTCGTGCGAGACTTCCATCACGACACCTCCGCCCTGAAAATCCTTACGCCGCCGCCCACCATAATGCAGCTTCACCACATGGAACCGCTCGGCGAGGGCTCGGTAAGTCGCTTCACGATCTGGGCCGGCCCTCTTCCGATCCGCTGGGAGGCCACGCATCAGAACGTGGACGAGGACGGCTTTACCGATGTGCAGACTGAGGGAATGATGCAGTCGTGGGCTCACACGCACCGTTTCGTTGCTGAAGGTCCGAGTCGGACGAGAATTGTCGAACACATCGAGTACGAGCACCCCCCGTTCCCGAAGAAGCTTCTTACCTATGCCATCTTCGGTCCGCTGAGTCTCCGGGGGTTGTTCGAATACCGCAAGTTTCAAACCAAACGCCACTGCGAGAAGTAGTAATCAGGCCTCAAAGTTGACGTCGGTCGAGGCCAAAGTTGCGCACGTCCGTCCGGGTGCGTTCGTGAAG
>RCMY010002174.1_pt1 | contig 18376 bp, 14 predicted proteins | sample 2041341 | NCBI WGS metagenome assembly RCMY01 (sample SAMN09708234, study PRJNA481090) | Marine sediment metagenome, whole genome shotgun sequencing project. | reverse complement strand
TTTGCTTTTCCCGGTGATACCATTACTGTTCATGCAGGAACCTACCGTGAATGGGTGAAGCCGATACGAGGTGGAGAGTCTGATTTAAAAAGAATTATTTTTAGGGCAGCTCCAGGAGAAACCGTTGAAATTAAGGGTTCTGAAATTATCACAGGTTGGCGTAAAGAAAAAAATGGTGTTTGGAAGATCGATATTCCAAATTCTTTCTTTGGGGATTACAATCCATATCAGGAATTGATTCATGGGGATTGGTTTATTGATAATGATCGTGTACACCATACCGGAGAGGTTTTTATCAATGGAAAATCCCTTTATGAGAAAGAAACCCTTGAAAAAGTCCGAAATCCCGTTGCCCTTAAAAACATTGCTGATCCCATAGGTTCGACGTACACCTGGTATTGTGAAAGCAATGAAACTCATACAACCATTTGGGCAAACTTTAAGAAGTACAATCCAAACAAAGAATTGGTTGAAATAAGCACAAGAAAAACATGTTTTTATCCTGAAAAACCCGGGCTGAATTATATAACCATCAATGGGTTTCATTTTAGTCAAGCCGCCACACAATGGGCTGCACCAACTGCCGAACAGGTTGGTATGATTGCAACCCATTGGAACAAGGGTTGGATTATTGAGAACAATGTGATAAGCGACTCAAAAACCAATGGAATTACTCTAGGTAAAGAACGTGGTACCGGCCATAATACATGGACGGCAGATGCCGAAAATATTAATAGAGATGGCAATATTCATTACATCGAAGTAGTATTTAATGTGCTTAGAAATAATTGGGATAAAGAACATGTAGGTTCTCATATTGTTAGAAATAATACGATATTTAATTGTGAGCAAACCGCTATATGCGGTAGTATGGGCGCCGTTTTTAGTACCATTGAAAATAATCATATTTATAATATCTATACCAAGCGTCAATTCAAAGGTTATGAGATGGCCGGTATTAAATTACATGCTCCCGTTGATGTTACTATAAGACATAACAGAATTCATGATACTGGTCGCGGTATATGGTTAGACTGGATGGTGCAAGGTGCACGTGTAAGCGGCAACTTACTATATCGTAATGATATGGATGATGTACTTATTGAAGTGAGTCACGGTCCTTATATTATTGATAACAATATTTTGCTATCCGAAACGGCCATAGTAAATTGGTCGCAAGGAGGAGCTTATATTAATAATTTTATAACAGGAAACGTTAAATTAGTAAATGATGTAAATCGTTTTACGCCATATTTTTTACCACATTCTATTAATATGGGAGGCCTAACTACAATTCATGGGGGAGATGATAGATTTTATAATAATATATTTACAGGAACTGACATTAAAGGAATGAGTAGTGTATATGAGTCTGCCATATTACCTTCAAGGATCCATGGAAATGTTTACTTTAATCAAGAGGAATCGTCTATAAATGATTCAGATAATGAGGCCTATTTGAATTACGACCCTATGGTAGAATTAATTGAAAAGGAAGGGGATGTATATCTTCAATTTTCTATAAACAAAGCGTTTTTAGATTATAAAGTGGAAATGATTTCGACCCAAACATTAGGGTTAACTAAAATTACAAAGTCCGCTTTTGATAACCCTAACAGTACAGAAATAATTTTTGATGTAGATTATTTTGGTATCAATCGCTCTAATGTGGATAGAATTGCAGGGCCGTTTTCAAATTTAAATATAGAAAACAGACAATTAAAAATATGGAATAGTGAAGACCTATAGAGAACGAACAGTAAACTTAAGTTTTATAAAAAAAACAGCCGTATATTGAGAAATCAACCAAAACATTAGCTCAGAAAGTTGTACACTAACCCTCGAATTGACGAATTTTGGATCAAAAAGTCAAAATGCACGACGGGTAACACTACCTTATAATTAATTGAAAATAATTAACTTGCAACTATATGACCTCTCCCGAAGCGTTGGGAAGGTTATACATATGTTATAAGCAATTTAAAAAACGCATCGTCCTGAAATAGTATGGCAAAAAAACAAACAAAACGGATACTAAGAATAGTATTTATTATTGCAAGTATATCCTCTTTGTTCTTCGTACCATGGATATTGGTAAAGGCTTGGATTTTGCCACTACCTGATACGGTTCAAGAACAAGTAAACGATGCAATTGGTCTTGGATTTGATGGGATGATTGTTTATGTGGACGAAGGCGGCAAACCACCAGCATTTTATACCGCTGGTTGGAAAAATAGGGAGAACAAGTTACCAGCCGATCCGAAATCCTTATTCAAAATTGCCAGTATCAGCAAATTATATGTCGCTGTTGCTATCACCAAATTAGTCAATGACAAACGTTTGTCTTTAGATAAAACGCTCGCTGATTACTTTCCGGAACTTGTGGGCAGGATTGAATATGCAGATAAAATTACCTTGAGATTGATGGTACAACATAGAAGTGGACTTCCAATTTTTACTGATTATCCTGGTTATTGGGATAAACCACAGGAAAGTAGTAAAGATGTACTTGAATATGCACTTGACTTACCGGCTAACTTTGAACCCGATGCTGACTATGAATATTGCAATACCAATTATTTGTTGCTTTCCAGACTCATTGACAAAGTGGTGGGTTATAGCCATCAGCAATATATCAAGGAGGAAATTTTGATACCGCTTAAGTTAACCAATACATTCTTTTCGCTTAGTGAAGTGAATATAGACGATGTGATGAGTGGCTATTACGTTGGATATGAAGATGATATAAAAACGAATGATTATGGCTCAATGCTAGCTACAGCACAAGATGTTGGGATATTCTTGAGAGCATTAAATGATGGTTCTGTGTTTGATGAAGGGGGAAAGGAAATCTATTCCTCCATTTACGTCTACGAACATGGAGGTCTTATCCCTGGCTATCAGAGTCTTGCTGAATACCACAAAGACATCGACACGGTTGTTATTCAATTTATTAATACAACTGACTTTAATGGATATGAATGGAATTTATCGGAAATCGTAATTAACCGTATTGTAAAAATTCTGAAAAGAAAAAAAAGCGCATAACAATGTGTATTGTAAATTGCTGGTACTTTGTGAACTCGTAAAATTATAATGAATTTGCCGATGCGACTATTACTACTTTGCAAAAGCGGTATACTTTGGAGACCGGCCTATATGAAACTACAAGTTGGATGAATGCAGCCAATGCACTAACTGCAATGGTAGCATATGGAATGCTTGTCCCAAAAAAACCGATGCATCATGCCAAAGTTCAGCACTAGATGCTTTTAATGAAGCAATGCTTGTTGGTGGTAAAAATTACTAGTGTGTTGACTACCTGAATATTGAAATATCGAAAGATTATCGATTTAACCTCTTGTTTTGACCTTTAGTTCAATGAAAGTACCAAATTGTTGTGTTAAGATGGTAAATTAAAAACTGTTGCAGACACCATATAAAAATAATAGCGGTTTAATCGCATAAAAGAAAGTTAGAAAAAAAAGCGACCTGAATTTCAGATCGCTTTTTTTGTAATAATAGTTTCCTTTTATACTAGTTGTCAATAATAGTCAACTCATCTACAATATGTTTTGCGTTAGAGTATTTATCAATCAACCAAAGTACATATCTAATGTCAACATTGATTGTACGTTGTAAGTTTGGATCAAAAATCACATCACCAGCCATGGCTTCAATGTTTCCATCAAAAGCTAAACCAATTAATTCTCCTTTTCCGTTAACAACAGGCGAACCAGAGTTTCCGCCGGTAATATCATTATCTGTTAAAAAGTTTACAGGTAATTGTCCATGCTCATTAGCATAACGACCATAGTCCTTTTTTTCATAAATATCTAACATGCTTTGTTCTAAATCAAACTCATCATCATTAGGTTTGTATTTGTTAATCATACCTTTAAAAGTGGTGTAATTATTTACATTCGCATCGTTTCTACTATCTGCTGGTAAGGCTCTTACTTTGCCGTAAGATAAACGCAAGGTAGAGTTCGCATCAGGATATTTTATTTTACTTAATCCAGACTCACGCAATCCTTGAACAAACAATCTGTATGATGCTTCAAAATCATTTTCAGGTTGCGCTAAATTTTCTGGACTTTCTCTATACTTATCAAGTAATTGACCAGATAATTTATATAATGGGTCGTTAGCCAACACAGTTGCGTCTGGATTTTCCATGAATGCTTCTACTTTCTCTTTTGAAGTAAATATACTTTCATCAAAAATTGTATTGACATAAGAAGTAAAATCGTTGTTGTTTTTCCCTCCTATTTCTGCAACAATTTCTGGAAGTGGATAATTAGATTTTGAAGCATATAAACCAAGTTGTTTAACAAATACTTCTTTTTCTAAAGGCATATATAAATCTTTATAAGAGCTTTCAATTAAAGAATTTAATCTAGGTTTCAATTCTTCGCGTTTCGCTTCATTTTGACCAAGGTAATATTCAAGATTTTGTCCAATTCTATTAGGTAGAACAGCAAAAGTACTAGAGCGCAACATTCCGGTTAAATAATTAGCTTGTTTCGCTTTTTCATTGGTTAAGCTATAGTAATTATCAATGTTTTCCATAACTTTTCCATATTTTGCTCTATTATTTTTCTTTTTCGCCCACTTTTCAAATTTCTTTTCAGTTTCACGTTTAGTTTCAACTGTTTTGTGAGCAGTTAAAGCATCAATCATACCTATACGGTTCTTCCAATAGTTGGCAATTCCTGCATATTTAGAGGCATACATCAAGTCAATTTCTTCACTTTCGTTCATGTATTTTTTAAACACATCTAAACTTAATCTCGAACTTTCAACCCAAGCAGGATATGCATATTTAACGTTTTGCTCTACACCAGATGCAGGCATCCAACGATTTGTTCTACCGGGATAGCCTAGTATCATTGCAAAGTCGTTTTCTTTTACACCATCAATATTAACAGGTAAATGATATTTTGCTTTTAAAGGAACATTGTTAGCGGAGTAATCTGCTGGATTTCCGTTTTCGTCAGCATACACTCTGAATAATGAAAAATCGCCAGTATGTCTTGGCCATTCCCAGTTATCGGTGTCACCACCATATTTACCAACACTTTCTGGAGGTGTTCCTACCAAACGAACATCTTTATAATCTTCGTAAACAAAATAGTAGTACTCATTACCTTGATAGAAAGGGCGCACAGAAACCGTGTATTTTCCACCTTCGTTGTTTTCTTGTTCAATTTTAGCAATTTCTTTGTTAAGCGCTGCTTCACGCTCTTTTTCACTCATGCTATCATTAACTTGAGATAACATACGTTTTGAGACGTCGTCCATTCTCACAAAAAAGCGAACATATAAGCTTTCCGGTTTCAATTCTTCTTCCAAAGAACCTGCCCAAAATCCGTTTTTTAAATGATTTTGTTCTGCAGTAGATAATTCAGTAATTGCACTATATCCACAATGATGATTAGTCAATACCAACCCGCTTTCTGAGATGATACTTGCTGTACAGCCACCATTAAATTGTACAATAGCATCTTTTAAGCTTTGATTATTGACGCTGTAAATTTCTTCGGGAGTTAACTGTAAACCCATTTTTTGCATATCGCGGTAATTTAATCGCTCTATATGCATTAAAAACCACATACCTTCATCTGCCATAGCTGATGAAAATGAAATAATAAAGGCAATAATTGTAAGAAATATTTTCTTCATGTTTATTCGTTTTGAATTTTGCTATAAAATTACTGAATTTTATATTCTTTTTATAGATCTTGAGCTGTTAAAACTATTTTATTTTTATCCATTTTTTGGATACAAAAAAAGCGATTCTTTTAAATAAGTGCAGTTGGTAAAGCTATCTCTCAATGACAATTGTGAAATAGCTCGTTTAAATGAAGAGGGTACATTAAGTGGAATAATAAGAACTGAAAAAATAAACGAAATCACTTTTGCAAAAACGATGTGTATTTAATTAGCTGTTTATAAGCTGCTTATAAAAATTAATGTGGTATTTCTATTCGTTTTTTATTTACTAAATTAGGTGCTTTAACCGCTTAACTAGATTTATGAAAAAACTATGTGCTTCACTTTGATTAACTGCTAACCAATGATAAAATTCTTTAGAAAAATTCGACAAAAAATGCTAACTGAAAATAGATTTAGTAAATATCTGATTTATGCAATTGGGGAAATTTCGTTAGTGGTAATTGGAATTTTGATTGCCTTATCTATTAACAGTTGGAATCAGGATAGAATTGACACAAAAAGTGAACATGAATATTTAGGGGAAATAAAAAAGGAGATTCAAGCAAATATTGATTTAACAAATTACTACATTATTAAAAAGTTGCCTCTAAAAATTGAAGGTTTATCACTTGCAAAGCAATATTGTGAAAATAAAATTCAAGTCGATGACACCTTGTTTTTTTTAAATAAGGTATCCATTGGTGGTGTAATCACTACTGGGTTCTCTTTTTTAAGTAGTAAGACTTATGATGAATTATTGAACACTGGTAATTTTCAATTAATTGCAACAGATTCAATTAAAATAAAAGTAAAAAACTATTATTGGGGTATTGCAGCTGATACCAAAAGTATAGAGATTTACAGGAGTGGCTTTACAAAGTTTATGTCTGAATTAAGGCCTTTTAACCCTGCCAATCCCGAATATATTTCGAGTTATGACCAAAAAGAAATGATGAAAGAGTTTAAGTCAACAGAATTTCAAAAACAAGTAGACCTTGAATTATCATATGCATATAGCATACAAAACAAAGCAGGCCGGTTAAATAGTGAAGGTTTAGAAATATTGGAAATTTTAGACAATGAATTGAATAAAAAATAACCAAATAAGTTGGATGCAAGGCTATGAAATAATATATAATAAAGAGACAAAGTATGATATTATTAAACCTATTTGAGACAACTTTACCTCTGACAAATCCAGTATTAAAATTCCTTTTGATATTGGTAATTATTCTTTTTGCGCCAATTATCCTAAATAAAATAAAAATCCCTCATCTTCTTGGACTCATCATTGCAGGTGCAGTAATTGGACCAAATGGCGTTAATCTGATGGAAAGGGATAGTGGTATCATACTTTCAGGAACCGCAGGACTTTTATATATAATGTTTCTTGCAGGTTTAGAAATTGACTTAGTTGACTTTAAGAAAAATAGCAAAAAAAGTTTAGTTTTTGGTTTATATACATTTATCATTCCAATGACCTTGGGAACATTCTCAGGGATTTATATTTTGGGGTTCTCAATACCTACTTCAGTTTTATTGGCAAGTATGTTCGCCTCTCATACGCTTATTGCCTATCCATTGGTAAGCAAATTAGGAGTGGCAAAAAACAAAGCTGTAAATATAACAGTCGGTGGAACAATGATAACCGACATTTTAGCTCTCTTAGTTCTTGCCGCAATTGTTGGAATGACAACCGGAGAAGTAAATACTGAATTTTGGTTAAGATTATCCATTTCCATTCTCATTTTTGGGCTTATTGTAATGCTACTTTTTCCTATTATCGGAAGATGGTTTTTCAAACGATTTGACGATAATGTATCTCAATACATTTTTGTCTTGGTTATGGTTTTTCTTGGTGCAGTACTTGCAGAATTGGCTGGTATAGAAGCGATTATTGGTGCTTTCTTAGCTGGTTTGGCACTTAATAGGTTAATTCCGCGTAAATCTCCGTTGATGAATCGAATCGAATTTGTCGGAAACGCCATTTTTATACCATTCTTTCTTATAGGTGTTGGCATGCTTATTGATTACCGTGCATTTTTTAAAGATATTGAAACAATTAAGGTTGCATCGGTAATGATAATTGTTGCAACAACCGCTAAATTTCTTGCGGCTTGGATAACTCAAAAAACTTATAAATTTTCAATTGATGAACGAAGATTGATTTTTGGGTTAAGCAATGCACAAGCAGCAGCTACTTTGGCAGCCGTTTTAGTCGGTTACAACATCATCATTGGTGAAACAGAGACCGGAGAGCCAATCCGATTATTAAGTGAAAGTATCTTAAATGGAACTATTTTAATGATACTGGTTACTTGTACCATTGCTTCATTTGTTGCTCAAAAAGGAGCCATGAATATTGCACTATTAGAAAGCACCAATACATCAACAGATACTGATGATGAAAATCAAGAAAAAATCTTAATCCCTATTAGTAATATTGAGACTACAGAAGAACTCATTAATTTAGGTGTAACCATTAAATCAGAGAAAAACAAAAACAGCCTATATGTACTAAGTATTGTAGACAACAATATAATGGACGAATCGGCTAACAAACAAGCAAATAAAATATTAAATAAGGCTGCCGTAACAGCTTCTTCAACAGATAATTTAGTACATGAGCTACTTCGCTATGATGTCAATATCGTTAACGGAATTACAAGTGTAGCAAAAGAACATAAAATCACAGATTTGATATTAGGACTCCATATTAATAAAGGTATTTCAGATTCTTTTTTAGGCAACTTGACCGAAGGTATTTTAACTAAATGCAACACAACAACTTTGATTTATAAACCAGCACAACCATTCGGGACAATAAAAAGACATATTATTATTGTTCCTGAAAATGCAGAAAAAGAAATTGGATTTCCATTTTGGCTGATTAAAGTTTGGAATATCGCAAGAAATTCAGGTGCTAAACTTTTATTTTATGCAAACAAAGAAACTCTGAAATTGGTGAAAGAAATTCAATTAAATAATCCGATTGAATGTACGTTTGAAGAGTTTAGCGATTGGAATAACTTTTTAATACTTGCAAAAAACTTTCAACAAGATGACAATTTAATTATTGTTTTAAGCCGAAAGGATAAACCTTCTTATCATAGCAATATGAACAAAATTCCTTCGTATTTGAACAATTATTTTAAATATACGAGTTACATTTTGATATACCCTATGCAAGCAGGTGTAACGGACACTTCGCATATTGATTTAACGAATCCGACAATTATTGAACCCCTTGAAAAACTTGACGATATTGGAAAGACTATTGCAAAAATATTCAGGCGAAAATAAAACTGCTTTTCAGTAGTTAGGTTCAGCAAATACCTGTGCTATTAGAGAAATTACATTAGTTGTAATTTGTATTCTATTTGCTACTAAGAAAACAATTAAAATGGTGAAAGAAAGACTGAATTAACAGCTTTGGAATTTAGAAAATTATACAATTGAGTTGAACGCACCTTAGCTAAAAATGTATAAAAATAGGGCAGAAAGTGCTAAAATTAAACAATATACATGACTATAAATACATGCTTGTTTTAGCATACTCACAAAAATCATCACTAATTTTTTAGTTTGTGTGAACCTGAAAAGTTAATTTTAACTTGCAGGTAAATTTTAGGACTAGATAATAGATAAAAAAATAAACTATGAATTGGATTTTAGGACTTGTATTTATCCTCATAATTATGTTCTTAATTAATAATTATTCCAACAAAAAAAAGTTAGAAAATCTTAAAAAAAGTCTAACTGAAAAATGGGGCAAACCTAAAATAGGAGAATATTATAATTTTTATGTTATTAGCAGCTATTTTGAAAATAATACACATAAAAATAAGGCTTTCCACTTACTTTCAGAAAAAGTTAAATCGGATTTAGACCTTGATGCTATTTTCAAATTCATTGACAGAACTTCCTCTAAAATTGGCCAACAATATTTATACTATAAACTAAGAACTATAGGTAGTGTTGAAAATTTATTAAAGTTTGATACCTTAACCAAGCTCTTTGAAACCAATAAAATCTTTCGTTTAAATTGTCAAGTTCAATTATCAAAATTAAACTCAAATAATTCCTATTATTTAGTAGAGCTAATTCACGGCAAGCAAATCGACAAACCAAAAATACTTTGGTTCGTTAAATTATTATCCATATTATCATTGCTCTTCTTATTGTTATCTTTTGCATACCCTGTTTTCGCCTTATTTTTAATTCCTATTTTTTCTCTAAATGTGTTTTTTCATTATAAAAATAAAGGAAACATTAACTATTACTTAAATGGAGTAAATGAACTCTCTAAAAGTTTAAAAGTTAGTAAAAAACTTGCTAATAACCCTGAGATATCAGCACATTACAAAGATCTTTCGTTTTTAAAAAAAATTGATTTAATAAAATTCAAAACAGAATTTATTGGATTTGATAATTATGTAAAGAATGAATATGCATTTTTAATATGGTTTCCTATTGAACTTATTAAAATTCAATTCAATTTAGAATATATCGTATTTTTCAGCTTCATTGATTCAATCATCAGAGAAAAGGAGAGTATTGAAAAAATGTTTCTTTATATCGGTGAAATCGATTCGGCAATATCTACTGCCTCATTGAAATATAATGAAAAACTCATTTGTACACCAAAATTCACAACTAACAAACAAATTATTGCAAAAGACTTACACCATCCATTAATTAAAAATTGTATTCCAAATAGTGTAAGTTTAATGAACAATAGTATGCTATTGACGGGTTCTAATATGTCTGGTAAAACGACATTTATAAGAACCGTTGCTGTAAATAGTTTATTAGCGCAGACTTTAAATGTTTGTTTTGCAAAAGAATATGCTGCTCCTTTTTTTAAGATTTATACGTCAATTAGAATAACGGATGATCTTTTAGACAATACAAGTTATTATCTTGAAGAAGTTTTGACGGTTAAAGAATTAGTAGATGCTTCAAAACATGATGAAAATTGTCTATTTGTTTTAGATGAAATCTTTAAAGGAACAAATACAATAGAAAGAATCTCTGGAGGAAAAGCAATTTTATCCTACCTAAATAAGATAAATCATATCGTTTTAGTATCGACTCATGACATTGAATTAACGGACTTGTTGGAGAAAGAGAATTACGAACTGTTTCATTTTACCGAGATAATAGAAAATGAGAAATTAATATTTGACCATAAATTAAAAGAGGGAAAATTAAAAACCAGAAATGCAATTAAAATTCTAGAATTATATGAATATCCGGCTGAGATTATAACCAACGCAAGAATGACAGAACAGGATAATTTTGGCAATAAAGATCTTCGTTAAAATTGAAACAAATCTTCTTTAAGAAGCTGTTTTAATTGACAAGTTTCCACAATTAAATAATTACAAATAAATACAGATTAAAGAAGCATAAATCACCATAAAAAGACACTAATTTCTTACTTTTACCTTTTCGTAGAATACATAAAATGCAATACAATAATAACAAGCGGTACAACGACTATTCTTCTTTTATCAAACAGAAATTTTCCGAACGAGTACAAAAAATTTCAATAGATACTGGTTTTACTTGCCCGAATAGAGACGGAACAAAAGGTGTTGGTGGTTGTACTTATTGTAATAATAATACGTTCAACCCTAACTATTGCAAACCAAGTAAAAGCATCACGCAACAATTAAATGAGGGTATTACATTCTTTTCAAAAAAATACAAAACGCAAAACTATTTGGCTTATTTTCAAGCATATACCAATACTTACGCGGATATCAATTTGGTAAAGCAATTGTATGAAGAAGCTATTCAACATCCGAAAGTTTTAGGTTTGGTTATTGGTACGCGACCAGATTGTATTAACGAAGATCTGATTAATTTTTTGTCCGATTTATCTAAAGACTTTTACATTTCTTTAGAATTTGGAGTAGAAAGCACTTTGGATAGAACTCTTAAATTAGTGAACCGTTGCCATTCCTTTACAGAAACAATTGCAGCATACGAGCTCTGTAAAAACAAAGGATTGCATTTGGGAGCTCACATGATTATTGGTTTGCCTGGAGAAACCAGAGAAGATATCTTGAATCATGCCAAAGAAATTTCAAAATTACCAATCAACACGTTAAAACTACATCAATTGCAAATTGTAAAACATACGATGATGGCTCTTCAATTAAAGGAAAATCCCGAAATGTTTCACTTATTTACTTCGGAAGAATATGTAGATTTGATTACTGAGTTTGTGGCACTTTTAAGATCAGATATCATCATTGAGCGATTTATTAGTGAATCACCATCACATTTATTAATTGCTCCACAATGGAATGGATTAAAAAATTTCGAGATCATCGCAAAAATTGATAAAAAATTAGTCGAAAAGAATATATGGCAAGGCAAATATTATGATACTTTGCATAGTAATTAAAAAAATGACTATTAGTAACTCAACCCATGATCCATATAGTAAAAGCTTCTAAAGAGCACTGGGAAATACTAGTGCAAATTGCTAAAAAATCATTTCTCGAAGCTCATGGAAAAAGCGCTTCGAAAGATGATATTGATTCCTATGTTATTAAAAATTTTAATCGAAAAGTTTTTCTTCAAGAATTACAAAATCTTGCATATTTATACCATATTCTATATGTTAAAAATCAAGCTGTAGGATATTCAAAAATTATTCTGAATACTGAAAATACAAATATACCAAAGCAACAGATTACCAAAATGGAGCGATTATATTTGTTACAAGAATATTATGGTAAAAATTTAGGTGTGGATTTATTTAATTTCAACATCCTATTATCTAAAAAAAATAAGCAAAAAGGAATGTGGCTGGCAGTTTGGACTGAAAACCAAAGAGCCATTAATTTTTATACCAAAAATGGATTTAAAATTGTTGGCTCTTATGATTTTAAGATTTCTGAAAATCATTCCAACCCAAACCATATTATGTATTTAGAATACTAAATATTTTATTTTTGACCGATGACACACAAATTTATATACACTTTTATTATCGCTATGGCAATAACATCCAATTTATTGGCCCAAAAAACACCTATTAAAGTTGGAATTGTTAGTTTAACGCATTCTCATGTACATGGTATTCTAGGTCGAGAAGATCTCGGAGATATTAAAATTGTCGGAATTGTTGAGCCTAATAGTGATTTAGCCGAGCGATATTCTAAACAATACGGATACTCCATGAAAATTGTTTTCAATACCATGGAAGAAATGATTAACGCAACAAAACCAGAGGCAGTTACAGCCTTTGGTAACATTTATGATCATTTGAAAATTGTAGAAACGTGCGCTCCCAAAGGAATTCATGTCATGGTAGAAAAACCATTAGCAGTAAGCCTAGAACATGCAAAAAAAATGGAAGCTCTTGCAAAAAAACACAACATACATTTACTCACAAATTACGAAACCACATGGTACCCTTCCAATCAAAAAGCATATGAATTATTAAAGTCTGGTGCTGTTGGAGACCTTCGCAAGGTTATTATTCGCGATGGACATAGAGGTCCGAAAAAAATAGGAGTGCCTAGTGAATTTTTAGAATGGCTTACCAATCCTGTTTTAAATGGAGGTGGAGCAATTATGGATTTCGGTTGTTATGGTGCAAATCTGATGACCTGGTTACAAAACGGTCAAAAGCCAATTAAAGTAACCGCAGTAACCCAACAACAACAGCCAGAGAATAATCCAAAAGTAGATGATGATGCGACTATAATTTTAACCTACGACAATTCAAATGCAATTATTCAGGCATCATGGGATTGGCCAATTGGAAGAAAGGATATGGAAATTTACGGTTTAACCGGAGCTATTTATGCAGATAACCGCAATGATCTTCGTGTACGAATCGCGGAAGGTTATGATGGCTTTCAAGAGGAATCTTTTAATTTAGAAGAGCTTCAAACCCCAATGAATGACCCATTCGCTTTATTTTCTTCGGTCATTAATAATGAAATTACTTTAAGCCCTTTCGACCTCTCCTCTCTCGAAAATAATATGATTGTCATGGAAATTTTGGAGGCAGCTCGACAAAGTGCGAAAACGAATAAAACAATAATACTAGAATAATAACGAAAGGATAATGCGGTACCTTTCCTCTTTCAATATCGCTTAATGAAAAGATAAATGAAAAAAGAATTTACACCTAAATTATTTTCTCTACTAAGACAAGGAATTACTCGTGAAACGATAACAAAAGATATTCTTTCAGGTTTAATTGTTGGAATTGTAGCACTTCCGTTAGCAATTGCTTTTGCGATTGCATCAGGAGTTTCTCCTGAAAAAGGAATTATTACAGCAATCATTGCCGGAATAATAATTTCAACTTTTGGAGGCAGTCGTGTCCAAATTGGAGGACCTACAGGTGCCTTCATTGTGATCGTTTATGGCATCGTGCAAGAATTTGGCGTAAACGGACTTACAATTGCAACATTTATGGCAGGTTTCATCATTATTGGATTAGGTCTTGCCAAATTAGGAAACTTACTAAAATTTATTCCCTATTCACTAATCGTTGGATTTACTAGCGGAATTGCTTTGATTATTTTTTCTTCACAAATCAATGATTTTTTTGGATTGCATATCGCAAAAGTACCAGCTGATTTCATTGAAAAATGGATCATCTATTTTGAAAACTTTAATAAAGTAAATATATATGCCATTGCGATTGCTACGATTACAATTATCATTACATTAAATTTTCAAAAAATATTTAAAAAAATTCCCGGATCTATTGTAGCCATTTTATTGTCAACTATTGTGGTGAAATTCTTTGAGATTCCGGTAGACACTATTGAAAGTAATTTTGGTGAAATACCAAATCATTTTATTATGCCAACCTTACCGAATATTGATTATGATACGGTAAAGTCTCTTATTCAACCTGCTTTCGCAATAGCCTTATTAGGAAGTATAGAATCGCTACTTTCCGCAGTTGTTTCTGATTCGATGATTGGCGGAAAACACCGCTCAAATATGGAGTTAATAGCGCAAGGTGCGGCCAACATTGTATCTTCGTTATTTGGTGGAATACCTGCAACAGGTGCAATTGCAAGAACTGCAACGAATGTTAAAAATGGTGGAAGAACACCAATAGCTGGAATAATTCATGCTCTTGTTTTGTTATCCATTATGCTTTTATTTGCGCCTTATGCAAAATTGATTCCACTTTCTTGTCTTGCAGGAATTTTAATGGTAGTTGCATACCATATGAGTGAATGGCGACAATTCAAATCTATTTTAAAAGGAAATAGAATGGATATCATTATTTTACTTACTACTTTTTTCTTAACTGTATTCTTTGATTTGGTGATCGCGATTGAAATCGGAATTGTTTTATCTAGTTTTATGTTTATGAAAAGAATGAGCGAATCTGTTCAAATTCAAAATATCACGACAGAAAATAAAAATAGTGAACATCTTTTTGATGAAGAATTACAAAACCTCCCAAAAGATGTTTTGCTCTACGAAATTAATGGCCCACTATTTTTTGGTGCAGCGAGTCAATTTCAAGAAACCATAACCAATACGCATTTACAACCAAAAGTGATTATAATAAGAATGCGTTATATGCCGTTGATTGATGCAACCGGTTACCAAAGTTTGAAAGAAATTATTAAATCTTATAATTCAAGAGGTATCAAAGTAATTTTATCAGGGATAAGTGATGAATTAAAAAAAGATTTTGAAAAGAATGCACTATTCTCTCTTATAGAATTTGAATTTGTTGTAAAAGATATCAAAGAAGCGATTAAAAAAGCTGTCGAAATTGATTAAAAATCAAGAAATAAAACCAACCATAAATATACTATAAAACGAAAATATGAAATTAGGTGCTTTTTCTATAAGTCTTAGTGTTAAAGACATTAAAACTTCTAAACAATTTTATGAAAACCTCGGATTTACCATTTTTGCTGAGAAATAGAAAAGAATTATCTCATAATGAAAAATGAGAATTCACTCCTTGGATTATTTCAAGGAATGTTCGAAAATAATATACTTACATTTAACCCTGGTTGGGATGAAAACGCTAAAAACCTGAAAAACTTTGATGACATTAGAAAAATTCAACAAGAGTTACTAAGCAAAGGAGTTGTAATTGGCAAGCAAGTAGATGAGAATACAAATGGTCCTGCAAGTTTTATAATTAACGATCCTGATGGAAATATTATCCTTTTCGATCAACATCGTTAAAAAGAATTTAACTACCCAACTATTTTTTTATAATTACATATATAGCAAAATTTCAAAAAAATTGAACTAGTCGCCAATCAAAGTTTTTTATACCTTCGTAAGATCAAAAATCAAATCATGAAAAAAATAAGTCTATTTGCTATTATATTGACCCTTATTCTTTTTACAGGATGTGAAAATTCTATTCAAAAAGCGAAAGAAGAAATTGAAAATACAGAAGTTCCGAAAGAAAAAGAATGGGTTTCCCTTTTCGACGGAACATCGATTCAAGGTTGGCATAATTATGGTGAAACTCCAATTTCTGACGAATGGCAGATTATAGATAGTGCTTTGGTCTATACGCCGAATCCTGAAAAAAATCACGGATTGAACAATTTAATGACCGACAGTACGTATACCAACTTTATTCTTTCCTTAGATTGGAAAATTTCTGAAGGTGGAAATAGCGGGATTTTCTGGGGTGTTTACGAAGATAAAAAATACGCCCTACCCTATCTTACCGGTGCTGAAATTCAAATTTTAGATAATAAAGGACATTCTGATGGAAAAAATAAAACACATCTTACGGGTTCTTTATACGATATGATTACACCATCCAAAGATGTGGCAAACCCTGTTGGAGAATGGAATTCGATGACGCTAGAGATTAACCATTTCACTAATGTAGGAAAGGTTATACTCAACGGAACTCAAATTGTTACTTTTCCGGTAAGTGGTCCAGAATGGGATAACATGGTTCGCAATTCGAAATTCAAAGATTGGGACGGTTTTGGAAGTTATAAAACTGGAAGAATAGGTTTACAAGACCATGGAAACGCTGTGTCTTTCAAGAATATTAAAATTAAAGAATTAAGCGAATAAATCGTTGTTAAAGCACAGTTAAAAACTTGCTTAACTTTTATGCGCTAATTTTTTATTTTTATAAAATATTTCAATTTAATTCTATCCTAAATTTGCTATGAAAAAAACTTTTTTTATTCTACTTTTCTCTTTCAGTTTGCTTTCTTGTGGAGGATCTGATTCTGATGACCCAATAACACCAGAAAATCCAGAGACAGATAAACCTAAGGTCGGCACCGAATGGATATCTGTATTTGAAGAAAATTTCGATTCCGATTTGTCGAAATGGAGTTTATGGACCACTGGAGCGTACAATAATGAAATTCAACTCTACCAACCAGAACAATTGAATTTGGAAAATGGCATTTTATCCATTACGGCAGAACGAAAGTCGGTTACAGGCGCAACCAATCCCTATGACAATACTTCAAAGACTTTTAAATTTGCTTCGGGAAGAATGGAAACTAAATTAAAATATGGACCCTCATTCGGACAAGATGAATTGGAATACCGATTTATAGCTAGAATTCAATTACCAAAAGGGCATGGCATGTGGCCAGCATTTTGGTCTACTTCTGACCCATGGCCAACTAACGGAGAAATTGACATTGTAGAAGCTCGAGGTAGCGAACCTAAAAAGTTTCAATCCAATATTTTTTATGGTGTTGAAGAAAACAAGCCTTTGACAAATAATACGACCACCGTCAAAGAATATAATTTAGATGTAGATTTAACAGAAGATTTTCATATTTACGAACTTATATGGACAGCAAAAACACTGGTTGTTCGATTTGATGACGTCACTCTTCATACGTACAATGCAAATTCAACCAACTATATAGATAAGTTATTTGGCAAAAAACAGCATATTGTGCTTAACGTTGCCGTGGGTGGGTGGTTCTTTACAGACACCAATGATGCAAATTATGCAGATTCAGCTGTTATGAAAGTAGATTGGGTAAAAGTGTATAAACGAATACTAGATCTTGTTTTGAGGAAAATCGTTGAAATCAAGCCCTTTAATTCTGATAAGAAAAAAAATAATTCTATTACAAATACCTTTCTTGTATCACCTTTAAATGATGCAATAAATGCCCTGAAGTGATATAGCCCAATGCTCTAACGGACATTGTGTTTCCATTTGCTGTACCAATTTCTAATTGGGCATCATAGGAAAAACTTTTATATAAAAATACTGTATCTCTTCGTAAAGTGGCAAATTCCTCTAACAAATTAATAAATTCTCTAGTATTGGCATTAGAATTTTCCACATACAACTTTTCATCAAAACCCATTAAATCAGTAGTGTCTTTTCTGGCAAAACGTAAAGCACGATAATTAAAAACACGTTCGGAATCAATCAAATGCTGAATAATTTCTTTGATTGTCCATTTGCCTTCGTCGTAGCGAAAAACATGCTTTTCATAAGGTAAAGCGCGTAAAATTCGCAAAGCATATTGAATTGAATCTTCTAAGTTTTCAATGATATTTTTATCATTGTTAGATACCGCATGAATATAAGCTTGATAAAAAGGTGCATACTCATTTTCGCCTAATGACTCCATTTTAAATCTTTTAGAAAATAAAGTTACTAAAAGATTTGCTCAAACCT
>RCMY010002298.1_pt1 | contig 18382 bp, 14 predicted proteins | sample 2041341 | NCBI WGS metagenome assembly RCMY01 (sample SAMN09708234, study PRJNA481090) | Marine sediment metagenome, whole genome shotgun sequencing project. | reverse complement strand
ATAGGACGTCAGTTGAAACCATTCTTTGCTAATTCGCAGCCAACCCCGTTTATTGGGGTGGGCTTGCGTCATCCGCATTACGCACAAGCTCTTTCCAATAATCCTATTAATCAACAAGTTGACTTTGTTGAGCTTCATGCTGAAAATTTTTTTGCACAAGGCGGAATCGCACATGAATTACTCACTGACGTTTGCCAACATTATGCGGTTAGTATTCATGGTACTTCCTTAGGTTTAGGCTCAAACATGCCGGTACCCGAAGATGTCCTTAATAAATTTAAGCAAGTTGTTGACCTTACTCAAGCTAAGTTTGTTTCAGAACATTTATGCTTTAACCGCGCACATGTTAATGGTCAAATTTTACATTCGGGCGATTTATTGCCTTTGGCCTATAATCAATCATCTCTTAATGTGCTTAGTCAAAATATTTCACAGGTACAAGAGAAGCTAGGTCGTCCAATTCTGATAGAAAACTTGTCTGCTTACATCGCGCCTGCAAGCTTGGACGGTTCGCAATTAGCATGTATTGACAGTATGTCAGAAATGGAATTTATAAAAATACTGTGCAAACAGTCTGGCTGCGGCTTGTTACTGGATCTTAATAATTTAATTGTAAATGCGCTCAACCAACAGCAAGCTGATGTTATTGCGCACATAATCGCTGAAATTGAGCATTTACCGGCCAATATAATTGGTGAAATTCATTTAGCTGGCTTTAGCCATAACAAAGTCAATGGCTTTATTGTAGATGATCATGCCAATGCTGTGTCACAGCAATGCTGGTCACTTTACACGACAGTGACCAATTTATTTGGCCACAAACCTACGCTCATTGAATGGGACAATAACCTACCCGAGTGGCATGTGTTAGTTGAGCAGGCTGCAAAAGCTAGAGCGTAAACAATGTCGTATTTATTCACTTTAACGGATATACACCATGCATTATCAAGCGCAGTTAATTAAACATATCTTTGCATCATTACCGCTTGAAGAACCGCTGTGGATGAGTGCAAAGCATAAAGCATAAACCGGCGCTAGAAATTTATCATAATAATTATATTGAAAATGGCATACGCGCTCTATCAATCACGTATCGTACCTTATTTGGTATTATGGACGAAAAGGATTTTAGACGCTTAGCCAGCACTTATTTATTGAAATATCCTAAAATCTGTTTTGATTGGGCTGATTACGGAGAGCACTTAGCCAGCTATATGTTTGAAATTGAAGCTCTTTCAGAAATGCCTTATTTACCCGAGTTGGCAGAGGTAGACTGGTGCTTAATGCAGATTGAGCGCGCGGCAAATAAAGGCTTTGTGGCGGAGTCTTTTGGCTTAATGCAAAGTATTGATATGCAGCTGCTTAAATTTGATCCAGCACCCGGTTTGCAGACAATGAAAGTACGCTTTCCTATTTATGAAATTTACAATTTAGTGCATGGCGCACCTAATAATAACCAAAGTGACAACAATGCGAATGAGAGCTTATCAGTACAAAACGTAAACAAATTAGTCAATGATGCAATCAATAAAGGCACTTATAGATCTATTGTATTATGGCGAGAGCAACACAAAGGGCTTTTTGAATACTGCACAGATGACAGTTTCCAAGCCTTTAACAGCATGATGCAAGGCAACAACATTATCGATATATTGTCTCATTTTGGTGATGATCAAGTCGCCATGTCAAATTGGTTGCAAGCGCAAATACAAAGCAAAAAAATATATGCAGTGCAAAAATTAGTATGAACGTTTAAAAAGTATCTCATGAGACGTGCTCGGTATTTGCGGACCACTGTTATTCCACACGCTATTTGTGTTGTTCAAACGCTTTCTTTAATCCAATTATTTCTACTCAAACAATAACGCCTTCAAAAAACTTAAAAACTATATAGTAAAAAGGCTACAATTAACCTTTATTTTTAAATCTTATTATATTTATGAACTTGCTTTCGTCAGTTGCTATTTTTTTGGGCGCCACCTTAATTGCCGTGCCGCTTTTCAAACGTTTAAAGTTGGGCGCAATTTTAGGCTACTTAGTTGCGGGTGTACTAATTGGACCCTCGGCATTTAACTTTATTGACGACCCAGCTACTATATTGCATTTTGCAGAGCTGGGCGTGGTGCTACTTCTTTTTGTGATTGGTTTAGAACTTGAACCGAAAACACTTTGGCGCATGCGCAATCAAATATTGGTAAGTGGTGGTAGCCAACTAATCATAAGTTCGTTAATAATTGGCACTATTTGTTATGCCATTTTAAACCTCAGTGCCCAAGCCAGTATAAGTATTGGTTTAGCTCTCGCACTTTCATCTACAGCCTTTGCAATTCAACTTATGAATAACCAGCGCATTTTAAACACACCGCCGGGTCAGCAGGGGTTTTCAATCCTATTAATGCAGGATGTGGCGGTTATTCCGATTTTGTTAATTGTCGCCTCTTTTTCTGCACAACAATCTGACAATGGCGTATTGTGGTATGTAAGCATAGCGGCTGTTGCAGTGGTTCTGATAGTGGGGCGCTTTTTAGTGAACCCATTATTACGCTTAGTTGCACGCTACGGCAGCAGTGAAGTAATGACAGCGGCGGCTTTGTTTTTAGTCCTAGTGACAGCGCTTGCTATGTCTAGCGCAGGACTATCTATGGGAATGGGCGCGTTTATTGCGGGTATTTTGTTAGCCGACAGTAGCTTTAAACATCAGCTTGAAACTGAAATAGAACCGTTTAAAGGCTTGTTGCTAGGATTATTCTTTATTGCCATTGGTATGAATTTGGATTTAAGTCTTTTAGCCTCCGAGCCTGGATTTATTGTGTTAATGAGCGTGCTCTTAGTTGCCATTAAAGGTTTTATTATTACCGCAATAATGCTGTTGTCAAAACAAACAAGACGCGACTCTACGCGCATTGGTTTAATGCTGTCACAGGGCGGTGAGTTTGCTTTTGTGGTAATGACTTTAGCAGTAAGTAGCATGGTTGTGGAGCCTGATGTAGCGGCAAGAGTTAACTTAATTGTGGGTATATCAATGGGCTTAACCTCGCCCCTAGTGATTATATATGCGAAGTTTTTTAATACCAAGCATTGTCCGCCGGTGTATGATTCCGAAACTGTGTCATACGAACCGCAGGTGATTATTGCCGGGTTTGGTCGTTTTGGACAAATTACGGCAAGGGTACTTGCGGCAAATAAAATTAATTTTACCGCGCTCGATAAAGACGCAGAGCATATTGAGTTCGTTAAAAAGTTCGGTAATAAAGTGTTTTATGGTGATGCAACACGTATTGACCTACTCAAAAAATCAGGCATAGAAAATGCGCGAGTATTTCTTATTGCTATAGACAACCAATATGAAATTACGCGGCTAGCAAATTTGGTTAAACGAGAATTTCCGCATATTAAAATTATTGCACGCTCTCGTAACCGTAATCATACTATTGAGTTGTCTCGTGCAGGTATTTCGACTATCGTTCGAGAGGTATATGAAGGAGGCCTAAAAGCTTGTGGTGAAGTATTACAAGCCTATGGATACTCTGAAGGCCAAGCCAGTCATATGACCGATGTATTTGCTCGCCATGACGACAAAATGCTAAAGGAAGTGCTTGCGCAAAATTTAGCTTTTGATGGTTTAGTAAGCTCAGCTACCAAAGGTCGTGAAGAGCTTGAACAGCTGTTTTTAGACGATAAGAATCGTGAATAGCGAAGCTGTATTACGCATTATTTAGATGGGAATGATAACTGTAATATCACCGCCTTATTTTGTGATGCATCATTAACATCAACGCCAGCAACGTACATATTGCCCATGTTGTCGCGAGTCACACTGCCAGACAGTTTTAGGTTCTTATCAAGTTCAGGTAGATTGTATTTGACAGTCGTATTTGTGCTGATTTCGTGAATAAACCATTGATGCTGACTGTTACTAGGCTCTTTTCCTAAACCTACCAAAAAGTCTTGCCCATCGAGTGTAAATAAGCTGGGAATGAAATTCCCTATTGTATTATTTTCATCAAAAAAGTGGGTAAACGTAACTTCATGCTTTAAATCACGTATTTCTTCAATTTTATACAATGCACCTTGTCCGGTGACAAAATAGATAGCATTATTTTTCATGTGTGAATAAGAAACAATACCGTGCCCATTGTACTTTTTCGGATCGTAGTAGTAGCGTAAAGGATGGGTATCCACAACATTCAAATTGCTGTCGTACTCTAATAAATCGGTGACGATAGTGTTGTCAGCAAGCTTTTGTACTTTAGGTACAAAAATGCGCCCATTAGGACTCACTAAAAAATGGCGGCTGGTATGTGTTCCCACACTGCCTACCGCAACGCGTTTAATTCGCCGACTCAGTGTATCGAATTGATAAAGAACATGGTTTGGATTGCCTAATACGTACACATAGCGGCCATCAGTTTGCACCGATACAAGGTCTTCACGCGTGCTTAATACATGTTCCCAATTAATATCATTTGGCTTTTTACGCCACAAAAAGCTCGCACTTTTGCTCAGACTAGCAAGGTCAATTTTGCTTGAAAAACTGTCCATGCTGGTAAAGTATAGATAGCCGTCATCGGCTAGGTAAAACTTACTGTGCAAGGTGGACTGTGACATTCCTTCTTTATATAAATGAGCTCGCTTGAGTTGTTCAATGACGCTGCTTTGTGCCACTACGACCTTTGTTTTGGGGTTGAATTGATAGACATAAGCATTATCGTGATAGCCACGATAGGTAGATGCACCAAAGTAAATATTTCCAGTGTCGTCTCTACCTATTGCACCTAAAATAGCGGTGCCGGGTGCATCCGTTAACAAATTGAGATGATTAAACGTTGGGGATTTAAATTGAATGTCTTTAACTTTAGTAAACTTAGTTCCTAATTTTGATTCTAACGAACGTACGGTTTGTTTTTTCTCTGCGTTTGTTTCAGATGCAGGTACGCATGCCGAAACACAAAATACACAAACAAATGCATACAGAAGCTTTTTATAGATATTTTTTTGTATCAAGGTTGCTCAACTTTTATAAAGTGCATATCTGTGTATTCGTGATTTATAATGTCTTTAACACTAAACGGGTGCAGTTTAGCGGAAGTGACTTGGCGCTTTACATTCAATGAAAAATGCATAAAAGCATCGTTTGCTGCATTTTTATTGTCCCATTCTATTTTGTACGTTGCATCTTGAAAGGGAATGAGTGTGCCCTGTAATGCACTCATTCTGCTTGAATGGATTCGCAGCGGTGATTTTAAATTTTCCGTTGGCGATGCGGGGTCCGCCAGCGCGCGACTTACTATCATACTGCCATACCACTTGTCTTTGTATTCCCCTATAACCTGCTCGTCGCTTATGCTCATAGGCGCACTAGCAACGGGCTTCTCGTAACGCGCTAAATAGTCTTGCTCGCGTTCATCCAAGTAGTTAAGGTAAGTGTCTATCCAATCACGCTGTGCTTGCTCACTGCTATTGGCAAAGTAGCCAGCTTGCTGCATTAGTGTTTTTACAATCGTTTGCATAACAGAACCACGTGCTGCCGAATTTGAACCATTGTTCAGTATGACCACACCTAATTCTAAATGAGGGATTAATGCCACATAGGCTTGATACCCTGACAAGGTGCCAGTGTGCGAGATCATTTTTAGTTTGCCCACGTTCGCCAGTCGCCAGCCAAGGCCGTAACTATTAAACAAGGTCTCATCCCACTCACGTTCATTATCCGATACCTCTAAAATAGTATGCGGCTGCCACATTGCGGTTAACTGGTCTTCTGAAAACGGCAAGTTCTCTTTACTCAATAATGCTTTTATCCATTTCAACATACTGTCAACATTACACACCATACCACCGGCAGCCGCCGACATTTGTCCTTGCTTACTAATGCCATTACGCGGGATATCATAAAGACCACGTGTGTCATTATGGCCATATGCCGTTGCTGCATTTTTTAAAGGTGCTGCTGGAATATTTCCCACAAAACACTGCATGCCAAGTGGTTTAAAAATACGCTGTTCTACAAATTCGTCAAACGACACCCGAGCAACCTTCGCGACCAATTCACCTGCCGTAATATACATTACATTGCTGTAGGCGTAATGCGCCCTAAAGCTATATTCAGGACTTAAATAGCGTAAGTTATGGATAACTTCTTGACGCGAAAACCCCGAGGGCTCGGGCCATATCATACTGTCGCCCGCACCGCTTAAAAGCCCACTCCTATGGGTAAGCAAATCGAGTATCGTAAATTCGCGCGTAACATAGGGGTCATAAAGCTCAAAATCAGGCAAATAAGTAATAACTTTGTCTTCCCAAGCAATTTTTTCTTCATCAACTAATATTGCAAGCGCTGCTGCGGTAAAGGCTTTACTAGTAGACGCTAAGCGGAAGTAGGTACGAGCATTTACTTTTTTGTTTTTCTGGATATTCGCCAACCCAAAGCCCTTCGATAAAATGACTTGATTTTTATACACTATACCGACTGCCATGCCTGGCGTGTTAAATGATGTTAGGGCTTGCTCTACGGTATTTTCAATTTCATTTATGAATGCGTTGTGATCAAGTTCAGAATTCGCAAAGGCTACTTTGCTGATTACTAATAATAAAATCGCTATGCTTATAGTGCTAAATAAAGATAAAATAACAGATGAATACTGTTGAAGGTTGAGCAAACTGAATGCGCTTTGCTTTTGGTTGCAGCAAGATAATTGCTTGTGCATGTTTTTATTATTATTATTTTCCATGACGCGTAAGGCCTGTGCAATTGTTGAAATAAACAATGAATACCTATATACGACACAGTAATCCGGTCAGAGGTACTTCGTTTAACAGTGTGCGCAATTATGTAAAGGATATCAAGCGCCATTTTAATCAAGCGGGATTAGGTGAGAAATCGCAAATACTCTGTTAACGCGATTCATGACGTTTTATAATTTTATTACATCTATAGAGTAAATAATGCACAAATATCCAGAGGTTTCTATACGCCTTGTTGCGAGTCTGTTTGTGGTGATAACGGAAATAAATTTGCTGCACTATACCGGTTAAGCGAAACAATCCGTAGACTTCATAAAAAGCAAATTCTTTCGCTTCTACGCCTTGTTTCTGACAATAATAATCAATTACCTGTTGCCGTGTCATCATTCCAGGCAAATGTGTAGGTTGGCGCTGCGTGCTGCGGGCTAAGAAGTCGTCGTCGGCTTGCACCCAATAAGCAAGTGTATTACCCACATCCATAAGAGGATCGCCCAAGGTTGCTAATTCCCAATCAAGTACGGCTAAAATTTTGGTGGGGTCATTGGCATCAAGCACTAAGTTATCAAAACGATAGTCGTTGTGAGTCATACAAATTGTTTCTTTGTTGGGTAGGTTTTCCTCAAGCCAGTGCATTACTTTATGTGCGTTAGGGACATTCCAAGTTTTGGCATTTGAATAGCGTTTTATCCAACCACTAATTTGACGCTCGGCATAACCGATGCCTTTACCTAAATGTGATAAATTGGCGGTGTGTATATCAACATTGTGTAAATTCATGAGCTCGTCTAATGCTACTTTGCACAGTTGTTGGGCCTGCGCAGATGATAGATTTACGCCACGTGGAAAATGCTTACGCGGAATAATCCCGTTTATTTTCTCCATGACGTAAAATTCGGCACCTATAATGCTTTCATCGTCGGTATAGCCTAGCATTGTTGGTACTTTATCAAACACAGGCTTAAGTGCAGATTGCAAACGATACTCGCGGCCCATGTCGTGAGCACCTTTAGCTTTAGTGCCTGCGGGTGGTCGGCGCAGTATCAACTCGCGGTTGTCAAAGCTTAAACAATAGGTCCAGTTTGATGCGCCACCTGCATATTGGGTAATTTTCACATCACCTTCAAGCTTAATTTGCTGGGTTTCTTCAATTTGTAGGTGTAGCCACTGCATAAGTGGCTCTAGTGGCAACGCTTCGCCTTCACGTACCGCACCCGCTTTGTCGATTACCTGCGTATTCGTCATAAATTGGATCAACCCTTGTTAGCTTATTACTGAGTTTATTATCTATATTTTTTTAACTCTAATCGAGACACCATGGCCATGTGCACTTCGTCAGGGCCATCTGCTAGGCGAAGTGAACGGGCACCAGCGGCAAACCGAGCAATTGGGAAGTCACTGCACATACCGCCACCGCCATGAATTTGTAGCGCCATATCAACGACTTGTTGCAACATGTTGGGCACTACCACTTTAATTGCTGATATATCGACCATCGCATTTTTAACACCCAAACTATCGATTTTCCAAGCGGCTTGCAAGGTTAATAAACGGCTCTGTTCAATTAACATACGTGCTTGTGCAATACGTTCTTTGTTGCCACCAAGCTCAATTAACGGGCGGCCAAAAGCCACTCTAGACAAACCTCGCTTAATGGCTAACTCAAGCGCTTTTTCAGCCATACCAATGGCGCGCATGCAGTGATGAATTCGGCCCGGACCTAAACGTCCTTGCGCAATAGCAAAGCCTTTACCCAAGCCGACTAATAGATTCTTTTTAGGTACTCGTACATTATTTAAATGCACTTCACCGTGCCCAGATGGCGCATCGTAATCACCATAAGCACTTAACATACGCTTAATTTCAAGGCCTTTACTGTCTAACGGCACCAGCACCATAGAATGTTGATTGTGTTTGTCGTTTTCAGGATTCGAAAGCCCCATAAAAATCATGACTTTTGCATGCGGATGACCCAAACCTGTGCTCCACCATTTTTTACCATTAAGCACTAAATCGTCGCCATCCGCTTCAATAGTGGCGGCCATATTTGTTGCGTCTGAAGATGCGACGTCAGGCTCTGTCATGCCAAACACAGAACGAATTTCGCCAGCTAATAATGGTTTTAACCATGTCTCTTGCTGATATGCGTCGCCAAAATGATATAACACTTCCATGTTGCCGGTATCGGGCGCGTTACAATTGAATATTTCAGGCGCAAAGATTACTTTACCGGTTTCTTCCGCAAGCGGCGCATATTCCAAACAGCTTAAGCCTTGACCTAGCTTAGCATCGGGCAAAAATAGATTCCACAAGCCTTGTTCTTTAGCGAGCGCTTTTAAACGCTCAATTTCGGGATGAACTTGCCAGTTTTTCCAATTCCCATCAGGGTTTGCAGCCTCAATTTCGCTGTACAACTGAGTTTCAATGGGGAAAATATGAGTGTCCATAAACTCACGAATACGCGTAATGTAATTAAGGGTCTTGGGGTTATGAGAGAAGTCCATGCTAGTGCCTCGCTTGTCTGTAGGTAAACAATTCGAGCAATCATAGTACGGATTAGTCAGGATCAACAATTGCTTATGCTGACGACAAGCTATAAGTTTTCTTTATAGATTTAAAGCTTTTTTAACACAGTAAATCATATAGCAGGGTATTTTGATGTCGATAATATTAGTCATCATAGAAATGCGTAATTTCGCAATAGTGCCTGCGGCATAGTGACACATAGCGTTCATTGCCACCAATTTCTATTTGTGCGCCGTCTTGAATAATATCGCCGGCTTCATTTACTTTGGCAACAAAGTTGGCTTTTCTTCCGCAATGGCAAATTGTTTTTAGCTCATTCATTTTATCGGCCCACGCTAATAAATAGTGGCTGCCGGTAAAGGTTTCACCTTTAAAGTCGGTTCGTAATCCGTAAGCAAGAACAGGAATATTGAGTTTATCGACAATTTTTAAACACTGCTTAACTTGTAGCTTGGTTAAAAATTGCGCTTCGTCTATAAACACACAAGACAACTTGTGCTCTTGATGCATTTTCGCTACTTCATCAAACAACCGCGTTTCGTCATTAAATAATTCTGCGCTAGACTGCAAGCCTATTCTTGATGCAATTTTGCCCATTGCGAAACGATCGTCAAATGCAACGGTGTAAAGCACTACGTGCATTCCGCGTTCTTTGTAGTTATAAGCTGATTGTAACAAAGAAGTTGATTTACCAGCGTTCATTGCTGAGTAATAGAAGTAAAGTTGCGCCATATTACAAAATATCCATTTTATGGGGTTTACACAAAACTTAATAAGGGTTAGGGACTATTTCAAGTGTTTTTATATTGCTATTTATACTTAAAATTAGCTGATTTGCGCTAAGTAGCCAACTAACTAAGGCGTCAAATTGCATGGGTTTTGCGTAATAATATCCTTGAATATATCGAAATCCTAGCGATTTTAACAGTTGTAATTGTTGTTCATTTTCTACACCTTCAACAATCGTAATGGCGTCAAATTGCTGAGCAATAAAATGAGCAGCCGACACAATAGCAATATCTTTTTTATTCAAGTCTTTAATAAAAGAGCGGTCTATTTTTACCACATCAAAATTCAAGGCTTGTAATTGTTGTAGCGACGAATAACCAACACCAAAATCGTCAACAGATATGCCTAGTCCACAGTCGACTAAATGTTTAATAACTTGATTAAACGTGTTTTGGTCTTCAACTTCACTTGTTTCGGTAATTTCAAAGTGAATATTTGCTTTATCAATTGGATATTGATTAATGATATTAAGCATATTTCTTGCAAAACTAGCATCTACAATTTGTACGCGCGAAATATTAATTGAAAGTTTATAGTGATGATAGTTTTCTAATTGGCAAAACGCTTTGATTGCGTTTTCAACTACCCATTGACCAATGCTGACGATTAAGCCCGACTTTTCCGCAATAGGGATAAATTCATCAGGACCAATTAACTCACCTTTAAACTTCCAACGTAGCAGTGTTTCAAAAGCGAATACGCGATTTTCTTGTATATCCACTATGGGTTGATATACCAAGAAAAGCTCATTATTTTCAATCGCCTTGCTCAAACCTTTTCTAATCCGTTGTTGACGTAAGAATTGATCCAGTAAATGAGGAGTGTAAAACAAAGCCGTCGTTGCTTGGCTATTTTTACAGTGATACATGGCTAGGTCAGCAAATTGAATAAGCTCAAGCGGTTCGGTACTGTGCTGCGGATAAATGGTTACACCTAAACTTGCAAAGACTCGCAAACAATCAACATCGACGTGAATGGGTTGTTGGATGGCATGCGTTATTTGGTTGGCAGCAATGGTGGCTTGTTGTTCACTTGTATATTCACAGACTAAAATGAATTCATCACCACCCCAGCGACTCACAATAGCGGTTTCGCCAAATGATGTTGAACACAGTTGGGATAATCGATTCGCTATTTCACTTAGTACTCGATCGCCGTGTGCGTGTCCGAAGCTATCGTTAATCCCTTTAAAACCATTTAAATCGATAAAATATAGCGTATATTGTTTATTCTCAACACGGCTTTTTATAAATAGCTGTTCTAAAGACTTCAAAAATGCAGAACGATTGAGCAACTGTGTTAGTGGATCTAAATTAGAAATACGGAAAATTTCTTGCGTTCTAATGTTTACTTCATCTTGCAAATTTACCGCATTTTCATCGAGTTTTATATTGGCTGATATCAGGTCGATATTACTTTTCTCTAGTGCAATCTTTTCAGTTTGTAAGGCTTCTAACAAGCTGGTTTTATCGGTTTGCAAATTAATGGTAGTAGATACAAAGTCACTGGATTTTTTAGCTGTCACTAGCATAACTGCCCAAAACGCGAGTGCCAAAAACGATACAAAGGCAAAGCCAGGAATATCTAAGGTGAACCCCATAATAGAAAAAGGTAGCAGTAAGCAACTTACATATATGCTGGTCATTGAGCGCACTGGACCTAGCACGGTAATTGAGCCTCCTGCCAATCCAGATATTACGATGGCAGTCAAGGTTAGCTCAATCAATGACATTTCAGGTAGAAAAGTTAAGGTAAAAATAGCCCACAATAAACAATTTGCATATAAACCGACGGAAAATCGTTGTAAGGCACTTTTATAGTCAAAGTGTGCAGAATCCATCTTTCTTAATGACAACTTTACATCTACAAAACGACCTAAACACACAAAGGCCATACATACCCAAAGAATACTTTGCATAGCGCCAATATAAACTGAATTATTATTGTGCACTAATCCAAAATTAAGCAGAGAAAAAGCCGCTAAGGTAACGATAAAGCCTGTCGTGGAGTTTTCATACAACAAGGTTGTGCGCTGCTTTATATCGCTAATTTCATCTTCTAGTATGAATGGCAATTTCTGTTCCTATTGCTAAAAAATGGCTTTATTTTTTAAAAATCACGGCTTTCAAACGCGTTATTATGTTTTTTGGGCAAAAAAAAAGACGCTAAAAATAGCGCCCTTTTTGAGTTGTTACCGTCTACAGAGGTTAAGCAGCATCCGCATTTTTTTGCTTTGCCGTTTTATCCTGTGTGTCAGCAGAAATTAATTCCATATCATAGGTGAATTCATCAACGCGCACTGACAGTTTACGTTTTTCATCATAGTCAAGCAAGGTCGCTTTTTCTGTATCGGATAAATCACCTTTTTCATGAAGTTTATTTACCGCGTTTTCAAACGATATGAAGGGCACAACAGGCTCCGCTTTCAAGGCCTTGTGCACTTTGGTTAATAGCGGCATAGCGGCATGCTTAGCTTTAAATGCTTGCTCATTGATGTCGTTACCGTCACCTGGTATTGTGCGAACGGCGTGGGTTAGTTGTGCTTTAATACTGCTATCTTGCATAGATGCTGCAGCTAGTTCGCGCACTAAATCGTCGCTAATACCGGTTACTGAAGACGTATAAGTGTTGGTTAATACACGCATCAATATTTTAGTAGGCATATTGGGGAAGTTATTTACAAAATCAACAATGGCTTTTTCGCCTTGCTGCAAAGCCCATTCCATTGCATATTGAAAGTAGGGTAGGGCTTGTTGGCGATCTTGTACGCGTTGCTCGTAAAAACGAACGGTCGCCATAGCGGCGTACACATAACTAATGACATCACCTAAACGAGCTGACAATAGTTCTGCTTTTTTCAGATCACCGCCAAGTACTAGTAAAGATAAGTCGGCTAAAGGGGCTAGTTTAGCAGAAAGCGCATTTAGGCGTTTTTCGTAAGCACATACTTCGGGCAGGCTAGAGTCAGCGCTGCGTAAAAACGGTAAATAGCTGTTAGCCATGCTTCTAAAGGCGTTCTTCACGCTAAATTTAATCGTTTTGCTTAATACTTTATTAAACTCAGTATCCGCATTGGCATCGTCAGAATGAATAAGGTCGACCATGTCTTTTAAATGCGGGTGACAACGCATTGCACCTTGACCAAATATCATCAGACTGCGCGTTAAAATATTGGCACCTTCTACGGTAATTGCAATTGGCAGTGCTGAATATCCATTGGCTAGCGTGTTTTGTGGCCCGCGCTGAATGGCTTTTCCTGCTTGAACATCCATTGCCGAGTTCATTACATCGCGACCAAGTTCGGTCATGTGATATTTAGCAATAGCAGTAACTACGGCCGGTTTTAAGCCTTCGCCTAAGCCTTCGGTGGTTAATACGCGCATGGCTTCAAGCAAAAAGGTTTTGCCCGCAATATCGGCAAGTTTGTCTTGAATGCCTTCAAAGCGACCAATGGGGACGCCAAATTGCTCGCGAACAAACGAATATTCAGAAGTTGATTTAAATGCAGATTGTGCTGTGGCTACGCCCATTGCCGGTAATGAAATACCACGTCCAGCACCTAAACAGGCCACTAGCATTTGCCAGCCTTTACCAATATTCTCTTGACCACCAATGATAAAGTCCATTGGAATAAATACATTGTTACCGCGCGTGGTGCCATTATAAAAACGCACGCCCATTGGGTCGTGACGATTTCCTAATTCAACGCCTGGATGCGATTTTGGTAATAGCGCACAGGTAATGCCAAGTTCTAACTCATCGCCTATTAAGTGATCAGGGTCAAACACCTTAAATGCCAAGCCAAGAACGCTCGCGATAGGGGCTAGAGTGATGTAGCGTTTATCCCATGTGACGCTAAGACCCAGTACTTCTTTGCCTTCAAATTGACCTTTAGTCACAATGCCTGCATCAGGAATTGAGCCTGCATCAGATCCTGCTTCAGGGCTGGTAAGGGCAAAACAAGGCACTTCGTCACCCACGGCTAAACGAGGAAGCCAGTAATTTTGCTGGTCTTGGGTGCCGTAATGCATTAATAATTCACCTGGGCCTAAAGAGTTAGGTACCATAACGGTTACTGCAATTGCGGCACTTTTAGTGGCTATTGTGGTAACTATTGTAGAATTAGCATAAGGACTAAACTCTAAACCACCGAATTTTTTAGGTATAATCATTGAAAAGAACTTTTGCTTACCTAAAAAGGTCAAAATTTCTTGTGGAATATGATCACTATTATTTAATTCAAAATCATCTAGCATTTCTATTAGCGTTAGCACAGGCCCATCTAAAAAGGCTTGCTCTTCAGCACTTAAAGTTGCTTGTGGCAGTTGGCGTAAGGCAGCCATATCGGGTTTGCCTTGATAAATTGACGATTCAATCCATACATCACCCGCATCTAGTGCTTCTTGTTCGGTAACGGAAATTGGGGGTAATACTTTTTTAAGATTGGTTCTAATGCTCATAATTTATTTATCCACTCATCTGACCAGTTGGATTTCTATGAGAACATATTTTGCGCAAAAGGTCAAAGGATTGTTAATCGTGAGAATAAATTAGCGTAACTTACTTATTTGAAACCCTAATAATTGAGTAGTGCGAAATGAGGCTTAATGGCACTATTTTTGCTTTGTGTTTACTTCAACGCATTGCATAAGGTAGTAATGCTTTTTCTATGTTGGTTCAATTAAGGTCATAACAGCAGTAAAATTCTGTGGCTGATGACGTTAAGAAAAATACCACATAGCGCTTACTAATAACCACAATAAAGGATAATCTATGAAGCCATCTCGCCGTTATTCCCCCTGCGCAATAGTACTAGGGGCAAGCTTACTTAGTGTGCCACAAGCCGTAATGGCTAAAGCAGGTGAGTATTATGCGTTGGCAGCTATAGGCTATGCTTTAAATGAAGTTGAAACCAAAGTTGACAGTAACGCCAGTAAGTACGAGGTAGAGGAACTCAGTTATAAAGTAAGTGTAGGTTATGAGTTAAGCAAACATTGGGCAATAGAAGCGGGTGTTCATATTTTGGGTGACACCGACATAGATAACAGCGAGCTAGTATTCGACAATCCCGATTTCAAACAGCGAGATTATAGTCTTCAGGCCATTCAAGTAAGTGCCTTAGGTAAGGCTGGTAATCAGCATGGTGAACTGTTTTACCGCATAGGTGTATTGCAAATTAAACCTGAAGCAACCTATGTTACGCAAGAAGCACAATGCATGGGAAGTGATCGCGTAGTAACGTCACCAAATGCCACATCTTTAGTAAGTGTGTGTCAAAACGATGACAGTTTTTTAGCTGGCGTAGTGGGTCTTGGCTTTGACTTTTATGTGAATGAATCGTTGTTGCTACGTACAGAAGTAGAGTATATACAAGGTGAGCAAGGTTACTCATCAAAAGGCATTTACCTTGGCTTCAAATATAATTTTTAATTGATCCTTTCATTATTTGTGCTCTTATCTATTAGTTATTGTATTAGCTAAAAATTGTTATAAAGGCATATTTATGAAAAACGAATTAGATAGTAAATTTTTACTCATCGTATTTGAAAAAATCCGCGAACATGGCAAAAAAGACAACGAACAATATTTGTTGGATGGGATAAAAGCTTATACTGATTTTGACGGTTATACACTGTTCATTGAAGACGCACTGGTAAAACTGAGTTTTGGCTTTCATAATCAATATCATTTTGACTACGAGTCGAGAGCGCATTTCACAGCTTTTGAAAAAAAGCTAAAAGCGATTGACGAGAACTACTAACACTGATTATGTAACGAAAAACGCTTAGAGGTTAATGCTTCTGCGTGACGTTCCATTCTTTTGCAAAAGCAAGAACGTTTGTCGTTTTGTATAGCGACAGGGTATTGGCTAAGGTAAACTATATCAAATCGTTTCCAAAAGGAATAATAGTGCCTTCACCGTTTTCGCAAACTAGTCCTTCAGACAATGATGCCAATACTCAGCGCCCAATCCAGCAGGTTATGGCTCCTGAATTCAGTTGGCGCTTTTTACTGCCTAAGTATTGGTTGATATGGCTAGGGGTGAGCATATTATATGTGCTTACTTGGTTGCCTTATCCACTTATCAAGCTGTTAGGCAAGGGCTTGGGTCGACTTATTAAATTGATTGCCCCTAAACGCGCAGCCGTGGCTAAGCGTAATATTGAGCTTAGTTTTCCCGATTGGACTAGCGAAAAAGTCGACAAGGTATGTAAGGCGAATATAGAGCGCACCGCAATGGCAGTATTTGAAACCGCGATGGGGTGGTGGTGGCCGTCGTGGCGCGTACAAAAAATTTGTAAAGTAGAAGGTTTTGAACAAGTACAAGCAGTGCTCAACAGCGGCAAAGGTATTTTTGGTTTAGCGATCCATAACGTTAATTTAGAGATAGCTTGTCGTGGTTTGGGTTATGTCCATAAATCAATTGCATTTTATCGTAAACATAACAATCCGTTAATAGATTATCTGCAATATCATGGCCGCAATCGGTCTAATAAGTACATGATCCACAAGCGCAATTCTAAAGCACTCATTCAAGCCATGAACGAAGGCGAGCTTTGTTTGTATTTGCCTGATCAAGACTATGGCGCTAAACAATCTGTCTTTGTTCCTTTTGGAGGGGTAGAAAAAACAGCGACTTCTACCGCAACGCTTATGTTTGCCAATAGAACCAACGCGGTTCCCTTCTTAATTGCCTCACAATATACCGACAAGGGTTACGTGGTTAAATTTATTTCAGCTATCGACTATTTAGCCGATACAAATAAAGAACAGGCGTTGACCCACCTCAATAGCGATATTTTGGGCGCTGTAAAAGAGCAGCCCGAAAGTTATTTATGGATGCATAAACGTTTTAAAACTCGACCCGCAGATGCGCCCGAATCGTTGTATAAATAGGCGCTGCTTGCATCACAATGGTTTTTTATGGCAACCACAAGTAACTTTCGCTTTTGGCTAAAATGGATATTGGTAATGGTCGCGGTAATGGCCGGCGCCTTAACATTTTTAATGTTTATCCCCGAGCCCAGCGCGCAAAAGCAACCAACAGACGCACGAGGTACTAGTCAAGCGACAATTGCAGACAGTGTTAGTCGATTTTATACCGAATTTAGAGCAGTATCTCGTGACCCGATCAAAGATCGCTATGGTGACTATACTATCTTACTTGATGAGCAAAACAAAAGCTCTATAGATAAGCTTGTGGAAGGCACAACTAGCAAACGTTTTGGCCCGCTAGAAAATCCAGAAGGAAAAATTAAGCAACGTAGCTTCCCGCAAAATAGCACTATAATGCAAGAGGCTATGGCGCATGCATCAAAGGAAGGGTTCATTTTAGTTTGGGATTTACACCAAGACTTTATCATTCGTAATAGATTTAATTCACATAATAGCTTTGCAGGCATGCTTGAAGAACTGGCGGGCGCTGTAGACAGTAATTTTAATAAACCTATTAACATCTATTTTTGTGAAAAAAAGCGGACTTACATTATTACCGTGCGTGAATCGACTTACTTAAATGTACATTGTCAGAAAAGTTTCGGTGACGATCAGTATTACTGAACACTTTGGCAGCGCTTTGACACATAAATCTTTCTATTCTTTCTGGCTTAATTGCTCTGCAAATACTGTTTTATAAACATTCGCTACTTTTTCAAGCGCCACTTTAAGATTGGTGCTTTGCTTTTCTCCGCCCCTGGCAAATTGTTTATTAGCCAACTGTATTCTATGCCCAGCGTGGCGCATAGTTAAATATGCATGACTCAGGGCTTGTTCAGTTTCGGGCGCTATAATGTGTAAATTTGCCAAGGTTTCAAGCAGGCGCAGGTTATCAGACCACACAACAATACTTGGGTGCTCGTAAGCGCAGGTCAATACCCAATACTGCACCATAAACTCGACGTCAACAATGCCGCCATGCGTTTGTTTAATATCTATCATTGCCTTGGGCGTGTCTTTTAGATGCGTGCGCATTTTTTCACGCATATCAAATACTTCTTGTCGAATTAATGAGGCATCACGTTGTAGCGTCAGTATGGATTGACGAATTTGGTTGAAGCGCTTTGCTAAACTATTGTTTGCCACTATTACCCTGCTACGAACGAGGGCTTGATGTTCCCATGTCCATGCCGTTGATTGCTGATATTCGTAAAATGACTCAATGTGGCTAACTAATAAGCCTGAATTGCCAGAAGGTCGCAGTCGCAAGTCTATGTCATATAAAATACCATTGTACGTTTTGGTAGTGCAGATATGGCAAATTCTTTGTGCTAGTTTAATATAAAACTCTTGGTTAGACACTTGTTTGCGAGTGCCTGTGCCATCAGTA
>RCMY010002058.1_pt1 | contig 18386 bp, 15 predicted proteins | sample 2041341 | NCBI WGS metagenome assembly RCMY01 (sample SAMN09708234, study PRJNA481090) | Marine sediment metagenome, whole genome shotgun sequencing project. | reverse complement strand
TATTAGTTTTGAGATCTGATCGTAGAAAAAGCGTTTAGTTCAAATATGTGTAGAAGAGCTAGAACTTGATTTGGGATCTCCTTGGAACATATTAATGTCTTTTAATAGCACCAAGCAGTCTTAATATCCAACTACAAAGAGCCCTTACTAAAGTGTTTCTGTGTAAAAACTTCTTTTTTTGCTCGTCTTCATCTCTATTGTTTTTCTGCTCTTTTGTTCAGTCGACCTTTAGCTTTATTCTTGACATACTTTCTTAAATTAATGAATGCTACTGAGAGAGTAAAATAGTTTGTGAGTAAGCAAATTAGTTTAGGTGATATATTGCCTTCAGTTTTCGTCGTTCGCGTTAAGAAAGCTATGATAGACAGTGATTTAGCTGCACTATACCAAGTCGAAACGAAAGTACTGAATCAAGCAGTAAAACGAAATATCGAACGATTTCCTGACGATTTTATGTTTCGTTTATCCAAACAAGAATATGCCATCTTGAAGTCACAAAATGTGACCTCAAGATGGGGTGGCAGAAGAACCCTTCCACATGCATTTACAGAGCAAGGTATCGCAATGCAATCTTCGGTCCTTAAATCCCAAAGAGCTGTAGAAGTTAATATTTCAATAATGCGCGCTTTTGTAGAAATGCGTAGAATGATTACGGAAACTGATGATCTTCGCGAGATGATAATTAGTCTTGAGAGCAAGTATGATGAGCAATTTAAAGCTGTTTTCAGTGCTCTTCAACAAATCATAAGAGATGAGTCGCCTAACCGTAAATCGATTGGCTTTATTTGGCCAAAGAATTAATGAGGACTAGATTACTTTTGAACAATTAACGCTTTCAATAATAGTTTAGACAAATCAATAACAAATGGGATTTTCGAAACCAACATATACGGTATGATTACGATTTTTGGACACCATGATTATTGTGACAAAACTTTTAATTAATATAGTGGAACTGACTGCCTAACGTGTTCGCTCAATTGGCATTGATTCCTACGCTATTCTTCGGCCGCATACCGCCATTAGCTTTGCTAAAATTTTTCAGAGGGGTTCTGCAAGCGACTCAAAAAAACGCATAGATTTCTTTATTGCGGTAGTTTGGTCCCATCTATTTGCAAGGCGGCCTTATCGAATGTATAAATCGTCGAAATACTGCTTTTATTTACTTGGCCATAGCGCTTTGCTTTGTTAACACTTAAGGCATCTGGAAAATCAGCATGTTTGGTTTTTCCTTCAGATTTAATTGACTTGGCATAAGTGAAATCTTTTAATGCACCCCAAACAGTCTAAAGATTCTTGTTCACTTACGTTAGCCTCTGCAGTAATGCTACTGAGTAAGCCTTTTGCTGCGCCCGCTTGCTTTTTAACAATAGAGATAACTCCCTGTCTATCTACAAAGCTCTCAACATCATCACCAGCGCTTATATGCGCAATGGCACATTGATCAATAGGAAGGGTTATTTGTCTTTTTGCGCTTACTTTAGCCATAATCAACTCTTTACTAAAAGAAATAAGTAAAGAATATCACTTCTTTACCATCTGTTAAATAGTAAAGCGTTTCAATTCGCTCATGCGTATTCAACTTTTTATGAAATCGTTTCTAGTGTACAAATCAACCGCTGCAATATTTTTCGGCAGGTTTCCGCCCTTTACTGCTTTAGCAAAACATACCGTGATGGCTTTAAATATGTTAAGGAAAAAGATTATCAAAAGCTAAAATCAATTGAATAGCTTTTCATGAAGCTCTTTTCTTGCAATTCGCACAATCAGAACAAAGTCATCGGTTTCCTTGAAAAATATCGAATATGAACGATAGACTGCGCGCCTGTAGCCCATCTTGATGTTATCAATTGGTTGATGTAAATCAGGAGTAGCGGCTATTGATTTGCACTTTTCCTCGAGTGCTGAACAGAATTCTGAAGCAAGCGCTTCGTCAAAATTAATTAGACCATACTCAAAAATACCCATAAGATCATTTTCTGCATCTTTGCTTAACTTATATGGTTTCATCTTGATTTGTACTGCGCCTTTGCTTCCATGAATACATCGGTAACGGATTTTTCAGATATCCCACTTTTTTCGCCGCTTAATAATGCATCCCTAAGCATTTCATCTTGCTCCATGCGTTGTTGCTCTTTTCTGATTAAATCTCTGAGTAACTCACTATCACTTGCATAGTGACCACTTTGCAGTTGCAGTTGAATCCAGTTATTTTGCTTATCTGTTACGGTTATGCTTTTTTTCACCATTGGCATAAATTACTCCATCTTAATAGGGTAGGATATAATGCTACCATAAAATCTATGGTATTTTGCTGAATCTAACGTTTTATTTTTTTTGAATAACAATGAAGCTCGTCGAGCAAAGACCGACGATGGTTATGTCCGCTTCAAGCCCAAAGAAGTGCAAGGTATGATGCTTTTTTGTCATTATAATACGTTAAACCGAAGAGTAGGCTGAAATAAGTATGATACTTTGTTGCTTTATTTACACCCTATACTAGCTTAAAGCCGGTATAACCGACACAGCAAGTATGAAACATTTTTGTCAATTTACAATAAATGCTAGTTAACAATAGCTGCCAAAGACCGCAGCTATTGTGACGAGACCGGTAAAAATGACTACCTAAAGTTTGGCTGCAATCCAGTCGTCGATTTTCTTTTCAAGAACCGGCAACGGCAATGCACCTGTGCCAAGGACCTGCGCGTGAAAATCTTTGATGTCGAATGCGTCGCCCATCGCGTCTTGTGATTTTTTGCGCAGTCGTTGGATAGTGAGTGCCCCCACTTTATAGGCCAGCGCTTGACTTGGGATGGCAATGTAGCGTTCAACTTCGGCCACCACTTCGGTGCGGGTCATGCCCGAATTTTCGAGCATGAATTCAATTGCCTGCTCGCGGGTCCACCCTTTGGCGTGAAGGCCAGTATCGACCACCAAGCGCATTGAGCGCAACTGTTCGTCCTGCAAGGTGCCGTATCGGTTCCACGGGTCTTTAAAGAAACCCATTTCGTAGCCTAGCGTTTCGGCATAAAGCGCCCAGCCTTCAACATAGGCGGTATTCCCGCCGAAGCGCATGAAGGCAGGAAGCGCTGTGTTTTCCTGTGCTAGACTGATCTGGAAATGGTGTCCTGGTGCGCCTTCGTGCAGATAAAGCGTAACATTACCGGTGGTCAGGCGGCTCGGTAAATCATAGGCGTTAAAATAGAATGTGCCAGGCCGTGCTCCGTCAGGCGAACCCGACTGATAGGAGCCTCCCGCCTCGAATTGCTCAATAGAGGGATCATAGGGTTTAATTTCTAGTGGAGACTTGGGAAGCAAGGTGAAATATTCGCCGATTTCGGCTTCCACTTTTTTGCCTATATCGTAATAGCTTTGCGTGAGTGCTTCGCGGCTTTTAGGCGCAAACTGAGCATCGGTGCGCACGTAATCGAAAAATTCGTTAAGCGTGCCTTTAAAGCCGACTTCCTTTTTTATTTCTTCAAGGCTGGTTTTAATCCGTTTAACTTCGCTTAAACCCAAGTTATGCAGATAATCTGCGGTCAACGGCATTGTCGTTGTATCTTCTATCATCAGCTTGTACAAAGCGGCGCCGCCCTTCATTTGGCTAAGGCCAACGCTGTCGCGCGCGACGGGCAGGTATTCATTTTTCAGAAAATCACGCAGTCGTTTGTGGCCGGCGTAAATCGCTTGTGTGGTGTCGCGATATTGCTTGATTAGACGCGCCTTGTCGGCTGCAGTAAAGGTCTCTGGTATCATTGTAACAGGACCCCACAACAGAGAATCTTCAATGGGCGCGGCCAGTTGGTTGTCGAGCTGGCTAATGACGTTGTTAATTGTCAACTTGGTCTCAAACACGCCTGTATCCATACCTTCGCGAAATTTACTGATAGAGCGATCGCCTAGCGCAATATAGTCTGCGTGACGTTTCAGATTGTTTTCATAATCTTCCACACTCTTAAACGGCGCAGCGCTTTTTCCACTGGCGAAATTGGGATAGAAGGTGTGAAAGCCGCTCATGTGATTAATAGGACGCACATCGGTTAGCGCGCGAATCTCAGGTGCGTTACCTTTCAATGCCTGCTGCTGGTCATAGCTAAATACATCATAGGCTATCTTGTCCGTTGGGCTGAGCAAGGCGCGATCAATTTTCTTCAGGTTGGCAATATTTTCTGCAATATTAGCATCGCTTTGTGCATTATATTCGGGCGTCATGTAATCGCCCAAACGGTCTGCATAGCGCATATCCCCGCGAAACAGTGCCATAATTGGATTGAGTTTTAGGTCGGCTTCGTTGGCGGCTGCAAATAAGGCGAACAATTCGTTATGTTCTGCTTGTTGCGCGGCTGCGGTCGCAACTAGTGCGCTAGCCGGTGCATTTGCGGATAAGGCAGCGGACGCTTGCGTCTGGTTGGTTACAGTGGCGCAGGCGCTTAATGACAAAGCTGCGCCCGACAACAGCGCAATCCGAAATGTGTTCATGAAAATCCCCTATAATTATTGAGTATATCTGTTTTGCATTAACTGCATAAACGCAATATTGCGCTAGCGATTGCAGGCAGTAAGGTCCAGCGTTTTGCATACATTTGGCATGTAATGATCCACAGCCAAAACGTTTAGAAAAGAATTGGTTTACACCTTGTGATTACCTAGTGTTGGAAAAACAAAAGTTTAGTATTCCTTTTTCCGAGATTCAGATATCCAGTCAGTTAACGCAAAAAACAGTCCAGAGAGTACAAATGTAAAATGAATGCCTACTTTCCAAGCAAGTTGTTCACTACTATATAAATCACTTACCAAGAAGGCTTTAAGAAGCTCTACCGCAGAGATAGCGACAATAGCACCAATTAATTTAAGTTTGAGGTCGGCAAACCCCACGCGGCCCATCCATACAGGCCGGTCTTCGTGATCACTTATTGAAATTTTCGATACAAAATTCTCGTAACCACTAAAAATGATTATTAGTAGTAGAGTAGCGATCAGCGCAATATCCACAAGAGTGAGAATGGAAATTACTGCTTCATACCCTTGTGCGCTCCAAGCGTCCATAACAAGTCCAACAAGTTCCTTCATGAACTTTACAAGCAATACTAAAATAGCGATGATGAGTCCTACAAAGAACGGCGCTAACAACCATCGACTAGCAAAAATACCGGCTTCCAGATTTTTTTCAAACTGATTCATAAAATTTCTATAAGTTAAAACAGCAGATGAGGTTAAACGATATTTTAGTACTTAACAATAGACATTGGTATTTTACGACTGGCAACTAAATCGCATGACGTTCATACTGCTTACAATCAATATGGACCTTTTATGCCAACAAAAACGTACTTAGCTAATAATCGTGCCGCACTTGCACTTAATAGAACAAGGAGTGGTATTATTCTCGCTAGCATTTTATTTCTGCTTTCTTTTGGTGTGTTAAGCCACACAAATCAAGTTGATGCTCCATCGCCTAACACTTTACAAATTAGTGAGCATAGAAAGGTAAACGATGACCAAAATTGGCAGCAAACTTTGCAGGAGGCTCAGCAGCAAAGTGTTTACTTTTATGCGTGGGGTGGCAGTCCGAATATCAATCGCTATATCCAATGGGTGTCTGAGCAAGTTTTTGCACGTTACCAAATCAAACTAGAGCATGTAAAACTGGCGCAAACGAGTGATGCAGTAAGCCGAGTGCTGGCCGAAAAATCGGCGCTAAATACCAGCAACGGCCAAGTAGACATGCTGTGGATAAACGGTCAAAACTTTGCAACCATGGCAAAAAACAACTTGCTTGAACCAAGTTGGGTACAAGAACTACCTAATTTCTTGCTGACCAATCCCGCACAAAATCCTGCCATGACAAGAGACTTCGGCATACCTACACAAGGCATGGAAGCGCCATGGGGTAGGGCCGCATTAACCTTTTATTATAATAGTGAGTACAGCCTTGAACCGCCACAGAACTTACCACAATTACTAATGTGGGCTCAGCAATATCCTGGTCGATTTAGCTATGCGCAACCGCCTGATTTTTTGGGTGTTAGCTTTTTGAAATATGCCTTGATTGTGCTTAATAAAAGTCAAAAGACAAAAGACTTTAATATGCTTTATGAAGCGCCTACGTTCAATAGTCAGCAGATGTTGCTGAGCCCATTGTGGCAATTTTTAGACAAATTACATCCTTATTTATGGCGAAAAGGGCGTTACTTTACAAATGACGGCGCGAGCCTGCGGCGGTTAATGGGAGATGGTGAACTATTATTGAGTTTCACCTTTACGGCACCTGACATTCCCGCAGCGGTAGAGCGTTATGACTTACCGCCAAGTACTCGCAGCTACGCCATGCTAGATGGTAGCTTAAGCAACGTGCATTTTTTAACTATCCCGTTTAATGCCAAGCACAAAGCTGGCGCGAAAGTCGTCATTAATTTTTTGATGAGTGTTGCAGCGCAAGCACAAAAACAGCAAAGTGAAGTGTGGGGCGATAGCACCGTTCTTGATTTATCAATATTAAGCGCGGCTGAGCAACAGCAATTTGCGCCGGCTAGCCAGCATCCTAGCGCCTTGCCGGTGTCAACCAGTCCATCACTAAGTGAACCGCACCCTGCTTGGGTAAGTTTATTAACCGAAGAATGGCTGAAACGCTACGGTGCGCAGTAATGACAGTTTATTCTTCGTTTTTTACGCGTTTGGTGAATCTTAGTCCAGCACTTTTAATCATGTTGATTTTATTGCCGGTAGGTGCCGGATTAATAGGCGTGCTGCTGCCTGCGTTTGGTTGGCTACCCGCCTTGGGTGAACACTCCTTTAATATGAACGGGTTTACTGCACTTTTCAATACGCCGGGTTTCATGTCAATGACATTGCTTAGCTACGCTATTAGTTTGGTGAGTACCTTAGTGGTCGTTATTATTAGCTGTTTTATGTTGGCCAGCTACTTTAATTCTAAACTACTGGATTATATACAGCGTGTTTTAGGCCCTATTTTAGTCATCCCGCACGCTGCCGCCGCAATTGCCATTGGTTTTCTAATTGCCCCTTCAGGTTTTGTGATGCGCCTGTTTTCACCTTGGTTGACGGGAGCAGAGCAGCCGCCAGACGTTTTATTACCTAATGATCCTTATGGCATTAGCATGATTGTGGGGTTAGTGCTGAAAGAACTGCCCTTTATTTTGCTGATGGCGCTAGCCGCAATGCAGCAAAAAGAGATTAAACAAACCATAAATGCAAATTTTAAACTCGCAAAAACGCTGGGCTACTCGCCATTTACCGGCTTTTGCAAGGCGGTGTTACCCACGCTATATCCATTTATGCGTTTGCCTATTTACGCTATTTTGGCATACTCAAGCGCCAGTATTGAAATTCCTCTAATTTTAGGCCCTAATGCGCCACCCACCCTTGCCGTTGCCATTATGCAATGGTTTAACGATGTGGATCTTAGTTTACGAATAAAGGCTTCGGCTGGCGCGGTAATGCAGTTGTTCGTCACGTTACTGGTGTTGTTATCCTGGTGGTTGATAGAGCAGTTTATCATGCTGTTTGCTAAAGCAAGCTTAAGCAATGGCCGCCGCATTTACGCTGATGGTGCATGGCGATGGTTTACCCACGGTATCACTTTGCTCATTGTATTAATGATTATCAGCGCACTAATAGGCTTGGTGCTTTGGTCTGTTGCTGGTTATTGGTCATTTCCGCATGCATTTCCTGATACTTTGCTTAGTGTTCACTGGCAAAGCGCACTAACGCAAATCCCTGATACCCTAAGCAATACCTTAATTGTGGGAGCGGCATCAACCACGCTAGCAATTATCTTAACTCTTTGTGTGCTTGAAGCTGAACAACAGCGACAAAAGCCATTAAGTGCGGTAACGAGCTTACTTATTTACTTACCGCTATTAGTGCCAAGCATTGCCTTTTTGTTTGGTATTGTATGGATGATAGAGCAAATCGGCATAGGTTCGGTATTTTTATATGTGATCATGGGGCATTTACTGTTCGTACTACCTTATGTGTTTTTATCGATGGCGACAAGTTATCGTAAACTCGATTGGCGCTACGCTAAGGTAGCAGCTTCGCTGGGCTGTACGCCGTGGCGCATATTTTGGTCGGTGAAATTACCGCAGCTAAGTATTCCGTTGCTGTTTGCTTATGCTTTAGGTTTAGCGATTAGCTTTAGTCAATATTTACCTACTTTGTTATTGGGCGGCGGACGCATGAACACACTGACTACTGAAGCGGTGGCTCTGTCTAGCGGCGCTAGTAGGCGCATTACAGCGGTATATGTACTAATGCAGTTAGTGCTGCCGGCGTGTGGGTTTTTGTTGGCTTGGCTTATTCCTAAAATTGTATACAGACAAAGGCAGTAATAGATGATTTCAAGCGAAGCAAAATTGAGTATTCAGCAGCTTAGTATTTGGCGTCAAAAAACACGTTTGTTGGAAATTGATGAAGACATCGCCGGCGGTGATATTTTGACCGTTATGGGACCCTCTGGCAGCGGTAAATCAACGTTGCTGAACTGGTTGTCAGGTATGCTAGATCCCGCTTTCACAGCGCAAGGAAAGCTAGTTTTAAACGGTGAAGATATAACTGATTTGCCTACACATTTGCGCCAAATCGCCGTTCTTTATCAAGACCCGCTGTTGTTCAATCATTTAACCGTGGCAGGTAATATTAGTTTTGCCATGCGCCCAAGTAATAAACAGAGCCGTCAACAACGCATAAGTGAGGCCCTTGAATCGGTTGGACTAGCAGGCATGGAGTTACGTTGGCCAAACAGTTTGTCAGGCGGCCAACAAGCAAGAGTCGCGCTATTAAGAGTGTTGCTAAATGAGCCGAAAGTATTGTTGTTAGATGAACCTTTTAGCAAGCTCGATAGTCAACTACGATATGACATTCGTAAATTAGTGTTTGCGCAAATTCGCGAGCGTAAATTACCGGCTATATTAGTCACTCACGATCAACAAGATGCAGATGCGACCGCAGGTAGAGTGATTAACCTAGCGCTACCAAAGGAAGCTCGTTCATGCTAGATGCCCGTATTACCCCTGTGGTCAAATTGCTGCTAGCACCCATCATTAAACTACTTGATAAAACACGCGTAACGCCCGACCAACTGACCTTTTATGGTTTTTTAATAGGCTTAATGGCAGTACCCATGTTAATTGCGCATTGGTGGTATGCCGCTCTTGCGATGATTTTGCTGAATCGTATTTTAGATGGCTTAGATGGTGCGCTTGCACGCTATCAGGGAACGGGTACTAGCGCTGGCGGTTATTTAGATATTTGCCTCGACTTTTTGTTTTACGCCGCGGTGCCACTGGGTTTTGCTTTGGCCGAGCCAACACAAAATGCGGTGCCTGCGGCGGTTTTGCTAGCGGTATTTATTGGCACGGGCGCAAGCTTTTTAGCTTTTGCTATACCAGCAGAAAAGTACAAGCTGACAAGACCACAATTTGAACATAAAAGTTTTTATTACTTACAAGGACTCACAGAAGGCACTGAAACTATCTTGTTTTTTATCGCGTTTTGTATTTGGCCACAATACTTTCCTTGGCTTGCGCTTATATTCGCGGCCGCTGGCGCTATTACCATCGTAACTAGAGTGTATGGCGGTTATTTTACTTTGAAAAAAGCAGCAGGCAATTAATAGCATGACAGAAACCGGTATTAGACTCAGCGTATTTATTAGCATATTAGTGCTAATGATGGCGCTTGAATATTGGCGTCCCGCCAAGCAAGCGAAGGTGGCAAGTTCCACACGTTGGTTGGGTAATTTCAGCTTAACAATAGCGGCGTCGGTTGCCGTAAGACTGCTTGTGCCTATGGGTCTTACTGGCATTGCAATTTTGGTAAGCGAAAATGGATGGGGGCTTTTCAATCAGATAGAGTGGCCTATGTGGATAATTATTACGCTTAGTTGGTTACTGCTAGATATTTTGATTTACTGGCAGCACAGGCTATTTCATAAAGTGCCTATATTATGGCGACTGCACAAGGTGCACCATGCTGATAGTCACGTAGATGCGAGTACGGGTTTACGCTTTCATCCACTAGAAATTTTATTGAGCATTGTCATTAAAGGCGTTGCTATACTGGCTTTAGGCGTGCCGGCGTTAGCCGTGATTATATTTGAGATTACGCTAAATGGATTTGCCTTGTTTAATCATGCTAATATTCGTTTACCGATTAAGATAGAACGTGTAGCTCGTTTATTGGTGATTACGCAGGTACTGCATCGCATTCATCATAGCCAAGTGGTGAAAGAAACCAACAGTAATTTTGGTTTTAGTGTGTCGTGGTGGGATCATCTCTTCGGTAGTTATAGAGGCGAGTCTAGCCTAGGTGACGCGGCTATTAATTTAGGGTTAAAGGAATATCCAGAACCGTCTCAAAATGCCGCGTTTTGGTCTTTGTTAAAAATGCCATTTATTACCAGTAATAATCAGGATAAATAATATATGAAATTGCTTACGCTTTTGGCTGGAATAGTCGCCATCGCTTTGGTCATCCTTGCAGGCCCTTTATACAAATTTGAAATATTAGGCTTAGGCAACGCGTTTTTTGCTATGCGTATAGGCTTTTTTATAGGTGTGGGCGCGATAATACTCGCGATTATTCAAGTCATTTTCTTGCGTAAGAACATTGCTTGGTCAGCCACTGGGTTGTCTGTAGTACTGGCCGTTATTGCCATTGCACTGCCCTTAAGTTTAATGATGAAAGCAAAGTCGGTACCCGCAATCCACGATATCAGCACCGACTTAGTAAATCCGCCTCCTTTTGTGGCTATTCTCCCATTAAGAGCAAATGCCCCTAATCCTGCTGAATATCAAGGTGAAGAAATTGCGAATCAGCAGCGTAGCGCCTATCCAGTACTAAAGACCCAAATGTTTAATCAACCTAAAGCAGAGGTCTTCAATGCCGCACTAAAAGCGCTTGAAGAAATGGGACTAGAAGTAGTTAGTAGTGAACTTGCAGAAGGCAGAATTGAAGCCTTTGATACAACAACTTGGTTTGGGTTTATTGATGATGTGGTAATACGCATAGAATCGTCAGGCCAAACAACGACCTTAGACGCTCGCAGTAAATCAAGAATTGGTAAAAGCGATGTAGGAAAAAACGCGGAACGTTTAAATGAACTTATCGCGAAGACCAAGAGTAATGTAAACTAACCGTTAACGCGTAATTCTGAAGCAGAGAAATTTTTATGCATCTTATTTGTTTTGACTTAGATGGCACTCTTTTAAACGATGCATCTGAAATATCAACTTTCACTAAAGACACGCTTATGTTATTGAGTGAAAAAGATATAGCTTATACCGTAGCCACAGGACGCACGATGCATTCAGCTAAAGATCTTGTGGCAGGGCATAATTTTGTGTTGCCGCATATTTATAATAATGGGGTAACCGTATGGGACCCTAAAATTCAGCAACTTACGCTTGAAAATGTACTGAGTAACGCTGAAGTTTCAACCGTGATTGATGTTGCACTTGCGCACGGTATTACGCCTTTTGTAAATGCCATTGATGATCACCAGCATTTTATTTTTCATTCAGAAACTCGTCACGATGTTGAAAAAGAACTTGTTCATAAGTTCTTTTCTCGCACCAGTGCAAAAATTTTACCTTTGCATGCCTTATCCATGAATAGCCAAGTGACGAATATTAGTATGATTGGTTTAGCGGCTAACGTTTACGACATGTGGCGAGAGCTCAATGCGCATCCTAATCTAATTGCCTACTCTGGGCCTGCCCTAGAAGGTAAAAAATTCAGTTGGGTTGATGTGCATCACTGTCTGGCTAATAAGGGGACTGCGGTAACGAATTTGAAAACAAAATTAGGCGCAACAAACGTTATTTGCTTTGGAGACAGTGATAACGACCTAAGTATGTTTGCACTAGCAAATGAAAGTTATGCTCCGGCCAATGCATCAGATGAAATTAAAAAGTCAGCGAGTGCTGTTATTGGACATAATCATAAGGATGGCATAGCGCACTTTTTACGTGAACGATTCTCGCTATAATGGTTAAATATCGTTGTGCTTGTTAAGCTTACACAATGCTACTTTACAAACATATACCAATAAGCAAATAACAGGTTAAAACCGCCAATAAATATAATCCCCGCCCAGCTTAGTAGGCTCATGCCGTGCCCTAGTCGATATTGTTCAGGCACCTGTGGAAGCTTCATTAAGGAGTAGTTAAGCCAAGCGAATACAAAAGCACTTATGAAGGCAGAAATCATCGCCAACTCAAGCATGGCCAGCAGTGCGCCTTTGAAAAACATGATAATCAAGGCACTAATAATGACCATGACAATCATTATGGGGTAGGTGTATTTGCTACCGCGATCAGTCGGACCGCTGCCCTGTGGTTGACTGAACTGCACAAAACATTCACTTAACGCGCGGCTGTAACCGTCAAGCACTGTGACCGTGGTGGAAAACATGCACAAAAACGCGATTAAAGCGATTAGCCAACGACTCCACTGGCCAATTACACTCGCGTAAACATCTACAAGTTGATGCGCAAAGGCAATACCTGAATTCGCCAAACTCGTCCCACTACCATGCAATACTAAAGCCCCTAATGCCACAAACGCGAGGGCTAGCAATGTAGACGTTGCGTAACCGACATTAAAATCAACCAGTGCGTCTTTATAATCTAAGGTATTGTTTAATGCTTTTTTCTGGCGCAGCCATACACTATTCCAAGTAGAGAGTTCGATAGGTGCGGGCATCCAACCCATTAGTGCCACTAAGAAACCCACAGATGCCAAATTCCAGGGGCTAGGAGAGACAAAATCAGGCGGGGCCACCCCGCCTTTATTAAATGCGATACATACCGCAGTAATGGTCGCTATGGCGAGTCCAACGATAATCCACTTAGTGACCTTATCAAGCGTTTTATAGTGACCGGTAACCAAAAATACCAAAGAACCCGCTAACACAATCATACTAAGTTGCGTCACGCTAAGGCTATCGCCAATAAACAAGCCTAAAATACTGCCGCATAACATGGCTACGCCCGCGGTGCTAATTACCGAGGCCACGATATTAAGCGCAGTAAATAAATATAGGAAACCGCGGCCAATGCGATCATACCCTTGAATTAAAGTTTCATCTGCAGCCATGGTGTAGCGGGCACCAATTTGAAAAAATGGATATTTCAGCAAATTCACTAATAGAATAAGCCCAATGAGCTGCCATCCATATATCGCACCGGCCTGAGTAGAGGCGACTAAATGCGAGCCACCTATGGCCGCGGCCGCCGCTAATATTCCCGGACCCAATATACGCATGTAATGGCTTATGGTGCGGGGCTCGGTTTTTGTTCCACCCACTAGCTTCGTCATTCTATTGCTTCACTTATTATTATTTGTTTTATTTGGGTCATTATTGTAGTACTTAAATACATGCTTTTCGACCAAGGTTTAACTAAAACTATCCGCAAAAGGCTGTGTGCTAGGTATTTTGGAAGATTAAATTCTGCTAAAGTGTCTCTATATTGCTAGGAATGCATTTATAGGTGGCTGATAAAGGTAAATAGTTAGGCGCTGCAATGAACCTATGTTTTACCATCTTTCTTCAATAATGTCTCCTAGCGCAATAAGGACTTTACATGTCAAACCAAAAACTAGATCGTCAACGACTCAACGATGGCGACAAACCCTTATTTACCGATACTTTTCCAAAGGGTACCGTTAAAGGCTTAGTGATTGCGATGCTAGCCGCACTCACCAGCCTTATAATCTATAAGATGCTGCCGTTTGATACAAATGCCAATAAAGGACTCGCCATGTTGTTTTTTATAGGCGTGTTATGGTTGACTGAAGCGCTGCATGTGACCATTACTGCTATTTTAGTGGTAATAGTGGGGGCAATAATTGGCATACCAGAGTTTGATGCACAAATTGGCTTACAGAGTTTTGCCAGTCCTATTATTTATTTATTTTTTGGTGGATTTGCCTTGGCGACGGCCTTACACATGCAGAAATTAGACAAGAAAATTGCGCTAAAAATCTTGTCGATGTCTGGCGGCAAGCTCAGCACTGCCGTATTTTTACTATTTGCGGTAACCGCATTTTTGTCAATGTGGATTTCAAATACTGCAACCGCAGCAATGATGCTGCCGTTGGCGCTTGGTATTTTAACGCAAGTTGACCGTGAACAAGACCGTGGTACGTTTGTGTTTGTACTCTTGGGTATTGCTTATTCTGCTAGCCTCGGTGGTTTAGGTACGATTGTGGGTTCGCCGCCCAATGCCATTGCTGCCAAAGCACTTGATATCGCTTTCCTTGACTGGATGAAGTTTGGTATACCCATGATGTTGTTGCTTTTGCCCTTATTATTAGGTGCAATGTATTTTGTTTTAAAGCCTAAGCTAAATAGAAAGGTAACGCTTTTACAAGAAGAGGCTATTGAGTGGAATAAGCCTCGAATACTAACGATCATTGTATTTATTGTGACCGCAATGAGCTGGATATTCTCTAATAAAATTGGTGCAGCCTTTGATTTGACCGATACCGACGCCATTATCGCGTTGTCGGCCGCTGCTGCTGTAGTTAGTTTGGGATTGGTGTCATGGAAAAACGTTTCCGATAATACCGACTGGGGCGTGCTGATGCTTTTTGGTGGTGGCATTGCTTTATCGACCATTTTGAAAATGTCAGGTGCATCTTTGGTACTAGGCGAAACGGTGGCAAATGCGTTATCAAATGCGCCGATTATTATTGTTATGCTTGCAGTATCAGCATTTATTATTTTTTTGACGGAATTTGCTTCTAATACAGCCTCTGCGGCATTGTTGATACCCGTGTTTGCAGCTATTGCAGAGCAAATGGGACTGCCTAAAGAGGTGCTGGTCTTAGTGATTGGAATAGGGGCTTCTTGTGCCTTTATGTTGCCCGTTGCAACACCGCCAAATGCGATTGTTTTTGGTTCGGGACTCATAAGGCAGTCACAGATGGTACGCATTGGTGTAGTACTCAACGTTATTGCTACGTTTGCGATTGGGCTATCGGCGTACTTCTTTTTGCTTTAGTCGCCAATGAGAATAATCAGTAATGACAAGATCGATAGCGCTTATGGTTAAAACGTTTCCTTCAGTAAATTTAACATATCATCAACCGACAGCTTAGTAGACGCTTCATTACCCGACAGCAATTTGTCTGCAAGGTCTCGTTTGTGTTGGTGCAGAGCAACAATTTTCTCTTCAATCGTATTTTGTGTAATGAGCCTATAAATGGTGACAGGGCGTTTTTGGCCCATGCGATGGGCGCGGTCAGAGGCTTGTTCTTCTACTGCTGGGTTCCACCACGGGTCCATGTGTATCACGTAGTCGGCGGCCGTTAAATTTAAACCTGAGCCGCCGGCTTTTAAGCTGATTAAAAATATATCACCTTCGCCACTTTGAAAGGCGTTAACGCGTTTTTGTCTTTCTTTTTGCGGCGTTGAACCGTCTAAATACTGGTAGTTAAACCCTTTGGCTTCAATATGCTGTTTTATCAATTGTAAATGCCCCACAAACTGACTAAAAATAAGGGCTTTATGATTGTTAAGTTTCAGCTCTTCTAGCAATTCATTAAGCGCGGCTAGTTTGGCGCTGGGAATATCGCTTTCTGCCATGACTAATTTAGGGTGGCAGCAAGCCTGACGCAGCTTGACTAATTCGGCGAGCATTTTAATGCGTTGCTCGCCAGCATTGGCTTGTTGTCCGCTTTGGCTAATATTGTCAATCGCGTTGAGTCTTAACGCTTCATAAAAAGCTTTTTCTTTGGGGCTCATTTCTACCTGAATGTTAATTTCGGTTCGCGATGGCAATTCTGTTAATACTTGGTTTTTCATGCGACGTAATATAAAGGGCTGTATTAATGCCCTTAGCCCTTGACTGGCTTTGCGCGCAGCGAGCTTGTCTTCTTTTGCATTTTCTATAGGTAATGAGAAGCGTTCGCCAAAGCGTTTTATGTTGCCCAGCAGGCCTGGGTTAATAAAGCGAAATAAGCTCCATAGTTCGGTTAAATCGTTTTCAATGGGTGTGCCTGTGGTGATCATTTTAAAGTCGCCTTTTAAAGCGAAAGCGGCTTTTGTGCGTTTGGCTAAGGGGTTTTTGAGTGCTTGGGCTTCGTCGGCAACGATGGTATGCCAGCGTACGACTTTAAGAATGTCACTTTCGCGTTGTAATAGTCCATAGCTAATGATCACGCAGTCAAACGGGCGCAAATTATTCAACAAACTTTCACGCTGCAAAGTGTTTGTTGAATCGGCAAATAATTTGATATTCAGCGTGGGCGCAAATTTAGACGCTTCTTGTTGCCAGTTAAAACACACCGAAGTAGGCGCTATGACTAAGCTAGGGCCTTTATCAGCGCGCGCCAGTAAAATAGCGAGCGCTTGCAATGTTTTACCCAAGCCCATATCGTCGGCTAAACATGCGCCTGCGCCCCAATGCGCCAAGCGCGATGCCCAGTCAAACCCCACTAACTGATAGTCGCGTAACTGCGCTTGAAAGGTAGCAGGGATTTTCGGTTCAATTGTGTTTGCTTGATGCATTCTTTGAGTTTGTTCATCCCATGCGTGAATTGTTTTCATGCGCATGCCGGTAGTGGCTTCTTCTACTTGTAGGCTGGCGAAAGGATGAAATTTACCGTTGTCGGTAACATGATTAATGTGATCAAGCTTATGCCGTAAATCGTCTGACAAGGCGAGTATTTGGTCAGCGCCAAGCTCAATAAAGCGACCATTGCTGGTTTTCACCAGTTCAAGCAACTTTCTTAGTTCAATCACTTGGTCGTCATCTATTTGCAAGTTGCCGGTAATATCAAACCATTCACTTTTTTTATTAAACGAGAGTTGCAGATGCTGGCTGTCTAACTTTTTCGTTAAGCTCACCTTTTTGCCTTTTGGCCAGCGTAACTTTAAGTCAAAGGTTGTTAGGGCAATGGCTATTTCTAATTGCTCTAGGGCGGCTAGCGCAGTTTGTAAATCGTCTAACATTAAGATGTTGTCCGACATATTCAAAAAGGTTGGACAAGCGTGATCAAGTTGGTCCATTAAGGTTTCTTCACGCAGCAAATCGCGTTGGGTAGCAATACGTTTGCCGTTTATATCAGTGCTTAAACTCGCATTACCAATGCCGGGCTTAAATGCAGGCCCTTGTTCACCAAATGGCATTACCACGCAGGTAAATGCTAGCCCGTTTTGAGTGGGTTCAATGTTCACCACCAAATTAGGATCGCACGGATATGTTTCAAGGCCAGTATCAAGCTCTGTAATGTCTGATTGAATATTTAAAAAAGGCGCAATAGCGGATATACCCTCTAGTGCTTTTTGTTTGGCACTTATCGGAATTAATAAGCCACCTTCACCAATTATTTCAGCCACCTTTATATGATTAGGTAAAAACACCGTTAGTTGGTACTGCGTATCCGAAATAGACTTTAGGTTATATGCAGGGTGCCCCGCGTAAGCTTCAATATCGTCGGGTAAATCAGCAATACTTAAGCAAAGTTGATTTCCTTGCTGGCTAACCAGTAATTCAGGCTCGCGCTTGGTAAGCTCAATGGCTTGGCTAAGGTCATTAGATTGATACAAATTGTCTATACCAACGGCTGCGTCAAGTGCCCTTAAGCCTTGTAATGAATATTCCGTTTTGGCGTAATAACCCCAACCTTGGTGCGCAGCAATTGCGCGACAAATTTTCATATCACTGTCGCTTAAATAAGAGAATGATCCGGTTTCTTCTTTCAAGCGCTTTAGCGATACTACCCGTCCTTTAGTCCAGCCTGCTTTATTCAGTTTTTGCTCACGAGCGGTTAAATTGTCGCCATAACTTTGTTCGAGCTCCCATATTAAACGAATGGGCTTAGATGCTTTTTCTATGCTGGGAGCAGTATTTGATTCCGCATTTGGATTCAGCGCAATTAATTTATCTAGCGCTAAGTCCCACTGTGATTTGGTTTTTATTAATGCGCTTACATCAACCAGTTTTGATTCGGCCAACGGTTTTTGGTTGCTGAAGTTTGCCGCCAATTGTTGACACAGTTGCGCAAATAAAGGGTAAGAAAGTGTCGTAAAGTTAGCTTGGTATTTTAATGCCATTTTAGCAAACGCAGGGTCTTTGCTTTGGTTACACCAAATTTGTGCCAATAAATAAGTGTAATAATTCAGCTGATGACAAAAGTAATCAATATCTTCTTTTACACAACTATATTCAATGTGGATATTATAATTGGCGCCCGCCGACAAGCTATGAATGGGTTTAACCAGACTTCGTCCAAGGTTGTAAAAATCACTGTTGACTTTACGATCACTTTCTTCAAATTCGACTTGTTCTAGTGCAGTTGAAAAATAGCTAACATCGTGTTGGTTGGCATAAACCATTAACGCTAGTTTATAAAAA
>RCMY010002687.1_pt1 | contig 18392 bp, 16 predicted proteins | sample 2041341 | NCBI WGS metagenome assembly RCMY01 (sample SAMN09708234, study PRJNA481090) | Marine sediment metagenome, whole genome shotgun sequencing project. | reverse complement strand
AAGTCATGCGCGCCGGTGCTCGCGACGCGGCGATCGAAGGCGTGATGCTCAAGCGCCGGGAAAGCCCCTATCTGGCTGGCCGGGTCACCGGTCACTGGTATAAGTGGAAGCGCGACCCGCTGAACGCCGACTGCGTGATGATGTACGCCCAGCGCGGCAACGGGCGGCGCGCGTCTTTCTATTCCGATTATACGTTCGGCTGCTGGACCGAGGACGGCGAGCTGTTGCCGGTCGGCAAGGCCTATTCGGGTTTCACCGACGAAGAGCTGAAATGGCTCGACCGTTTCGTCCGGCAGAATACGGTGGGCCGCTTTGGTCCGGTCCGCGAGGTGAAGAAGTCACTGGTGCTGGAAGTCGCGTTTGACTCGATCCACGAAAGCGGCCGCCACAAATCCGGCCTCGCCATGCGGTTCCCGCGCATCCACCGCATCCGCAAGGACAAGCCGGCAGAGGAAGCCGACCGGATCGCTACATTGCAAGCGATGATTTCCTGAGCGTTGGCCGTTCAGCCAATAGTCGCGAACCCTAGCGTCTTCCGGGCAGCATCCGCAGGAGCGTATTATCCCTGACGACATAGTGATGAAACAGCGCAGCCAGAGCATGCAGACCGATCAGAAAATATGCGACCGTGCCGATCGTCTCGTGGATTTCCTTGATTTGCCCTGCCAGAGCCTTGTCCGGCATGATCAGCGCGGGGAGTTCCAGCCCGAAAAAGGGAATATTCTTGCCCGCGGCGCTGAGGATCAGCCAGCCCGCAATCGGCATTGCCAGCATGAACGCATAAAGCGCCAGATGCGTGCCCTTGGCGACAAGCATCTGCCACGCGGGCGGCTCGGGTTTGATCGGCGGCTTGGCGGTGAGCAGCCGCACGATGATACGGACAATCACCAATAGCAGCACCGACAGACCGAGCATGAAATGCCAGTGCTTCAAACCCTCGCGCAGATCACTGCCTTTGGGAAAAGATTCGTGCAACAGGATGCAGCTATAGACAGCCGTAATAAGCAGCAGCATCGCCCAGTGAAGGAAAATCGAAAGGCGGGCATAGCGCGCCTGGGCTTTAGCGGCAGTCATATCTGTCCTCTTTTCTGTAGGGGTTGGCCATTATCAGTCTTTGGCCTTACCGCATCACGCAATTTCAGTCGCTGTATCGCCTTCACTATCGGCGCAATGCTAGACTTGTCCATAAAATCAAAGCCAGTCAACTCCTCTCGGCCTGCGCCGCGATCGGGATTTGTCAGGCCTCCTATGATAAGCATGATGCGATCAAACCAAGACAGGTCCTTCGGGTTCTGCCGGCCACGGAGGGCAAAATGGTGCATCTGCTGGATCAGGGCTTGGGGCAGGCTATTGGCAATCCAGCCGTCGAGCTTGGGTCCAGCCGGCGCACCGGAAACGGTGAACAACAGGACAGGTCTGGTCTCGAAAGACCCCATTTTCTGCCGCACCCAGTTCCGGATCGGCAGCTTGTGGTAAATCACGGGGGCACCGATGACGACGAAGTCGTATGCGGATGGATCGGCGTCAGTCTTGTTCACATCAAATGCCGGAATACCGGTGGCTTCAGAAATCCACTCGGCATATTGAGCTGTGCTGCCATACCGGGTTGCGTAGAATGTCGCGCCGTTCATTATTGACCGCCTCCTCAGGCTGTACAATAATTAAGTCACAGCGCATCCATTGCCAATAAGTAATCTCCCCAATGGGCGCATCATTATCCTATTTCCCGGACGAAGAAGATATCAATCAGATAGCTACAAAAACTCCTGCAGCGTCTCCACAAACAGTTTGAACTGGTCATGGTGCAGCCAGTGGCCGGCTTGCTGGAATTCCTTCACCGACACATTGTCGCCGAAATATTGCATGCGGCCGTCTTTTTCCGGATTGCTCGCCCAGCTGTCGGCGCCATAATGGAGCTGGGTCGGGCAGCTGATGTCGCTCCACAATTGGTGGATCGCATCCTGGGTCAGATCGATGCTATCCCAGTGCTGGACATAGGGATCGAATTTCCAGCTGTAGCTGCCGTCCTCGTTGCGGATCACCGCGTGGGTGGTCAGGTGGCGGGCCTGTTCGTCGGACAGATGCTGGTTGGCGTCCTGCATCCGGCCGAGCGCGTCTTCAAAACTCGGATAGCGTTTGGTCTGGCGGCCGGCGGCCTTGCGCTTTTCCTCGATGCTGTTGCGGACCCGCTGCAGCGGCCCGACTTTCTCGCGTTCGGCGAGCATCTCGGGGCCGGGGCCAAGCCCCTCGATCGCCACCAGCTTGCGCACCGTGTCGGGGTAAAGTCCGGTGTAACGCAGTGCGATATTGCCGCCCATGCTGTGCGCGACAATGGTCACCGGCGACAGGTCGAGCTGGTGGATCAGCTGCGCCAGATCGGTTACCATCGCCATCGTCGAATAATGGCCGTCGGTGCTCCACTGGCTGTCGCCATGACCGCGGACGTCGGGGCAGATGATATGCCAGTCATCGCGCAGCGCCTGCGCGGTCCAGTCCCAGTTGCGGCAATGGTCCTTGCCGCCGTGGAGCAGAATCAGCGGCGGCTTGTCCTCATTGCCCCAGTCGGCATAATGGAGCTTGAGCCGTTGAGAGAAATAGCTGTGCGAGGCTGGGCCGTTGAGGGTCATCGGTGGTTCCATCGGGAAAGGGAGATTTAATTCCTACCTCTAATGGGAGCGGAGGGGTTCGACAAGCGTCTGGATGGAGGGAAATGGAGACGATGGGCGGATCGCTTCGTTGCCACACCCGCCCAGCCAAAGCGCACCGATCGCAAGATCAAGCTCCGGAGGATCGAACGGATCAAGTCCGGACCCGGGATAGAAGGTGACTTCACCAAATTTGGGTTCTCCGGCAATTTCGTAAAAATCGATCCGCGCGAAATCAAAATGCGGTGCAATTTTTTCAGCGCTATCCAGCATTTTCGCCAGGCTTTTCGGGGCGGAGGGACAATCATCATCGCCGAGCCTGGAAAGCTGGTTCCATTGCCGGTCAAACAATATCCACCGGTGGTCCGACTGGCGGTCCAGGTGGACCTGAATGAAGACTGCCTTGCCGGCGAACAGGTAGATTTTATAGTCGACGGGCAGCGCTGAAGCGGTTCCGAGATAGGGTTCTACAATATAGCCGCGCGGGATGTCGCGATAGGCCCACTCGTCGAGCCAGAGGCCGTATGGAGCGTCAATCCATTTGACCGCCTGCCGCCGCGCGTTCTCCCAATCACCCGGATCGCGGCAGATGATATTCTGGTTGCAGCCATGGCTAGCCTTGAGGATGAATGGATAGGGCCATGACGGCTGTGCGGGCAGGGTCGGGCCACTCCAGTAGGTCGGTATTGTCCATTCGCTGCCCAACAAGCGCGCGACATGCTCTTTCGCGGCAATCTTGTCGGCGAGAACCGGCATCATCGGGTCGTGATCGTGGAGCTTGCGCCACTGGACAAGCTCGGAAAACCGGCGCGGGTTGCCCAGGTCCGGCCATCGACGATGCCGCCACAAATAGATGATATATATTCTCAAGATCGCCGAGGGGATGAGCCAGTGCGGCAGAGAAGGCAGGTGCCGCAGGTTCATGGTCATCTTACGCATCATGAGCCGTCTGGTTCCCTCCGCCCAAATTTTCCGGTTCGACAGACCCGTCGGAAAGGGAGGCGAGACCCTCTCCCTCAGCTCTCTATCAGCTCGGGCACTCTATCGGAACAGCCGATCCACCAAATTCCGCGCCATGCATGCCGATGTGACTGCGATCATAGTCCGGAAGTCCAGAAATGCTATGTCATGTACAGATGAAATAGATCGGGGATGGAAAAATGTTGGGATGCAAATTGAAAACCGGCATTGCAATAGCGATGGCAGTTGTCGCGGGGATGCCGGCAGTGGCTTCTGCATGCGACGTTTCTCACGGCGTACGGGCCAAGATTGAATCGGGCAGCTATCGCGCCACTCTGAACGGTGTCTTGCTCAAGGACAGAGGCGTCAAGCTGTCTTCCGGCAACGAGCCGGTGAGCCAGGCTTCCACCGAATATATACTCTCCGAATGGCTGGTTACCGGCCAGAATATACTGAACATCGATTATGACGGAAGCGCAGCGGAGTTCCAGATATTTTCGCGGTGCAAGGGGGAATATGATGATCACGATATCGTCGACACTGTGCGCTTTACGTCATCATCTTCCAAACAATTGAGCTTTGAACATGAGGGGCCGCTCGATTATAACTATCTCAAGGCCGATATCGCTGGTGACGAAGGTCTGATGGATGCGGTGAAGAAGCTGCAGGCGGCGGCGCGCTCGGGCGATGTTGACACCGTACTGCACATGCACGCTCCATTGATCGAGGAATTCGGGCGGCAAATAGGCAGCGCTGACGGGTTCACATCCTATTTGCGGACGATATTATCCGGCTATCCCGTCGAAATAGCTGAAACGCTCACGGTCACGCCGATCATGGGCGGGCGTGTATATCAAATTCTCGGGCCCGACGGTCAGCCTCCTATCTCCGTGTCGGGAAAGATGGATAAAACAAGCTTTTCCTGGCCGGGCGGTGCTTATTGGGCCCGTTTCGGCGATGAATGGGCGGTTGTTACCAATTAGGTTGGAGAAGGAACTGGCGCCGATCTGCCTCAATTCCCAATTTGCCGGATAGTGGCGCGGGTGACGATAGGAAACCATTGGTATATATGCTATAAATTGGACTGAAAGAGGAGACACTGGCTTTGCGAAGAATATATATCAAGGGCTTGGCAGCTGCGCTCTTCGTCGTCGCACAGCCGGTCACCGCCGTTTATGCGGAAACGCTCCCCGAACTGGATGCTATGTCCGAAGTCGCGGTCGATGAGGAGCAGGGCATTGTTTATGCCCAGCAGCAATCAGAGCGCGGGGAATATCTCGAAGCCATTGCCACGCTCGAACGGGTGTTGGCGCTCCACCCCAAATCAGACAGCGCACGGCTGCTTCACGCGGTAAACCTGTGCAAGATCGACGATCAACTGGGAGGCGCCGTTGAACTCGGCAAATTGAAGCAAAAGAATTTTGCCCCGGAACTGTGGGCCGATGTCATGAAATTATGCCCGTTAGCGGACAAGGAATAGACCATGATATCCTTAAAATCCCTGCCGATCAAAGCCGCCCTGTTGGCACCGGCCCTGTTATTCTTTGCTCTGACTCCGGTTGCCTCCGCGCCGGTGCAGGTCGGGATAGCCGCGACCGTTGTCGGTGATGTCCGGATGAGCAATGCGGCCAACAAGAAGGCGGTCAAGATACCGCGCCGCCAGCGGCTGGCCTGGGGCGATGTGCTGAGCACCAAGAAAAAGAGCAAGTTGCAGATATTGTTGCTCGACCGGTCCAGCCTGACCATCGGCTCCAACGCCCGGCTGACCATCAACCGCTTTGTCTATGATCCGGGCAAGGAGCGTTCCCTTAGTGCGACGGTGAGCAAGGGAGCCTTTCGCTTCATGTCGGGGCGCAAGTCGAAGAAATCCTCCGCATCGATCAGTAGTTCGGTGGGTACCATCGGAATTCGCGGAACCGCTCTCGATGGCGTGGTTGGCAAAGAGGCAGTGGAGATCGCCAAGAAGGAGCCGTTTCTGGATGGCGTGAAAGGTGACAAGGATAGCGCGATGCTGGTCGTCCTGCGCGGACCGGGTGCCAATCGCAGCGGTGATCTGGACATCGGCCTGGCCGAAGTCAGCGCTGCAGGAAAAACCGTGACCCTGGATCAGCCGATATTGGCGGCCTATATTCCCCGACCAGGTGCCCAGCCGATCGGACCGTTCAAGCTCTCGGCGAGTGGCCTGTCTAAATTGCAGGATGAGCTCGCACCGAAAGTCGCCAGTGCCGGCAAAAGCGGCCTGCTGAAAGCGTTGATACCAGCCGCGATCATTGGCGTTGGCATCGGGCTGTTGTTGCCCGGCGGCGGCGATGAAGAATGCACAAATTCGAATGCAGGCGGGCCCAACTGCTAGGGCCACGGGCCTGAAGGACGCGCTATTTCCGGGTTGCCTCGAAGACCCCGTCCCAGTCGGCCGTGACAGGACCCTTCGACAGTTGCTCGATCCGCTCGCGGTAAACCGCGACGAGCACCGAGAGGCCGGCACCGCTGTAAGTCGCTTCATGCTGATCCAGCATCTGGCTAGCTCCGGTCCAGTTCTGCGCCCGATAGAGGGTCAGGAATTCATCATGCCAGCTTTGCAATATTCCATAGGCTGGATCCCGGTTGAGCGTCTCGTCGCCGAGTAGCGCGTAAACCGTGTCCGACGCATCGCGTCCCACCACCCTGACCCGATCCAGTTCGAGCAGGGCAAAGCCGTCCAATCGCGCGGCGAGCGCGCTACCGATCAGGATTTGCACGCCATATTGCTTGGTCAACCCTTCGAAGCGGGAAGCGATATTCACCGTGTCGCCGATCAACGTATAGGACAGTCGCTGCTCTGATCCCATATTGCCGACGCAGCACAGACCGGCGTTCATCCCGATCCCGATTTTCACATCCGGCGGCCATACCTGTCCCGGCTTTTGCGGTAGTTCACGGTTCAATCGCTCGAGACTGTCGACCATGTGCAGCGCCGCCCGCGCGCCGTTGCGGAACTGGTCCGGATCATCGAGCGGCGCGTTCCAGAAGGCAAGAATGGCATCGCCGATAAATTTGTCGACCGTGGCCTTCTTCTCCAGCAAAATATTGCACATCGGGGTCAGGAAGCCGGTGAGGAAGTTGATCACCTCTTTCGGGTCATATTGTTCCGAAATCCTTGAAAAACCCCTTATGTCGCAGAACAGGACCGTCATCTCGCGCTCTTCGCCGCCGAGTTGCAGGCGTTCGGGATTGGCGGCAATCTGCCGGACCATCTCTGGCGACAGATAGCGGTCAAAGGCGGTGTGGATATAGGCTCGTTGCTGCTCCTCCTGCCGGAAACTTAGCAGGGTCTGCACCGCGTAAACCAGGATCAGCGCGATGATCGGCCATGTCGGATCGAGCAGATAGTGCAATTGGTCAAAGGCCAGCCAGCTGCCGGCGGCAACCGCCAGTGTGGCGACCATCCCGATCGCGGCACCGATCGTGGCACCTGCTCCCGGCAGCAAAAGAGCCAGCCCGCCGCCGAGCAGCAGGATCAGGAAAAACTCCATCCCCGGCGCCCAGTCGGGGCGGATCAGAAACTCGCCGAGAATCATCTGTTCCGCCGCTTGGGCGTGGACGGTTACCCCCGGTTCATTCTCGTTTAGCGGAGTCGAGATCAGGTCGCGCAATCCGGTTGCGCTGGCCCCGACGAAGACGATCTGTCCCTCGACCGCCTCACGTATCTCTTCGTCTGATATGTCATCGGACAGCAGCTTCCATGCCGGGATAGTGCGTTCCGGAGCAGGCTCGCTAAAGTGCATCCACAATTCGCCAGCGGCGGTGGTAGGCACTTCAAAATCCCCGACCCTGACGTTCACGATTGCTCCGGGTGCACCCGCCGTCTCGCCGCTGCCATCGCTGGTCTTGACGAGAATCGAGTCCGCCTGTTGCGCCACCCGCAAGGCTTCGAGCGAGAGCGAGGGCACCAGCTTGTCCTTGTAGAGAAACACCAGCGGCGCTCTGCGCAATATGCCGTCGGCATCGCCAACGATGCTCAGCGAACCCAGTCCGGCGGACGCCTGTTGCAGTTGCGGCAGGGATTGAACCGTCCCCTGATATTGTTCCACCTGTCCGCTGGGCGACGATCCGAGTACCGCCAAGCCGGTCGGAAGCTCGATCGGATCACCCCGGTCCTCGTGCAACAAAAAGAAGCCGCCGACCACCGGCGCCAGAGCGAAACTGTCCGCCAATATATCGTCATTATCGGGCAGGGCTGACAGCGAGCGCAGCAGATCGCTATCGCCCTCCGCTTGCGGCAAGCGCGCGGCAATCTGGCCGGGCGACGTCCGGTCGGGTTCGGAAAAGACGATATCGAAAGCGATCGCTGCAGCGCCGGCATCGGACAGCCTTTGCGTCAGCTTGGCGATCTCGGTCCGCGACCACGGCCATTGTCCCAGCCGCTCGACCGATTCCTCGTCAATGTCGATAATCCGGACGCCAGCGTCCTGATAAGCGCGGGGCGAGGCATTTTGATAGCTGTCAAAGACCATCAATCCGAGCCGGTCGAACCCCGGAAGGGCAGCAAATTGCAGCGCCGCGATGGCCAGAACCACCAGCAATCCCGCTATGATCGGGCCGGTTTTGATCAACGCCAGCCAGCGGCCGGTCAATTCCCTCAAATCCCTGATCCCCGATACCATGTCACGCTGATTGCCTCAGTCGTCGCAAAACTGCAAGGCGGGAGCGCGTCGCACGGGTTGCTCCATCATCCGCTTTTGCGCTTTTGGCGGACGTCGGCATCGGTCGGGTGGTGTTTGATCAATCGACTGACCAATCAAGGCCGCTAAATTTCCCGGGTCATACCAGCAACGAGCTGCTGACTTTTTCCGTTTCTGCGCTCGCCTCGTTTTCAACCCAGATTGCGATCAGGCCCTGCAGGTCTTCGATCGAAAAAGGTTTTGCCAGATGGGCCTGCATGCCCACAGCAAGACAATTCTCGATATCCTGGGCATAAGCATTTGCGGTTAAGGCAATGATGGGCAATTGATCGGCGGAAATCCCGCTATTCCTGATTATTTCAGTGGCTTTCAGCCCGTCAATATAGGGCATTTGAATATCCATCAGCACCAGATCAAATTGTTCTTGATCCTGTTTGGCCTGACCGATGATTGCCACCGCGTCGACCCCATTTTCCGCGATTTCAAATTCGAATCCAAGATTTGCAAGCATCTCCGACAAGAGCATCTGGTTCACATCATGATCTTCCGCGACCAGAATCTTGGTCTTTCTGGCACGCACCACCGATGGTCGAGGCGGTTCATCCGATTGTTCGGTCCTGATCTCCGCGTTCCCGCGACCATCTCCATCGCAGGTTTCGACAGGGATATTGATCGTGAAACTTGAACCCTTGAGCACTTGGCTTTTCATCAGCATTTCGCCGCCCATCAGCTGCACGAGTTGATTGCTGATCGACAACCCCAATCCGGTACCGCCATATTTGCGGGCGGTGGAACCATCGGCTTGCTGAAACGGTTCAAACACCGCTGCCTGACGGTCGGGAGCTATGCCAATGCCGGTATCGGAAACGCAAATCGATATTTCGGAACGCTGGTTTTGATCGGTTTCTCCGGGTCTCGACGCTCGAAAATTTGCTTCCAGTTTGACATGCCCTTTTTTGGTAAACTTTACGGCATTTGCCAGCAGGTTGAGTATCACCTGCCGCAATCTCAGGCCATCACCGTTGACCAGTTTGGGAAGCAGAGGATCAATCGTCACGATCAGGTCGAGTTGTTTGGTTTCCGCTGTCGGTGAAACCAGTTTCATACAGCTTGTCAAAATATGGCGGACGTCTATCGGGCTGCTATTCATTTGCATCAATCCTGCGTCGACCTTCGATATATCCAGGATGTCGTTCAGCAAATTCATCATCACTGCACCGGATTCAGATATCATCTGGACATATCGTTGCTGGTTGTCGTCCAGCCTGCCGTCGTCGAGCAATTGGGTGAAACCGATAACGCCGTTCATTGGCGTGCGAATTTCATGGCTCATATTGGCAAGAAATGTCGACTTGGCCGCAGTTGCGGCTTCGGAGTCAGCAAGAGCCTGACTTACTTCCCGTTCTTTTTGCACCAGCTCACCGGTTTTGATTTTCACTTCGTGGCGGACATAAGCTTCCCGTCTCGCATAAATGAACATCAGGATCATGACAGCAAAAGACAGGGCCATGCCCCCCAGTAAAACCAGAAGCGGTTCTTTGGTGCTTATACTTGCTTCAAGATCGGGGGTGCTTTTCCAGATAACCGTCCAGGTCTGTCCCATCACCGGGAAACTGCGAGCGATGGAAAAGAGCGGTTTGCGATCCGTCGCTTCACCATCTTTGCTGGCGAATATCAAATTGGCTTCGCGCGACCCGTTGCCGTCGTAAACTTCTATGTCAAAGTCCTTGCCCTGGCTTTTTGTAAGACCCGCCATGAAACGCGAAGCGATAAACGGAGCATAGATCCAGCCGCGAAAAGCAGCCCGGCGCAGCTCCTCGGTTTCCGGTATCCGGCCTTGTTCATACATCGGCCGTAACAGCAAAAACCCGGCGCTTTTGGTATTGTCCTGCACCAGAGTGATACGCTGCGTAATCGTTGCTTTGCCGGTGTCCCTTGCCTGATAAGCGGCGTTGCGGCGATTGGCCTCGAACCCGATATCCAGACCGACCGCCTTCTTATTCTGTTCGACCGGTTCGATATAAGTAATCGACAAAATTTCAGGTGAGTCGGTGACCGGATGGATGTTGATATTTCCAACTCCATTGTTGCGGACGAATTCGAGATAATCCGCTAATTTGGACCGCTGAACGGGCATGATGAAGCCAATGCCATTGATGCCGGGAAGGGTCTCCTCAATACGCAAAACCTCTACATAGGACTTCCATTGATCGAGCGAGACAACCTCCGTCGCTTCAAATAGAGCCGCACCGCCATCCAGGCTTTGCCGATATAGATCAATCCGGCCGCGCATGGCATGTTCATTGTCCTGGGTTAATGTATCGAAAATTGCCAGATTGCGCTCGCGGCTCGTGACGGTGGTTATATTCCACATCCAGATCGTTACCCCGAACAGCGTCACAAGCCCGATCAGAGAAAGGACGGCAAGGGGCCAATTTTCTTTGATATGTTTCCGCATCGAGGCGTGTTGAGCGAAACTGTTCACGATGAAGTCCCAGTTCGCAATGATCCATGGGCTGAATTGCCGATCATTATAGTTATCCGCTCCCGCAAAGCCGAGCGTGTCTTGTTCCTGCACGGTGCATCATCGTCGGCTATCGGCACTCGTGGCATCAATTATTTCCTTTTCTGGCCGGGCAACAGCGAGATTGCGAACCAACATCAAATGCAAAATCTAGCTGCGCCAAAAGGCACACCCAGTTTGATACGGCAATTGCGCTCCATATTTAACGCGGGCGGCCTTTCCGCCGCTCGCTTTCCATATGAAAACTTAACCTTGGGTCCGATTGTCCGTCATTAGACATTGATCGAACTGCAACAACGGGAACAAGGCAAATGGGCCTAGTCACAATACTTGACGACGAGGTCGGCAGGCTTGCTGCCTTAAATCGCTATGACATTCTCGATACAGGGCATGAAGAACGATTTGATCGCATAACCAAGGTTGTTGAAATGGCTCTTAATTGCCCGATAACAGCTATTTCTCTGGTCGATGTCGAACGGCAATGGTTCAAATCCCAGCGGGGTCTTGATGTAAATGAAACGCCGCGGAGCATGGCTTTTTGCGCTCATACTATTCAAGACACCAAGCCGATGATCGTTGAAGATGCGTTTGAGGACCCTCGCTTCAGTCAAAATCCGCTGGTGCTCGGTGATCCCAACATAAGAAGTTATCTCGGCGTGCCACTCGTGTCACCCGACGGATATAATATTGGAACCCTATGTGCGATCGATACAGCGCCACGGAAATTTGATGACAAGGCGATCGAGCTGTTGAGTCAATTGGCTCAACTGGTAATCGATGAACTGGAATTGCGGCAGCGATCCGACAAGGACGTTTAAACCCGTTTTTTGCCACGCTGATCGCTGCAGGGATGGATGGCGATCTGTTGCCTCTGACTTTTTCTCCAGATGGTTCACGGTCTTTGGTTTAAAAGAAATCGCTCTGGACGAACAGTCTGCCTGGCGTCGCTACCGCTCTCCGACACCCCTGAAATTCAAGCAAATGTTTAATGACTCCGGACTGGAACCGTAACCATTAAAGACAGATTGAGAGGAGTTGGAAATTGAGTGACATGAAACTCGTGAAATTTCAGCACCGCTCTCATCGATGCTTCGGGATCTGACTGGATGCCGATCTTCAGAAAAAAACCGGAATGAAACACAGCTTTGACATGATTGCGTTCCAATCTTTCTGGACGTCGTTTCGGCGACTGTTCATTGGTCATGGTAGCAGTGACGTGGACAATAGCGCGGAGACGGGCTTCGAGCCGGTCAATTGGTCAGAAACCAGTCAGGATCTGACCATCGACGAACTGCGCCTGTTGGGCGTCGCGCTTGATCTCGCAGAATCCCCGATCACATTATATGGCAAAAATCTCTCGCTGATTTATGCCAATGCGGCGGCGCGATCATATTGGCCGGTAACTTATACAGCGCTTGCCAAGGGCCGGTCGCTGGAAGCTGCAACCATAGAGCAGATGAGGGCCCTCGCGCCCGAAATCTCCGATGCTGATCTGGAGAGTAATCTGCATGATGTGTTTGAAGGCTTGAACCAAAAAGAACCCAGACTCATTCATGCCAGCGAGGGGCGGCTCTGCAGAATAACCCATCATCCTATCGGCAACATCGCTATCGCGGGCGTGGGCATTGATATTTCGGAACTACGCAAGAAGCGCCAGGAGCTGAGCGCGGCAAGAAGAGCCGCAGAGTTTCGGGCGGTTCACGACTCCCTGACCTCTTTGCCGAACCGTGATCAGTTCAAGAAGATCGTCGAGCAAAGAATGATCGACGAGCCCGATCAACTCTTTTGGCTGTTGATGTGCGATATTGATAAATTCAAGCTGGTAAATGACATTTACGGGCATGATGTTGGTGACGCGGTTCTGGTCAAATTTGCAGATTTCGTAAAAGACGTACTCGGTGATGATGTCATCGTCTCTCGATTGGGTGGCGATGAATTTGCAATTTTGATCTCCTGCCAGGATGACCGACAGCCGACTGCTGCGAATTTGCAGCGGGTCATCAATGAAAGAATCTTCGAAGTACGAGTGGGTGATCAAAACCTGCCAATTGAATTCAGTGCAGGGGCAGCGCAATATCCGACCGATGCATATTCCTATAGAAATCTTTTGAAACGCGCGGATCTGGCGCTGCTTCGTTCGAAAAACAACAGCAGCGACAGGATTGATTTTTACGACACCCAGCTGGGTATAGAATATGAGTGCGGCTTGAATCTGTTTACCGAATTCCAGGCAGCGGTTTCGGAAGGTCAGATCAAACCGTTTTTCCAGCCGATTATTGATACCGGGGCTCAAAAAATCCACAGCCTCGAGGCCTTGGCCAGATGGGAGCATCCGGAGCGTGGTTTGTTGGTTCCGGGCGATTTCAGCAAGGTGTTTGATGATAAGGATCTGAGCCTGAAATTGAGTCGATATATGCTTAAGGCCGTGACCAATATCATGATCGAGTGGTTTGAAGCCGGGATCCCGATCTGCCAGGTCAATATCAATGTGGAGGCCAGTGATCTGCTCAACCCGTCGTTTCTGGCGGATCTGATGGCCCGTTCTACTGCCGATGTTATACTGCCCAAATATTTATGTTTGGAAATTACCGAAAATTCCATTCTCAACGTCGATAATCAAGCGTTGCTGGACAGTTTGACCGCAATAAGAGCCTTGGGTATCAAGGTTTTACTCGACGATTTCGGTACGGGATTTTCGTCGATCACCCATCTTGATCACCTGCCGATCACGGGACTGAAATTGGATAAATCTTATGTCCAAAAAGTCTGTAACAGTGACCGAAGCCGGAAAATTGTCGAAGCGATTGTCGATCTGGCCAAGCGTCTGGACCTGAGCACCGTCGCCGAAGGGATTGAAGACGAACCTGCCTTGCGGGCCATGGAGCAGATTGGTTGCACAGCATATCAAGGATATCATTTATCGCATCCGATGTCGGCTTACGAGACCGAGATATTTTTGCGCGCTGAACTGGGTTGCCAGCCCCGGACAGAATTCAACCGCAAACACGGGTGACTATATCTATAGCAGGTTCAAAAACCGGAACGAATGGCGGCACCATATCTCCCGGTCCCGCCATTGTGGGGCATGCTACCCCAAGGTCACGCCCTCGATCGTGATCCGGTTGAGATAGCGCCGGTGGCCCTGATAGTCGTTCAGCGCATAATGCCAGGTCGACCTGTTGTCCCACATCGCCAGATCGCCGGCGCGCCATTTGTGGCGGTAGTGGAAGCGGTCCTGCATGATATGAGCGTATAGCTGTTGTAGTAAATCCTTGCTTTCCTCGGGTTCCAGATCGACAATCTCCAGGGTGAAGCCGGGATTGACATAGAGGCCTTTCACGCCGCTTTCGGGATGGGTCAGCACCACCGGGTGGACCGCCGTCTGTCCTGCCTGGTCGGCATTGGTATAGCGGTCGCCGATAGCCTTGCGATATTCGCTTTCCTCGCCAAAGACATGGGCATTGCCGTGACGCGCTTTCAGGTTCGCGACCCGCGCCTTCATGTCATCGTCGAGCGCTTCATAGGCGGCGGCCATGCCGGCAAACAGCGTGTCACCGCCGCTTGGCGGGATTTCCAGCGCGTAGAGGATCGACCCCATTGCCGGGGCTTCATCATAGCTGTGATCGGTGTGCCAGCCGCCACCGATATTGAGCTGCTGGTCGGCTTCCTTGAGCACTTCTGCAATTTCGGGATAGCCCTCGCGGCGCTTGAAGAAACGGTTTAGATCAATCGGACCCCAGCGCTCGGCAAAGGCGATATGTGCTTCGGGGGACAAGTTCTGGTCGCGGAAGAACAGCGCGCCATGGTCGCAAAAAGCGGCACGGACTTCTGCAAATTGTGGATCACTCAGTTTCCTCACGTCGACATCGTCGACAATCGCGCCCACCGCTTCGCTGGCTTTTGAAATCTGCATCTTGCTCTCCCTATTCCAGTTTCCTTCTGGAACTTATATCGGGATCGTGTAGCATGAAATTTGATATTGAGGAGTCCAACAATGACCGAACAAACCCGCATGCCATCTTTCAACCGTCGTCAAATGCTTGCTGCCACTGCTGCAACCGGCGCTGCGCTCTCCGCAGGTCCGGCGAGTGCCGCTGCTGAGAGCAAGCCGGATCTGACCGGCAAGTCGATCTTGATCACCGGCTGTTCTTCGGGCTTCGGTAATCTCGGTGCGGTTCTTTATGCCCAACAGGGCGCGAAGGTTTTTGCCACGATGCGCAATCTGCCGCGCGCCGAAGGGACCGCATTGGCAAAGACCGCCAAGGCGGGCAAGCTCGACATCACTATTCTCGAACTCGACGTATTGTCCGATGAATCGGTTGAGACGGCGGTCGCCGAGGCCGAACGGCTCAATGGCGGCGCGCTTGACGTTGTCATCAACAATGCCGGGATCGGCACCGGCGCTCCGGTTGAGCTGCAGGATATCGAGACGATGCAGCTGCTCTTCAACACCAATGTGATGGGCTACCAGCGGGTCGCCCGCGCCGCGTTGCCGAAGATGCGTGACAAAAAATCCGGCCTGATTGTCAATGTCTCTTCCCAGCTCGGCCGGGTGATGGTGCCGGGTATGGGGCTCTACAGTTCGACCAAATTTGCGGTCGAGTCGATGAGCGAGCAAATGGCTTATGAACTGGTCTCGCACGGCGTCGATGTCACCATCGTGCAACCCGGCGGCTTCCCGACCAATATCTGGGTAAATGGCAACAAGCTGACCGATCCGATGCTGGCCAAGGCGTCGGAAGAACGCAAGGCCGCCTATCCTGCGCTGGTCGCTGGCGCCTTGCGCGACGGCGGCGGTTCGTCGGACCCGATGGATGTTCCCCGCGCCATCGCGGAGTTGATCGCCAAGGCTCCGGGCAAGCGTCAGTTGCGCCTTCCGGTCCATCCGGGTGGCAAGCCGCAGCAGGCGATCAACGCGGTCAGTGCCCAGACACAAGTCGCGATGCTCGGCGAGTCACCCTTTGGCCCGTGGGTCAAGGATGTGAACGGCCGGAGCTAGGCGTTTCAAGCGGTCCGTTTCACCAGCAATAACGGCGTAAGATAGACAATCAGAAACACAATATTGGGCATCACATTGACGGCATTTCCGGATGCTACCGATGCGCTGCTGTCGACCGCGAACCACACCAGAAATCGTGCCTTTGCGGATCAGCTCGCTGCCCTGTTCCACACCCGGCGCGCTGATAAAGACATACATAGCCATCAGGCCGGCAAAGACCCCGCCGGCGATTGCCATAGCCATTTTCGCTTCCGGCGTGTCCAGCCCGGCTACGCCATTGCCGCCGGACGAGGCTAGCTGGAAGAATATCTCGTTTGCGCCGGTAAAGTCATTCACCCCGGCCAGGGCAAACAGGATGGCGACTAATATCGAAAAACTGCCGACGATACGGATGTAGCGGCCGGTGGCTTGTGGTGACATGATCTTCTCCTTCATGGCTTCCATCGCCATAAACCATGCGCGGGTCATCAAAACAATTACCTCTCGGGTAAGTGCATCAGGCTTGATCTATGCTATCTCCTGGTGACGCAACGAACGGCGGAAGGAAGTCATGATGCCCAGCGAATTTGGAGCGATATTGAAGGATTGGCGCAAGCTGCGCCGGTTCAGCCAGCTTGACCTCAGTCTGGAAGCGGAAATGTCGACGCGCCATTTGAGCTTTCTTGAATCGGGCCGGTCCAACCCCAGCCGGGCGATGGTGCTCCGTCTCTCCGAAGCGTTGCAGCTGCCCCGACCTGCCGCCAATCAGGCGCTCAATGCAGCGGGCTTTGCGCCGGTCTATCCCAGCCTCTCCGACGACGCGCCCGAACTGGCCCCGGTCAATCAGGCTATCGCGACAATGCTGGATCAACATGATCCGTTTCCGGGCTACGCGATCGACCGCCACTGGAAAGTGGTCAACAGTAACCAGGGCGCGCAGATGCTCCTTGCGTTGGCTAGCCCCGGCGGCCCTGCCAATCTGATCGACATTTTGATCAAAAGCGCCGGACTGGACCTGATCGAAAACTGGGATGAAGTCGCGGTCCTCTCGCTCTCGCGGCTGCGCACCGAGATACTGGAACTGGGAGGAGACGAGCATCTGTCCGCTTTGGCCAGACGGCTGGCTTCGCACGAGCGGGTCGATACGATCGATATGGGCGCGATAAATCTCAATCAGGCGGTGATCCCGACGATCTTCCGGATCGGTGAAAATCGCCTGTCGCTCTTCTCGGTGATCGCGCAATTCGGCTCGGTACAGGACACCAGAGCCGGAGAAGTGCGGATCGAATTGATGTTCCCGATGGACGAAGCCACGGTTCAGTTTTTCGCAAGATAGTGGTTGGCATAGTCTGGAGAGGCTGCATAAGAAGCGGAAAAAGGAGGGACGAATGCGGACAATCAAAAATGGTCTCATGCTTGGGATATGCGGCCTCGCTGCCTGCGCAATGGTGGAACCTGCAGAAAATGCAGCTCCCGCCGCCCCGGTGACGGCAAGCAGCGTAGAAGACCCGGATATCGACTTCCAGAAACTCTATCAGACATGGTTTGAAAATATCGAACCATTTCGCGTGATCGGAGACGGCCAACGGGGGATTTACTTTGTCGGCACGCGCGGGCTGGGCATGTACTTCATCCCGACCGCGCAGGGCCATATCGTGATCGATGGCGGCATGCCGGGACAGGGCAAGCAGGTCTGGGACAATATAATCAAGCTCGGCTATGATCCCAACGAAGTCAAAATTCTGCTCAACAGCCACGCGCATATGGATCATAGCGGCGGTCTTGCCGAACTGAAGCAATTGACCGGCGCGAAGCTGCTGGCGAGCGAAGGGGACCGGTCGGCGCTCGAAGGCGGCTTCTATCTCGGTTCGGAAGATGATGCCTCGATGGGCGCGCCACCGGTCAAGGTGGACCGGATCATCGCCGATGGAGAGACGGTAAAGCTTGGCCATGTCGAGCTGACTGCCCATCTGACCCCCGGCCATACTCGTGGCTGCACTTCGTGGACTATGGATGCGCAGCAGGGCCGGAAACCTTATAAGACATTATTTTTCTGTTCCGCATCGGTTGCCGCCAACCGGCTGGTCGGACCGCCGCAATATGAAGGCATTGTCGATGATTATCGCAAGACGTTCGCGCTGACCAAAGACTGGAAGCCCGACATCTTCCTGTCAAACCATCCGGAGTTTTTCGGCATGGCGGTGAAGCAGGAGAAACTCGCGTCGGACGATCCTTTGGCTTTTGTCGACCATAGCGAATTTTCCGCCTTCATCGCGAAGCTGGAGAAAGCGTTCGAAGCGGCGCTGGAAAAGCAGATGCTGAAACATAATGCGATCATGAGCGACTGAAGGTCAGACGCGGCCCGTAGTGGTCGTTCAGTCTTCCGCGATCCATTCTTTCTTCAGCGGCTTGGCGGCAAGCGCCATCAATAGAGCTGCGATGACATAGAAGACCAAAGAGTAGAGCATCGAATAGCGTAGCCCGTCTTCGCCGTAGATTGGTGTCAGGCTGTCGGACAAGGCGCCGAGGAAGAATATCCCGCCGCCGATGCCGATCAGATTGTTGATCAGCAAAAATAACGCCGAAGCGGTTGCGCGCGCGTCCGCCGGCACCAGATGCTGGAC
>RCMY010002057.1_pt1 | contig 18393 bp, 14 predicted proteins | sample 2041341 | NCBI WGS metagenome assembly RCMY01 (sample SAMN09708234, study PRJNA481090) | Marine sediment metagenome, whole genome shotgun sequencing project. | reverse complement strand
TTCGTGAATTACAAGTGGAGTAAACCTATAAAATATATCCCCATAATCAGTATTTCTCAGCTGATTATGGGGAATATGTATTGTCTATTCTATGCTAGATATTAGCAAACCTTGTGTGAACCCTGACTGATAACAACAGGATAAACCTCAGGCTCGTGACCGTATTTAGCGGCGAACTTAACTTTTGCATCAGCAATGAACTTGTCATAAATCTCATCTTTAACGAGGTTTATTGTGCAACCACCAAAGCCACCGCCCATGATACGGCTACCTGTAACGCCATTGATGCGTGCAATATAATTCAAGAAGTCAAGTTCTTCACAAGAAACTTCATATTCCTTGCTAAGTCCTTCGTGAGTTTCAAACATCTTCTGACCTACAGTCTCATAGTCGCCCTTTTCCAAAGCGTCACAAACTGCAAGTACACGATCTTTCTCGCCAAGAACGAAGTGAGCTCTGTTGTAGTCTTCTTCACCAACAATAGCCTTAACTTCTTCAAGTTCTTCCCATGTGCAATCGCGAAGTGTTTCGTATTTCTTATCTGTGTGCTTAGCTGCAATTGCCTTAACAACATTCTCGCAGCTGTTACGACGGTCATTGTATGGGCTACCAGCTAGTTCGTGCTTAACCTTTGAATTGATAAGAACCAATTTATATCCTTCTGGATTGAATGGGAAATATGCAAACTCACGGCTACGGCAATCAAGACGCATCAATTTGCCTTCCTGACCGAATACACTTGCAAACTGATCCATTACACCACAGTTTACACCAATATATTTATGTTCTGTTGCCTGACCTGCAAGAACTAGATCCCATTTTGCAACTTTGTTATCACCAAACAAATCGTTGATAGCGAAAGCAAAACAACTTTCCAAAGCAGCACTTGAAGACATACCTGCTCCCAATGGCACGTCACCATAGAAAGCTGCGTTAAATCCCTTTACATCTACGCCCAATGACTTCATCTCTCTGGCTACACCATATACATAGCGTGCCCAGCTAGCCTTAGGTCCTTCTGGATCATCAATGTCAAATTCTACGCGGTCTTTTAAGTCGATAGAGTATAGTTGTATGATGTTGGTATCGTTAGGACGAATCTCTGCCATGATACCCTTGTCAACAGCACCTGGGAATACAAAACCACCATTGTAGTCTGTGTGTTCGCCAATCAAATTTATACGTCCTGGAGACATGTACACGTTACCTGTTTTTCCGTCGAAATGTTTAATGAAACGGCTTCTTACTTTTTCAATATCCATTGTCTTGATAGTTATAAATGTTTTTATTATATATAAAAAAGCTCCTTCCTTGTCCGGGTTGGAGCTTATTTATTTGGGTTTTTAATCAACAGGAATATCCTTGTTTACATTCTTGCTTCCTAACAATGCGTAGTATAACATGTACGCTATAGCTAACAACGGAACAATATATGAAACCATGTAGGTAGAGTGGTCTGCAATGAAATTCTGAACCAAAGGAAGAAGACCTCCACCAACAACCATCATCATGAAGATACCTGATGCTGCTGCTGAATACTTTCCTAATCCTTCTGTTGCAAGATTAAAGATACTACTCCACATAATTGATGTGCAAAGACCACAAAGAACTAATAGCAATGCTGCGATTGGAACTGTAACCAATGTGAATGAAGAACCTGTGAATACAGGCATTGACACTGTTGTTGTCTTACCAAGAACCATTGCTGCGATGATAAGTACCATACCTAGTGTAGTTGTACCAATCATCATTGTTCTACTTGATACGTTACCACCGATAAAGCTACCGATGAAACGACCTACAAGCATCAACAACCAATATGTACCAGCAACGAAACCACCAACAGCAGCTGCGTTACCTACCAAGCCAGCACCCTTTGCAGAAGCATCTGAAATATAGAAATTCAAAGTTCCAGGGATACCAACCTCAACACCTACATATACGAAGATGGCGATTGTACCCAAAACAAAGTGGCGGAAAGCCCAAGGACTATGCTCGAATACAGTGTTGCTTGTAGTCTTACCCATTTCAGGGTCAGCGATAGGAATGAACAACAAAACGATGAATGCCATTGCAAATACGCCCAAAGCGATGAAAAGTACAAGGTTGATATCTGCCATCTTTGTGTTAGCAGTTACAGTACCAATCAATGCACCTACAAGCATAGGGGTCAATGTTCCTGAAAGTGAGTTAAGAGTACCACCAATCAAATTAAGCTGGTTACCTCTGTTACCACCACCACCAAGAAGGTTAAGCATTGGATTTACAACAGTGTTCAAAATACATACAGCAAAACCGCTGATGAATGCACCGAATAGATAGATAGCGAAACCGCTGATATCAGCACCAAACTTTCCAGAAACAAACTGAATCAAAACACCAACAAAACCTGTAGCGATACCTGTAAGTGCAGTTTTCTTATAGCCAATCTTTGTAAGCAACTTTCCAGCAGGGATACCCATAAACAAATAGGCAAGGAAGTTCATTGCATTACCAAGCATACCAATCATGTTTTCACTACCTGTGCCACTGAATACATTTTTCCAGATTACCCCAATTGGTGCAGCTAGATTGGTTACGAAAGAGATCATTGCAAACAAGAACATCATTGTTATGATCGCAATGATATTCCCATGTTGTGTATTCTTATTTTCCATTTTTTATAATTATTTTTTTACTCCAAATTTGTAAATTGTTTTTTGTTTGTACTGTTCACCAGGATTCAGTATCACTGATGGGAAGTAAGGTCTGTTAGGACTGTCTGGGAAGTGCTGTGCCTCAAAGCAGATTGCGCTTCTACGAGGGAAAGTAGCTCCGTTTTGTCCTTTATATCCATCAGCCCAGTTGTCAGAATACACTTGAACACCAGGTTCTGTGGTATAAACTTCCATAGTTCTGCAACTTACAGGTTCTGTAATTCTTGCAGCAAAACTCAGCTCATCTTCTTCTTTCTTGTTTAGTACAAAGCAATGGTCATATCCTGCGCCGTTCTTGATTTGCTGATCGTCAGCGTCAATATCTTTACCAACGACTTTTGGAGTACGGAAATCAAATGGTGTGTTTTCTACCTTTAGAATTTCACCAGTTGGAATACTAGTTTCATCAATAGGAATATAGAAATCAGCATTGATTTCGCAAATAAGATTATCTATTGTTGGTGTTGGGTTAGCAATACCTGCCAAAGAGAAGAAACCATGATTTGTTAGGTTGATAATAGTCTTCTTGTTTGTGCATGCTAAATACTCAATAACCAATTCGTTATCATCGTCGAATGTATAGATAACAGTAGTCTTCAGTTCTCCAGAGAAACCTTCTTCACCATATGCGCTTACATAGTGCAGAACAAGACTCTGATCGTTCATCATCTGTGCATCCCAAACTCTTGCATGAAAACCTGTAGGTCCACCATGAAGTGCATTTGGTCCGTTGTTGATTGCCAACTGGTAATCTTTACCATGTAAATGGAACTTTCCCTTGTTAATACGATTACCGTATCTACCAATAAGAGTACTTAGAAATGGTTCTGGAGAGTTGATTACATCCTGAATGTTGTCATGTCCCTGAATTACATTGGCACGGTTGCCATTCTTGTCTGGAACCATAATAGCAACGATAGCGCCACCATAATTTGTTATGGCAACTTCATTTCCATTAGCATTCTTTAGGATGAACAAATCAGTTTCTTTTCCATTGATTGTGGCTTGAAAGTTTTCACGCTTTAAGCCACAGATGTTTTCATTTGGATCTGAGTTCATAATATGTTTTAAGTTTTTAGTTACAATATTTATATTGCAAAGTAACTGAAAAAAAATGAATAACCCAAATTATACACCGAAAAATTTCATCCGTATTAAGTTTTTTATGCAATGTATAAACCTAACTTAATAGGTCAGCAACGATATAGCTTGATCCGCCCACAAATATGAAGTCATCTTTGCCAGATTCTGACAATGCTTTTTCGTATGCTTCCTTTACATTTTTATATATATTGCCTTTCAAATGATGAGCAAGACCTTTTTCTGCAACAGTCTCAGCAGGAATGGCTCTCTTGTTTTTTGTCTGCGTCCAATAGTATATCGCATTTTGTGGCAGCATATCCATCACGCTGTCAATATCCTTGTCGTCTACCATTCCGAAAACGATTCTCAGTTGGTCGCATTTTTGAGCTTTGATTTGCTTTGATAGATATTGCCATCCGCCTACGTTGTGACCCGTGTCGCATATAGCACGTGGCTCCTCGTGGATATTCATCCATCTACCTACAAGCCCCGTAGATTCCACAATATTGTCTAGAGCTTTAATACAGTCTGATATATCCAATCCGTTATTTTTCAACACGTTAACAGCATTGAGAATTGTATTCATGTTGCATACTTGATAGTCTCCGCCAAGTTCACCATGAAAAGTTCCGAAGTGCTTTGTCACATATATTCTTCCACCAGTTTCATCGGCTTCGCTTGATATGATTTCATTCGATTTTTGTGCGAAAGTAATAGGAGCATTGTTTTCTGCAGCTTTGTTCACAAATACCGGATGCGTCTCTGTCACTTCTTCTCCAATCACCACAGGAGTGTTTGGCTTAATGATTCCAGCCTTTTCTCCGGCAATCTTAGCCAATGTGTTGCCAAGAAACTGTGTGTGGTCCAGACTGATGTTTGTGATTATCGACAATAGCGGATTGATAATGTTGGTGCAGTCGAGTCTTCCGCCCAATCCCACTTCAACAACGGCTATGTCTACATTTTGCTGTGCAAAGTATTTAAAAGCCATGGCCGTTGTGAGTTCAAAGAAACTAGGGTGGAGTGGCTCAAAGAAAGAACGTTCCTTCTCTACAAAGTCAATCACATAGTCCTCGCTCACACACTGTCCGTTCACTCTTATGCGCTCACGAAAGTCTACAATATGTGGCGATGTGTATAGTCCTACTTTATAGCCCTTTAGCTGAAGCATAGCAGCCAAAGAGTGGGAGCAAGAGCCCTTACCGTTTGTTCCGGCAATATGTATTGTCTTGAAATTCTTGTGTGGATGTCCAAAGTGTTCATCCAGTGCAAGTGTATTATATAAGCCTTCCTTATAAGCAGAAGCACCCACATGTTCAAAAACAGGGGTGCTATTAAATAGGTAATCTAAAGTTTCTTTATAGTTCATAATCAATTGAAATAGTTTTTAAACTTTTGGAAGATTGTCTGCTTTGTGCTGGCATCGCCCTTAAAGTTATCACTATCCTTGAATTGTTCTATCATCTTTTTCTCGTCTTTTTCAAGAGTCTTTGGTACATATACGCTAATGTTTACCACCAAGTCTCCCATGCCACTGCCATAACCTTGAACGGCTGGTAGTCCTTTACCGCGTAGTCTGAGAGTTTTACCAGGTTGTGTTCCTGCGTCTATCTTCACCTTAACCTTTGTTCCTTGAATAGTAGGGATCTCTACTTCGCCTCCAAGTGCTGCTGTAGGGAAATCAAGCAACAAGTTGTATATCAAGTCTTTATCATCGCGGATGAATGTATCGTTATCCTGTTCCTCGATATACACCTGAATGTTTCCGTTTACACCATTGTGAGGACCTGCGTTACCCTTGCCTGGGACGTTTACGACCATGCCCTGAGCTACTCCGGCAGGAATCTGTATCTCTACAACCTCTTTGCCTTTCACAACACCAGAACCACCGCACACTTTACATTTGTTCTTTATCACCGTTCCTTCACCGTGACATTCAGGACATTCAGTCTGTGTCTGCATCATACCAAGCATGGTGCGAACAGTCTTCATAACGACTCCGCGTCCACCGCAAGTCTTACAAGTTTCGCTAGAACTTCCGTTTTCAGCACCAGTACCGTGGCAATGTGTGCATTCAACGTCTTTTCTCAACTTAAATTTCTTTGTAACACCTGTAGCTATTTCCTGAAGAGTAAGAGTGACTTTCAGTCTCAGGTCGTTGCCGCGATATTGTCTTGCACCGCCTTGCTGACCTCCTCCAAAGCCACCGAAGCCTCCAAAACCACCGCCGTGTCCACCGAAAATATCACCAAACATAGAGAATATGTCATCCATATCCATACCTCCGCCGCTGAATCCGCCAAATCCTCCGCCACCTTGCGGACCGTTGAATCCGAACTGATCATAAGAAGCACGTTTCTGTTGATCGTGAAGAATATCGTAAGCTTCAGCAGCTTCCTTAAACTTCTCTTCAGCTTCTTTGTTACCCGGATTTCTATCTGGGTGATATTTAATAGCTATTTTTCTGTATGCCTTTTTTATTTCGTCATCAGTAGCAGTTTTTTGAACGCCCAGAACTTCGTAATAATCTCTTTTTTGTGCCATTGGTTATCGTTGTTAATGTATTTATTGTCCTACGGCTACTTTTGCATGTCTGATAACTTCGTCGTTCATTGTGTATCCACTCTGCACGCAGTCGATTACCTTTCCCTTTTTGTCGTCACCCATTCCTGGAACCATAGCGATAGCCTCATGGAAATCGGTGTCGAAATCAGCATTCTCTGTTTCAATCTTCTTCACACCTAAGCCAGCCAGTGTTTTAGCCAACTTATTGTTAATCATCTTCACGCCTTCCTTTATGGCAGCAGGATCTTCGCTCTTATCCATAGCGGCGCGCTCTAAATCGTCAGCAACGGTAAGAAACTCGCGAACTACTTTCTTGCCACCATTTAATATAAGTTCAGTCTTTTCTTTCATCGTACGCTTTCTGAAGTTTTCAAATTCAGCAATAGTACGAAGTAACTGATCTTTCAGCTTTGCATTTTCCTCAGTAAGAAGTTCTACAGGATCTTTTTCCTCAACAGTTTCTGTTACTTCTTCTTTGTCATTATCTTCTGCGCAATCTGCATTTTTGTCAGTCTCTTTGGCAGTTTCGTTGTCAGTCTGTGTGTTGTCGACAGCTTTTCCGTCAAGAGTGTCCTTTTCTACATTCTCTGTATTTACGCTATTTTTTTGTTTTGCCATAATTATATTAATTTTTTATATGGTATGTGCAATAATCATGCCATAGAAAAGGTCTTCTCTATTTTTTGAATGTGAGAAGACCTTTAATTTATTTTATGTGCGCAATAATATTAATGTGCGCCATACATTTTCAATCTTTGTTCCTTGATGGTTTCATCATGAATGAATTCATCATAAGGCATCAGCTTGTCGATTGTTCCGTTTGGAGTCAATTCGATAATTCTGTCGGCAACAGTCTCAATGAATTCGTGGTCATGACTTGAGAACAAAACGTTTCCTTGGAACTGGACCAAGTTGTTGTTGAATGCCTGAATACTTTCAAGGTCCAAGTGGTTGGTAGGAGTGTCAAGGATAAGACAGTTAGCATTTTGCAACTGCATTCTTGCAATCATACATCTCATCTTTTCACCTCCTGAAAGAACGTTTACCTTCTTCAGCACTTCTTCGCCGCTGAATAGCATTCTTCCAAGATATCCCTTCATCATCACCTCGTTACCAGTGCCATATTTTCCTAACCAGTCTACAAGGTTTTCGTCGCTCTTGAAGTATTCTGTGTTGTCAAGTGGCAAATAGGCTGTAGTGATAGTCACGCCCCATTTATATTCTCCGGCATCAGCTTGGCGCTCGCCATTGATGATATTGAATAGTGCTGTCATAGCCTTTGGGTTGTGGCTAAGGAAAACAACTTTCTGTCCCTTTTCAATATTGAAGTTGATATCGTCAAACAAAACTGTTCCGTCTGGATCAACAGCTTTCAACTTTTCTACTTCCAATATCTGGTTACCTGGTTCACGTTCCATCTGGAAGATGATTCCCGGATATTTACGACTTGAAGGACGTATTTCTTCAACATTCAACTTATCAAGCATTTTCTTTCTTGATGTTGTCTGCTTGCTCTTAGCTACGTTAGCAGAGAATCTGCGGATGAATTCTTCCAACTGCTTGCGCTTTTCGTCAGCCTTCATCTTTTGGTTCTGTGCCTGACGCAATGCAAGCTGTGAACTTTCATACCAGAAAGAGTAGTTTCCTGAGAATACTGTTACCTTTCCAAAGTCAATATCTATTGTCTGAGTTGAAACTGAGTCAAGGAAGTGACGGTCGTGGCTCACAACAAGCACTGTCTGAGTCTCGTCAATCTCGCCAAGATAATCTTCTAGCCATTCTACTGTGTCCAAGTCCAAGTCATTGGTAGGCTCATCGAGTAGGAGGTTGTCTGGTTTACCAAACAAAGCTTTGGCAAGCATAACGCGCACCTTTTCATTATTGCTTAGTTCAGACATCATCTTCTGATGCATGCCATCAGGAATACCAAGATTTTGCAATAGCTGTGCAGCATTGCTCTCAGCTTCCCAACCGTTCATTTCTGCGAATTTTTCTTCAAGTTCAGCAGCGCGATTACCGTCTTCTTCGGTCATCTCTGCCTTTGAATACAAACGGTCGCGCTCGTTCATATTGTCCCACAATGGCTGATGTCCCATCAGTACAGTGTCAATAACACGAAATTCATCGTATTTGAAGTGGTCTTGTTCCAATACTGACAGACGCTCGCCAGGACCTAATTCTACTGTTCCATGATTTGGCTCCAAATCACCGCTTATAGCGCGTAGTAGTGTAGATTTTCCAGCACCGTTAGCACCGATAACTCCATAAATGTTACCGCGTGTGAACTTAATGTTTACGTCCTTGTAAAGCACTCTCTTTCCGAATTGGATTGCAAGATTTGTAACTGTTATCATTTTCTTATGTTCCTCTTTTTATAATACGGATGCAAAGGTAAGCAAAATAATTCGTATTATTAAACTTTTAGTGGAAATAATCCTAAAAGCGATTGACTTACAGTCTTTTTCTCTTCCACTTGGCATTGATGATACTTAATCAAATCTTATCTTTGATAGCTTGTGATGATTGCACAGTGATTACGTTTGTTGATAAAACGCTCAACCGTTAAACTGTTTAAAAAACACTATATATTTTTACATATTACTGAAATATATTTTCATGTTTCATATTTTTTTCGTACTTTTGTACTTGCAAACTAAACAGTCAATTAAGATATGATTAATAGCACATCAAAAGCTTATGCAAGATTATGTTTGCCCCTACTGTAACAGGTAGGGGTAAATATAATAATTAGAAATATAGCGATGCTTGAAGCATCAAAATAAAAATAAACCACGACTTAGTTTTTTACCGCTTTCTAATGACTTGCAATTAATCACTACAGCGGTTGCTTCGCCTTCTAAAGAAAATAATATGACACTAAAAACAAGAGGAGACAAGATGCTTTTAAAGTACTTTTCTCTTTATTTAACGATACTTTCAGATACCACTGCCAATCACACGACTGGCAATATGCCTGATCAAACACCGATTCACAATTTCAATATTTCACGTAAAATCATCCTTTTGCCGTTGCGCCATCTATTCGATGCAATAGCGTCAAGATTTAGTTGCAGTAGGGTTTGCAACGTTGCTGTTGCTTTATCGCTTAACGTGATCTGCAAACGTGACAATGTGAATCAAAACATTTTATTGAAAGAATATTCTACAAACCATTAATTAAGACCAACTATGTGTTATTCAACCAAACTAACTCAGAATTCATTATTCATCAAAGTACGCCGAAACATCACAAGACTGCCAGAAACAGCTGATTTGCTCGCTGAAGAGGGTAGTACCGGATTCGGAACTTACATCATGATTTTGCTTTATCTCACAGAATGTCCTGACTGTGTAGGATGTTATAGCAAAGATAAACTACGTGTGTTGTCAGCTCAAGCTCATAAGTCTTCAAGTTACATCAGTAAAATTATCAACGACTATGGTTTGTTTGTTGTAGAGGGAAATAGATTCTTTAGTACGCAACTTTGTGAGAGTATGCACATTGATTATTCAGTGGCTGCCGAGTCGACAGAAGACGATTCTGAGCCCAACTCAAAATCAATTCAAAATGATTCTAAAATGAATTATAAATCAATTAGAAATGAATCTAAATTGAATCATGAATCATTTCAGAATCAACGAAACACTAATATGCATAATACGTACACGCATGCGCAACCGCGCGAAGATATAGATATAGATAAAGATAAAAAAGATAAAAGAAATTCTTCGTCTACGACTACGAATTTCAAAAAAGACGACGTAAACGCAAACGTAAATTCTTCTTTTGATTCTATTAAAAAATCTTTTGCTGACGCCGACTGGGTGAAGTCTATTTCGAGCGTTACGGCTCTTCAATTGACCAACGAGACGGTTGCTGAAGCTTGCATTGAGTGGTTCTGTATGCAGTGCAAAGCAAAGGGTAAGACCTTTGAGACGGATGAAAACGCTAGATGGTATTTCTGTAATCTGTTGCAGCCGGGACGCAAGACAAGAGAGGCATTTGATGAATACTACCAGCAATACAAATACGACGAAATGGTGAGGAAAACAGCCATAGAAAGCTGCGAGGATGATTATTACGACTATAAGGATAATGGGCATCGTTATGATTCGCACACCCAGATTATACCGCCTGATGCTCCACATCAGATTGATCCTAACACGATGTGGAGTTGGATAAAACTTAAATTTATTCCAGAGCATGACTTCAATGTGGGCCCAGAAATGGTGGCACGCTCTGAATATTACGAAGAGTACAGAAGGGTGCATAACATTGTGGCATGAGAGTAAATTCGCAGTATGTTTCTTCTGAATCCTGAAAATGCAATGAAGATGTTGTGCGATTATAAGTTTAGAATCTGAAAACTCTACCTAGGGTTTGCAAAAATACTTGCGTCGAAGTGTCTATCTGTTGGTTATCAACACGTTAGATGCAGGTTTTGCAAAAGAAAAGTGTCGGCATAATGTCAATTTGCATTTCTGTTTCTATATAGAAACGCAAACGTTTCTACGTAGAAATGGAAACGTTTGATCGTAGTAACGTAAACGTTTCCACGTAATAACGCAAACGTTTTATCGATGAAACGCAAATAATCATCAGAAAATGCTGATTTAATGCCATTTTAATGGACTTTCGGTGAGGTGAAAATGAAAGAGCGGATATAATTATCCAAAAGCATGGTTTTATACAAGACAAAAAGGGCATATTTAGCGCAAAAATAGCTTCATAATGAAGTCATTTTTTTCGGTCTTTGACAATATTTGATACAAAGCGATACGGCTAAAGCGTGTGTTTAATGCTTATTCGCCGCATCGTGTGCTGATAGTAAGCACAAAGATGCGTATGTGGCATTCCCTCTGCGTGAATAAAATAAATAGCTACGCAGCTACGTCTCCTGTTATCTGACGCTATATCAGTGCTTTACAAACTTGTTTCGCATATTCTAGCTACGTCAAGCTACGTAAGCACTACGTCTTTTCTTGCGTTTTACGAAGGAATGCAATGCAAAATGGTGAAAATTGAAGTGCATAACGATTAAACTGTATTTGATTGAAAAGCGTATTGCTCATTATTTGCAAATTGCCGTTGAAAATGTGGCAAGTTTATAGTTAATATTTACAGTTTATTTTCGCCTATTTGCATTCTGATTCATCGTAAAACGCAGAAAAAGACGTAGCTAGAACGTAGCTTGCCGTAGCTAATAAAATCATCGTATGAAGTCTTAGCCCCTTTGTACAAGGCTTCTTTGGCAAAGACGTAGCTGACGTAGCTAGAAAAAACAAAAATGCCTGTAGAGCTAAAGGTGGTTTAATAAATGATGGTTCACATATTTCTCACAAACATTTTGTTCATTAAGAACAAAAGTGTATCTTTGTAAAATTCAAATAAACAAAGTAATAATTATAAATTAAGCACACATGGAAATAGTAATTTTAATTTTTAAAATCGCATTTTTAGCTTATCTTACATGGATTTTAGTAAAGCTGTTTTGGCATTTATTTTGTTCAATTAAAGCTAAAGACAAAAAGTCTATACTCATTAATTCTCTGTTATTTACGCTAGGTTCTATATTGTATTTTGTGCTATTTGATCCAATAGGAAGAATTAGCTTTATATATCAAGAAGTAACTAAATTGTTTTAAAATTTTATAGTCTATTTCATTATTAACCAAAAGGCTATGGAATTATGTTAAAGGCTGTTTGTGTAAAAATGGTGCTAGTAGACGGTGAGCAATTATGCAATTTGCTGATTGATTACAACATCAGAGTTAATCTGAAACGAACTTTTGAAATCAAAAGAATCGATACTGATCTCTTTGTTGAAAAATAATGGGAAAAAATATAATTAATAAATGATTGAAGTAATGATAGTAAACATTCATGTTGCAAATTATGTAACTGCTTAATAATCATTACTTATATCTTTTTGACGACTCTATTAACTATTTAAGTCTTTCGACGAGTCTGCAAAATCTTGAGTGAATACCACGTTTATATTTGAAAAGTTGTATGATTTTGTGGCCACAATTATGTAAGTCTCATTTTTTTTTTATAACTTTACACCCTAAATACGATACATTAAAAATTATGAACTTACCTAAAGATATAACAACAATTCAAGACGTTAAAGATTTTGCCAATTATTTGGTAAACGTAGAGCATGTTAATTTCAATTCTGATGAAGATTTTAGAAATTATATCAGCTATGAGACGCTTCAACCAACATATTCTGAAGCAGAAGCTGTAAAGCGTAATAACCTTATGGAACAATGCTTCATCATTTGTGAATCAGAAGAAGTTGATATTTATGAAGTTATGGGAGAATATCTTGTTGAAGCCTTTAAATTTAATGGATAAATGGAGTTATTTCGATTAGAAACAATTATAACGATAGATTATTGAAATGCTAAATAAAAAGTATACAGCAATTGATTTGTTCTGTGGATGTGGGGGGTTATCGCAAGGATTTCTTAATGCCGGATTTGATGTTCCATTGGGTATTGATAATGATGAAATGGCATTAAAAACATTTTCTTATAATCACACAGGCTCTACAGGAATGAAACTTGATTTATTTAATATTGATAATGTTAATGAAATCGTATCATATTTGAAAAATAAAAATATTGAAACAGATGTTCTTATTGGAGGACCACCTTGTCAAGGTTTTTCTTTAGCTGGGCCTAGGCATATTGATGATAGTAGAAATAAATTATATCGTGCGATGGTAAAAACAGCTGAAGCTCTTAAGCCTAAAGTTGTTGTTTTGGAAAATGTACCTGGAATGATTCAACTTCATAATGGTTTGGTGGCTGAGAAAATTATAAATGATTTTAATAATCTTGGATATAAGATGCGATTTAAGTTGTTGTATGCTCCAGATTATGGTATACCGCAAACTAGAAAGCGTGTGTTCTTTGTAGGGCTTTTAGGTGCCGAAGAGTTTTTTGAATACCCTAAGCCGCTATTAACTCCGGACAAGTATATTACTTGTGAGGAAGCTATTAATGATTTACCAGCATTACTGAATATATATGGAGAAGAAAAGCAAGACTATGAAGTAGAACCTAATTCTGAATATGAGAAAGATAGAAGGAATGGCTCAAAAGTAATATATAATCATATTGGTACTATACATGACAAAAAAACGCTTAAATTTATTTCTATGGTTCCAGAAGGTAAAAATTACAAATCTTTACCTCCTGAATACAATGGAATATATAAGTATCATGAGGCTTTGACAAGATATGCAAGCAAAAAGCCTTCTCCTACTATAAATACAGGACATCGTTCTCATTTCCATTATAAATGGAATAGAATACCAACAGTTAGGGAAAGTGCAAGATTGCAGTCGTTTGACGATACCTTTATATTCTTTGGTAATAAATCACAGCAGTACAAACAAGTAGGAAATGCAGTCCCTCCGTTGTTAGGATTCGCATTAGCAAAAGAAATTATAAAATGGCTAGAAAAAACAAAATAAAAATGTTGGATCTCTTTGCTGGTTGTGGAGGATTAACTGACGGATTTATGCAAACTGGTCTTTTTGATGAAATAACTGGCGTTGAATGGAAAAGTGACGCCATCAACACTCTGCGCATGAGACTGAAAAATAAGTGGGGAAAGTTTGATGCGGATGAGTCTTTGATTCATTTTGATATACAACAAGAGGATAAGTTATTTAATGGTTGTTGTGCAGATTCAATCTATAGAAGTCATAAGGGATTGGATTACTATGTGAATAAATCAAATGGAATAGACGTCATCATAGGAGGACCACCATGTCAAGCTTATTCTGTGGCGGGAAGAGTCAGAGATGAGAATGGGATGAAAGACGATTATCGTAATTTTCTTTTTGAACATTATCTGTCAGTAGTCAACAGGTATAAGCCGAAACTTTTTATCTTTGAAAATGTTCCGGGGCTTCTTAGTGCAAGACCTACGGGTATGCATGTTAAAGATATAATTACGGAAGAATTTGCTAATATTGGTTATACGATTACTAATAATCTTTCTAAATATGCCCAATTTAATGCTGCCGATTTCACTGTACCCCAAAATAGAAAGAGAATATTAATTTTGGGGTTAAATAATGAGTGTTTTAAGAATTTTGATCCCCAAGAAATACTAAAAGACTTTTATTTAAATATATTTCCTTCATATAAAGGGCGAAAGATATACTCTGTAAGAGAAGCTATTGATGACCTTCCAAAATGTTTACCATTAGTTCATCCTAAGAGTAGACAGTCTCATAGTATACCAAACTGTAATGTTTCATGGCATATTCCGAGATACACTAATTTGAGAGACGAAGATACGTTTAAGACACTTGCTTTAGATATAGAATCAGGTAGACGCGAATATGACAGTAAGAGAATAGCTGATTTGTATGAAGAAAAAATAGGCTCCAAATCACCAATACATCGTTATCATGTTTTGGAGCCAAATCTTCCAAGTACTACTATTATAGCTCATCTTCATAAAGATGGAAACCGTTTTATTCATTATGATGCAAAACAAATGCGTTCAATAACTCCAAGAGAGGCTGCAAGACTTCAAAGTTTTGATGATGATTTTGAATTTTATGGCCCTATGGGAAGAGTTTACGAAATGATAGGTAATGCAGTTCCGCCTAAATTAGCTAAAGCATTAGCATATTCTGTGTCAGATTTTATTAAGAAATATTTATTATAGCCTATGTACCATTATAATTTTACAAACGACCTACGTATATCTAATTTAGATACATCAATAAAAGAAGCTGCAAATTGCATCTTTAATGATACAATACCATCAGCATTAGTTGATAAAAGTAAAAATAATAACATTATGACTTTGAAGTTTTACTTCAATCTCAACAAAAATAGTATTTGTACCAAATATTCTGTTAGTGGATATGTAAGGAATGTTGTTCTCAACACCATTAAAAAATTTCAGTTTCCAAATATTAGAACTAAAACAGATTTGGATCTGTATACGAAGAACGGGCAACAATTAGCACCAATGCGTGAAATAGTAAAACTTTTGTTTTTACTAACAAACTTCACTCCAAACGATGCTTATTTAACTTCAGATGAAATAAGATTGTTCATTTTTTACAATGAAGATATTGCCAAGAGAAAAAACTATGATCTCCTAAATTTAGTTAAACAGATTATTGAATATAGAAGAAATGGGTCATCGTCGACTTCTGTTGAAAAAGTGCCATTTGATCAATATTGGAAACAAGAAGAGAGACAATTTAGAGAGATGTTGAAGTTGCTTACTTGGTCTGATTACGTTACAGAGGACAAAGGAATGTATAAAATCAACATATCTAATTTAACACAGAGAGATAAATCTGATTTATTTGAAATTATAAATTATAATGAATTTTGGGATCCAACGTCTGATATAGATTATAATTCATATATGGACATGTCTGAAGATGAACAAATAAACGAAAAAATTGTAAATGGTTCTGTTCTATCATCCAATGAACCTCTTCAGCAAATTTTTTATGGTGCCCCTGGTACAGGCAAATCACATAAGGTAAAAGAAATAACAGATTTATATAAAGATACAATTCGTACAACATTTCATCCTGATAGTGACTATTCAACTTTTGTTGGAGCATATAAGCCGATAATGGGAACTCGTGACAGATATGGTTTAAACCAAAAAGAAACTGTGAGGCTGAAAGATGAAAACGGAAAGGCATTAACGGAAGAAGTTATAACATATAACTTTGTACCGCAAGCTTTCATTAAAGCTTATCTAAACGCATGGAAGCTGATGGATGAGGCAAATAAAAGTGATGAGGTGCCAAAACCAATTTATCTTGTAATAGAAGAAATTAATCGTGGTAACTGTGCGCAGATATTTGGTGATCTGTTTCAACTTCTTGATCGTAGTAGGAATGGTTTTTCAAGTTATGCAATAGTTCCGGATAGCGATATTCAGAAATTCATAAAAGAAGATAGCGAACTAGGATTCGGTAACGGCATAACAGTGCTTGACGTTTTAGATGATAATGGTAAAACAATTGCAACAGGTGAAGAAATAAGAAACGGAGATAAGTTAGTTCTTCCGTGTAATCTATATATATGGGGAACAATGAACACTTCTGATCAGAGTTTGTTCCCAATAGATTCTGCATTTAAGCGTCGTTGGGCATGGAAATATGTCAAGATTAAAGATGCTAAGAAAAACTGGAAAATAGAGGCTGATGATAACTCTTATGATTGGTATGAATTTATACAAAGTATAAATGAAGTGATAAACAATATGACTTCTTCAGCTGATAAACAGTTGGGATACTTCTTCTGTAAGGCTAGCCAAAAGGCTAATGAAACAGATACAGAACCAACAATAATCACAGCAGAAACTTTTGTCGGCAAAGTTTTATTCTATCTTTGGAATGACGTGTTTAAAGAGTATGGATTTGACAACTCTGAATTATTCAAGTTTACAAAAGACAATGATGGTAAGTCTGTACAAGCAGATCTAACATTCCCTGACTTTTATAATGATGATAATAAAGTCAATGTTGGCATAATGTCTCAATTTATTGATAATGTTCTCAGGTGGAAGTCTGACGATAACAAATAACATGCACTATGCGGATTATTTTTGAAGAACACCGATATGAAGCTGCATGTGTACAAAAAGAACTTAAAGGTATCTGCACATTGCAAGACGTTGATAAATATATCAATGTTAGCTATGTGGGATACTTCTATAATCCTACACCTGAAATCAAAGACTGTGTTTTTATTTTGCCCAAAGTGTTATTAGAGGACAAAGAGATCGTAACTGAAGATGGCAAAAAGGCTAAAATTGAAATTATTGCGAATATACCTACGGTAATTGACGAAAATGGAAACGAAAGATGGGTTACACCAGAGGATATAATAACTCCAAGCGGGCAAGAGAAGTTTCTGCCAAAAGATTATCGGAAGTTTATCTACGAATTTTCAGTATGGATGTATCGCTCGTTGAATGTTTACAGACAAAACAACAGAGATAGTAAGGCTATTTATTACAAGACTTTACCACAAGAAGGTAGAGGAAGCAAGCAACAGGCAAATACCTTTCTTGATATAATTTTGTCTCTAATTAGATTTAATAACGAAAACAAGAACTTCTTTTTGTACACAATTAAAAATTTGCATAGTGGACATAATAAGATAAACTGGACTAGAACTATATCAAAATCCGAATGTGTGATCCATGGTGATAATGTTGTATACCTGAACCCTATAAATAAAAAGCGAAAGATAAATTTTGAAGAAGAGTTGTTCGTAATTTTCTTTAGCATACTCTATTATCTTAATGACAATTATGGATTTAAAACTCATATAAACTGCAATTATGATTTGCTTACTGGTAAACAGTTCAACTTGTATCTCAAAGGATTGGGCAAAGTAAGATTACGCCAAATAAGGTATAGATATTTTTCAGACAAGACATTACTGTTGTGGGATTTATGCTATGCCTTTTTTGAATATGCCTATAAGATTAATGTTAACATGAACCAACATGAGTACTTGTTGGCAAAGAGCTTTGAACATGTCTTTGAAGCAATGATAGATGATTTGATAGGTGACACTGATATTCCTAAGGGACTACAAGAACAATATGACGGAAAACTTGTCGACCATATGTATATTTATAGAGATCTGGTAAAAAGCGATGACGATGATCATAACGATATTTATTATATAGGTGATTCTAAGTATTATAAAAATGGACATACGTTAGGTAAAGAGTCTATTTATAAGCAATATACTTATGCTCGTAACGTAATTCAGTGGAACATTGATTTGTTTGCTAATGACAAAAGAAATAAATATAATGAAGAAGAAAGGTATAAACAGATTCGTCTACGTAATGATGATAGTGATCCGTTGACAGAAGGATATAATGTAATACCAAATTTTTTCATATCTGCTTATGTAGACAAAGATCATTCTTATGTTGAGAAAGAAAATATTGCCGGTTACTTTTCTTATATCGATGGTGGTGTACCAAAATGCGTGTTTTTCTCGGAAGAAAACAAAATTA
>RCMY010002056.1_pt1 | contig 18397 bp, 19 predicted proteins | sample 2041341 | NCBI WGS metagenome assembly RCMY01 (sample SAMN09708234, study PRJNA481090) | Marine sediment metagenome, whole genome shotgun sequencing project. | reverse complement strand
CAGCCCAATCATGGCGACACGATCCCCTAGGCGCGTGCGCTCGGGCGCATCAAACGGCTGCATCACTCATGCAAGGACGACGTGCGTAAATGACTGCCGCCACCGTGTACGAGATTCTCGGGTTTCTGGCCTCGGGTCTGATCGTTATATCGATCACCCAGAAGTCGATCTTTCGGCTACGCGTTGTCGGGCTCTGCGGCTCATTGACATTCCTGACCTACGGACTTCTTATCAGTGCGTACCCGATCGTGGTAGTAAATGCTGCGGCGACGGCAATACATCTTTGGTACTTAAAGAAGCTGACTGCCGATAGTGCTGAGGTCTTCCGAGCGCTACCGGTTCGCCCCGAGTCCAACTATCTCAGAGCCTTCCTCGAATATCACAAGGCCGACATACGCCATCGGTTCCAGCCAGAATTCGACTTCGACCTGTCACCAAACCTCATCACTGCGTTCGTATTGCGCGACATGGTCCCCGCTGGCCTTTTCATCGGACGACGCACCGATGACGGCCGCGTCGAGGCGCTTCTCGACTTCGCGTCGCCGGAGTATCGAGACTTTCGCATCGCCGAATTCCTCTTTTCCAACAAGGCCGGCCTCTTCGATGAGCGTGACCATGAGGTCTTCACCCACGCCACTGCGCCTGCCCATATTGGCTATCTACGACGTGTAGGTTTCACTGCGGATCCGACTGAACCTGGCATGTACCGGCACATCCTGACGGCGAGAAAGCAGGCATAGATAATGAACATGATTCGACCGCCTGGTGCAGGACGGCAGGGGAGCACAGAGGCCTTCCTGCGAACCATCGCCTCGCCACGTGCCGCGCTCGTCGTGGTCAGCGACGCTGCGTTTCCGAGCGATTGGCCAGTCGCATCAGGATCAGCCGAAGACAACCTGGGCCATGCGCTGGGTTGGACACTCGAGATTCGCCGTCATGACATTGTTCTCATGAATCCGCTTGGTGAAGGCATCATCAAGGCGGAGTTGCCGACCCTGTCGCAGGGTTGGCTCCAGAACGCAGGTCACGATGGGAGCTGCGCCGTCTTTCTCGCGAGCCCTGTGGATGACGCGGGTTACGCGTTGCTGACGATCGAATCGATCGCTCGTAGCGGAACGGGCCGGGCAGCTACGGTTCGTACGGCAGTCACCGACGACTACGGCAAGACTGAACCAGTTGGTCGGAACGCTCCGTGTCCGTGTGGTTCGGGCAAGAAGTACAAGCACTGCCACGGGTAAACAGAGGTCGCGCCGGTTTGCGGGGTACTAGTCCTCTTGCCTCGGTAGTCGGTTCGTTCCATAGTAAAACATGAGGCCACTGTAGGTCTCGGTGTAGCACCAAAGAGTGGAGACAAGATGATGAAACAACCGGCCAAGATTCTGGTACCTGTCGACCTCTCAAAGCGGTCAGAACTGGCGGTCGAGTACGCCGCGATGATGGCTGAAAGATTCGAGGCTGAGATTGTATTGGCCATCAACATCAACCTCCCCGAGCGAGCACTCCTCGAAGAATTCGCAAATGGAGAAGGCATCACGATTGAGGCTGCGGCCGAAGGTGCGCTGCGACGCCTCGCGAGTTCCCATGCCGGCAACTGCCCATCTTCGGTGGTTGTGCGCTTTGACGACTTCGTTGCGGAAGGGATCCTTCACGCAGTCGAGGTCGCTGAAGCCGATTTGATTGTCATCGGAAGCCACGGTCGTTCGGGGTTCAGCCGCTGGACGCTTGGGAGTGTCGCGGAGAAGATCGTGCGAACTGCACCGGTTCCCGTCGTCGTGGTACCCGTCCGCTCGTAGCCGGGTGATGTGATGACATATGGCCCTTGTCCAAATGCCATGTCTTCGGTTTGATACGAGTATGAGCGAGCCATTTGATGCTGCAAGTGTTGGCGACTTGATGACGCCGGAACTCCTTTCGCTGACTCCAACAGATCCGGTTAGCCGGGCTCGAGACCTGATGCTGGCGTTCGGTATTAATGCGCTGCCCGTGATGGATGACATCACGGTGGTTGGCATCGTCACGAGTTCTGACCTGGTCGACGACTGGCCCGAAGATGACGCGGTGTCCACCATAATGTCGACCGCCCCATACACGATTCAGATCGATGCGAGTCTGTCAGAGGCTGCGGAGCAGATGGTGCAGTTCCGAATCCACCACCTAATGGTCGAGTCCGATGGTCTTGTGGCCGGGATTCTGAGCAGCCTGGATCTTCTTGAGGCGCTCGCGTGAAGCACGCTTCTGAGACACGCCCCGCGCCCCGACTCTTCGATGATCGAGCGGTTGCTGAATTACTCGTGCCGATTCGAGCTGATCGGCTATACGAAAGGGCAGTCTTCTTTGCGGCACGTCTCGCGGCCGCTTGGGATCTTCCCGTACGTCTACTACATGTGCACACACCAGACGAAGTGGCTGGCGACAGCGACCTCGACGCTGCGACCACGCGACTGGTCGCCAGATACCCCCGTCTCGACATTCGTAGTTCGTCGACTAGCGATGTGGATGTTGCCTCCGGCATTCGCTCGGCAGCAGCCGAAGACTCAATGGTCATTGTCGCTACTGATCGGGTGTCGCAGGCGACTGATGTGCAATCCGTGGGTGTCGATATGGTCGAGGCCTCGGACGGGCTCCTGATGCTTTGTGGCCCGCAGTGTGACACAACAGAGCTTGACCAATCGGTTGTCGTCGCTCTCGACGGATCCCTTTATGCAGAAGCAGCAGTCGAGGTTGGTGTTGCATTAGCCCAAAGCGCCGACGCGAAACTCTGGTTACTCAACGTGGTTGATGAAACAACGGCGGCGCAAGTGGCGAAACTGAAGGCCTCGGGGACCCGAGTGTCCGAGAGCGGCTATTTGCGAGAGATCAGTGACGAACTCACAGCAAGGGGCATCAACAACGGGTGGGAGATCGTCCACAATGCTGACCCGGCTGCCGGCATTGTGAGGTTCACCGAAAGCAGGGGAGCGAGTTTCATCGTCGCGTCATCTCATGGTCACTCCGATCTCGGTGGCCGAGCATTCGGGAGCGTCTGTCTCGGCATCATCGAGCACAGTTCTCGACCGGTTATCGTCGTAAAGCGGTGACTGGTTCGTGCGAAGTCGTTGTCGTAGTGATCTAATTGGACGCACAAAGCCATTGCTTGGAGAGAACCGATGACGGCCGACGTGTTTGTGAATGAAGTGGTCGTTCTGGCCGATGACTCCTATGACCAGAACACGGTCACGCTTGGGTTGGAACTCGGTGAGCTTCTCGATCTGCCGTGGCGAAGGGTCCACGTCGACTCTGAGCCCGCCGATTTGGTCGGCTCAATCATTGATGAACTCCGGCCCAAGTCACTCGTGGTGATGGCGAGCAAGCACGAGAACCGATGGAGCGGAAAGCACTCGATAGCTGAGCATCTCGCCGATACATGGGGCGGGGTTTCAGTGCTGGCCGGTTTGAGTTGTACCGACCTTCCGTTGCAAGATCGCGTGGGGCCGGTCCTCGTTGCTCTCGATGGATCGCCCTTCGCCGAGCGTTCCATTGGTCCTGCGACCGCGGTAGCGACCAGCCTTGGCCGAGAGGTTCTCCTCACCACGGTCGTCAGCGTCAACAATGACGACAACGAAGCGATCGGTGCCTCTGAGGCGCTCGACTACCTGAGCGCGTTGGGTGGCAATACTCAAACCTGTGTTTTGACGTCGAATGATCCGATCTCTGCGCTGCGAAGCGAGGCTGAACGACTCGGCTGCGTCATGGTCGTAGTGACCTCAAAAGGCGATCGCTCGACCCCTCGACCAACGATCAGCCGCACCTGCTCCGGTCTCGTCGGCGAGGCCGCCCAGCCGGTAATGATTGTTGGACCAAACTGGGGCTAGTCGGCCTCAGATTGACCTAGGCGTTGTGGGGTAGCTTTGGACGAACGGCGGATTTTTGAGGCCAATTCTTCGGCCTCCGAATGTTCGAGGCCGAACCATTCGGTTATGTCGTTGACAAGATCCGGTGCGTATACATCGAGAACCTCGGCAAACAGGTCCACCTCGTCGTCTCGAACGACGAACGAATCATTCTCGCTGACTCCACGCATGAAGCGGACGGCTTGGGCAACAGCGCGCAACCTGGCTCCATTGCCGATTCCTAGTCGATCAACTTCGACTGGTGTCCAGCCGATCCACAGTCGATCAGGCTCTGTGGCGCTATCGCTCCGCTCGAGGCCAGATTGCACCCCAGGTTGAAATCGTTCGGCATCTAGGCCGTAGAGCTCGGCGAGGCGCTCTAGCACGCCTTCTGAGGGTGTGCGCAAACCCGACTCGTACTGGTTGAGTTCTCGCTCGGTGAGCATGAGATCTCGGCACACGGCCTCGGGAGAAAGACCAAGTCGTTTCCGTGCCCGTTCGAGTGTCACTCCGAGAGAACCGCCTCCTCGTTTCGTTGCGTCCGGGATGGCGAATGCTGGCACCGGCACAAGCGATTTCTGGGGCGTTGGTGTCGCAGTTTCTCGGTTAGGACGTCTAATGGTCATCGGAGCTACCTCGAGTTACGGGCTAAGGACGGATATAGCGGAGCCCAGGACACCGGACGCAGGAGTAGTATCGGTCGCGGTGAGCGCCGTGACCGTGAAGACCGTCTCGTCAACGGCCTGGGAATGAGGACGCTTTCTGAGGTTCCAGAGGGACAGCGTGCAATCACCTGCACTATTGGACGAGCAATGGGCCGTCTCGCTGGTAACGGTCCCGTCCGCGTAGACTCGTTGCCAGGTTCCCGTAATCTCGGCATCGAGAATTGGATTGCCGCTCCCGTCGACGACCCTAATCACCACAACTGACGTCCATTTCTGGGAGCCCTGTGTTGAGGCGGTACCGGTCATGGCTATCGATGCTTGCAAGCTAGTCGCCACTGTTGTGTTCGTTCCTGATGCGGCATTGCCGTTGCCACTCGGTTGTACAACGCTGGCAAACTCCTCTGGCGTGCCGACCCGTTGGGCTGAGGATTCAAGATGATCCTTCTCAGCAGCTTGCACGTCGTCGATGACAGCCGTTATCGGGACAACGATCAACGCCACGACAAACGCATATTCGATAATTGCTGCGCCGCGTTGGCGCTTACGGTTTGCCATGGTGTTCACCTTGTCAGTTCGAGGAAGCGGTTAGTGCCGTATGTGTCAAGTGCGCCCGGCGCCGAGAGCCCGTTCGGGAGGATGCCGGGGGGGAAAATGAATGCTGTTAAAGCGCTCGCTTTGTTGGTGTTCACAGTCGACGAGTAACCAATGCCAGGATCCCAAGTAATCGGGCAACCTGAGTTAGAGCAGTTGCCGCCGTACACGCGCTGCAGGAATACGGCTCGAAACTGATCAATATCGACGGTCGTGTTTCCGTTTGGAATCGAACTTGCCGTGAGTTGAGGTGCATACCCGAAGCGGGACGACGACTGGATATCGACGATTTCATTGAACTCTTCGACACTATTTCGGCCGAACACTGGGTCCGTGCACCCACTTCCGAGGCCCCCACACCCAACAGGCGGGTCGGCGGGGAGGAAGGCACCTTCGTCATCCCACAAAAGGCCCTGATAGTGGAGGAGGCAGCGTTCCAACAATTTGATCATGCGGTCGGCTTTCGGTACCAGAATGAGATGGTTCGCGACGCCGAGCGGTAAGGCGGTCATGTCCAAATCGTTGTCAGGATTCAGTCCGCCAGCGTCGCCGATGAATTGATCTCGCAGGCAGGACTCCGGCACGATATCGGTGGTTGACAATGTGGGGCTGATGAACTCCCAGAGTGGAGCGTCGTCTACCGTCTGGCCAGAGACCACGGTCGTGTTGAACCAGCTTTGACCGCCGACTCGTTTCAATCGTGCCGGTCCACCGTCTGGATGGGTGCCTGCAGTGAAGAGGCCTTCTCCGAGCCTCTGTGGGGTATTGCCCGTGGTCGTGGTCATCGCGTTTGGACGGAGAACGCTCCCACAACTTGATGTATCTACGACGCGAGATGCCCCATGCGGCGAACCACCGTATGTAGAGAGGTCGTGGTCGACCCCCTGCGCAACGTTCACGACGAACTGGACTCCTGTGCCATTGCAATCCGGAGTTGTTCCCATTTGAGAATTGCCCCAAAGTCCGAAGGTGACGACTCCGAAGTTGCCCGAGGTCGGACCAGAGCAGTCAGGGTCAGGGACGTTGCCAGCGCCGACCTTCAAGCATTCATAGCTACTTGCGCCTGCGGCTACTGCGAATGGCAGGACGACTCCTTGACGGCGGTCATAAATCTGCGCCGACGCCGTGTGCTCGAACTCGGTCAGACCAGCAAGAAGTGCGAATGCCGTCGGAAATGCCTTAGTCGGAACCCGAACTCTGAGCTGTGTTCCGGATTGGTCACGGGCGATGCAGTTGCTGAGGACATAGGTAGACCATCCGGCAGGCAGGGTGTCTCCACCACAGGTGTTCAGATCACTTGTCGTGAATGTTTCGTTTAAGTTCGTATCGAGCGAGGCTCGGACCGCTTCGATCAACGCCGCGTCCGTCGACCGCGTCATCGCTCCCGAGATCACCGCCACATCCACCGCCGTCTGATCTGATCGACGTTCAAGCGCCAGGCGCCCAACGTCGACAACGGCGGCTGACATCAACAAGAGCGCTGTCATCAAAACCGCAGCGACAGGAAGCACCGCGCCGCGTTCAGATTGCTCCGGCGTTTGTCTCCCGCGACCTTCTGCCTTCATGGCGCTGGGCACACTTGCGTACCCGTGGTCTGATTCCAAGTCGCCGGACGTTCGAGTCGAAACTCAACCTCACTTGCTGGCTCATAGTTGTTAAGAAAGCTAAAGAACCCTGTGAGTTGGTCAAGGTCCCGTTCGACGCGAATCGTCGCTAGAGCGCCTGGCGATCCGTCGGTCGCGAATGTGAGGCTGACTCGACCAGCGTCTGGCGTCTCGAGCCTTTTGCAAATCTCGGCGATGAGCTCGCCAGTCTGGACATCACCGTCATTGCTCGTTGGCTGGTAATTGACGGCGGCGAGTCGTGCGCCCTCACGAGCGACATGTTGCATATCCAGAATCTGACCAAAGGCCCATCCGGCCTCCAAGATTGTGAACAACACCCCGAAGAGCAGAGGTACAACGAGGGCGAACTCCACCATCGCGGCGCCTCGCGATTTTTTATTCTGTCGTCGAAGCATCTACGTCATTTCGGTATAGCGCCCCAACCTGTTCTGTGTCTCGACCGAACTTCGCCACAACTTGAGCCAAATTGCTCAGATGAGGTCCCGACTTTGGGGCTAGACGCTCCTCACAATGCGGAGAGCGCGGCGAACGCGTTCTGGATTCCGTCGGCGACCAAACCGATGTCAGGGCAAGATGCAGCGTCGGCATGGAGCGCCAGTACCAAGTCATCGACATAGCTGATCACTGCCACTGCGGCCGCGATGTTGGCCCCGAGCGGGACGATCGGGATCAGTTCACCGATTGTGCCACCAGCAAACGAGAGCCTTGATCGTGGTCCCGGCATGTTCGTGACGACGACATCTGCGACATGCTGGTGTTCCATTGCACGAGCAAACGCGTCAAGGGCAATTGGTGAAAGGAGGTCAGCCGCGCTCAGGAGCAACTCGGTTCCGTTTGCTTCGTGCTGAGCCTTGCTTCGACGCACCGACTCAGCAACCAACCCAACAGCTTGTGCTGGGTCAGGCTCGGCGATAGGTAACTCGACCATGATCGACGAGACATGGTTGCCGTGTTCTCCGGCGAGACCGGTCACGCGGGTTGAGACAGGGACCATCGCCGTGAACGGGTGCGGCGCGACAACATCACGTTGTTCATAGAGTGCGCGGAAACCTGCGGTGACCAGGGTGAGGACGACGTCATTGACCGTGCCCCCGAGGGCCTCACCGATGTCATGGACTTCGGTGAGCGGTAATGAGACGGGAATCAGAAGACGGGTATCTCCATGGGCTTCATGGCGAACGGAGTGGTGGCCCACCAACGGACGAAGAAGACCTCGGGTGGCAGAGGAGAGCGCAGATGCTCGGGTCAATGCTTCTTGTGGTGAGCGAACGAGCCGGCCGATCGAGCGAATTGCCCCGACTGTCCTGTCGATCTGGTCAACTACGGCGTCACTCGCAACCTTCAACGATGACGGCTTCGGCCGAGGAGTGCTTCGCTGAGGGGCCTCGGTGCCTTCGAGTAAATGTGGCTCTGTATCGAAGAAGGTTGACAACAGTTCAACGCCAGACATGCCATCGAATGCGGCGTGATGGATTTTCTCCACAAGCGCAACCGCCCCCTCTCCAAACTCTTTCGGATCGAGACCGTCTATCAACGTAAGTTCGAAGAGTGGCTGTGACCGGGGAAGAACGGCCATCTGAAGTCGCTCGCACACCTCGATGAGTTGGGCTCGTGTTCCCGGCTCGTCCAGGCTGATGAGGTGGACATGATTCGAAATATCGAAGTCGGGATCTTCAACCCACACTGGTCGACCGAGCTCGAATGGGACCTCAGTGACATTCTGCCGCAGTCGCTCAACACGGTCGAGTCGTCGGTCGATTCTCGCTCGGATTGCGTCGAGGCGGAGCATGCCGGCCTCGTCGCGCAGGGGAAGTCCGTCGAGTAGCAGAAGGCTGCCCATGTGCATTGGTGTCTCGTCTGATTCCATACGGAGGAAGCTCGTGTCCAACGCGCTGAGACGATGGCTCCCTGGAGTCTCATCAGGAGCGGACGTAGTGGTTGACGAGGCACTCTTTGCCGGCCGCGTGCGGCGACGCAAGAAGTCATGGACTCGTGCGTCAAAGAGTTCGAGCATTCGCTCGGGATCTGCGACGGCAGTGGTGTCGACCGTCAGTCCAAAGCACGCTCGACCGGCGTACGACATGAGCGCAAAGTTGAGCGCCGCGCCACCTACAGGAGCGAATGGGAATACCGACTGCACTTTCGCGCCGGCTATTACGATCTCCTCCTTTGGGCCGGGAACATCAGTGAGGACAACGTCAGACCCTTTGACCATTCCTGCGACGATGCTTGTGGTCAGCCCGGAAGGCAGTTCTTGAAGGCCCGCAACGAGTGTCTGGCTAATGGAGATGGCAGGCTCATGGCTTGCCGAATGCAGCCTGAGGCGCAGCGTCTGAAGCGCATCGAACGGGTGAGCCTTTGGGTCGATAGACGCAACGAAACGTGCTGGCGTCCATTGGTTGCCAGCGTCGGGGTCGTCGTCGCTACGGAAACTGACGGGCATCGTGACTCGTACCGGTCCCGCCTCGGATCCGAATTCGATGTGATAATCGGCGAGCGCGCTGAGCGCGATGGTGACAAAGGCATCGTTCACGGTGCCGCCAGCGCGATGGGCAGCCTTCTTGAGGCGCTCGAATGGCACTTCGGTTGCGCCCAGCCATCTCCCCATCCCTCGTTCAGTCAACAAAGGCGAGAGCGGAGCGCGGGCCGGCGCCAGAAGGCGAGCCGATGAAGCGGCTAGCGTTGCTGCCCCCGTCGCGGTCCGAACTGGGTGCACGCTCGCTCGTAGTGCTGCGGCTCCGAGCTTTCGCTGAGCAGCGATTGCGCTACGAATCGGATCAGGCTTCGTGATGTCGGGCTCGGGCAGCGCAGTCTGTGGCACCAGCGTTGCCCCGTCAGCAAAAGACTCAAGCAAAGCAACGCCCCCAACCCCGTCAGTCAGGGTATGGCTCACCTTGAGAATCAACGCGGCCTGTCCATCGCCGAGCCCATCGACGAGGTATAGCTGCCACAGCGGCCGGTCGACATCGAACTCCTCTCCCGCAAGCGGGTGGCAGAGTTCGAGCACTGCATCTACTCCTCCGGGATGCGGTGACCTAAGCCGTCGGAGGTGGAAGGGCAGGTCGACCTCGGTGTCGGTCCAGCGCGGCCGTCCGATGCCAAACGCGGCGTCCTCGACACGTTGGCTGAGCCGCGGCATGCCATCGACGACACGCTTGACCGTTGCCGCGAGGAGGTCCCACTCGGGGACGGCGTCGAGCATCGCCACCGCAAGAATGGTCGTGCGAAGTTCGGGATCTCGCTTGATCTCCCACAGTGTCGCATCCGTTGGATTCAGGCGATTTGATGTGTCGTTAGGCATTATCGTCCCCCTCTAGTAACTCGGCGACAATGTCAGCGTCGCTCCTGCGATGCCACTTGCCATTTCTTGTCGGCTCGAACCCCTCGACTGTGCGAAGCTCCGGGTGCGCGATGCGTTGTTCGGCGAGTAACTCAAGATTGGCCGGAACCGAGGGGTCGAGAAGATGAACCACTACATCGGCGCCTTCGACGAGCGGGCAGGGTTCACCAGTTAGCAGTGGACAGCCATGTTTCTGATGAGATGGACCTTGACAGGCGATCACATCAAACGCGGCTCTCGTTGCCGCCGTCGCACCCGCCCATCGCGAACGGTCGGACTCGATGAGCAAGCGCGGCCGTTCATGCGGGCCGTCGCCAGATCGGTCTCCAGGCCATGAGGGAACGGACCCTTCGCTGCTCATGCTGAGTCGGACCGTCGACCAGTCGTCAGAGCTGAGAGACGCAGTACCCCGGCTCTTGGCTAGGGACACCATCATCCGATTATTGGCCAGAATGAGGGCTTGGATATTGGGAACGCCCTGAGCGTTGGCGTGCTGGAGAAGCGAGTCGAGGAGCCAAGCTCCAAGCCAGCCGCGTGCTTCCGGGTCGACAGCAATTCCCAGCTCGCCGTCGCCGGTGCAGAGCATGCTGTAGCCAGCCTCGGCAACGACGGTCGGTTCGCCGCCGACGAACTCCTCGACAAGTAAACCAAAGCCACCACGCTCACCGATGGTTGCCCACCGATCAAACCAGTGTTGTGGAGGGAGGCCAGCGGTAAAGAACCGCAGATACAGGTCTTGCGGGCTAAGCCGTTGGTATAACTTCGCAATTGCCGGACCATCCCCATCGTGCGAATGCCGCAGCGTGAGGGTCCGACTCTGGTCAAGGACAATCGGTTCTCCGCAGAGTTCGCAATTCAGTTCATTTGACACCAGTCAAGGCTTGCGAATGTCGCTTTGAGCCTTATTGAACGTAACCGACACGGCATCGGCAAGACGTCTGCCTGTCTCAATGACGTCGGCTCGGATTGCCGGATCTTTTACAACGTTCTCGGCGATCTCGACCGTGTCCTCGATCGCATCAGTCAGTCGTTTTAGCGAAGCACGAACACTGTCTTCCTCCTCGCTGTCGAAACCCTGCTCGACGTGGAGCTTGAGCTTGAGTCCGATAGCGGCAAGCTCGTCCCCAACGTTCATCCAGGCACTCTTCACATCATGGGCAGCCATTGGATCTCCTCTTTACAAAAGCGTACCTTGATCATCAACCTGCAGTTGCGCACTGTCGAGGGGCGAACGTCCCAGGAGGTGGAGAGTCAAACTGACTTCCGGCCCTTGAATAATTGCGGCGTCGAGCCCAATGTGTGCAGTAACTGATTAGGAAGGAAACCGAATGCGCACTCAGGTTGAAGGACCGCCGTTGGTGTTGACGGGTGGAGACCACCTTCTGACACCGATTGAGAGAATGGCCAAAACGACACCCGACAAACCGCTATTGGCGGTGCGCGACGGCGATCATTACGTTGATCGCACTGCAAGCGAGGTGTGGTCTCGAATCCGTCAGATCGCGAAGGGCCTAATAGCGAGTGATGTCGGCGTTGGAGATCGGGTGGCTCTGATGGGTGCGACGTCGGCCGAGTGGCTGCAACTCGATCTCGCCATCGTCGCAGTCGGCGCCATCACGGTTCCAATCTACGAGACGTCCTCTGCTCACCAGGTGTCGTGGATTCTTCGAGATAGTGGAGCGGTGATAGCCCTCGTCGACGACGAAGTCCTGATCGCAGCTGTTCAGAAGGCCGCAGTAGGAAGCGACTGCCGAGAGATGCTCGCTATTCGCGATGGTGGTCTCGACGTTCTGATGGACCGAGGCGTCAGTATCAGTGACGCTGTAGTCGAAGAAAGGATAGAGACGATTCGGCGCGAGGACATAGCGACGATCATCTATACATCAGGTACCACAGGGAACCCCAAGGGTTGCATTCTGACGCACGGCAACCTCCGATCGAATGTCCATCAGGTGGCTGATGCACTTGGCGACACGGTCGGGCCGGACGACACCGCCCTCCTCTTTTTGCCACTCGCCCACGTTCTGAGCAAGATGACGGCGTTGTACTGTCTCGAGCGCGGCGTACGCATCGCGTTCGGCACGTCGATCGCCGAGCTTCCCGCAGAGTTTGCGATGGTGAAACCCACCCTGATCTCAGCTGTTCCCCGAATATTCGAAAAGGTTTACAGCAAGGCGCAACATACTGCTGAATCTGAGCGGAAGGGGAAGATCTTCGAACGTGCGGCCCGCACATCGATCAGGTTCTCCCGGCAGCGAGCGCTTGGCTCGATCAGTCCCACTACACGACTTGAGCACAAAGTCTTCGATGCGCTCGTCTACGGAAAGATTGCCGACGCATTCGGTGGCAACCTGCGAATGGCCTTCAGCGGCGGTGGCCCGCTCGGTGAACGCTTGACTTCATTCTTCGACGGGGTCGGCGTACGGATCTATGAGGGATACGGCTTGACGGAGACGAGTCCCATCCTCACGATCAGCCGGACTGACGCGTGGCGCCCTGGCTCAGTTGGCGTACCGGTAGGTGGAACTTCGCTGAAGCTCACTCACGGTGACGAGATCATGGCTAGAGGGCCGCAGGTTTTTCGCGGCTACTGGAACAATCAGCGGGCGACAGCGGAGGTAGTAGATGAGAACGGCTGGTTCCGGACAGGTGATGTCGGATCGATCGATGAAGACGGTTATCTCCGTATCACGGGTCGGATTAAGGACATCATCGTGACTGCTGCTGGAAAGAACGTGGCTCCCGCACCGCTGGAAGATCGCCTTCGGGCCCACAGTCTTGTCAGCCAGGCAATGGTTGTCGGTGATAAACAGCCATTCATCGCCGCCCTGGTGACGATTGACGCCGACTCGTTCTCCGTTTGGGCCGAAGAACATGGTCATGGCGGCGCCAACGTCGCGTCACTCGTTGATGACGAAAAGCTTCGGGCTGAAATTCAGGAAGCGATTGATTTCGCAAACGAGTCGGTGTCACGAGCAGAGTCGATTCGCTCCTTCGTGATTCTTCCCCAGGACTTGGAACTCGACACCGAGGAAGTCACACCCACAATGAAGGTGCGGCGAATGGTGGTCATGCAGCACTACGCCGACGTCATCGAATCGATTTATAACTCGCCGAGAAAGGGCACCACGCCGTGACGGCGAACTACATCGAACGCCACGCCGAACTTCGTCAGGGGTTCCGAAGCCTTGCCCGTTCAAGCGGCAACGTGATGACTGGCTTTGGACAAATGCACCACGCGGCAATGGCAGACGGTGAGCTCGCCGCTGCTGTCAAGGAGATGATGGCACTCGCGATTGGGATCGTCACGCATTGCGAGGGTTGCATTGCATTCCACGTTCACGATGCGTTGCGAGCGGGAGCCACCCGAGCGCAGATTGAAGAGACGATCGGTGTCGCTGTGATGATGGGCGGCGGCCCTGCAGCGGTCTTTGGATCCGACGCCCTCTGCGCCCTTGAGCAGTTTGAACAAGCTGGTGTTGGATCAGCCGACCGATGAGTGCCGTCTGGGAAGATGCCAGGGCATCACTTGACGGGCTACCCGATGGACGCGGCCTCAATATTGCGTATGAGGCCATTGATCGCCATGTCGCTGCGGGGACCGGCGCAACAATTGGTATTCGTTGGATACCCAAGCACGGCGAGTCCGTTGATTTCTCGTACGCCGAGCTTCGAATCCAGACGAACCGATTTGCCAACGCGCTCGCGGGGCTCGGTTTCACTAGCAAACATTGCATCGCAACCCTGCTCGGACGGGTGCCTGAGCTCTACGTGACCGCCCTCGGCACCCTCAAGAGTGCTGGCGTGTACACACCGCTGTTCTCGGCATTCGGCCCCGATCCCATCGCTATGCGCATCAACTTGGGAGAAATCCAGGTGCTCGTGACTTCGGCGGCGCTCTACCGCCGCAAGGTCGCGGCAATTCGAGATCAGCTGCCGACCTTGCAGTACGTACTCATCGTCGGGGAGGGGGCCTCAGAATTCGATGACCAGACGGTCATCGACTTTGCATCATTGGTCGACGCGGCCCCCGATGACTTCGAGATCCCGCCGACACAACCCGAAGACTGGGCGCTTCTCCACTTCACAAGCGGGACAACCGGGAAGCCGAAGGGTGTCGTGCACGTTCACGAGGCTGTAGTCGCCCACCAATACACGGGCAGCCTGGTGCTCGACCTGAAACCGGGCGATGTCTTCTGGTGCACGGCCGATCCTGGGTGGGTGACAGGGACGTCGTACGGAATAATCTCACCACTAGTCAACGGCGTGACGAGCGTGGTGGACGAAGCAGAATTTGATGCCGAACGTTGGTACGGCATCATCGAGTCGCAGCAGGTTGACGTGTTCTACACCGCACCAACTGCATTACGAATGCTTCAGCGCGCTGGCATTGAAGTGAGCCGACGGTTTGATCTCTCGTCACTCAAGCTCGTAGCGAGTGTCGGAGAACCCCTGGCTCCCGAGCTCGTGCTCTGGGCACGGGAGGTATTTGGGGTGCCGGTCCTCGACACATGGTGGCAAACCGAGACCGGCGGGATCATGATCGCCAATCTGTGTACCGACGTGGTCAAGCCGGGGTCGATGGGACGTCCGCTTGAAGGGATCGAAGCAGGGCTGCTGCGGTGTGATGCTGACGGTGAGCTGGTGCTCGACTCGAACGGCAAGCCCATCGAGATCAAAAGCGATGACGAAGTCGGCGAGCTTGCCCTCGCTATCGGCTGGCCGTCGATGTTTCGTGGCTACTTGCACAACGAGGAGCGCTACAACGGCTCGTTTGTGGGGCGCTGGTATCGAACCGGTGACCTCGCTCGGCGCGATGGCGACGGCATGTACTGGTTCGTTGGCCGCAACAACGACTTGATCAAGTCCGCAGGACATCTGATTGGCCCGTTCGAAGTGGAATCGGCACTCAACGAGCATCCGTTAGTGCTCGAGTCTGGGGTGATCGGCAAACCGGACGAGACGGTTGGCGCGATTGTCAAGGCATTCGTGGCACTCGTTGATGGCGCACAAGCGTCTGATCAGCTTCGTCGTGAGCTCATTGGTCATTCACGAAAGCGGCTCGGTCCTGCGGTAGCGCCTCGAGAGATCGAGTTCGTTACTGGTCTGCCCCATACCCGGAGCGGCAAGATCATGCGTCGGCTCCTGAAGGCGAGAGAACTCGGCCTCGACGAAGGCGACCTCTCAACCCTTGAGACCGTAGGAGCAGACGAGTCATGAGAGACGTACGAATCGACCGGCTGGCGGACATGATTCGGATCCGAATCTTCGAAGAAAAGTGTGCCGAACTCTATGGCCAGACAAAGATCAGGGGATTCCTGCACCTCTACATCGGTGAGGAGGCGATTGCAGCCGGGGTGATCCCCCAGTTGCTCCCCGAGGACGCAATTCTGGCGACTTATCGCGAACACGGTCATGCGCTTCTCCGGGGGGTTCCTGCCGGCCGGATTATGGCCGAAATGTACGGCAAGGCGTCTGGCTGCTCTGGTGGCCGTGGTGGTTCGATGCATCTCTTTGACGTCAAGCGAAGGTTCTATGGTGGCAACGCGATCGTTGGGGGTCATTTGCCACTGGCAGTCGGCCTTGCTCTTGCTGACAAGATGCTCGGAAGGTCCGAGCGCGTCACCATCTGCTTCTTCGGCGAAGGGGCCGTCGCCGAAGGTGAATTCCACGAGGCGATGAACATTGCGGCGCTTTGGGATCTCCCCGTCCTCTTCTGCTGCGAAAACAATCACTACGCGATGGGAACATCGTTGGAGAGCAGCGAGTCGCAAACCGACCTAGCGCTAAAGGCTTCGAGTTACCAAATGCCAGCCTGGAGCATCGATGGTATGGACGTCGACGAGGTTGCTAAAGGTACCGCTAACGCGCTGACATCGATTCGCAGTGGCGGTGGCCCAGTCTTTCTTGAGTTCCTCACCTACCGATTCCGTGCCCACTCCATGTTTGACCCCGATCTCTACCGAGATCCGGAGGAGGTTAATGCGTGGAAACACCGGGACCCGATTACGGCCTATACGAATCGGTTGATCGGCGACGGCGCGATCGACGAGAAGGGCATCGACGAGTTATGGGCGCATGCGGCCGAAGAGACCGAAGATGCAGTCGACTTCGCTGAACATGCTGAGTTCGAATCAGTCGAGACATTGACAACGCACGTGTACGCGGCGGCTCCACGATGACTACCGAGATGTCGTATCGAGATGCCGTTCGGGAGGGCATCAGAGACGCAATGCTGAATGATGAACGGGTATTCATCATGGGCGAGGACGTCGCCGACTACGGCGGCACCTATGCCGTCACGATGGGCCTGCTCGACGAGTTCGGGCGTGAGCGTGTGCGGAACACGCCACTGTCTGAGTCTGGCTTCGTCGGAGCCGGTCTTGGCGCTGCCATTGGTGGAATGCGCCCGATCGTAGAGATCATGACCGTGAACTTCAGCCTCCTGGCGCTCGACCAGATCGTGAATACCGCAGCAACATTCCGCCACATGTCCGGTGGACAGGTTGGTGTTCCTGTCGTAATTCGAGTGACAACAGGGGCAGGACGCCAACTCGCAGCGCAGCATTCACACAGCCTTGAAGCCTGGTACGCCCATGTTCCCGGACTACGGGTTGTTGCCCCCGCCACGGTCGATGACGCTCGTTGGATGTTGGCCGCGGCACTCGCCGATCCAGACCCCGTATTGATCTTCGAACACAGTGGGTTGTACAACCTGAAGGGAAGCGTCGGGCCCGGCCCTGTTGACCTCGAACACGCCGCCATTCGCCGTGAAGGAAACGACCTCACAATCATCGCGTCGGCAGGCATGGTCCCGAAATGCATTGAGGCGGCCGACGAGCTTGAGCTGGCCGGCATTTCGGCTGAAGTCATTGACCTGCGCATTCTTCGACCCCTTGACCGGCCGGCGCTTCGTCGGTCGGTTGAACGCACCCATCGTGCGTTGGTGGTTGACGAAGGCTGGCGGACCGTTGGTTTGTCGGCGGAGATTGCAGCGACGATCGCGGAGGATTGCTTCTTTACGCTCGATGCTCCGGTCGGACGGCTGGCGGCCGTTGAGGTACCGATCCCGTACCCCAAGCACCTGGAGGAAGCTGCAATCCCTCAGGTCGCAGACATTGTCGCTGCGGCCCAGATGGTGGTCGCCGGGGGGTTCGTCGATGCCCGACAATGAACAAACGACAACTTTTTCGTTTGCGCTGCCCTCGTTGGGCGCCGACATGGACTACGGCTCGGTACTCAGTTGGAGAGTCGCCGTTGGCGATGCCGTGAGTAGGGGAGACGTGGTCGCCGTTGTTGCGACCGAGAAGGCCGATATTGACGTCGAGATATGGCAGGACGGCACCGTCGTCGAGCTCCTCGTGGAGATTGGCAAGGAGGTGCCAGTCGGCACACCGTTGCTGCGCCTTAGCGGTGGTCTTGAGACCACAGCAGAGGTCGAGACTGCGCCAAGGATTCGCCCAAAGAAAGCTGGGCATGCCGCATCACCGCGGGCCCGGGTCGTTGCGAGTGAGCGAGGGATCGACCTCTCGACCGTGTCGGGGACAGGTCCAGGTGGAGCGATCCTCGAGCGAGACCTCGCGGGTTCAGCATCTTCTCGCGTAGAGGCCACATTGGCAGCGACACCGGACCGTAGCGAACGCATGCGACACGCGATCGCCGAACGCATGGCCAAGGCAAATCAAGAGATCCCTCACTACCATCTCGATCTCGACATCAATATGGGCCCGGCACTCGCATGGCTTGAGACACACAATGAGCCACGTTCCGTTCGCGACAGAGTGTTGCCGGCCGCGATGCTTATCAAGGCAGCAGCAATCGCCGCGTCTCAGCATCAAGAGTGCAACGGGTCCTGGACGAACGCGGGATTCACCGCAGCTCCCACCGTTGACGTAGCTGTCGCTATCTCGCTTCGCGGTGGAGGTCTTGTTACGCCGGTTATCGCGAAGGCTGACCAGATGGGCCTTGACGATGTGATGGCGGCAATTCGGGAGCGGGTCGCGGCCGCCCGTTCGAACTCGCTTCGAAGCAGCTGGATGACCGAAGCAAGCTTGACGGTTACCAACCTTGGTGACAACGGGGCACAGCGCGTGCACGGCGTGATCTTTCCACCACAGGTAGCGCTGGTCGGATTTGGTCGGGTGCAGCAACGCCCGTGGGTCGTTGATGACACGATCGTGGCTAGACCGGTGTTGAGCGCGACGTTCACGGGTGACCATCGGGCCACCGATGGAGCGACCGGCAGTCGCTTTCTCAGCACACTCGCCAAACTTCTTGAACAACCGGAGAAATTATGACCAACCTCAC
>RCMY010002055.1_pt1 | contig 18398 bp, 16 predicted proteins | sample 2041341 | NCBI WGS metagenome assembly RCMY01 (sample SAMN09708234, study PRJNA481090) | Marine sediment metagenome, whole genome shotgun sequencing project. | reverse complement strand
GACAAATCGGCAGGATAGCCGATTTGCACAGCCATAGGCTGCCCGAAGGGCGAGCCACAAGGATGTGGCGAGTGACTTTTATTAGCGAACATCGTGTCGCACAGAGGAGAAGACAAATGCCAGAAGCCTATATAGTCGATGCCGTTCGCACCCCCACCGGGCGCCGCAAGGGTGGCCTGGCACACGTGCACGCTGCCGATCTCGGTGCTCACGTAATACGCCATATCGTCGAACGCAACGGTATCCCCGACATAGACTATGACGATGTTATGTTTGGCTGCGTCGACATGATCGGCCCGCTGGCCGGAGATATCGCCCGCACCAGCTGGCTTGCCGCTGGCATGGCGCAGGAAGTACCTGGCACTACCATTGACCGCCAGTGCGGCTCCTCGCAGCAAGCCGTACACTTTGCTGCCCAGGCAGTGATGAGTGGCACTAATGACGTCGTGCTTGCTGGCGGCGTGCAAACGATGACTCAAATCCCTATCTCTTCCGCCATGCTGGCAGCAAAGGAATTGGGTTTCGACGACCCGTTCTCAGGTTCCAAAGGCTGGGTAGAGCGCTACGGTAAGGTGCCGGTGTCACAGTTTAGTTCGGCCGAAATGATTGCCGAGAAGTGGCAGCTGTCGCGTGAGCAGCTTGAAGCTTATTCCTATGAAAGCCATCAACGGGCTTTGCGTGCGCAAGCGGAAGGCCGGTTTGACCGCGAAATCGTGCCGCTGGAAGGCGTAACGCAAGATGAAACCCCGCGCAGTGATACCACGCTTGAGCGCATGGCGGGGCTCGAACCGATACTAGAAGGTGGCGTGATTACTGCCGCCGTCTCCAGCCAGACCTGCGATGCCGCAAGCGCCGTGCTGGTCGTCTCCGAGCAGGCGCTTAAGAAATATAACTTGACGCCGCGCGCGCGAATTCATCATATCAGCGTGCGCGCCGACGACCCCATCTGGATGCTAACCGCACCGATTCCCGCCACCGAATACGCCATGCAGCGCGCCGGTATGTCGCTGGATGATATCGACCTGGTGGAAATCAACGAAGCCTTTGCACCGGTGGTGCTGGCGTGGTTGAAGGAAACCGGCTATGCACATGAAAAAACCAACGTCAACGGGGGTGCCATCGCCTTAGGGCATCCTTTGGGTGCAACGGGCACACGTTTGATGACAACGCTGCTGCACGAACTCGAACGCACCGGCGGCCGCTACGGTTTGCAGACTATGTGCGAGGGTGGCGGTCAAGCCAACGTGACAATTTTGGAACGTCTATAGAAAAAATTCGCGACTGAGGTCACTCGCCACATCCATGTGGCTCGCCCTTCGGGCAGCCTATGGCTGTGCAAATCGGCTATCCTGCCGATTTGTCGCTCCCACAAAATGTGAAGTGGCCTGTAGGAGCGATTTTAGTCGCGAACCCGATACGGTGATGTCAAATTCCCGGTAGGTCACAAAACAGTTAGAAGAGGTAGTTTATGAGTAGATGTTGCGAAGGAAGAGTGGCGATCGTTACCGGTGCGGGTGGAGGCTTAGGTGCCGCGCATGCAAGAGTATTCGCTGCTCAAGGCGCGAAAGTTGTCGTTAACGATATCAGTGCCGAAGCGGCGCAAGGTACAGTTGATGAAATCAAATCCGCCGGCGGAGAAGCGATTGCCAACACCTCCGATATCACCAACTACGACGACAGCTTGAACGCCGTAAAACAGGCGCTGGATACGTTTGCTGGTTTGCACGTGGTAGTCAACAATGCCGGTATTTGTCGCGACCGTATGTTTGCCTCCATGACCGAGGCGGACTGGGATGCAGTGATTGCCGTGCATTTAAAAGGCCATTTCTGCATTAGCTCGCACGCCGTACATTATTGGCGTGGCGAGTCGAAAGCCGGTAACAAGCCAGGCGGGCGCATTATCAACACCACCTCTGGCGCTGGCTTGCAGGGGTCAATCGGTCAATCAAATTATGCAGCAGCCAAAGCGGGCATTATCGCGTTAACGCTAAACCAGGCCGCTGAGCTGGCTCGTTATGACATTACTGCCAACGCTATCGCACCGGCGGCGCGTACTGCTATGACCACACAGGTCGCCGAATTTGCCGAGCGCATGGCAAAACCGGAAGACGATAGTTTCGATTACTTCGCCCCTGAAAACGTTTCTTCTATCGTCGTGTGGCTGGGCAGCGAGCAATCCAGCCATGTCACTGGTCGAGTGTTTGAGTCTGAAGGTGGCAAGCTGTCGATTGCAGACGGCTGGCGCACCGGCGAATGGGTCGATAATAACGCCTATATCGAGCCGGGCAAGGCGGGAGGAATTGTCGAAAAACTATTGGCATTAGAAACCCCTGCGCAAAAAGTTTACGGCACCTGATACGTAAGGCGCGCAGCGCGCACCTTGTTTGCACGGTACATATCACGCGTGCGCACAGCGCGCATTACTGACAGCGAAATAGTGTATGGAGTTTGTATTTACCGAAGAGCAACAAATGATTCGCGACACTGCCGCGAGTTTTCTGGCCCAGAATTCCAACAGCGAAGCCGTGCGTACAGCCATGGCAACGGAAAAGGGTTTCTCCGACGATTTATGGCAACGCATATGTGGCGAGATGTACTGGCACACCATGCACATTCCCGAGCAATATGAAGGAATGGGCCTGGGATATGTCGAACTTGCCGCTGTCGCCGAACAGATGGGTCGCGTTACGCTGTGCTCGCCGTTCTTTTCGACCGTCTGTTTGGGCGTAAATGCATTGCTGGTTGCCGGCAGCGAAGCGCAGCAGCAAGAATACTTGCTGCAGATCGCCGCCGGCACGACGGCAACCCTGGCCTATACCGGGCCAAGAGGTAGTTGGAGTGCAGACTCTGTCAGTGCCACCTGTGTTAAGCAAGGCGACAAATACACTCTAAACGGCACACTACGCTACGTTCCCGACGGCCACACGGCCGAGCTATTGGTTATTGCCGCGCGCGAACAGGGTAGCAGTGGCGCTGACGGTATTAGCTTGTTTATCCTTCCCGCAAGCGGCGAGGGTATAGAGCGCACCTGGCTGCCGACCATGGACCAGACTCGCAAACAGGCCGAGATTAAACTCAGCAATGTTAATGCCCCAACGACTGCTTTAATGGGTGCTGAGGGCGAGTCCGGTTCGCCATTACAAAAAATTATCGATTTAGCCAGCGTCGCCATTGCAGCCGACCAGCTGGGCGGCGCGCAGCAAATATTGGATATGAGCGTCGCCTACTGTAAAGAGCGCGAGCAATTCGGCCGCAGCATTGCCAGCTTTCAAGCGATCAAACACAAAGCAGCGGATATGATGCTGCGCTGCGAAGTCGCACGCTCAGCCGTTTACTACGCTGCCTGTGTGGCGCAGGAAGCACTGTTTGGCGAGGGTGAAGAGGCGCAAAGAATCGCCGCCGAACTCCCTGAAGCAGCAAGCATGGCGAAAGCGTATTGCTCCGACACCTACTTTTTTAATGCAGGCTGCGGCCTGCAAATGCACGGCGGCGTGGGTTTTACCTGGGAATACGACGTACACCTGTTCTTCAAGCGCGCCAAGTCGACCGAAACGTTTTTGGGCAACGCTGCCTATCACCGCGAGCGTATCGCTCATTTGCTGCTTGATGTGTAGGAGCAACGCTTAATGAAATTATCTTTCAGTGCAGAGAACGAACAGTTTCGCCAGCAAATCGCTGGCTGGTTACAAGAGAATCTAAACGGTGAATTCGAAACCATTCGTTTTCGCGGCGGTCCTGGTGACGAGCATATGTTTCCGCAAGAGCGCCTGCAATGGGAGCAAAAACTGGCGGCGGGCGGCTGGACTTGCATAGCCTGGCCGGAAGAACACGGCGGCCGCAATGCGTCTATAGAACAACAGGTGATTTTCCATGAAGAGTATGCTCGAGCTGGCGGGCCAGGTCGAGTGGGTCACATCGGCGAAGGGCTTACCGGGCCAACGCTGATTGCGTTTGGCAGCGACGCGCAAAAACGAAAATACTTACCCGGAATTAGTAGTGGCACCGAGCTGTGGTGTCAGGGCTATTCCGAGCCGGGTGCTGGTTCTGACCTCGCTAACGTGAAAACAAAGGCGCGACTGGATGCGGCCAGCGGCAAATGGCGACTCAGCGGCCAAAAAGTCTGGACCTCTCTCGCGCAGGAGTCAGACTGGTGCTTTGTGATAGCGCGTACCGACCCGAACTCCCAGCGGCATAAGGGCCTGGGTTTTTTCCTGGTAGCGATGGACCAGCCCGGGGTAGAAATTCGCCCTATAGAGCAGCTGACCGGCACCTCGGAATTCAACGAAGTATTTCTCGAAGACGCAATAGCAGAAGATATCGTCGGTGAACCCGGCGAAGGCTGGAAGATAGCCATGGCGCTGCTCGGTTTCGAGCGCGGCACCTCGACTCTCGGCCAGCAAATGCTGTTTCAAAACGAGTTGGACCAAATCGTCGCTATAGCCAAACATAACGGCGCAGCCGATGACCCCATGCTGCGCCAACGTCTGGCCGAGGCACATATGGGCCTGCGGTTAATGCGTTATAACGCCATGCGTATGCTGTCTGACCCTTGCAGCGGCGATTTAGAACCAGCGGCACTGGTATACAAGCTGCACTGGGCAAGTTGGCATCGCAACCTTGGTAAACTGGCGATGGATGTGTTGGGAGCCGAAAGCGAAATATTAGAAAGCGGACCGTATGATTTAACCCGTCTACAATCGCTGTTTCTGTTTACCCGGTCGGATACGATCTACGGCGGCACCAATCAGGTGCAGCGCAATATTATTGCCGAGCGAGCGTTGGGCATGCCGCGTGAAATCAGGCCGTAAGATAAACGCACTTAATATTGCTGTTCATTCTGAAATGAGCTTTCAGCACGGGCTAGTTCGCGACTAAAGTCGCTCCCACAACACACAAGCTCGCCTGTAGGAGCGACTTTAGTCGCGAATGGTGTGCGTAATTCACCTTGCAAAAGATGTTTTTTTAAAATAACACGAGCGATTAAAATGATGGCAACTAAAGCACCTCCCTATGTAGAAGGCCACAACCTTCTCAAAGGCAAGAGCATCCTGATCACCGCTGCAGCCGGCACAGGCATCGGCTTTTCAGCAGCGGTACGCTGCGCCGAAGAAGGTGCCGCGCAGATCATGATCAGCGATATTCACGAAGGCCGCTTAACCAAGGCGGTTAGCGACATCGAAGAAAAAACGGGCCACAAAGTACATATGCAGCTGTGCAATGTTACCCGGGAAGAAGATGTGCAGACGTTATTGGCCGTCGCTGCAGAAAAAATGGGCCACGTCGACGTGCTAATCAATAACGCCGGTCTCGGCGGTTCGGCTAACCTGGTCGACATGACCGATGAGCAGTGGAACGTCGTCATCGACGTGACTCTGAACGGCACCTTCCGCATGACGCGCGCCATGTTGCAACATATGCAGCCACGCGGTGCCGGTGTAATCGTTAACAACGCCTCGGTACTCGGCTGGCGCGCGCAGAAAGAGCAGGCGCACTATGCCGCCGCCAAGGCCGGTGTGATGGCCTTAACTCGCTGTGCCGCTATGGAAGCAGCCGAGCACGGCGTGCGTATTAACGCCGTGTCGCCCAGTATTGCCATGCACGCGTTTTTAAATAAAGTCACTTCTGACGATTTGTTAGACGAGTTAGTATCACGCGAGGCATTTGGCCGCGCGGCCGAAGTCTGGGAAATTGCCAACGTCATGGTATTTTTAGCCAGTGACTATTCAAGTTATATGACGGGTGAAGTCGTCTCCGTCAGTTCACAACACGCTTAGGAATAAATGATGAAAGACGCAGTGATCGTAGCCACCGCCCGCACACCTATAGCCAAAGCCTTTCGCGGCGCATTCAACGACACCGAAGCACCCGCTATGGGCGGTCATGTAGTGCGTGAAGCCGTCAAACGCGCCGGCATCGATCCTGCATCGGTTGACGATTGCCTGATGGGCGCAGCGGCGCAGCAGGGCACGCAGGCTTATAATCTTGGCCGTTTATGTGCTATCGCTGGCGGTTTGCCTGATACAACGTCGGGTATGACCATCGACCGGCAATGTGCTTCCGGCCTGATGACCATCGCCACCGCCGCTAAAAGCATTATGTGCAACGAAATGGACATCGCCGTCGCCGGTGGACTTGAGTCTGTCAGTCTGGTGCAAAACAAGCACAAAAGCACTTACCGCGCCGTATCCAAAACGGTGCTGGCGCAAGCGCCTAAAGCTTATATCCAGATGATCGAAACGGCGGAGATTGTGTCCGAGCGCTATGGTATTTCTCGCGAAGCGCAGGATGAATACTCCCTGCAAAGCCAACAGCGTACGGCGGCGGCGCAGCAAGCCGGCAAATTCGACGCTGAAATCGTGCCGATGACGAGCACTAAAGCGGTGTTCAACAAGGAAACCAAAGAAACCAGCCACGAAGAAGTGACGCTGAGTAAAGACGAGGGTAATCGTCCCGGCACCACACTGGAAAGTCTGGCGTCGCTGGAGCCGGTATTTAAAGACGGCCAATTCGTCAAACAGGGTGAATTTATTACCGCCGGCAACGCCAGCCAACTCTCCGACGGTGCCAGCGCCTGTGTCGTTATGGGCGCCAAGCTTGCCGAACAGCAGAACATCGAACCGCTGGGTATTTATCGTGGTGTGGCGGTAGCCGGTTGCAGCGCGGATGAAATGGGCATTGGCCCGGTATTCGCCGTGCCGCGTTTATTGGAGCGCAATGGCTTGAAGATGAACGATATCGGCCTGTGGGAATTAAACGAAGCCTTTGCCTGTCAGGTGATTTATTGCCGCGATAAGTTGGGTATTCCCAACGAAAACCTGAATGTAAACGGTGGCGCTATCTCCATCGGCCATCCTTTTGGCATGAGCGGCGCGCGTATGGTCGGCCACGCCTTGCTCGAAGGCAAACGTCGTGGGGTTAAATATGTGGTTATTACCATGTGTATCGGCGGCGGCATGGGCGCAGCTGGCTTGTTCGAGGTGGTGTAAATGATATGATTGCCGCCTAACTCACCATGCCAGCTTACTATGCGGGGAAACGCAGGGATCGGGCCAATGATCAGAGTAATTTTTAATCAAAAAGGCGGCGTCGGCAAGTCCAGCATTGCTACCAACCTGGCTGCCATCAGCGCACAGCGCGGCGCAAACACGCTGGTGGTTGACCTTGACCCGCAGTGCAACACCACCCAATACCTTCTCGGCGATGACGTTGTGCAGGTAGAGGAAACCATTCGCGACCTGTTCACCCAAAACAAGCGCGCCAGCAGGTTAGCTAAAGAGGGCGCGAGCTACATTGTCGCCACCCCGTATGAACGGCTGGACCTGATTTCCGCCGACGCCGAAATAGCCGACCTGCAAGCCAAGCTGGAAGCCAAGCACAAAATCTATAAGCTGCGCGACGCCTTGCGTGCCTTCGGCGACTACGACGAGATCTACATCGACACGCCGCCGGCGTTCAATATTTTCACGTTATCGGCGCTGATCGCAGCCGATCGCTGCTTGATTCCGTTCGACTGCGACGATTTTTCCCGCCGCGCGCTGTACTCGCTGCTGGAGAACGTAGAAGAAACGCAGGAAGACCACAATCCCGACCTGGTCATCGAAGGCATTGTGGTCAACCAGTTTCAGGCGCGCGCCCACTTACCACAAAGTATTGTTGATGAGCTGCGTGAAGAGGGTTTGCCGCTGCTCGATAGCATGATTTCGCAGTCGGTCAAAATGCGCGAATCGCACAGCGCGTCGCAGCCGCTGATTCACTATGCGCCCAGCCACAAAATCACCCAGGAACTGATCGCGCTGTACGATGAGTTGCATTGTGAGAAGTCGAAGGCGCGGCGTCGTGAGTGGTTGGCGAGCGCCTGATTCAGCTCTGCTTTTGCTGCACTCCAGCGCCTGTGTTGGCTTGATATATTTCGTCCGCGCCCCAATATAACAACCGGTTTCTTAATCTAAACAAGGGTGTAAGTGTAATGCGCATAATGCTTTTTCTGGCGACAAACATGGCCGTGCTGGTGCTGGTAGGCATCGTCATGAGCGTATTCGGCGAGCCTATTCTCGCTCAAAACGGCGTCGATCTAAATTTAACCGGCCTGCTTATTTATAGCGCCGCGTTCGGCTTTATCGGCTCGTTCGTATCGCTGTTCTTATCGAAATGGATGGCAAAGCGCTCGGCTGGCGTGCAAGTGATAGAAGGCGGTAACAGCCCTGAAGAGCGCTGGTTAGTTGAAACAGTGGCCGATCTGGCCGCCAAAGCAAAGATCAAAATGCCTGAAGTCGGTATTTTCCCTGGCGATCAACCAAATGCCTTCGCCACTGGCTGGAATAAAAACGACGCTCTGGTAGCTGTCAACACTGGCCTGCTGCGTTCGATGAACAAAAACGAAGTGCGCGCCGTGTTGGCACACGAAATCGCTCACGTAGCCAACGGCGATATGGTGACATTGTCGCTGGTTCAGGGGGTGGTTAACACCTTCGTCATCTTCTTCTCGCGCATCATCGGCCACTTTGTCGACCGGGTGATACTCAAAAACGAGCGCGGCTTAGGAATTGGTTACATGGTGTCGTCCCTGGTGGCGCAGGTCTTACTCGGCTTTCTTGCCAGCGCCATCGTCAGCTGGTTTTCACGTTACCGTGAATTTCGTGCCGACGAAGGCGGCGCGCTATACGCCGACCGCGAGTCGATGATAGGCGCCCTGCAAAGCCTCAAACGCGGCAGCCAAATGCCTAACGAACTGCCGGCCAGTATGCAAGCGTTCGGCATTAGCGAGGGGGTGCGTCAAGGTTTAGCGGCTGTGTTTGCAAGTCACCCGCCGCTTGATGTGCGCATTGCGGCGTTGCAAAATTTAAGGTAATTTTCACATTTTAGCTGCAGGCGGTTGTATACTCAGCTGCGGCCGTCTGCTTTAAACCTAAAATATTATGCCGCGTTATATAAAAGTCAGCATCGCTGCTGTGTTTGCCATTGTGTTCATCTCGGTGGCGGTCGCCGTGATGCGCATTCCCAATCTTGAAATCACCAACTTTACAGTCCTGCTGAACGCGATGTTCGGCGTGGATGTATCGGCACCGCCGGCAGAGCAGATAAAAACACGGCTGCAGGTGCCGGCAGGATACGAGCTCAGCGTTTATGCCGCAGACGTATCGAATGCCCGTTTCATGCGGCTGACAAGCACAGGCGACCTGCTGGTCAGCCGGCCGCGCAAAGGCAAAATAACCCTGCTGCAAGCAGACAAGAATAAAGACGGCAGCCATGATGGCAAACGGACCTTATTAGAGGATCTGGCCCGCCCGCAAGGGATGGATTTTCACGACGGCTGGCTATACGTCGCCGAGTCAAATGCCATTGGTCGTGTCAAATTCGACCCAGCCAGCGGCGCTACCAGCGGTGACTACCAACGCATCCTCACCGGCCTGGGCGATGATGGCAATCACTGGTCAAAAACGCTGCGAGTGGGTCCCGATGGTTGGCTATACGTCACCACTGGCTCAACCTGCAACGTGTGCGAAGAGGAAGACCCCCAGCGGGCGGCCATGTTGCGCATCTCACTCGACGGCCAGCAAATCGAAATATTTGCTACCGGCCTGCGCAATAGCGCTGGTTTTGACTGGGCACCATGGAATGATGCCTTATATGCTACCGACAATGGCCGCGACCTCATGGGCGACGATATACCGCCAGACGAATTAAACCGCATACAGCGCGGCGCCTTCTACGGTTGGCCTTATGTGTACGGTAATAACGTGCAGGACCCGGAACTAGGTATCGACAGAGAGCTGCAGGCTGCCACTGCTGTGCCGCCGGTTTTTGAATTCAGAGCTCACAATGCGCCGTTAGGGATCACATTTTTGCGGCATAAATACAATCCCGGGCGTACGGCTCTGGCTGCGCTACACGGTTCGTGGAATCGATCGACTCCCGATGGCTATAAAGTATTAGCGCTGCACTGGGACGTGAACAATGTCGTCAGCGCCAGCGATTTCTTGAGCGGCTTCGAGGATGATGGCGACATTATCGGTCGACCGGTTGATGTGGTCGAGAACGCTGCAGGCGATATTTTCGTTTCAGATGACTACGCCGGTGTTATTTACCGCATTAGCCACAGCCAGGCAGCGGTGGCGGCAGATTCCTAGCCAGCGTTCACGAGCGCGCGTCCGGTTCGCGTTTCCAAACGCGCACTAGTTCGCGCTGATGCGAGTATCAACGCCGCTGATTGATAGATTCCACTGCAACAGCGCGTAATTGTGTTCATATTGACCCGCACGAGTCGCGTATTTTCGCGCCTTGGTAAAATCTCGCTCTGCACCCTGTAAATTTTCAGTCAGTGCTCGCAGCACACCTCTATTCGAATATGCCATTGCAAGGCCAGCCGGGTCAGAGCGCGTGGCGCGTCGTCGCGCTTTCGCCGCACGTAGAATTTTGACCACTTTGGCGCAGGCATGACCAGCGCGTTGGTATTCTTTGAGTACGGTATAGGCAATACATATATTGTTATACGCGGCCGCCTGCCAGCCCGGCTCAGCAAGCACCGAGCGTGATGCGGCAATTGCCTTGCGATAGTCACCCGCTCGCAGGTGTTCGATACCGGGCGCATTTGCCTGAATAGACATCATATAGCCGTTCAACTCATTGCCATTCGCAGCGCATGCCAGGGCCGAAAAAACCAAGGCAAGCAGGCAAGTCGACAATGAGCGGGGTGTGAGATTGCTGATTGGCATAACCGCGTCCTTTAGGCGTTATGATCAAAAATATGTCCGTGTATGAGTGCGGCCGCGGGCTGCGCGTATTATGGTTGCGCAACCACGCTAGCAGCACAGAAAATCAATACGTCACATCCGTGTGTTTCTACTCCTTACGACGGTATCTGTTGTGGAGTCCTGCACAATCTCATATTAATTTCATTTAAATTAATATTTCAATAGTCAAAAGGCCTTGGTATGATCCGATTGCGGTTTTACAGCGCGTTAATGTAGAGTCAAAAGAGCTAAACAATTCTGCTAACATCGCGTAATAGCGGCTAACTGCTATTAAATACCCGGAAAAAACCGTTTTCCACTAAGCCGACGGCGTTAGTCCTTAAGCGCTATAGACGGATTATTGACGCATGGCGTAGGCTATACCGCGAGCTTGGTCTTGTGAGAGCCGGTAATTTACCCATACGGCTAGCACAAAACCCGAAGCGCTGCTCCTTTTGCGACCAATGGCGGACAATTCTGGCGATGCTTCAGGTTAAAATGTGATCGCCGTTCAAATTTGAATAGGTTAAAATGCAACCACTTAGATGATAGCCGACCAATGTCGCGGTGCAAGTGGATTTAACATAGCGCGGGTTTAAGCAGTCTTACTGCGTTTGCCCATCCCTACAAACTAGATGAAAATTATAGCCATGCAAAATACTCCTTCTGTTTCGGTTCGTTTAATTTTTTCTGCGTCGGTGCTCACCGTCTTGAGCGCCTGTGGCGGTGGTGGAGGTAGCAGCAACAGCACGCCACCCCCAGCGGCCAATACGCCTCCGGTTATAGCAGCCATCGGCGCGCAATCGGTCGCGGAAACAGAGACGCTGAACTTTATTGTCACCGCTACTGATGCAGACGCAACAACACCGGACCTGACCGCTAATGGACTACCGACAGGCGCGACCTTTAACCCCGCCGACGGTACATTTAACTGGGCACCGGTTGAAGGTGATGCGGACAACAGCCCGTATACAGTTACATTTATAGCAGCTGATGAGGTTGATGCCGCGCTCACAGTGACTGGAACTGTAGAAATCGCAGTGACGGCTGCACCCATCACCGCAGATTGTACAGTTGGTGTGACCTCTCCGGCGGAAGGAAGTTTGCAAGCCGCAGGAGACCCTGGGGTACAAGCCGCGACGGCAACGCTTGATGTAGAAGCTACGCTTAGCTGCACACCTGAGATTCCGGCCGGTTGGGGTGTCAAACTGTCCGTAGCTGGCGCGAATAACGGCAGCAACGCTGAGGAGACAGTGACGAGCGCGCCTTTCATCACTACTTTGACCGGTTTGTCTAAAGACGAATACGCTCTGACCGCTACAGTTGTAGATGACGCCGGTGCCGACGTTAGCGGCGTAAATAACCAAGTAGTTGTTAATTCTGTCGGCTTGGGCGATTATTATATTGCCTTCGGTGATAGCATCACCCGAGGCAAAGGCGATAATTTCGAAAACGGCGCACAGATAGCAGGTGTTAACCAAGGCGACCTAACATCTGCTGACGGCCGCACTTCTGGTGGCTATCCCGCGTTGCTAAACGACGATTTGACCAATGCGCTTGGTTACCCACATTTGATTATCAATGCCGGCTATCCGGGCATCAATTCAGCCGACGGCTTAAATGGAACAGTGCCAACTACTGAGTTACCAGATGGCACGCCTGCCTTGTCAACGATATTGGCGGAGCATCCGACTGCGCAACGTGTGCTTGTAATGTTTGGCATGAACGATGCCAGAACAGGAGCAGCACGGGTATCGACTGCTGACTTCACGACAAACATGCAGTCAATGATCGACGTTATTGTCGCTGACGGTAAGGAACCTGTACTCGCGCGAGTAAATATTGCGCTGGCAGACCGTGCAGAGACAGATGATCCAGGAAACCCGGCGTATCCTGACCCCAATGCTGGCAGCCGAAGCCTCGCGATCCGTGACTTCAATACAGTAATTAACCAGTTGGTTACTGCCAATGCCAGTATTACCATCACGGCACCCAACTTTTATAACCTGTTCTATGTTTCCGGGGCTTCGCCTCAGCGATATGAATCAGAATACTCCGACTTTATCCATCCGGACCGCACAGGTTACCAGTCAATGACTAACCTTTGGGTTGATGTGCTGACACCATAAACGTAGAGATAGCTAATGAAAATTTCATCATTGTTATTTGCAGCAGCGCTGACCCTAGTGGTCAGCGTGGGCCATGCCCAGGATGCAAACCTAAGCAACTCAGAGCTATACGACGAGGTCCGAGAGACCACCGTCGCTCCGCTGTTCGACGCCTTGAAGGCGGGTGACCTAGCCGGCATCAAAGCCCACTTGCATACTGAGTTCTACGAACAATATCGTGTATTGTTCGAACAGAACACTGAGTACGGTCAGTTTCTACGCGATTACTACGCCGGCAGCGAGTATGAACTTGTTAACGTGCGACAAGATAAAGGCATCAACATCGCCGAAGTGAAAGTGTACTGGCCTGACGGACGTGAAGTTGCCATGGACCTGCAGGTGGCTGGCGAAGGCGCGCAAAGAAAAGTCATGCGCGACGCCAGCGGTGGCTAGCGCTGCTAAATCGCAACGAAGTCAGTGGTAGATACTCTTGCACTGACTTTTTTGTTGTCACCACGGTAGTTAAAATCGAATAAATTCCTTTGCCGCCCGGCAAAGTTTCTGGAGGCTCGACCGTTGACCACATTAATCGCCCGCAGCGCACATATACCGTTTGGCTTCCTACTGCTCACGTTTCTGCAGGCCTGCACCAGTGGCGGTGGCGATGGCGTCAGCCCTCTGCAAGCGCCAACTATTGATCCAATTGTGCAGGCCGCTGGTTCGCCAGCTGGCGAGCTAACAGCCGAAGAAGGCGAGCTGTTAACCTTCACTGTCAATGCCAGCAATGACGGGCCAACCCCTGCGCTGAGCGTGACCGGGTTGCCGCCAGGCGCAGACTTTGACACGGTAATCGGCGAGTTTAACTGGATTCCTGCTGATGGCGACGCTGAACGCGGGCCATTCGAAGTGACCTTCACCGCCACTGACCCCATCGAAACCGGCCTCAGCACTAATCAAACCGTTATCATCACCGTGTTGCCGTTTGGCTCAGGCACGTTTACCGCCATACCGCCAGTGATTGAACCCAACGGCGGCGCGTTCCTAGCTTCAGTTACCGTCAGCATGTCTACCGCCAGCGACGGCGCGACAATCTTCTACACGCTTGACGGCAGTGACCCAACCGAAAGCTCCAACCAATACGCCGAACCCTTCCAGTTAACCGCAGATGCTGTGGTCAACGCCCGCGCATTTCGCGGCGACCTGAACAACAGCAACCTCAGCAGGGCGATCTTTACCGTGACCCCGAATGCGCCTCCGGTGCTCAATCCTATTGGCAATAAAACGGCAATCGAAGATCAAAATCTGAGCTTTACGGTGACCGCTACCGATGCCGATGGCGATGCCGGGTTAGCACCTGTGCTGCGGGTAGGCGATTTGCCACCCGGAGCGACCTTTGATCCCGCGACCGGAGAGTTTAGCTGGACACCTGAACCGGGTGCCATGGCGAACAGCCCTTATTCAGTGACCTTCACGGCTACCGATGGCGACAATCCGTTCCTGGTCGACACCGAAACAATCTCGATCACGGTGAATAATGAGTCCCCAGTATTGAGCGCGATTGGCGATCGAAGCGTGGCAGAAAACCAGGCGCTGAGCTTTACGGTAAGTGCCACCGATGCAGAATCGACGACACCAGTGCTCAGCGCAACCGGTTTACCGACAGGTGCCGTGTTCGACCCCGCAACTGGTCTGTTCAGCTGGACACCGGCAGCCGGTACCGCCAGCGGCAGCCCTTACTCGGTTACATTCACCGCAACCGACGCAGTCGACCCTAACCTGACCGACAGCGAAACGATTCAAATTACCGTAGGTAATGATGCTCCGGTGCTCAATCCAATTGGCAATCAAACCACGGTTGAGTCGCAGGCGTTGACGTTTACCGTTAGTGCTTCTGACACCGAGACTACGCCAGTGCTAAGCAGTTCAGCCCTGCCCCCTGGTGCGCTGTTTTCGCCAGAAACAGGTGTGTTCAACTGGGTACCTGGCCCTGGGGCGGCAGTCAATAGCCCATACTCGGTAACCTTTACCGCAACGGATGCCGTCGACCCGACGTTGACCGCCAGCGAAACGATCGCAATCACGGTGACCTCGCTGGTCGTGCCTCCGCCGGCAACTGTGGCAACGCCAACGATTTCACCCCCTGGCGGTCCGTTTGACGAATCGGTATCTGTAACCATTACGACAGCCACTCCTGGCGCGACGATTCGGTACACACTAGACAGTAGCGACCCAACGTCGCTATCTGCTGTTTACAGCGCTCCCTTAAATGTGACTGTAGACGGCACTGTCGTCAGCGCCAGAGCATTTCAGGCCGGATTTACCAACAGCGAACGTGCTACCAGCGCGCCGTTTACGAAAAACGTCGCCACTGCCAGCTGCACAACGGCGATTACATCGCCCACAGCTCTTGACTTACAAACGTCAACGGACCTGGTGATTAGCGCGACGTTTACCTGCGATTCGGCGATACCAGCAGGTTGGGGCGTCAGGTTAGACGCTGTTGGAGTGAACAATGACGCAACCGCAACTGAGGTTGTGAGAGTCTCGCCGTACACCCGCACTTTTTCTCTTCCCAAAGACGAATACACAGTTTCTGCAACGGTAGTCGATGATTTGGACAGTCCAGTCGCCAATGCTGTGCAGGCACAGGTTACGCCGGTGGGCATTGGCGACTATTATGTGGCCATTGGCGACAGTATCACCGCCGGCGATACCTCCGTTGATGTTCGTGATAGTTTCGCTTCAAGTGATGGTCGTAATACTGGAGGCTATCCAGCCAGGCTCAATGATTTGCTAACCGCCGAACAGGACTACCCGCATACTGTGGTAAATCAGGGTCAGTCTGGCGAATTGTCAGCAGGCGGAAGGAGCAGGATAGCTGGCGTTTTAGATGCACATCCCGATGCTCAACGCGTACTGGTAATGTATGGGATGAATGATGCGAGGCCGTCACTACCTTTACCGATTCCCCCTACAGGACCGGGATCGTACAAAGAGAATATGCAAGGTATTATTAATGCGATTAGGGATGCCGGTATGGAACCCGTACTGGCACAAGTTAATATTGCGCGATCAGACCAAGCTGATGATGATCCAGACGACTACTACGACGATCCCGATACGGGAGCACGCAGCGTTAATATTAAGGCATTTAATCAAGTGGTGAGAGATCTGGCAGATGAGAACGGTTTGAGTATCGCCCCGCCCGATTTCTATCAATTGTACCTGCCCGGCCGGCGGTACGAAGACGAATACGGCGACGCTATCCACCCTAACAGCGATGGCTACCAGAGAATGGCGCGTAGTTGGAGCAATGCGTTGGTGCGTTAATCCCGAACCGGCTGCTCCATCTTCGCCATTTTCACGCCACTGACAGAGGCTTCAACGGGCACCTTCTCAGCAATCGCACAACTGCCCATCAGCAACGTTGGTGGGCTGGTTGAAAACGTAAACGGCGATACCTTGCTTAACGAGCGCATGCCCAGAATTGGTCGGCTTGTGGTCGCAAACACGGCAGCCTCCACATCACGAATGACGCAATTGCCCAGCGTAATTTCAGGAATTAAATAAACCGGAACAATCTTTTCCGAACCGTCCGCCATTACGCCAACCAGCTGTTTCACATAGGTCGCCGATTGCGATTGCTGCAACTGCTTCAACATCGTCGTATTGATCGCCGTGTAGCCCGAGCCAGTATCAACCAAAAATTCGACCGCACCCACGCCCGCGATTTCTCCTTCAACGTAATACGTGCCCGCCGACTTAGCCAGCATCGGCACACTGGCATCGTTGGCTGTGGCTGGGGCGGTACCAATAGTCAGCGCCATCAAAATAGCAAAATAAGAACGCCACATTTTTTGGTCCCTCAAAAATAGTCAGCTGCGGCTAGTTGTTCTTTTAGTGTAGTACAGTAAGGCCGAACGACTGCGAGGGCGGTTTCCAGTTTCAATGGAGAGCAATAATCAGCCAGGGCAGACCCGATCGCGCATGAAAATGCGCTGGAGCACTGGCGTTGGGGCGATGTTTCTGCTTTTAAAAAAGCCTGCCTGGCCGCAGTCGCGGCGAAGCAGGAAGTGGTCATTTTTGAAAACTGTTGCCCGCGTTGCGCGCTAAAAAAAGTTTCGTTGCTTACGCGGCCTGTTCAATGTCGAACATCGGTTTATTAATACTGCGCTCCAGCATCTTCCGAATTTTGCTGCATCTCTTGTTGCGGCTGCTGCATCCCTTGCTCCTGGGCTTCTTTCATACCCTGGCTCATGCCTTCGTCTGCTGGCGCTGCCGAGGTGGGCTGAGACTCATTTGTTTCAAACTTCGAAAATTCGGACTGGTCAATTTTCCGGTCAGAATTTGTATCCGCCTCAGTCCAGCCTTCCATCAATGTGGAGTCACCGGTTGCTTCAACCGCGCTGATGTAGCCGTCCTGATCCTTGTCTAAATCGTTAAAATTTGGCGCTGCAGCTTGATCCTGGCTGGTGCTGCCAGTCATTGGATCGACGCCATCTTGCTCGGACTGTGCGCCTGCTGCTCCGACTACGCTGGCAGCAAATATTGCGACGGCTAATCGTTGCCTAAGATATTTCATGCGGTGTGCCTCCGTTAACTCATATAAAACTGTCGATGCGGCAGTGCCGATTGAACCGCTTTGGTATCGAAAAATCATAAACGTCATTGTTTGTCGCAGCTTCATGGTATCGGCATAGCGGCTCTTAAAGATGTGAAGAGTTACAGCGTTGTCAGGTTTACTATTTCACAATCAAGTTAACGCGGCGGGTTTAACTGTATAGATAAAATACATGCTGGCTGATATATAGGCTGCCGTCCGGAAGATAGCATGGACGGAGCCAAACCTGGTGCCACCGCTTTGTCTATGCGAAGTACAGCTGCGCAACGCATGGCAATGCGTAGCATGGGTCAAAATTTCACCAACCAAAAAGTTCAGAACAGGCGCAAATTAAATCTGCAGACCTTGAGCTGCACTGCACCGCATTGTTAAAACGCCGGGCATTTTGTCGGGCATCACACAAAAGCGTGACCAATACACCGTGTTACACTGAGCTCCAAATTTGTACATTCAGGAGGGTAGAGTTGTGGCAAGGCAGAACTATCAGTACGAGAAGCGGCAAAGAGATTTGGCCAAAAAGAAGAAGAAAGAAGAAAAGCGGCAGCGCAAGCTCGAAAAAGGTACCGACCCGGAAACCACTGCTGACACAGAAACCACTGCTGACCCGGAAGCCACTTCCGAGCAGGCCGAACAGGCAGACAACACGCCATAACCGCAAGCTTGTGCGTTTAGCTATTGTGTCTTGAGAGTTGGCGATTTATCATGCCGTCAGAACAGAATGGGTTCTGTTCATAAAAAGCTGTATTTTGCAGCGCTGCCAGGCCAGATTTACAAATCAGGTAGGCACATTTAGTTAAGCTAGAGGTTTAGTATGTCAGACAGAGTATCCGGTACCGTCAAGTGGTTCAACGACGAAAAAGGTTTTGGTTTCATTGAACGTGAAGGCGGGAAAGATGTTTTTGTACATCATAGCTCGATTCAGGGCGATGGTTTCAAATC
>RCMY010002054.1_pt1 | contig 18403 bp, 15 predicted proteins | sample 2041341 | NCBI WGS metagenome assembly RCMY01 (sample SAMN09708234, study PRJNA481090) | Marine sediment metagenome, whole genome shotgun sequencing project. | reverse complement strand
ATCCGCCTCATCGGAGGCGAAAATTACTGGCCCTACGGCATCATGCAGGTTCAGGATTTCGCCCGCCGCAACAATATCGCCCTCGCCATCCTGCCCGCCGATGGCCGCGAAGACCCCTCACTGGATCAACACTCCACACTCCCCGTCTCAACCCTGCGCCGCCTATCGCACCTCTGCGACGCAGGCGGAGCCGTCGCCGCCCAAGCCGCTCTTGCACAACTCAGCTTGGCCGCAGGTTTCTACGCAGGCCCCGTATCAGGAACCAAGACCGTCCCCGCCTGCGGCCTTTACGATCCCGAACGCGGCGTTATCCTCGAACCGGAAGTCAGCGGAGACGTCATCGCCGTCACCTTCTACCGCAGCTATCTCACCGCCGCTGACACCGCCCCAATCGACGCCCTGATCCACGAACTCCGCGCCCGTGGCTTCACCGCTGTCGGCCTCTTCGTCCCCTCCTTAAAAGCCGAAGCCGGCCGCGCTTTCCTCGACACAACCCTTGCCCGGCTCAATCCATCCGCCATCATCAACGCCACCGCATTCTCAGGTCGCGGCGCGGACGGAACCACCCCGCTCGACGCCCCCGGGTGTCCTGTCTTCCAGGTGGCCCTCTCCACTGCCCGCCAAAAAGAATGGGGCGCGTCCGAACGCGGCCTTTCCCCCGCTGATCTTGCCATGCACGTCGTCCTGCCCGAAGTAGACGGCCGCATCTTCACCGGTGTCGTCAGCTTCAAAGCGCCTGAAAAGAAAGACCCCCATCTCCAGTTCTCCCGCTTCTCCCACCGCGCCAATGCCCCTCGTATCAAAGCCGTCGTGGACCGCGTTGAGGGCTGGCATCGCCTTGCAACTACGCCCACCAAAGACCGCAAACTCGCCCTTGTCCTCTCCACTTACCCGGGCCGCGAAGACCAGATCGCACATGCTGTCGGCCTAGACGCGCTCGCGTCAACCGAAGACATGCTGCTTACGCTCGCAGGCGCGGGCTACAGCGCCACACCCCAAATCGGTTTCGGCAAAACCCTCCCAAACACGTCTATCGCATGGCCGTTAAGCGCTTATGAACACGCCCTCAAAACCCTCCCCGCCCAACTCCAATCAGACCTCCAAACCGCATGGGGCGACCCCACCACAGATCCGCTTTACCGCGCCCAAGCATTCCACTTCCCCGCCCAACAATGCGGCAACGCCCTTGTCGCCCTGCAACCCGAACGCGGCGCAATAGATCAACGCGAAACCGATTACCACGATCTTGCCCGCGTCCCGCGCCACTCCTACGTCGCCTTCTACCTCTGGCTGCGTGCGCAAGGCATCCACGCCCTGATCCACATCGGCGCGCACGGCACCCTCGAATGGCTTCCCGGCAAATCTGTGGCGCTTTCAGACGACTGCTGGCCCGAAGCCCTCACCGCCGACCTGCCCATCATTTACCCCTTCATCGTCAACGACCCCGGCGAAGCCGCCCAAGCCAAACGCCGCATCGGTGCCGTCACCTTGGGCCACCTACCGCCTCCGATGAAAGACAGCGCCACCCCCGACGGCTTGCTTGGGCTCGAACGCCTGCTCGACGAATACTCCACCGCAGATGGCCTCGACCCCGCGCGGCGCGACCGCCTGATTGAAACCATCCGCTCCGAAGCGCAGGCCGCAGGCGTCGAAGACGACCTTGGCCTCGATGAGGAAAGCTCTATGGCCGAAGCCATCACCCGCATCGACCGCTTTGTTTGTGACATCAAGGAAAGCCAATACGGCGATGGCCTCCACATTTACGGCGCAGGGCAGGGCGAGATCGACGGCCTCCTGACCGCCCTTAACGGCAAACGCGTCCCCGCAGGCCCCTCTGGTTCCCCCTACCGTGGTCGCTCGGATGTGTTGCCCACAGGCCGCAACCTCTATTCCGTGGATCCCCGCAGCGTTCCGACCCGCGCGGCCCACGCCCAAGGCGTCAAACTTGCCGAAGAACTCATCCGCCGTCATCTGCAAGACGAAGGTGATTATCCCCGCGGCCTTGTCGTCGATCTTTGGGGGTCTGCCACCATGCGCACCGCAGGCGAGGAAGTCGCAATGGCCCTGCACCTCGCGGGCCTGTCCCCCAAATGGGACGAAGGTTCCGAACGTGTCAGCGGTTTCGAAGTCCTCCCCCTGACCCTCATCAACCGCCCGCGCATCGACGTAACCCTGCGCATTTCCGGCCTGTTCCGCGATGTCTTCCCCGGCCTCTCTCAACTCTTCGAGGCAGGCGCACTTGCCCTAGCTGAGCGCGAAGAAGCCCCCGATATGAACCCTTACCTCACAAAAACCCCCCGCGTTTTCGGCCCCAAACCCGGCCTTTATGGCATGAACATGGAAGCCGCGATGCTGGACTATTCCCAAGAGGGCCGCGCCGCCGCAGGCGAGGCATGGCTCAAAGCCTCCGAATGGTCCGTCGATGCCAAAGGCGACGCCTTCCAAAACCGCGCAGCTCTCGAAAGCCGCCTGCAAACTGCCGACACTTTCGCCCACATTCAGGACCTCACCGAATCCGATGTCCTGCTCGCCTCCGACTACGCCAGCCACGAGGGTGGTTTTGCCGCCGCCATGGCCCATCTTGGTGCTGCAAAGCCCGCAATGTACCATGTCGACACGACCAAAATGGGCACCCCCAAAGCCCGCACCATGGCCGAAGAAATCGCCCGCGTCGTGCGCGCCCGCGCTGCCAATCCCGATTGGGCCAGCGGTATGATGCGCCACGCCTTTCGCGGCGCTGCCGAAATCGCCGCCACCCTCGACAATCTCGCCGCCTTCGCCCATCTGACGCGCGACGTTCCCGCCCACCTGTTCGACCTCTACTACGACGCAACCCTTGGCCGTGACGATCTGGTGGGTTTCATGCAGCGCGAAAACCCTGCCGCACTTCATGCCATGCAAGACCGCTTTACTGCCCTGCGCGACGCAGGCCTGTGGACCTCACGCCGCAACTCCATCAACGCGGCAATGGACGCCGCCGAATGAACATACCTGACAAAACTGGGCCTGAAATCAAAGGCTACTGCCCCGGAGCCCTGTGCCCGATGATGTCCGGTGACGGCCTTGTCGTGCGCATCCGTCCGTTCAACGGACGCCTCAACCGCGCCCAAACGCGAGGCATCGCAGACCTCTCGCAGCGCTACGGCAACGGCATCATCGACCTGTCCATCCGTGCCAACGTGCAACTGCGTGGGGTCACGCCCGAAAGCCATGCGCCTTTGATCGACGGCCTGCGCGCACTCTCGCTGATCGACCCCTCGGAAGCCGTGGAAAGCCGCCGCAACATTGTGGTGACGCCGTTCGCCAACACCGAGGAAGCCACAAACCTAACGCACGCCCTCAGCCAACCAGATGCCCCCGCCATCCCTCATAAATTCGGGTTCGCCATCGACACCGGTCCAGTTCCCGTCCTGCAAACCGCCTCCGCCGACATCCGGCTTGAACGCGACACCAACGGTGGCCTGCTCCTCGTCGCGGACGGCATGCCCACAGGTAAACCCGTCAAACCCGAGGAGAGCATCGCCGAGGCAATCCGCCTCGCACATTGGTTTATGCACACCCGAACCACCCAAACCCGCATGGCCAAACTCCTCCGCGATGGCATCGAACCGCCTCCCGGTTTCACCACACCGCGCCAAAACCAAACCTACACGCCCGCCCCCGGCCCAACACCGCAAGGCATGCTCGCAGGTTTCGCCTTTGGTCAACTCACGGCCGAAACCCTCGCCAAGCTCAGCACCCTTGGTGCCATCCGCCTCACCCCGTGGCGCATGATCCTGATAGAGAGCGTCCAAACGCCCCCCCAAATAGACGGCCTGATCACCGATCCAACCGACCCGCTCCTGCGCATCACCGCCTGCACCGGCGCGCCCGCCTGCTCCCAAGCGCTAAACCAAACCCGCCCCATCGCCCGCACCCTCGCACCACATCTGAAGCCCGCCCAAACGCTCCACATCTCCGGCTGTGCCAAAGGCTGCGCGCACCCCAAAGCCGCGCCCCTCACGCTCACCGCCACACAAAACGGTTTCGACCTTGTCAAACAGGGCCACGCGGGCGACACCCCTGCGGCCACTGCCCTTTCCACTGACGACATCATCAAGGCGCTCTCGTATGCCCCATAGCTACATCACCGACGGTGCTGAAATTTACCGGCGGTCCTTCGCAACCATCCGGTCCGAGGCCACCCTCACCCGCTTCACGCCTGAGGAAGAAATCGTCGCCGTGCGCATGATCCATGCCGCTGGTATGGTCGGGCTGGAACAACACATCCACTTCTCCGACACCATGGCGATCAAAGCCCGCGCCGCGCTCGAAGATGGAGCGCCGATCCTCTGTGACGCGCATATGGTCAGCGAAGGCATCACCCGCAAACGCCTGCCGCGCGAGAACGAAGTGATCTGCACCCTTCGCGATCCGCGCGTCCCCGACATGGCGAAGGAAATGTCCAACACACGCAGCGCCGCCGCCCTCGAACTCTGGCGGCCCCATTTAGCAGGTGCAGTCGTCGCCATCGGCAACGCGCCCACAGCGTTGTTCCATCTGATCAACATGCTCGAAGACCCCGACTGCCCGCGCCCCGCCGCCATCATCGGCTGCCCCGTGGGCTTCATCGGAGCGGCCGAATCCAAAGACGCGCTGATGCATGACCTCCCCGTACCCAGCATGATCGTGCGTGGTCGCTTGGGTGGTTCCGCCATCACCGTTGCCGCCATCAACGCCCTTGCCAGCAGGGTGGAGTAACCATGGGAAAAATCATCTGCGCAGGCCTTGGCCCTGGCGATCCCGACTTGATGAGCGTCAAATCTGACCGCACCATCCGCACCGCCAAACACCTCGCGTTCTTCCGCAAAAAGGGCCGCGCCGGCCAAGCCCGGACAATCGTCAAAGACATGCTGCGCGATGATGTAACCGAATATCCGATGGAATACCCTGTCACCACGGAACTCCGTTTCGACAGCGAAGAATACCGCCAACTGATGGTCGATTTCTACGCTGAATGGGCCACCAAACTCGAAACCCTCGCCAAGACCCAAGACGTTGTTGTGCTCTGCGAGGGCGACCCGTTCTTCTACGGCTCCTTCATGCACCTGCACACCCGCCTTCAGGGCCGCGCTGAGGTCGAAGTCCTGCCTGCCATCCCCGGCATGGTCGGCTGTTGGAACGCGCTGGACACGCCTTTCACATGGGGCGACGATGTGATGACGGTCCTCATGGGTACACTTCCCGAAGCAGACCTGATCGAGCACATGAAACGCGCCGACGCGCTGGTGGTTATGAAAACCGGCCGCAACCTCCCAACCGTCAAACGTGCATTGGCCGCCGCTGGCCGATTGAACAACGCATGGCTGGTCGAAAAAGGCTCAATGCCTGATCAACGCATCGCCAAACTGGCCGATGTTGAGGAGGGAGACTGCCCGTATTTCGCAATTGTACTGGTCCACGGCCAAGGCCGCCGCCCCGAAGGTGGCGAATGACCGGTCGCGTCACCATCGCAGGTCTCGGTCCCGGTAATGAGGCGCTGGTCACGCCCGAAGTCACTGCGGCTCTGGCCGAAGCCACCGACATCATCGGCTACTTCCCCTATGTCGCCCGTGTCGCTCCGCGCGAAGGGCTGACCTTGCACGCCACCGACAACCGCGTCGAACTGGACCGCGCATTGCACGCCCTGCAACTGGCCGCATCAGGAGCCCGTGTCGTCGTGGTTTCCTCTGGCGATCCCGGCGTTTTCGCCATGGCCTCCGCCGTGTTCGAAGCGGTTGAAGCAAACCCCGAATTCATCGAAACAGACATCCGCGTCTTGCCCGGCATCACCGCCATGCTCGCTGCTGCTGCTGCTGCTGGCGCACCCTTGGGCCACGATTTCTGCGCCATCAACCTCAGCGACAACCTCAAACCATGGGCCACCATCGAACACCGCCTGCGCATGGCCGCGCGCGGAGATTTCGCGATGGCCTTCTACAACCCGCGCTCCAAATCCCGCCCGCTGGGGTTCGAAAAAACACTCGACGTTCTGCGCGAGGAATGCGGTCCTGAGCGCCTGATCACCTTTGCCCGCGCCGTCAGCACACCGGATCAGACCCTAAACACCGTCACATTGGCCGATGCCACACCCGAAATGGCCGACATGCGGACCGTTGTGATTGTTGGCAATTCCGCCACCAAACGAATTGGCCGCTACGTTTATACGCCGCGATCCGCCACATGACCCAGCCAGCGCATCACCTCACCCACAGTTCCGGCGATAGTCTCTCCGGGCAACACCGGACGCCGCGCCATCAGCACCGGCAAACCCAGACTGCGCGCCGCCTCCAGCTTGGCCTGCGCCCCAGCCCCACCGCTGTTTTTGGCAACAACATGGGTGATCCCGTGCTCCCGCATCAGCGCCAGATCACCAGCCAGATCAAACGGCCCGCGCGCTATCACCACATCCACGTTCGGCAAGGGCAATACCTCCTCCGGTGCATCGACCAGCCGCAACAGATAGTGATGCTGCGGGCGCGCTGCGAACAGATCAATCTGCTGCTTGCCAATCGCCAGAAACACGCAGGCAGGGGCATCCGGCAGGGCGGCAGGAATATCCTCAACCGTGTCAAACATGCGCCAGTCATCCCCGGCCTCAGGCACCCAAGCCGCCCGCTCCAACCGGATCAGTGGCGCACCAACCTGACAACAGGCCTCAAACGCATTCCGGCTCATCCCTGCTGCGAACGGATGCGTCGCGTCCACCACATGTGTGATCCGTTCAACACTCAAATAGGCCACCAACCCGGCCACCCCACCAAACCCGCCAACCCGCGTGGGCAAGGGTTGCGCAACCGGCATAGCGGTCCGTCCCGCATAGGAAAACACAGCGTCCACCCCGGCCTCGGCCATTGCCTCAGCCATCCGGCTGGCTTCTGTTGTACCGCCCAGCAAAAGGACACGCATGATGGCTGATCCTTGGTTAACGATCATCGGAATGGCCGACGATAGCGCGACAAACCTGCCGCCTGCAAGCCGTGCCGCGATTGAGCAGGCCGAAGTGATCTTTGGTGCCCCCCGCCATCTGGAACTGGTCGCGGCAGGGGTCAAAGGTCGACCATGGTCGATCCCGTTCAGCATCGACCCCGTGCTTGCCACCAAAGGCAAACCCGTGGTTGTCCTCGCCTCCGGTGATCCGTTCTGGTTTGGCGTTGGCGGCAGCCTTTCCGCCCATCTTCGCACCGCTGATTGGACTGTCTTGCCTGCCCCCTCCACCTTCTCCTTGATCGCCGGACACCTTGGCTGGCGCATGGAAGATAGCACCTGCCACGGCCTCCATGCCGCCCCCTTCGCGCGCCTGCGTCGCGCACTCTCGCCAAAGGGTCGCATGATCTGTCTCGTTCGCGATGGCGGTGCGCCAGCGGCCCTTGCCACTTGGCTAACCGGGCAAGGCGCAGGCGCCGCCGCCCTCTGCATCTGCGAACGCATGGGCGGCCCACATCAACGCATCCGCCAAACCACTGCCGCCGGTTTCGACCTGTCAGACATCGCAGCACCCGTCGCCGTTGCCGTTATCCTGCCTGCTGACGTCGGCCTTTCCCGCGCCTCCGGCTTGCCTGATGATGCCTTCACCCATGATGGCCAGATCACCAAACGCCCCGTGCGCGCGCTGACCCTTTCTGCCCTCGCACCACGTCCCGGCGAAACCCTCTGGGACATCGGTGCAGGCTCCGGCTCCATTGCAATCGAATGGTGTCTTGCGGGTGGCCGCGCCATAGCATTCGAGATCAGAGCGGATCGTACGGCCAACATCACGCAAAACATTGAAGATTTCGGCCTCTCTCACTTGATGCAGGTGATCGAAGGCCCGTCTATCGAAACGATCCAAAACCAACCCACCCCCGATGCGGTTTTCGTCGGTGGCGGCGGCAGCACAACGCTCTTTAATGTGCTGTTCAATCTCCTGCCTACAGGCACCCGCCTTGTCGCCAATGGTGTCACGCTGGAAACCGAAACGCTCCTTGCCAAACTCCACGCCTCCCACGGCGGCACCCTTTTGCGCATCGAACTTGCCCAATCCGAACCCTTGGGCACACTGCGCGGTTGGCACCCCGCGCGCCCCGTTGTGCAATGGAGTGTAACGCTATGAGGGTCATGGGCCTTGGCTTTCGCGCCGCCGCCGATCTGGCCAGCTTGCAAGATGCGATGCGTCTGGCGCTGGAAGCATCGGGCGGGCAAAAGATCGACGCGCTTGTCACCGAAGCGGCAAAATCCCGCGAAACTGTGTTTCGCGAACTCGCCCAGCTCATGGGCCTCCCCGGTCTTGGCATCACCAAATCAGATCTGGAACAGATGATCACCCCCACTCAATCCCAACGCATTCAGGACCGTTTTGGCACCGGATCACTGGCCGAAGCCGCCGCTCTTGCCGCTGCTGGCCCCCAAGCCCGACTGGTTGCGCAGCGCGTCGTCTCGGGCGATGGTAAGGCGACCGCTGCCATCGCGCAAAGCCCCAAGGAAACCCATCCATGACCGTCCATTTCATCGGCGCAGGCCCCGGCGCGCCTGACCTGATCACCCTGCGCGGGCGCGACCTGATCGCGGCCTGTCCGGTCTGCCTTTATGCTGGGTCGCTGGTGCCCGACGCGCTGCTTGCCTACTGCCCCGAAGGTGCCAAAATCATCAATACGGCCCGCATGTCGCTGGACGAGATCATGGCCGAGATCAGCACGGCCCACGCCGCAGGCCAAGACATCGCGCGGCTGCATTCCGGCGACCTCTCGGTCTGGTCCGCGATGGGCGAACAATTGCGCTGCCTGCGCGCCCTCGACATCCCCTATGACGTGACCCCCGGTGTCCCGTCCTTTGCCGCCGCTGCCGCCGCGCTGAACGCCGAACTCACGCTGCCTGGCGTGGCGCAATCGGTTGTCCTCACCCGTACCTCTGGCCGCGCCACCGCGATGCCCGAAGGCGAGGCGCTGGAGAATTTTGCCAAGACAGGGGCGACCCTCGCCATCCACCTCTCGGTGCATGTCCTTGAAAAAGTCATCGCTGACCTCACGCCACATTACGGACCCGACTGTCCCGTCGCCGTGGTCTGGCGCGCCAGCTGGCCGGACCAGCGCGTTGTCAAAGCCACACTTGCCACCCTGCGCACGGCAGTCGGTGCCGAAATGGAGCGCACCGCCCTGATCCTCGTCGGCCACGCCATCGGTGCTGAAGACTTCGGCGAAAGCAGGCTCTACGCAGGTGATTATGACCGCCGCTTCCGCCCTGTCGGCACAGCCCCCCGTTTTCCGGAGACCGCAGAATGATCCTCAATGCGATTCCGCCGGGGCTGATGATCTCGGCCCCGTCCTCTGGCACCGGCAAAACCACGCTGATGTTGGGCCTGCTTGCCGCCTTCCGCGCGCAAGGCGTCAACGTGCAGCCTTTCAAAAGCGGACCTGATTACATCGACCCCGCCTTCCACACCGCCGCCTCTGGTCGCGCCTCTTTCAACCTCGACAGCTGGTCCATGGACCGCGCCTCCGTCAACGGATTGGTCGGCAATGCGATGGGCGCGGACCTGATCCTTGCCGAAGGCTCCATGGGCCTGTTTGACGGTGTCGCGATCCCCGGTGCCTGTGGCAATGGTGCCAGCGCGGACATCGCAGCACACATGGGTTGGCCGGTGGTGTTGGTCCTTGATGTCTCAGGTGCCGCGCAATCCGTCGCCGCCACTGCGCTGGGCTTCAAGATGATGCGCCCTGACGTGCAACTTGCAGGCGTCGTCTTGAATCGCGTCGCATCCCCCCGTCACGAAACACTGGTGCGCGTTGGCATGGATGCCGTTGGCGTGAAGGTGCTCGGTTCGTTGCCCCGCCGAAAAGAGATCGAGATGCCGGAAAGGCATCTGGGTCTCGTGCAGGCCGGTGAGCAGGAAAACCTGCCGGAACTCTTAGAGCAAGTCGCCACGTTCATTGCGGAAAACGTAGATCTCGACGCCTTGCGCGCCGCTGCTGCGGGTACGCTGCAAGACGCCCCACCTCCGGCACGTGTTGTTCCTCCGGGGATGCGCATTGCATTGGCCCAAGATGATGCCTTTGCCTTTGTATACCCTCACCTCCTTGCAGGCTGGCGTGTCGCTGGGGCCGAAGTCCTGCCATTCTCGCCGCTTGCCGATCAGGCCCCTGATGCCACCGCAGATGTCTGCTGGTTGCCGGGCGGCTATCCCGAACTGCACGCGGGCAAGCTGGCCTCGGCTGAAACCTTTCGCACCGGTATCCAGAAGTTCGCCCAAACCAAGCCGGTGCACGGGGAATGCGGCGGCTACATGGCGATGGGCGCGGGGCTGGTGGACAAGGACGGCAACCGGCATCGGATGGCAGGCTTGCTGGGGCTTGAAACCTCGTTCGAGAAGCGCAAATTCCACCTTGGTTATCGCAAGGCTGACCTTAATGCCCCGATCCCCGGACATGACGCACGCACGCGGTTGCGAGGCCACGAATTCCATTACGCGACGATCCTCGCGGAGCCGGACGCACCACTGGCCAAGATCACCGACAGTAACAATCTGGACGTTCCGGAAACCGGTTCAGTGCGCAATTTCGACGGCGGCGGACGCGCGACAGGCACGTTTTTCCACATGATATCGGAAGACACATGAGTGGCTTTGTCTCTTTTGTCTCTTCCGGTCCGGGCGACCCCGAACTGCTGACGGTCAAGGCCGTAGACCGTTTGCAAAAAGCGGAAGTCGTATTGTTTGATGATCTCAGTGCCGGACCGATACTGGCGCATGCAGCGCCAGAGGCAGATCTGATCGGTGTGGGAAAACGGGCAGGGCGCGCCTCTCCAAAACAGCACCACGTCAGCCAGGTCTTGGTGGATCATGCCAAGGCTGGCTTGCGCGTTGTGCGTCTGAAATCTGGTGACAGCGGCATGTTCGGGCGGCTTGAAGAGGAGATCACCGCACTTGAGGTCGCGGGCATTCCCTTCGAGATTATTCCCGGCGTTACCTCGGCCTCTGCGGCGGCGGCAACTGCTGGTATCCCGTTGACCCGTCGCTTGAGCGCGCGTCGGGTGCAGTTTATCACCGGCGCGGACGTGACAGGCGATTTGCCCGCTGACGTTAACATGGCCGCCCTTGCCGACCCGTTTGCGACCACGGTGGTTTACATGGGCAAGCGGACCTTTCCGGGCCTGGTAGCGCGGTTGATCGAACATGGCTTGCCCGCCGACACGCCCGCGATGCTGGCCGAGGCCGTCTCAACCCCTGCGGAAAAGATCACCCGCTTTACGATTGAACGCCTCGCTGCCCATCTGGAGGGAACGACCAGTACCACACCTGCATTGATCTTCTACGGCCCACTGGCGGAGTTCGAGGGATGAAGGTTTTTGTCTGCCGCACCTGTACGCAAGACGGCACATTTGTCGATGACCTGCGCGCTGCATTGCAGGGCGTGGTGGTTGAAAGTGTGGACTGTATGTCGGGCTGCACCCGCGCCCAGACTGTTGCGTTTCGCGAGGAGGGCAAGGTGGCCTATCTTTTTGGCGACATCACCCAAAGCGATATGGAAGAGCTGCAAAAATTTACTGCCCTATATGGCGCGTCCCGCGACGGGACTTTTGCGGATGCACGTGTGTTGGGCAATCTGCGCACCAAAGCCATCGCGCGGATACCGGGATAACGTATGCTTCTGACATTGATTGGCATCGGCACCGGTAACCCCGAGCACCTGACCCTACAAGCGATCCGCGCGATTAATGCCCAAGACCTGATCCTGATCCCCCGAAAAGGTCCGGGCAAAGCCGATCTTGCAGAACTGCGCCGCGCGGTTTGTGACGAGGTGCTGACCAATTCACAAACGCGGATTGTGGAGTTTGATTTACCGGTGCGTGATGAGACCACGGCTGACTACCGACAGCGCGTCGATGACTGGCACGATGCGATTGCAATTGCCTGGCAGGGCGCAATGAACGGGCTGGGTGCGCAAAAAGTGGCGCTTCTGGTCTGGGGTGATCCGTCGCTTTATGACAGTACCCTGCGGATTGCCTCGCGGCTGAACCCGTCTCCACAGATCGAGGTGATCCCCGGCATCACGTCCTTGCAGGTGCTCACTGCGGCCCACGCGATCCCCGTTAACGAGATCGGCGCAGCTTTTGTTGTTACAACAGGACGGCGGTTGCGTGAGGAAGGCTGGCCTACGGGCGTGGATACGATTGCGGTGATGCTGGACGGCGGTTGTGCCTTTCAGACGGTGCCGCCGGAGGGGGTCCACATTTGGTGGGGTGGTTATGTGGGCATGAAAGAGCAGATTATTTGCGAAGGACCATTGGCCGAGGTGAGTGAAAAGATAATCGCGATGCGGGCCGAGGCGCGAGAAAACCACGGCTGGATTATGGATATCTATCTGCTGCGAAAGGATTTTTGATCACTGTCCCCGCGGGGACAGTGATCAAAAACCGTAAGACCAGATGCTGTTGACGTTCACCTTGTGTGAAGGATTGTTGCGCTATGGAGATGAAGGCTTTGAAGCTTTGGTCTGTTTTGTATGAACGCATCGCAATGCCTCTGCTTTCCTTCAGTTTGCCGAAGTAATTTTCGACCAAGTGTCGCCTTTTGTAGGGCGCCTTGTCGACGTCTGCTGGGAACTTCCGAGTGGGCTTTGGGGGTATAACCGGGGCGATGCCGTGGTCCAGCTGCTCAGGACAGCCTGCCATAACGCCTAATTTACAAGATGAATCCCCTTATCGAATTCCCACATTAAAGACAGGTTGTGGTCGCAAGAGTTGCTCATAACAGGGCCGTGCAGCCCGCGCGCTGTGGCACCCCATACCTATGTGACGATGCAGAAGAGCCTGAAGAATCTGCCGGATCGGGAAGGGCTGCAAGACGTGGGAATTGGGACAGATTGAGCGCAAATCGATTGTTGGCAACGGAGCAGGAAACATAGTGATGCCAATAAAACCTGCGGCACAGTTTCGAAACAACGCGCATGACGATACCATGCAAGTTGGCAATCAATCTTTGGTCCGGAGCGTTGCGACAAATCGTAATCAGAGATAAACTGCACTTTGGGGGTAGATGGCGACCGAGGCCCTCATCCTAGATCGTGGCGGTCGTAAAATAGGGATTAAGGGACGAATGCACAAAAATTGGATGCGGGCCTTGCAGGTGCATTGGGGGATCAAAGCGGAGTTGACGCACCTTGCCGGTGAATATGATCTGAACTTTCGCGCTGATGCAACAGATGGCGTGTCCTATATTCTCAAGGTAATGCGCGTGGGGTGTGATCCGGCGTTGGTTGATATGCAGGCCGCAGCACTTGCCCATGTGGCGCTGACAGACCCAAGCATACCGATGCCCCGTGTGGTGCCTGCAGATAATGGTGCACAGACGGTAACGGCGAATGACAGTAGCGGCCATGACCGGCTGATCTGGTTGCAGACAGCGTTACCAGGTGTGTGTTACGCTGATTTTTGTCCCCATTCGCCTGCTCTTGTCGCTGATCTAGGCAGGTGTGCCGGGCGGCTTGCACGCGCGTTGTCTGTATTTGAGCATCCGGTCTTGCGGCGTGATTTCAAGTGGAACCTAAAGTGGGCGGCATGGATCATTGCTGAACTTGAGGTGATCAAAGACCTGCAGCGCCATGCGGCACTAACTCAAATATGTGACGATTTCACCGCCCTGGCGCCAAAGCTTGCTGCCCTTCCTGATCAGGCAGGGCACAACGATTTGAACGACTACAATGTCCTTGTTGGGCTTGAGACAAACACGCCGCTGATTTCGGGTCTGATCGACTTTGGGGATATGTGCGCAACCCCTCGGATTTGTGACTTGGCCATTGCCGCCGCTTACGTTGTGCTGGATCATGACGCCCCGGAGATAGCGTTGGCGGAACTCGTTCGAGGGTATCATGCAGCCAACCCGCTGACGGGTGAAGAGCTCGACATGCTTTGGCCGCTGCTGCTGATGCGGCTTGCCAAAAGCGTCGTAAACTCGACACTGATGGCACGTGAAAACCCCGACGATCCTTATGTCACAATTTCACAAGCTCCGGCCTGGCGGTTTCTGGAAAGTCACGGGATTGACGGCGAAGTGTTGCGATGCCGACTGCGCAGCGCTTGTGGACTGCCATTGAACCGCTCGGCGGCCCGCGTGACTGACTGGATTGCAAAAGCACGCGGCAGCTTTGCCGAGGTGATCCACACATCGCTCACGAAGGCACCGATGGGTGCGTTGTCTGTCGAGATGTCAACAACACCGCACAACCCTTTTGATTTAACGCACAGCGAAGCGGCCCTGATAGGCAGTGACACATTTGCGCCCGAAGACATCTGGCTGGGCTATTATGGTGAGCCGCGACTTATCTACACTGCGCCCGCCTTTCGCAAAGGCAAATGGAAAGCGTCAAACCGGCGCACTGTGCATCTGGGCGTTGATGTCTTTGCTCCAGCCGGCACGATTGTTCATGCGCCACTGGGAGGGACAGTCGCGTTTTATGAAAACCGGACAGGCGCGCTGGATTATGGGGGGATGGTGATCTTGCGCCATGAAACGCCACAGGGGGATGCGTTTCACACGCTTTACGGCCATCTCGACCCAGACAGTTGCGCAGGCTTGCAAGACGGTCAACAGATCGCAGCGGGAGAAGCTTTTGCGAAGTTCGGTGCGGATGATTGTAACGGTGGCTGGGCACCGCATCTGCATTTCCAACTGGCTTTGACGCTGGCGGGTATGGGGACCGATTGGCCCGGTGTGGCCGACCCTGACGATATGGCGCTTTGGGGGGCGATTTGTCCTAATCCGGCAGCACTTTTGAACCTTGAGGATGCCCATGTGGCGCACTGCCCGCCGGACAAAGCGCACGTAAAAGACATGCGTGCGCGTCATTTTGGTGGCAATCTCAAGCTGTCCTATGCTGATCCGGTGATGCTGTTGCGCGGTTGGCGCCATCACATGTTTGATGAATGGGGGCGGCCCTATCTGGATGCCTACAACAACGTGCCGCATGTGGGCCACGCCCATCCACGCCTTCAGGCCGTTGCGGCGGACCAGCTCGCACGCATGAACTCCAACACCCGTTACCTACATCCCGCGCAGGCGGCTTTTGCCGAAAAGCTGTTGTCAAAGCTGCCGCCGGAGTTATCGGTGTGTTGGTTTGTGAATTCTGGCAGCGAAGCGAATGAACTGGCGCTGCGGCTGGCGCGGGCGGCCAGTGGTAGACGGGGCATGATCACGCCGGATCATGGTTATCATGGCAACACAACCGGTGCGGTTGATATTTCCGCCTATAAGTTCAACGCGCAGGGTGGTGTCGGACAGGCGGATTGGGTCGAGTTGATCGAGCTTCCTGACGATTATCGCGGCAGGTTCCGGCGCGAGGATAAAGAGGCAGGGGCGCGCTATGCGGCACAGGTGGATGGCGCGCTGGAACGGTTGAGCGGACGCGGGCAAAAGCTGGCTGGGTTTATCGCGGAAACCTATCCCTCTGTTGGCGGACAGATCATCCCGCCGCCGGGGTATTTGCAAGGCGTTTACGAACGCATTCGCGCCGCAGGAGGCGTGTGTATCGCCGATGAGGTACAGACAGGTCTTGGCCGTCTTGGGTCACACTACTTCGCCTTTGAAGCGCAGGGGGTGCGTCCCGATATTGTTGTTCTGGGCAAGCCCATCGGCAACGGCCATCCGATTGGCGTTGTGGTCAGCACGCCGGAAATCGCCGCGCGTTTTGCCAAGGGGCCTGAGTTCTTTTCGACATTTGGCGGGTCGACCCTGTCCTGTCGGGTGGGCAAGACGGTGCTGGATATTGTTGACGACGAAGGGTTGATGGACAACGCAGATGCCATGGGCGCTCGGCTTATGGCGGGTCTGACCGCCTTGGCTGATCAGTTTCCGCTGATTGGCGACGTGCGGGGGCAGGGCCTGTTCACCGGCGTTGAAATGGTGAAGGACCGCCTGACACGCGATCCGGCAACATGGCAAACGGCGTATATCCTGAACCGGATGCGCGAGGACCGGATACTGATTGGCTGCGAGGGGCCGGATAACAACATCCTGAAAATCCGGCCACCCCTGACCATCGACGCTGAGGGTGTGGACATGGTGTTGGATCGGCTGCAAGCGATACTAGCCGAAACGGGCAGTGCGCCGTAAAGCCGCTGGTTTTCCAAAGCACATGCTAGGCGCTATAGGTGCGTTGTTCCAATGGTATCGCGTCAAGCTCGGTATCAAGCATTTCAAGCAGCGCCTTTTCGGCTCTGTTCATGCTGCGTTTGGTATTGGTCAACATGTGGATATCCACAATTGGCAGGGATTCGTAAGGCGGAAGCTGCCACAGCAGGCCCAATTGCACATCCTTGCGCGCCACATGTACCGGCAATGCACCGATCCCGATGTTTGACACAATCATGCGGCGCACTTCTGGCAAGTTCGAAGATATACCCTTGGGATCGGGCCGCATTTCCAACTGCCGGCGCAAACGCGCGACACCGGATAACGGCCCGTCAATCTCATCCGGTTGGAATGACACGGCATGCTCATGTCGCAGTTCCGCGATGTCGGTATCTTTGCGGCCGAACAACCTGTGCGACGGTCCGCAGAACAGGCCGAAATACTCGCGATAAATCACGCGCGCGTTCAGCCCGGCGGGCTGGCCATTCAACAGGCAAACCCCCAAAGTCACCCTGTTTTGCTGTAGATGTGCGATGACGGCGGTACTGTCCATGGTCGAGATCGTATATGTCACCTGCGGATAAAGCGTGTTGAACCGCTCCAGCACCGCGTCAAAATGTGGGGAAACAACATGGCTTGCAACCGCGATGCTGATCTGGCCCGTGACCTGATCTTCCAACCCGTCTATCAGGTCTGGCAATTGTGCCACCGCACCAAAAATGGCGCTGGCTTCTGCATAAAGAACCTCGCCGGGCGGTGTGACGCTGAAATGCTTGGGCGAGCGATTGATCAGTTTGTACCCTGTGATCACTTCGAGCCGTTTGAGCGCGGCGCTGATTGTGGGCTGTTTCAACCCCAAAAAATGTGCCGCCGGGGTGATACCGCCTTCGTCAACGATGACCATAAAAGTGCGCAGAAGATTCCAATCCAGATTCCACGGGAACCTCTGTTCATAGGGCTTTACCATAGATCCTATCTATCCCTGTGATAAAGAATATTTATTTGCCCTATTCTCAACCGAAATGCAACGTTTGTGTAACGACGCCTTGGCAGCCACAATTTGCTGCACCATGAAAGGCGCGCAATACTAACGGGAGAATCTGGAATGAAAACATCACTGAACATCCTTCGCCGCAGCGTACTGGCTGGTGCCGTCGCTTTTGCTGGGATCAGCACATTGCCAATGACCGCCGGCGCAGATGAGTTGGACACCATCAAGGAACGTGGCGTATTGAAAATCGCGATGAGCGGCCAATACCCGCCGTTCAATTTTGTAAATGAACAGAATAAGGTTGTGGGCTTTGATCCGGCCATCGGCACCGAAATCGCCAAGCGTATGGGGCTGGAGACCGAGATCATCACCACCGCATGGGACGGCATCATCGGTGGGTTGCTGGCCAACAAATACGACGCGGTTGTCGGATCCATGTCGATCACCGAAGAGCGTGACAAAGTCATCGACTTTGTTGGCCCGTACTATAGCACCAAGCGTGCGATATTCACGATGGCGGGCTCTGATATTACAACTGTCGAACAACTCGACGACGTCAAGGTCGGCGTGACGCTGGGTGAAACGCACGAGGAGTGGGCGCGTGAGCAGGGCTATGACATCAACACCTACAAGGGCCTTCCCGAACTGCTGCTGGAACTCACCAATGGTCGGGTTGATGCCATTGTGAACGATAGCATCCCTGTGATGCTGGCAATGAAGGCGGGTCAATATGATCTGGCTGTGATCAACGATCCGGCGGCAGAACCAGTGGGCGCAGGAATCGCGATCCGCGAAGGCAATCCTGATCTTGCCGCTGCGATGAAAAAGGCGCTGGATGAGATGATGGCCGATGGCACTTACCTCAAGATTGCCGAAGAGTGGGTAGGCGGCGACATCCGCTAAGACCCTTTTGCCTGCCGGATGCGCTTTTCGGCAGGCATTTCTCAGACCGAGGACCGCTCTTTTGACAACGACATACGGCCATTTGATGTGGGAAAACCTACGCGACGCCGATAAGCATCGTGTGGCCATTCTTAATGTCCCGGCAGGCGAAGACCACGGACCATACATGCCGCTTGATACAGAAACGGTGTTGGGCATGGCTGTTGCCGAGGGCGTGGCACGCGCAGCACCTGACGAGGTCGTTGTGATGCCGCCTGTCCTCTACGGGTTCAACGAACATCAAAAGGATTTCACCGGTGCCATCTGGAGTCAGGCGAAGACGCTGTTCGCTTTTGTCACAGTCATAACCAAATCGCTGGCGTCTCACGGGTTCCGGCGCATCTTGCTGTTGA
>RCMY010002051.1_pt1 | contig 18417 bp, 16 predicted proteins | sample 2041341 | NCBI WGS metagenome assembly RCMY01 (sample SAMN09708234, study PRJNA481090) | Marine sediment metagenome, whole genome shotgun sequencing project. | reverse complement strand
GCACCGACTGGACCGTGCGCACCCGGTCCCCCAGCCGGACCGGCTCGCCGAAGGTGATGTCGTTGCTGGCGACGATGCCCTTTGGCAACGCGAGGGCGTCCTTGAGACGGAAGTGCAGCTCCAACGGACGCAGGAACTCCTCGCGGCCCGGCTTGTGCATCAGCGGCCGCATCCAGACGCTCAGCATGGTCGGGGGCGCGATCCGATGCCCGACGATGACCTCCGCGACCTCTGGAGACCAGTAGATCGGGTTGTCGTTCTCCGTGGCTTCCATCCAGTGCGTGACGTAGCCCTGCTCGGCCTCGATCTCGCCGAAGCCGGCATCAAGGGTCACGCCGACCCACTGCGCCACCTCGTCGTCGGAACGGGCGGGCACGGGAGCGTCCTCGATCTGCTTGGCAAGCGTCATCGCACCACCCCTTGGTCAAGCAGTTCCTGCACCTCGGCCTCACCGAGGCCCGCGCGTCCCAGCAGATCACGGGCATCCGTGTCCGCCACCGCGGCACCGGTCTCCGGTCCTTGGGGTCGCACGGCGCCAGCCACCACGCGCGCCACCTGCGACTGGGTGTCCGCCCCGACCTTGACCTCGGCGACGGAACCCCTGGCCGCGAGGTGCTCGTTCGCGACGATCTCCTGCGGCGACAGCACCGGCGAGACACAGGTGTCCGCCGGCCCCAGGAGCGCCACCCACTCGTCGCGCGTCCCCGTCGCGAACCTCGCGGCGAGGGCCGCCCGGACCTCGTCCTGGCGAGCGTCGTCGCGTTGCAACTCCGCGAGATCATCAAGTTGCAGCAACCGGCAGAGGTTGCGCCAGAAGACGGACTCGATCGCACCGACGGCCACGAACTCGCCATCGGCGCATCGGTACACCCCGTAGCAGGCGTAGCGCCCGGTCAGGATGCTGGTCCCCGGGTGGTGCTCGACGCCGGTCGCGAGATGCTCGTCGACCAGCAGGCTCATCGCACTCAGGACGCCGTCGGTCGCGGACACGTCGAGGTGCACGGCCTCCCGGCGGTCGCGGTCGACCACCAGGTGCGCGCAGATCGACAGCGCGGCCTGCATCCCACCACCTGCGCTGTCAGCCCAGGTCGCGCCCGGAAGCGCAGGCACGCCATCGGCATCGCGCCCCTGCTGTGAAAGCGCCCCGCCCACGGCCTGGTAGTTCACGTCATGTCCGGCCCACTGTGCCCACGGCCCGTCCTGGCCGTACCCGGTGAGCGAGGCATAGACGATGGCGTCGTTGTGTTCCCGAACGGCCTCGAACCCGACGCCGATGCGGTCGGCCACGCCGGGTCGGAAGCCTTCGAGGACCACGTCGGCCGTCTGCGCCAGCGCGAAGAAAGCCGAGCGGCCACGCTCCTGCTTCAGGTCGATGCCGATGCGCCGGCATCCGCGGGCCGCGCTGTAGGCCCAGTCCGCAGCCACGATGCGGTTGGCCGAGGCCGGCGGACCGACCTTGACCACGTCTGCACCGAGGTCAGCCAGCAGCGCTGCCGCGCGGGCGCCGGGCCCGACCGTGCACAGGTCCAGGACGCAGACGCCGTCGAGAGGTCCGTTGCCCATCGTCAGGCCTTGACGCCGTTGTTGACCGGAAGCCCCAACCCGCGACGCGCGATGATGTTGCGTTGCACCTCGCTGGTTCCGGCGCCAACGGTGTCCACCACCGTGTAACGCAAGGAGTGTTCGAAGCGTCCGTCGTCGGGGGCATTCGACGCCCCGCGTCGCAGCGCGCCGGCCGGTCCGGCCCAGCGCAGCGCAGCATCGGCCGCTTCCTGGCCGATCTGGGTGGCCCACAACTTGAACATCGCGGACTCGATGTTGGGGACCTCGCCCATCGAGGCCTTCGCGATCACCTGTGCCGTGATCATCTTCGCCGCATGCACGTTGCGCGCCAGTCGGGCGATCTCCGTGCGGACGGCCGGGTCGTCCTTGAGGGGCTTGCCGTCGCGTGTGGCCTCTCGGGCCCAGTCCCGGACGAACGAGTACTTGTTGACGTAGGCCGAGACGGTGAACAGCGTGAAGCGCTCGAAGTCCAGCGCTTCCGAGACGTAGTAGAAGCCCTTGTCGACCTCACCGACGACCATGTCGTCCGCGACGAAGACGTCATCGAGATAGACCTCGTTGACTCGCTCATCGCCGATGGTCGGCATGTTCGTGATCTGAATGCCGTCGGCATCCATCGGCAGGATCATCAGGCTGACGCCCTTGTGCTTGCCGACGGACGAGTCGGTCCGCACGGCCAGCCAGTACCACTCGGCGAAGTGAGCCGACGTCGTGAAGCGCTTCTGGCCGCTGATGCGCCAGCCGCCGTTGACGTCGTCACGGACGGCGCGCATGGCCAGTGCGCCGAGGTCCGAGCCCGCCTCCGGTTCCGTGTAGCCGATGGCCCACTCGATCTCGGCGTTCAGGATCTGTGGCAGGAACTGGGCCTTGAGCTTCTCTGATCCGTGGCGGATCAGGGTCTTGCCCACGATTCCCACGCCCTTGCCGATGTACGGGGCGCCCACGGACGCCAACTCCTCGTTGAGGACGTACTCGTAGATGCCCGGCATGTCCTTGCCGCCGAACTCCTTGGGCCAGGTCATCCCCAACCAGCCGCGCTCAGCGATCTTCTTCATGAAGTCACGGCGAGAGGGCGTGTCGACCAGTTGGGCCATCCCCTCACGACGGGGGTCCATGATCTCGTCGTCCCAGTTCTCTTCGATGAACTGGCGGACCTCCTTGCGGAAGGTCTCGACCTCGGGCGCGTAGCTGAAGTCCACGGAATGCGTCCTCGTCCGGTGGAATCTGACGACCCGTCAGATTTGCTCCAGACCGTATCTGACGGGTCGTCAGAAACACAATGGACCTACCCTCAGCAGCCCCACCGACCCAAGGCCCGACGCATGCCCAGTGACTTGACGCATCGACCGGTGCGCAGCCACGTCGAAGCCGTCCTGCTGGACGCCGGCGCTGCCGCGACCCACAAACTCCACGGGCGGTTCAAGGAGCGCGAGATCGGGGCGCTCACGGGGGTGATCGTCGAACTCGGCCCGGGGACGGGCGCGAACATGCGTTACTACGGGGCCGGCGTCCAGGTCATCGGGATCGAACCGAACCCCGCGATGCACCACCGGCTGGCCGACGCCGCGACCAAGCACAGCGTCGCCCTCGAGATCCGCACGCTGCGTGGCGAGTCGCTCGAGGTGCCGGATGCCTCGGCCGATGCGGTCGTCGGAACCCTGGTGCTGTGCGGCGTCGATGACCCCGAAGCCGTCCTCGCCGAGGTGCTGCGGGTCCTGCGCCCGGGTGGCAGCTTCGTCTTCGTCGAGCACGTGGGTGCGGCCGACGGGTCCAACCTTCGTCGCGTCCAGGCCATCCTGCGTCGGGCACACCGCTGGATGTTCAACGGCTGCGACGTCACTCGGGACACCGCGACGACGATCGAAGGAGCCGGATTCTCGAAGGTGGTCATCGAGGAGGTCCTCGCCGGACCGGAGGCCATGCACGTGCGGACCCAGGTGCGGGGCGTCGCCACGGCCTGACACCGGCCAGTTGGCCGCCCAAGTCTGGCTCCAACATGCCATGATGCCCATGGCCCGCTGTCCGAATGCGGGCGATCTGGGCAGGCAGAACCCGTTGCCGCCACCGCTCACCCCGAGGCAGCCGACCCTTGGGATGTCGTCCACCGCGGAGAACCGATGAGTCCCACCAAGGGCCTGGCAACGGCTGCAGAACTCGAAGCCTTCCTTGCCCTGTCACCTGACGCCGTCGCGGTCGTTCGTGCGGACGGGGTCATCGTCCACGCCAACGAGCAGCTGCTGGAACTGGCCGGGTACGAACACGCGGAACTCGTCGGTGGTTCCGTCGAGAAGTTGGTTCCCGGACGATTCCAGGGGTCACACGCAGCAACCCGCCACGCGTTCATCTCCTCACCCACCATCCGCCCCATGGGCCTCGGCAAGGATCTGTGGCTGACACGCCGCGATGGCGTCGAGGTCGCCGTCGACATCTCGCTGCGGCCGGTGAAGACCGATGACGGCCCCGTCGTCGCGGCCGTCATCCGGGACGTGAGCGCGGCCCGAGCAACGCACCTGCGACTCGAGGCAACAGAGGCCCAACTGCGGGGCATGATCGAGACCATGCAGGACGGGATCGCCGTCATGCACGCGGTCCGCGACGATGCAGGCGAGATCGTGGACTTCCAGGCCGAGTACGTGAACGAGGCCGCGGCCCAGATGACCGGCATCGACATGGAGACGCTGAGCAACCTCCGCGTCATGGACGTCGATCCCCCACAGACCGAGATCTTCGAGAAGTACCTCCACGTGCTTGGCACGGGCGAGCCCGCCACCCACCGAACCGAATGGGCCCACCCCGAGACGGGCGTCCCGTTGGCGATCATCGAGGTCACAGCTGCTCGCGCCGGCGACGACCGGATCGTTGCGACCTTCCACGACGTGCTCGACCAGGAGCTCGCCAACGCCAAGATCCGTTCGATGAACAGCGAACTGGTGCAGGCCAACGACGCGCTGGAAGCGGCCGCGTCGTTCCAGCAGGACTTCATCGCCACCTCGTCGCATGAGCTCCGCACCCCGCTGACCGCGATGGCGGGCTTCGCGGAGCTGCTCACCCAGCGGTGGGACGACATGAGCCCCACGGCACGGCAGAACGCCGCCGAGGCCATCCATCGCAACGCCACACGCCAACTGCAGCTCGTCAACGACCTCGCCCACGCCGCTCACCTGCAGTCAGGGCGGCTCACCTTGGAGTTGGCGGAGGTCGACCTCGATGCCATGCTCCTCGAGGCCAAGGCGTCGGTTGCCGGGGCGGAGGTCTTCACGCTCCCCGCGGCGACCGGTCGCCGCGTGCTGGCGGACGAGGGCAGACTTGTCCAGGTGGTGATCAACCTGATGACCAACGCCCTGCGCTACGGAGCCGCGCCGTACGGGGTCGTGGTCCTTGACTCTGAGCCGGGTGAGCCGACCAGGATCTGCGTCGAGGATGGGGGCAACGGTGTGCCCGCCGCGTTCGTCCCCAACCTCTTCGATGCGTTCGCCCAGGAAAGCCGTGGGAACCGCCGAGAGGCCAAGGGGACGGGCCTGGGCCTGTACATCAGTCGTGAACTCGCGCTCGCGATGGACGGCGACCTGGCCTATCAGGACAACGATCCGGCTGGGGCTTGCTTCCTGTTCACCTTGCCGACGGCTCCCGCTCGCTGAAGTTCCCCCGTGCGCACCTCTGGCACGCGCCCGACGGCGGCTGACCGTTGGCGGTCAACGACCGGCCGCAAGGGATCCCGCGGGCCACCGTGCGAAGTATCGTCCGACGCCCTCGTCGCCAGCGCCCCACCCGCCGGAGCCGCACGTTGTCCAGCACGTCTCGCACCCGCCTGTCCACCGGTCTCGTCGCCATCGCCCTGCTCGCGCAGGCATGCATGGGCGGTGACTCCTTCACGGAGGAACCGCTGCAGCCCACGGGCCGCACCGACGTCGAGGCCGCCGCGGACCCGACCCCCTCGGAATCGCCCTCCCCGGAGGCCACCGAGGAGCCGTCGACCGCCCCGACCCCGTCCGCAAACAGCAACCAGGTGCCACCGGACATGGTCCGCGGCGTCTACACGACGACCTACAGCTTCTGGGGAGAACGCTTCGAGCGGCTTCTCAAGATGGTCGAGACCACCGAGGTCAACGCGCTGGTCATCGACGTCAAGGACGAGTCCGGGATCCTGCTGTGGGACATGGACCACCCGTTGGCCAAGGAAGGCGGCGGCGCCTACCTCAAGGACAGCGACCCCCGCGAGCGACTCCAACGCCTTGTTGACGCCGGCGGCTACCCGATCGCACGTGTCGCCTGTTTCAAGGACACGGCCGTCGCGGACGCCCGCCCCGACCTCGCCGTCCAGGACACCTCCACCGGCGGCCGTTGGGTCGCACGCAAGGGCTTTGGCTGGCTCAACCCGTACAACCGGGAGGTCTGGGACTGGTGCACCGAGGTCGGCCAGATGGCGATCGAGGTCGGGTTCGCCGAAGTCCAGTACGACTACATGCGGTTCCCCAACGGCGGCGACGGCAACACGGACAACATCAGCTTCCCGGGTGTCCCCTCGGAGCGCCCGCGCGAAGAGTGGCGCCACCCCGAGATGATCACCGGCTTCATCACCCAGGCGTCCGAGGCCATCCACGCGATGGGTGGCCAGGTCTCGGCTGACCTCTTCGGCCTCGTGACCTACGACTTCTCGTGGGATGCACAGGGCACCGGCCAGATCATCGAGGAGATCGCCGAGCAGGTCGACTTCATCTCGCCGATGGTCTACCCCTCCCACTACGCCAAGGGGAACTACGGGCTCAACCCCCACCCGGTCGACTACCCGTACGAGACCGTGTGGAACGCGATGCAGGAAGCCCAGATGCGGGTCCAGGGCCTACGCGCCCAGATCCGCCCATGGCTGGAGGACTTCTCCGCGCCGTGGATGGGCATGACCCACACGCCGGAGCGCCTGCTGGCACAGAAGCGCGCCACGTATGAGAACGGCATCGACGGCTGGATCCTGTGGAACGCCGGCAACACGTTCTCGGAATCCGCGCTCGAGAAGGGCGAGGCCGTGTCCCACGCGGACCCCGACTTCATCGCTCCGTACCGCACCGCTGACCCCGACGGGGCGCCGGGCGAGGTGGAGAAGAAGTACGAGGGGCGCCCGCCCTGCACCCCGGATCGCGAGAAGCTCTTCATCGGCAAGGGCAACCTCGCGGGCTCCACGCCGCCCAACCGGGCGCCCGGCAAGGGCGAGGACATCAAGTGCATCGAGGACGCCAGCGAGGCTCCCAGCGAGCCCGCCGCGTCGGAGTCCTCCAGCAGCGGGTGAGACGCAAAGGGCCCAGCGACCTCACGGCAGCGAGATTGCTAGAACCAACACGGGGCGCTGACAAGGAGACCCGTGCAGCAGACAGGCGACGCAGAGGGCCGCTGGCGCCCCATCAATCCCACGATCCTGAATGTCGCGCACTGGCAGGAGGTTGACGCCCTCATCCGTCAGGCCGACCTGAAGGCCCAGGTGCTGTTGGGCATCGACGCGTTGCTGCTCGCAGGACTCGCCCGATCCGCCGACGCAGCCATCGGCGGCGTGGCACCGGTCGACACGCCGCTGGAGTTCATGACCCTGGGGCTCCTGCTGGTCTCCATCGCCATGGCACTCGTGACGGTTGCGCCGCGACGGGCCCAGGGCAGTTCGCCGGACGCGCTCTTCTTCTTCCAGGCGGTGAGCGAGCTGGAGGAGGACGACTTCGTGCGCCGCTACACCGCGCTGACGCCGGACGAACTCCTGCAGAAGGTGGCGCACGAGATCCACGCCAAGTCCAGCCTCGCTGCCGTGAAACTGTCCAGGATCCGGATCGGGATCGGACTGCTGGCCGCTGCGGTTGGCTGCTGGGCGCTCGCCCTGGTCGTCGGACTCTGACCGGAGGCCCTCACGCTCCGGCGACGGTCTCGAAGCTGAGGTCGACGCGCCGGAGCAACTGGGCGTTCACCGCGACGATGATCGTGGAGATGCTCATGAGCGCGGCACCGACGGCCGGGGCCAGCACGAACCCGATCGGCGCAAGAACGCCCGCGGCCAGGGGCACCGCCAGCACGTTGTAGCCGGTTGCCCAGACGAGGTTCTGCACCATCTTGCGGTAGCTGGCCTCCGACAGTCGCAGGAGCGAGAGCACACCGCGGGGGTCGTCCGACGCGAGGACGATGCCGGCGGACTCGATCGCCACATCCGTCCCAGCACCGATCGCGATGCCCACGTCCGCACGCGCCAGGGCCGGGGCGTCGTTGACCCCGTCGCCGACCATCGCGACGACCTTGCCCTGTGCCTGCAGTTCGCGCACGGCCTCGTCCTTGTCCCTTGGCAGGACCTCGGCGTAGATCCGGTCGATCCCCAACTCGCGGCCGACATGGTCAGCCACGGCCTTGGAGTCACCCGTGATCATCACGACCTCGATGCCCCGTGCATGGAGCGCCTCGACGGCAGCACGCGACTCGTCCCGGATTCGGTCTTCCAGCCCGAACGCACCGACAACCTTCCCGTCCACCAACACATGCAGCACCGCCGCACCACGCGCGGCCCATGCGTCGGTCACCTCGACAAGATGACCACCCGGTTGCACGCCGCGCTCACGCAGCAGAGACGGCCCCCCTACGGCGACACGACGGCCGTCGACGGTTGCCTCCACGCCTCGGCCGGTCTGTGCCTCGAAGTCACTCGCTGCACGCTTTGCGGCACCCGCCTCCGTGGCGCGTGCGACGATCGCGCGAGCCAGCGGATGCTCTGAAGAGCTTTCGACGGCCGCCGCCAGACCCAGCATTTCGTTCTCGTCGATGCCGTCGGTCACGAGGTCCGTGACGACGTGCTCGCCAGCGGTCAAGGTCCCGGTCTTGTCGAACAGCACCGCGTCCACCGACCGAACCCGCTCGAGGGCCAGGCGGTCCTTGACCAGGACGCCGGCCTGGGCTGACTTGGCCGTGGAAAGCGCCACCACGAGAGGGATCGCCAGGCCCAGGGCGTGGGGGCAGGCGATCACCAGCACCGTCACCGTGCGAACCACGGCGTCTTCGGGGGTTCCGACGATCATCCACGTGACCGCCGTGACGGCGGCAGCCCCCAGCGCGTACCAGAACAGCCACGCCGCGGCCCGGTCGGCCAGACGCTGTGTACGGGACGTGGACTGCTGCGCCTCGCTGACGAGCCTCTGAATGCCAGCCAGCGCGGTCGCATCGCCGACGGCGGAGACCTCGACGCGGACGGCGTCAGCGATGGACACCGACCCGGCGATGACCGCGTCGCCGACGACCCGGTCGACCGGGTTGGACTCGCCCGTGAGCATGGACTCGTCGAAGGCGCTGTCGCCCTCGACGATGGTGCCGTCGGCCGGGACACGCGCGCCGGGGCGCACCAGGACGATGTCGCCCTTGCGCAGGTCGGAGATCCGCACGGTGGTGACCTCGCCTTCCTGCCCGACACGTTCGGCCTCGTCGGGCAACAGGTCCGCCAAGGCAGCCAGCGCCCCGCGGGCCTGTCCGATGGCCCGCATCTCCTGCCAGTGCCCAAGCAGCATGACACTGACCAGCGCGGCCAACTCCCACCAGAAGTCCAGATCGACCAACCCGAACTCCGTGGCCACGCTGGCCGAGAACGCCACGACGATCGCCAAGGAGATCAGCAACATCATGCCGGGCTGGCGGTCACGGACCTCCTGCACCCCGCCCTCGAGGAAGACGCGACCTCCCCAGGCGAAGATGAAGGTTCCGAGCACGGGGGCGATCGCCTCGGAACCGGGGAAGGCCGGGGCGGTGTAGCCGAACCACTCCTGGACCATGTCGCTGAAGAAGACGACGACGAGCGTCAGGCCGAGGCTGACCCAGAACCTGTCACGGAACATCGCGGAGTGGTCACCGTGACCCCCATGACCGCTGTGGCCTCCATCCCCGCCGGACTCGTCGTGGTGTCCGTCGGGGCCGTCGACGCCCAGCGGCGCGTGAGCGTCACCCGCTGCCTCTGCGGTGTCGGCTGGCGTGGCGTGGCCCTGGTGGATGGTGTTGGTCATGAGCGACTCCAGTACGTGATACCCCAAGGGGGTATCACGAAGACAGCGTGCAACAAATAGAGCGAGGGCGTCAAGCCCTCGCCTCCTTCCGTTCCCGCTCAGCGCGCCACTCAGCCCTTGAGGGCCAGCGCCCCGCGCACCACCTCGGTGGCAACCGTGGAAAGCTGGAAGGCTGCCTTCTCGTCCGTGACCTCGCCATCGGGTCCGAAGGGCTTCTCCAACGAGTTGATGCAGGCGCCCAACGGCGTCGGCCAGCCACGCAGGCCGTGCACCACGGACCGCAGCCCAGCGAGGGTGTTGATGATCCCCTGCCAGCCGTAGCCGGTGGCGATCAGGCCGACGGAACGGCCGTCGAAGTAGACGCGGGCGTCCTTGGCCATGTCCTGGGTGTAGTCGACCGCGTTCTTGACCAGGCCGGACATGTTGCCGTGGTAGGCCGGTGAGGCGATGACGATGCCGTCCGCGTCACGCATCGAATCGACGAACCGCTTGGCCAACTCCGTGCGGTCGGACTCGTCCTCGGTGTAGTGCGGCAGCGCCGCGAGATCCGCGCCGATGAAGCCGGTGGTCCGATGGCCAAGTGCCTCGATCGATGCCAGGCAGCTCTGGAGCGACTTCTCCGTCGAGGAGCCGGGCTTGGTCGTGCCGCCGATGCCGACGATGTGGAGCTGACTCATGCTGCGTTCCCCTCAGTGCGATCGTGGCGAGTTCGCCACGCGATCAGGTCTTCGATGGACACCACCAGCAGGCCATGCAGGCGGGCCACGTCCAGCAGTTCGGGCAGCCTCGCCATCGTCCCGTCGGGGTTCATGATCTCGCAGATCACCCCCGCAGGGTGCAGGCCAGCCAGCCGGGCCAAGTCGACCGCCGCCTCGGTGTGCCCCTCACGTTCCAGCACGCCACCGTCGCGAGCACGCAATGGGAAGACGTGGCCGGGTCGACGAAGCTGCTCCGGGCGGGTCGCGGGGTCGACGGCCATGCGGACACAGCGCGCCCTGGCGGCAGCACTGATCCCCGTGTTGCCCGGCTCCTCCACGTCGATCGAGACGGTGAAGGCCGTCTCCTCCCGGCCGGCCTCCTCGGGGACCATGGGCCCGACGCGGAGCGCATCGAGGCGCTCTCCCGTCATCGGGAGGCAGACCAGTCCTCGCCCTTCGGTGACCATGAAGTTGACCGCCGCGGGGGTGACCCAGTCAGCAGCCATGACGAAGTCGCCCTCGTTCTCACGGTCGGCGTCGTCCACGACGATGATGATCTCGCCGTTGCGGATCGCCTCGATGGCCGCATCGATCGAAGCCAGGCCGGTGCCCGCATCGCGATGCCCGGTGACGGGTGCGGTGACGCGTGCCGTCGGCATCGGAGCGCCCGCAAGACCATGCGGCCACTGCTGCGCCTCGAGGGTCCTGCCGGGTGTCGCAACCTCGGTCATGCCAGCCTCCGTACCAGGTTCATCCACGCAAGTGTTCGCAATGGCGAACAGGTGGTCGTAATGGCGAACCTCAATGTAGGGTCGAGCTTGCACGTTCACCAAACCTCCCGGACCACAGGGCGCCCCCGATGACCGACTCTCCGCTCGCTGCATTCGACATGACCGGCAAGGTCGCCGTCATCACCGGAGGCGCCTCGGGCATCGGTGAGGCCACGGCCGAGACCCTCGCGGCCCAGGGCGCCAAGGTCGTCGTCGCTGACCTCAACATCGAGGGCGCGACGTCCGTGGCCAAGCGCATCGAGGCCGCAGGTGGCCAGGCCGTCCCCTTCGAGGTCAACATCACCTCCAAGGCGCAACTGGAAGCCCTCGCTGACTTCGCGCTGGAGACCTACGGCGGCGTCCACACCTGGGCCAACGTCGCGGGCATCGCGGCCGAGGGCAAGGTCGCGGACATCACCGAGGAAGAACTCGACCGGGTCATCAACATCAACCTCAAGGGCTCGGTCTACGGCTGCCAGGCCGCGATGCGGGCGATGAAGACCACGGGCGAGGGCGGGTCGATCATCAACGTGGCCTCCGCGTCGATCGACATCGGCGTCCCGGGGTACGCGATGTACGCGATGACGAAGGCTGCCGTCGCGCAGCTGACCATGTCGATGGTCTGGGAGGTCGGTCGCGACAAGATCCGCGTGAACACCATCGCGCCGGGCTCGACGATCACCCCGTTCACCTCCCGGCACGCCTACGAGGCCGACGGCACGCTGAACCAGGAGAAGTACGACGAGTTCGTGAAGCGGATGCAGAACATCTCCCCGATCCGCCGCGTGGGCGAGGCGCAGGACCAGGCCAACCTGATCCTGTTCCTGTGCTCTGACGCCGGGGCGTTCTGCACCGGGCAGGTCTGGCGGTCCAATGGCGGCCAGGCCATCGTCCGCTGACCTGGGCAGGTTCCCTGCGGGGCTCCTAGGTTGGGTCACACCGAACCCGGAGCCCTCCCATGGCCGTCGATCCTGTCCCCGTCGGACTGCACGGCGTGACGCCATCGCTGGTCTGTTCCCCCTGTGCCGAAGCGATCGACTGGTACATCGAGGTCTTCGGTGCGGTTGAACGTGGAGACCGAATGACCGGGCCTGACGGCCTGGTCGGCCACGCCGAGCTCACGATCGACGGCTCCGTCCTCATGCTGGGCGACCCCTGGCCCGGCGGGCCGGTGGTGTCCCCCAAGGAGCTCGGCGGCACGCCCGTCGCTTTGTTTGTCTACTCGGATGACGCGCCACAGCGTTGGGAACGTGCATTGGCCAAGGGTGCCGACATCGTCTTTCCGTTCGAGTTGCAGTTCTACGGGGACGAGGGTGGCCGCATCCGCGACCCCTTCGGGCACCTCTGGGGCATCGGTCGACACGTCGAGGACGTCAGCGAGGAAGAGATGGCACGTCGGATGGCGGCGTTCTACGACGCGCAGGACGACTGAGGGTCAGAGCGTGTCGAAGCCACGCAGGTCGAGGGTCATGACCAACCGCTCGTTGACCTCGTCCATCTTCCGTTCGAGCAAGGCAACGCGCTCGTGACGGCCTTCGGACTGCGCCGTCGCCGCATCTTCCCGGAGCCGCTGGAGTTGCGCCTCGAGCTCCTCGATGTGGGCCCGCTCCTGCGCCTGACGCTCCGCGCGAAGACGGCCTATGCCGAAGAACTTCATCCGTGCGCCGAGCGTCGTGGACCACAAGGGTGACGAGCGGACGTCCCGATGTCCACGGTTGGGGCCAGTCAGCGCAGACCCTCGCTCACGACCCTGGCGGGGCTCCGGCCGACGTCGTGCCCCTGTCAGCACCGGCTGCGAGGTCCACCAACTCCGCCAGCGCAACGGCAAAGTCGTCCACGACGAGGTGCAACTTCGGCAGCCGGTTCCGACAGGCGAGGGCGCTGAAGTTCATGCGATCGACGTAGCTCCACACGGTGACGTTCAGGCCCATGCCCTCCATGATCGGCCCGACCGAGTAGAGGTCGGTCAGGCGCGCCCCGGCGACGTGGAGCGGCTCGCGGGGCCCCGGCACGTTCGACACGACGAGGTTCTGCGGTGGCCGATGGCGGTCGGCGAAGCGGTACCGGGTGTAGAGCTTCACGAACGCCTTGAGCAGTGGCGGTGGGGTGTACTCGATCCACGACTCCATGAAGTCCTTGCCCAACGCCTCCTGCATCCGCTTCGCGTCGGTGGTCACCCGGTTGATCCGGTGAAGCCGAGCAATGGGGTCGTCGAGGTCGGTCGCGAGGGTCGTGAAGAGGTTGGAGACCCGATTGCCGATCAGCCGCGGGCCGTCCTCGGGCCCGTCCACACCAACCGGGACCGAACAGGTCAGGGAACGGTCCAGCTTCTCCCCATTTCGGTCGAGGTGGCGGCGCAACGCCCCCGAGACGACCGCGAGGACGACATCGTTCAATGTGACGCCGAAGACGGCCTTGACGGTGCGGAAGTCGGCGAGCGGCAGGGAGGCCGTCGCGAAGGTTCGTTGTGACGTCAGCGCCCCGTTGAAGGAAGCCATCGGGGCATCGAGGACGGGACGGGGTGTGTCCAACTCTTCACCCTTGCGCATGGCCATGATCGCTCGGACCGCCAGCCACGTGCGCCGCAGGAGGGCACCCAGGCGGAAGAACTGCGGGACGTGGTCCGCGAAGGCACGGGCCACCAGCATGGCATTGCTCGGCCGCGCCTCGCCTCGGAACGGCGGCGGGTCGACCGGCGCCAGTTCCGGGCCGACGGACATGATGTTCGCCAGCATCGCGGATGCGGCAACCCCGTCGGCGGCCGCATGGTGGACCTTGGTGACGAAGGCCACCCGACCATCGGCCAGGCCTTCGATGATCCACATCTCCCAGAGCGGCCGCGATCGATCCAGCGGGCGCGAGGCGATGTGCCCGATCAACTCGTCGACCTCGCGCATCGTCCCGGGTGCCGGGACGGCGACACGGACGAGGTGGTCGTCGATGGCGAAGTCGGCGTCCTCGACCCAGACGGGATGATGCAGGCCGAAGGGGATCTCGACGACCGTCTGCCGAAAGGGCGGCAGGAGGTGCAGTCGGTCCGACAGCACCTGGCGAAACTCCTCGAACCGGTACCCGCCCGGCACGGTCGACGGGTCGACGATGCCGATCTTGAGCGTGTGCAGGTGCATGGAGGGCGTCTCCATGTGCAGGAATCCCGCATCCATGCCGCTGAGCCGTTGCACCCGTCCTCCGGCCCCGTCGTAGTTTCATTCGCCGTTCTGCAGTATCGCAGCCCGAGGAGCAACAGGTGAGCGACCCCGTCGACGTCCACGCACCCGTCGTCAACGGCGCAGCAGCCCAGTCGCTGCTGGAAGTGGCGACACGCCAGGTCACCGAAGGGCCGTGGCCGGATGCACTGGTGCACCTGCGACGCGGCGACGAGGTTCTGCTGGACGCCGTCGTGGGCGCTGACCCCGACACCCAGGTCGTCATCTTCTCGGCGACCAAGGGCGTCACCAACGCCGCGGTCGCCACGCTGGTGGACGAAGGCACGCTCGACCTCCAGGCCCGTGTGGTCGAGGTGGTTCCGTGGTTCACGGGTGAGGGCAAAGAGCGCATCACGGTCGAGCATGTGCTGCTGCACCAGGCCGGGCTTGCGACCGCGCCCATGCGGCCGATCGAGGGTGTCGACCCGGGGGCTCGTCGGGCGCGGATGGAGCGCTGGCGAACCGCACACGAGCCGGGCGAGTCGTCCAACTACCACCCGACCTCGGCCCACTGGGTGCTCGCACTCCTGGTCGAGGAACTGACGGGCCAGACGATCCAAGGGCTGGTGCGTGACCGCATCCTCGACCCCTTGGGCCTCACGGCCACCTTCGGTGGGCCGGTCGGCGACACGGTCCGACGGCCGGTTGCCGTCGGCGACCCGATCGACCCCGAGGTGGTCGCGGCGTTGCAGGCCCAGGGCATCAACCTCGAGGTGATGCTCGGCGAGGCCGCGACGAAGTACCTGCTGCGAGTGGGCGACCCCGGGATCCTCGAGTTGGGCATCCCGGCCGCGGGCCTGGTCACGGGGGCAGCCGACGTGGCCGCGGTTCTTGCCGCGCTGGCCACGGGAGTCCCCGCGCTGTGGTCGGACGAGGTCCGACACGCCTTCACCCACGAGATCCGCTCCACCCTGCGCGAGCCCATGCTGGGCGCCCCGGCCAACCGCTCGCTCGGCTTCCACGTCAGCGGGGAGGACGGTGCGGCCGCGATGCGAGGGCTCCCGACGAGCCTGGGCCCCCGAGTCTTCGGGCAGTACGGCAGTGGCGGCAACATCGCGTGGGCCGACCCAGACTCCGGTCTCGCCTTCACCGCCTTCACGTCCGGCCTGCACCGTGACCCGCTGCAGTGGATGGCCCGCATGGGCGAACTCAACGAGGCAGCGGCTGCCTGCGCCTGATGATCAGGGGCGGTGCAGGTCCCGCAGCCGGATCCCGCCGGTGACGGAATCGGCGAGATCAGCGATGTCTCCCGTTGCCGATGCCAGGCCGGGCCCGATCGACCAGGCCCGCTGGCCATGCACCAGCGGAAGCATCGGAAGTGCCTGGCAGAGCCGGTCCTCCGCCTGGCGGAAGACCGCACCCTGGTCGACGGGATCGGTGGCCTTCGCTGCCTGCAGTCCGACGAGCTCGTCAAAGATCCCGTCCGCGAACGCCACGGCATTCGTGCTGCCGATGGACGCGGTGCGGAACGGCGACAGCCAGAGCGCCGGCGAAGGGAAGGGGACGCGGTGAGAGGTCCGGAAGCCCTTCGTGAAGCCGGCCGGGTCGTCGAAGGTGCGACGGAAGTCGTCCCATTCGACCTCTTCGACCACCGGGCTGAAGCCGGGGAACGCCGCCCGCCACTGACGCGCGACCTCGGCCACAAGGGCCGCGTTGTCGAACTCCGGATTGGTGACGATGGGGAACCGGACACCTCGCAGGTCCACGCCGGCTGCCGACAGGGCCCGCCTCGCGGCCTGCACGTCACCCGTGGCGCTGAGCACTTCGCACGACGAGGGACGATGCAGATCCGTACCCAGCGAGGGTGGCAGGAAGCTGCTCAGCGGTCCGGCCCGCTCCTCCCCCAGCGCCGCCGCGATCGCCTCGCGGTCAAGGGCCAGCGACAGCGCCCTGCGACCCTCGGATCCGACCAGGGCATCCGGGATGCCGAGATACTGGGCCTCGGGACGCGGGGCCGTCAGCACCCGGTGCACGGTCGAGGCGTCCGCTGCGCGTCGCTGACCGGCGTCGAGGACGACCACGTCTTGGGCGTCGAACCCCGGAAGCGCGACACGCGGAGCGTCCCTCGCCTGGTCCTGTTCGCCCTCCGCCGGCGTCCAGTGGAAGCTGAAGCGCTCGATGAACCCCTGGCCGCCGGCGACGTGTGCCTCGTTGACGCCGGGGTAGCTCGCCACACGTTCGAGTTCGAAGGTGGCCGCATCGGGATCGAAGGCGGCCAGCGGTCGATAGGGGCCGACGCAGACGGGCGAGGCAGCGAAGGCCCGGGGGTCGCGCAGCGCGGCGTCCTCGCTGAGCAGGCTGGCCGTCGGGTGGGTCAGTTGCGGCAGGACGAACTGCGCCCCGTCGTCGAGGTTGAGTTCGAACGCCGTGGCCGACAGCACCCGGATGCCCTGGTACTCGCGACGGTGTCGCGGCTCGCGGGCCTCCTCGCGGCCGCGCAGGACGTCGTGACCGACGATGCCGGCGAAGAGGTTGGCGTTCTCCCCGGCGAAGTCGGCGGAAGCGGCCCTCGACAGCGAGAACACGACGTCCTGTGACGTCGCCGGCGTGCCGTCCGGGAAGGTCAGCCCGTCACGAAGCCGCAGGACGATCCGCGTGCCGCCATCCGTCACGATCCATGACTGCACCAGTGCCGGCACCAGCGCCCCGGTGACGCGGTCGACGTCGATCAGCGGGTCGCACATGGTCCGCACGATCATCTCGCCGCTGGCGTCAAGGACGTTCGAAGGATCGAGGGACGCCGGTCGAGGCATCGCCACCGACACGGTGCCGCGGATGCTGACGCCGGTCGGAGGGGGCGGGGCCGTCAGCGGCCCCTGGCCGCAGGCGGTCGCGCCCACCGCGAAGGCGAGGGTCAGCGCGACGCGAGAGACCCACGTCATCCTGCGCCCTCGGTCACGTGCGTGGGGACGGAGCGGAAGGTCGCGACGTTCGTGCGCGTCACGGTGTCGAGTCCCTCGCGCCCGGATGCCGTGACCTCGTCACGGACGATCAGGCCCCCGTACTGCGTGGCGATGTCGTAGGTCGCGACGAAGCGGACGTCGACCTCCGGTCCGATGACCCGCCCGTCGGTGAGCTGCACCCGGATGGCCTCGATGAACTCACCGCAGGCATCGACGCGGATCTTCTTGCCAACGGTGACGGTGTACTGCATCGACGTGCCGCTGACGGGGTCCGTGGCGAACTCATCGAAGGTGTCGCCCGCGAAGGCCGGGAAGCGCAGCAGCCGCAACGGCGTGGCGGGGCGGAAGGACGTGATCCGGTCGTCGGGCAACCTCGTGACGACCGAGCTCAGGAAGAACCCGCGGCCCTGGTCGAGGTTCGCCTGGTCGCCGACCCCGAGGCCGTCGTCGATCGGTCGCTCGTTGCGCAGCAGATACGAGGTGATCGTGCCGGTGCCAGCCAGGTTGGTCATCACGTCGTACCGGACGTCCCCCCGGCCGTCGACCTCGACGTCGCGGACGAACCGACTGGAACGGGCCTCGAACGTGCCTTCGTTGGCGTTCGGGCCAGAGACGGAGAACGTCCCGTCGTTGCCGACCTCGAAACCTTCCTCGACCGGGGCCTGGCCCTCGGTGTCGGTCGCGGGGTGGCGCGGCACGGACAGCGGGTCGGCGACCGCGCAGGTTTCGGTGCGCGACGGGAGTGGCGCGAGGGAAGGCGTCGGCGACGGCGTCGGGAACCGCGGCGGGGCGAGGACGGCGATGGCGTTGGGCACGTTCAGGGCGACGGGCGTCGGTGGGATCGGCACGGCCGTCGGGGCGGCTGGCTGCTTGCGGCCCTGGGTGCCCAGCACGATGTCGCTGGCGACCTCACGCACGCCGACGTCCAGGGACTCCCGGGGGCCGCTGCAGGAGGCCGCGAGGCTCGCCGCGAGGCACAACGCGATGGCGGTCCCCCTCATGGCATCCCCCGCCGTGCGTCGAACTTCTCGGTGCGGCCGAGGTCCGCCAGCCCCGTCACGCGCTGCCCCCGTTGGGTGGCCAGTACGGCCGCAAAGACCTCGTCAGCACGGTCGAACGATCGCCGTGCCACCAGCAGTTGGTACCAGTCTCCCCCCGGAGCGAACCAGAGCAGCAGGCGCTGCTCGGTCGTCTCGACGGCCAGGACGCTGTCCTCGCCGATGCGAACCGGCACGAACTGACCGCCACCCAGTGACGCCAGCAGCCCGTCA
>RCMY010002050.1_pt1 | contig 18420 bp, 17 predicted proteins | sample 2041341 | NCBI WGS metagenome assembly RCMY01 (sample SAMN09708234, study PRJNA481090) | Marine sediment metagenome, whole genome shotgun sequencing project. | reverse complement strand
ATTTTGTGATCACAAGTATCACAATTACGATACGAGCAATAGTATTCTTCGACATGATAAAACCGATTGTTAGTAAGACACTTGCAATGCTTAATATTTTTATTTTTGTATCTAATGTCATACTTCTACTTTCCACAAAGTCACTTGCATGCTTCTTATACATTTTGGTAGAGGTTAACCATTTATGAAAACGATCGGAACCTTTCGCCGCAAAGATACCTGAACAGATTAAAAAAGGGGTTGTCGGTAAGATAGGTAGAATAATACCGATGACTCCCAATAATAAGAAAAATATTGATAAACTTAATGATAATATTCGTTTCATTACTCCACCTCACTAAAGATATTATAACGAAGCGACTTAACATTCTTTGTGTGAATGGCAGTGTATTCTCGTGATTCTTTGAAACATTTGCCGAAATATCCCTCTTGTGCAATCATATTGTGAATGAAATTACATTTATCACAAAGATATTACACATAAGAAAAGACACTGTGACGTGTCTTTTTATTCTTCATCAATATGTACAGTTGAACTTAGACCATCTGCATCGATTGTGATGGTTGGAGATTGTGGATTATACGATGGTGATGTGAAGTTCATGGAACCAAAACCTTTATTTACTTTGCCATTATAGTAAATCTTTGACTTCAAGCCCTCTAAAGAAACTTTATAATTTACAGCATCTTTAGGATTCACTAAATAGATTTTGGAAGAAACACCATCCATCTCAATGTTTAAGCTGTTATGAACATTTCGTACATAGACAAGGTTCTTAACACCATCACTATCAATGGACCCTGAGGCACCATTAACATTCAACTTAGTGTTTACACCATCAATTTCAATGCTTGTATGAATGTTTTGAACGTTTACATCGAGATCAACACCATCAAAGCTTAAGCTAGAAAGTGTTCGTATTTCTTTTGACATAATGCTAACGATTGTTCCAACTGCATCCACATCCATACCACCTGAATAATGGAGTGGTAAATCTATTTCCATGAGTTCGATGCGAGGTAGATCATTAATATTTACATTTTTACGATCTTCATTAATCGTGTAAATATTAAGATGTCGGAAGTTTATTTCTTCTTTATACTCGCTAAGGTCACCTTCTACACGAATACTAATATCATCTTCTTCAACAAAACGCACATGAATTGTCTTAATCTTTCCACCGGTAATGCTTATATTTCGAATTGAATCTAAAATCGTTTTTTGATAGTTCATAGGACTCTGCCTCCTTGAATGTATCATACATCAAATTCAAACTTTATGGAGTGTATTCTTGCTAAGTTGTAATATTTATCCTCTAACATGCTTTGTCAAAGAAAAGAACTCCTGGTGGAGTTCCTTACTTATTGGATGCTTTCGCAATATCATCAATCGAGTGTCCAAGCATTTCATTGAATTCTTCTTCACTTTGATTGGCATTCAAGCCTTCTACAAGTGCTCTTGAGAAGCTCGCAATCAATCCTCTATTGCTTGCAAGTTTGTGGTTGGCAACTTCTCGTGAATAACCACCAGATAATGCCACGATTCTTACTACTTGTTCATTCTTAAGTAAGTCTTCATAGAGATTTTCTTCATTTGGAAGTGTTAACTTAAACATAACGAGAATATCTGAGTACTCTCCAAGTGCACGAACAAGTTCTTCTTTAAGAATTGCTTCCGCTTCTTGCTTGTCAGGAATATTTATATCAATTTCTGGTTCAATTATTGGGATAAGTCCTGCTTCATAGACACGTTTCGCAATTTCAAATTGTTGGTCTACTACAGCTCGTATACCCTCTTTGTTTGCCTCTTTTATAACAGAGCGCATCTTTGTACCAAAAATATTTCTTTCCACTGCACGTGTTAAGAGTGTGTCTAGTAAAGGCATCTCTTTCATGAGTTGAACTCCCATATTGAGATCTGCAAGACCTTGGTCAATCTTTAAGAATGGAAGAATCCCTTTAACATCCCAAAGATAATCACCCGTATAGCGACCATCCACATAACGGTCCATTGTTTGTTCAAAGAGGATCGCCCCTAAGATATTGTCAGAAGTAAATTCAGGAGATGTAATAATTCGTGTTCGCATTTCATGAACAAGATAGAACATTTCTTCATCGTTTTTGTACGCTGATTCATCAATGCCGTAAGCCTTCAATGCCTTTGGAGTACTTCCTCCACTTTGGTCTAAAGCAGCAATAAATCCTTTGCCAGTTCGCATTCTATTCAGTCTTTTATCATTCATCGTGTTACTCTCCTTCCTACTTAAATTATAGACCTCTAAGCTACTAAGTTCAAAGAAAGCTATCTGAAATCGTAATGAAAAAGTGAACTACCTATGTAGCTCACTTCTTTGTATTCATTGATATTATAGATTATTGAGGGCAAAGAGTACTGTTGAACCCAGTGAATATTGTAGAGCATCATCATCCAAATCAAAGAAATCATTATGATGTTCAGCACCACTACCATAAGTTTCACTTGCGATTCCTACGAAAGCAAATAGACTTGGTGCAACATCTCGGTAACGGTTAAACGACTCGGATGCATACCACTTCACATCATGAACAAGCTTACCTGGGTATAATGATGCTACTGTTTCAATTTGCTTAGCAGCTAGGGCATCATCATTAATAACTGGACGAGTTCCCATTCGTGTATTAGGACCAAATTCCACACGACAATTATGGACTGCCGCAGTTTGTTCACTGACACGTTTTAAGACATCAAGTGCAGCTTGTCCTGTTTCCACATCAAAGAAACGAAGACTTCCAGAAATATATACCTTATCAGGAATAACATTATTAGCAGTTCCCCCAATAATTTGGGTAATTCCTAGAGTAACCGTTTTATTGACGTCCAGTTGATTAACCCATGCAACAGATAAAGCATTAAGAACTTGAGCTGCTCCAAATACTGGATTGATTGATAAGTCAGGACGTGAGCCGTGACCTGAACGTCCAATAATGTTCATGTCTATAAGTGCAGATCCAGCCATTCTAGGACCCGCATCAACACAGATTGTTCCTGTTTCCATAAATGAAGCAAGGTGAGTTCCATAGATTGCACTAATTCCTAGTGGTTTAAGTGCAGCAACCATCTCCTTGACACCAGCACCAATTTCCTCTGCCGCTTCAAAAATAAATACAATCTTTCCATTTAGTGAATCTTTTAGATCCGATAGAATGTTTACAGCACCTAGCATTACTGCCATGTGACCATCATGACCACATGCGTGCATAACTCCATCTGTCTTCGACTTACATAAACGTTTCCCTGCAAGGTTGTTATCTTGTTCTTGTATTGGAAGTGCATCAATATCTGTACGCATTCCAATTATCTTTCCAGGTCTTCCTGTATCGAGTACAGCATAGAAACCTGTTTCTGTCACCATTGTTACTTCTAAACCACGTTTTCTTACTTCTTCTTGAAGAAACTCAGAAGTCTTGAATTCTTCAAGTGATAACTCTGGATTTTCATGAAGGTAGTGACGTGTGTTAATTATATAATCATTGTATTCTTTTACTTTATTCAGTATGACTTGATTGTCTATCATAAGTATCCCTCTCTTAACTTATTATTCTTGATGCTTCTCAAGCGTAGCAAGACTTAAGTAACGATTTACAAGAATCGCCACAATAATACCAATCATTGTTTCTACCGTTCTACTAATCATATACCTAAGCATTGTAGCTACATCGCTGTTATGAGTAATTAGTACTGATAGAACAAGAATTGCTGACATTGAGGTAGCATATTCACCAATTTTTAATCCCTTAGCAATCATAAAATCAACAAGAAGCGCTAAACTAATCAATAAAATGTAGAGAAGACTTGATGCATCTAGCGATAAAAATCCTGTAATCAGAATAAATACTCCGCCAATACATCCCCCTAACAAGGTTCCAATCATTCGACCTTTTCCAAAAACTAAACTTGCATCTGGATTTGATTTCATGACGATGACACAAGCGATGCATGCATAAAACGGTGTTGAATAGTTCAAGATATGAGCTATTACTAACACAATAAAGACAGAAACAACTGACTTAATGATCCGCATTCCCGGTAACATCGACTTCATAGTACGCCTCTTTTCATTCGACTCTCTTATTTTACCATGTTTTAGATTAAAGATTTAAATAAACGTGAAAAGATACCGCTGAGTCTCATTACGAATCGTTTCTTAAAAGATACAGGTTTATCATAGTCACGATGATATGTATCTCCATAACTCTTTAGATTCACCGATTGATTTTCAATGCGATCCATAATCTTGCGTATATCTTCATGAAATTGAATATCATCACTAAATATCATCGTCTCTGTGTTGATATTAATACTACGATTATCAAGATTAAATGAGCCAATTGCAGCCCATGAATAAAATAAGTATGCTTTGGTATGCACCGATATATTTGCATCGTTTTGGTACTCATACACCGTAATACCAGTATTCATAAACTTGTCTCTTTGAGTCCAATAGTTTGAGAAGGCCGGATAATTGGGTGAGGTTTTCAGGGAATTGGTATACAAATTTAGACTCGACTTTGTATTAATATCTTTAAGTATCCCCAATATTCGTTTGTCTGCAGTCACATACGGGCTTTGAATCCGTATCGATTCTCTATTATGTTTTGCCAAGTAATATAAAGCATAGGCAACAATCGGTTCTTTTAGACCTAGATTACAATTATTATGAACAGCTCGAATACGGCTCACTTCATACATTCTCAGTTGAAGTGAAGCAAGATCCATCCTTGTCTCTTCATTGTACCTTCTATATGCATCGATAAACTTGTTCTCAATGCTTTGAGTTCTTTTATTTCTTTCTTTGTGCATAATACTTGAGACAGTACTATCCATTAGCGAATGACGCAAGCTTGAAAAATCTTGGTAAATTTGACTCTCAAGCTCACATTCAATCAATAAATCTAAATCTAAAGAAGTTGATGCTTTCGAATGAATTGGTTCATAGAAGGCATCTTTAATATTTCTTCCACCACTGATTATCCATCTATTATCAACAATTAAGTATTTATTATGTAAGGTTGTTTGTAGTGTTGATGGATGAAACCAGGATACTGGGTTGTAGAAATAGATTGTTATGTTTTCAATGTTCGTTAAGACTGATAAAAAGTCTGAATCAATACCTCCAAGCTTAGCATCGACGATAAGATTTACTTTGACTCCACGCTCAGCTGCTTTTATTAAGGCACCATAGAAGATAGAGCTTACCTTACTATGCGTATCGATTCGATAGTAACTAATGTCAATTGACTCCTTAGCTTCATTAATAAGTCCAATACGTGCTGCTAATGCTTCTGGTCCATCTTCAAGAATGCATACCTTCGCACTTGTATTTTGAACATCACTAAAAACATCTTCTACTCGATTCTTCGATTCTTGACTCACTTTTCTTCTTTTAATAAACGGTAACCAAGAAAGGGTCAAGATAGCAAGAATAAGTAGAAACAGTGAGTTTCTAAGTTTACGCAAAGTCAGCATTCAATCACTTCCTTTACTTAGATTCTAGCTGATTCTTTCTTTGAACATTTTTCAAATGAATATAACCTATCGTTACAATAAGCAGTGCTCCCATAAAATTAATCATGATATCTTCCATAGTATCAGCAAGAGCTGCGTGACCTGTTAATATTTCTCCGGTAGCCGTCATAAATTTCTGCATATTAGTTCCCAAGATATGGTCAGCAAGATATTCATAGACTTCCCAAATGACTCCACATATTGTTGCGAATCCTAAAGCGAAGAAGGAAACAAAGAATGGACTTAACTCTATAATCTTATTATCTTTATTGTTGAAGAAGTTTACAACCACAAAGCCCAATGCACCCAACATTGCTGCGCTAAAGGCATGAAGTATGTTATCCCAATAAGGAACTACATAATAAAAGTTTTGAACTTCACCAAGATAGATTGCACAGAATAAGAATACAAAATAGATAATTTCCATGATATCTGGAATCTCTACGCCAAAACGTTTCTCAACTTGCGACGGTAAAAACACGACCACAAAGCCTACAGAACACTGAAGAATCATTAAGATATAATCACTCTTTACATACTCATGAGCTTTATTTGAGACTCCTGATGGTGCTTGTGTAAACATATAGGCAGCATAAAATACAGAAAGACCTAAGAGTACTAAAAGTATCTGTGCATAACGTGTCTTTCTCTTTTTCATTCGTAATTCTTTTTGACTTAATTTTTCCTTCATCATTTATCCTTTATCACAAACGCAAACGCTAAACAGTTTGGTCCAACATGAGTTCCTATGATTCCCCCTACTGGCACCATTTTCGCGTCATTAATATTATACTTCATTTCCGTTTCTTCCATAAATTCAGCACCATTTTCTCTATCAAGAGTGTAGCCAAAGTAGATTGGATAATCGGTATCGATACCATATTTATCGATTTGATGTTGGAGCGTTTCCACTGCCTTTTTTCTACCTCGAGACAAGCCAAGTTCTTTTAACTCACCATCTTGTAAAACGATTGTAGGTTTAATACGTAAGAATTCACCAACTGTCGCAAGTGTTGCGGGAATTCTACCTCCCATTTTTAAGTATTTTAAGGTATCCAAAGCACCAAAAGTAAGAACACGATCTTTAATTGATTCCAGTTTCTCAGCGATTTCTTGAACTGATTTTCCTTCATCACGAAGCTTTACTGCATGTTCAACAAGAATTCTTTGTCCCAAAATCGCAGTCTTAGAATCTACAATCCAAATGTTATCTTTGCCACTGGTATCCTTTGCGAGATTTGCAGAGTTATAGGTTCCACTTAGTCCTGTTGATAAAGTAATGACGAGAATATCGTCATCGTACTTATTATAATACTCCAGGTAAGCTGCTGGTGATGGTTGACTTGTAACTGGTAAGGTATCACTTTCCATCAGTCGTTTGAAGAATTTGTCGAAGTCTTCATGACTCTCTTGTGGTAATACTTCATCACCAAAGGTAGTAGTTAATGGTACAATATCAATTTTTAAAAGTTTTGCTTCTTCAAGAGTAATATCAGAAGCGCTATCCGTTAGTATGTGCATAAATTCTCCCTCAAGCATTTAGCTTTAAAGATTACTATATCAAATTTTAGGTGTCATAAGCTAAGTCCTTAATTCCTTTTCATCAGATATTAACAATCATTAACAATAATTTCACAATATAAAAAGAAAGTCCGAAGACTTTCTAAATATTATTTAAACTTAAGCTAAATCTTCACCATTTGATGCGATAACTTTCTTATACCAATCAAATGATTTTTTCTTACTACGTGCAAGAGTTCCGTTACCATAATCATCACGGTCAACATAGATAAAGCCATAACGTTTGGTCATTTCACCTGTACCAGCTGATACTAAGTCAATAGGTCCCCAAGTTGTGTAACCTAATAAATCAACTCCATCGATATCGACTGCATCACGCATTGCTTCGATGTGTGCACGTAGATAATCAATACGATAGTCATCAATGATTTCACCGTTTTCTTCAACCTTGTCATAAGCTCCAAGACCATTTTCAACGATAAATAATGGTTTTTGATAACGATCATACAATTCATTCATTGTTGTACGAAGTCCTAGTGGATCAATTTGCCATCCCCAATCACTTGCTTCAAGGTATGGGTTCTTAACTGTATTGATTAAGTTACCTTCTGATTGTTCAACAGTTTTTTCTGCTGTTGCTACTCGTGAAGAATAGTATGAGAATGAAATAAAATCAACTGGATTTTCTTTTAGAATTTTCTTATCTTCTTCCGTAATATCTAATTTAATGTTCTTTCTTTCAAGTTCTTTTAAGAAGTAACTTGGGTAGTATCCCCATGATTGAACGTCAATTAGGAATAAGTTACCACGTGACATTTCAACAGATGCAAATACGTCTTCTGGTTTTGGTGTTAATGGATAAACAGCACCAGCCGCTAGCATACAACCAACCATGTTTTCTGGGTCAATCTCATGAGCAATCTTAGTTGCTAATGCACTTGCCACAAGTTCATGGTGAGCTGCTTGATACTTCACTGTGTCTTGATCTTCACCTTCTTCAAAAACAATACCTGCTCCCATAAATGGTGCATGTAGTAAGACGTTAATTTCATTAAATGTTAGCCAGTATTTTACGAGTCCCTTATAACGTGTAAAGAGAACACGTACGAGACGTTCATAGAATGTAATCATCTCACGATTTCTCCATGAACCGTACTCTTTGATTAAATGAATTGGACAGTCAAAGTGTGTAATTGTTACTAAAGGTTCAATTCCATACTTCTTACACTCTTTAAAGATGTTTTCATAGAACTGAAGTCCTGCTTCATTAGGTTCTAATTCATCACCTTTAGGGAAAATACGTGTCCATGCAATTGATAGACGGTATGTCTTAAATCCCATTTCCGCAAACAATGCAATATCTTCTTTATAGTGATGATACATATCGATTGCGTTTTGAGCTGGATAATAGAATCCTTCTTCAAACTCTAACATTTTGCGTTTACCAGTAACGACATTAAATCGTTCTTTACCATGAGGAATGACATCAACGTTTGCTAAACCACGTCCGTCAAGGTTGTATGCACCTTCACATTGGTTTGCAGCAGTAGCTCCACCCCATAAAAAATCTTTTCTTAATCTACTCATTGTCAGTTTTCCTCCTTTGACTGTTGAGTTCTATAATTTGGGAAGCAACACTCTTCCCATCCATATTCCCATAAGCACTGATGCTGATAACACCAACAGCAATGTTATAAGGTTCGTATTCTTTTTTAAAATATCTAAACAAATGCGCCAGTTGTGGCCCAAGTAGGAGTACATCAATATCATTAACGAAGTTTTCGATTTCAGTGCTGGATACCGATTGTGCAATGATATCCAACTCACTTTCGTTAATTTCTTTATTGATTCTCGACAATAACAAACTTGAGGACATGCCTGCCCCGCAGGCCAGCAATACTTTGATCATACACACCCTCCGTTCTCTAATATTTGATAGTGTCAACTGTTTTTAAGAAAGCTTTATAATCTGATGCGTTAACCAATTGATCAACTAAATCAGAATCATTCATTATTGCTGTTAAGAAACGTGTGATTTCACGATAAAGGAATAAACTACCTTTACAAATATTAAGCAAGAAGATAATGCGTATCTTACTATCATTGTAGGTCATATCCTCTTCAACAATAATAACCCCTATACTTTCTTCTATTGCATTCAGTTTCATCCCATGAGGGCCAGCAACTCCGTTACCATAAACGGTTGTTACAATGCGCTCTCTTTTTAATACTAGTTCAGGAAATGATGCATCGGCATACCCTTCATCAACCATGCAATTCGCAAGGGATTCAATTTCTTGCAAATAGTCTCCTGATTTAATCCTACGATAAAATTTATCGTTTAGTAACTCACTCATATAATTACGATTCAAGGTCGTGCGTTCAATATTCTGACACGCAAGTACTGCTTCTTTCAGATTTGGAAGATCTTCCTCTTCAATAAGTTCATCTATTTTTATAATAGGTGTCTGACAATCGTCCTTGTCACTCTCAAAGTCAACTGATGAAAACACAACATCTAAGTCCATAGCGTCAATCTCATCAAGACTAATAATTGAGGCAGTACCAATCGTTGCGTTAGGAAGTATACTTGATATCTTATGCTTGTTTAAGAACATATTGCCGCGTCCTAACTCAGATACAATTAGAACACGTCGCACAGAATTCAACGTTTCAAGTTTTTTACGTTCAAAATGACCCGCAAAGTGTAGCGCAATATAACCAATTTCATCAATAGATATATCTACAAACTCAATTGTGTTCCATAGCTCCACAAATCGTAATGCTACAAGAAAAACATTTGCATAGCGACTACTTACGAGGTCGATTAGTGGATTTTGAAGTTCCATTTTATGCGAAATACGCATCAATAACGGATACATATGCATAAATAGCGCTTCTTTAATAATTTCGTCTTCAGAGAATTCAGAATCGAATTCTTCATCAATTATTTTTAAGTTATCATGAATTTGTGATACCAGAAGATATTTATATAAATCAGAAATTGTGGAAATTGAAGTTCTTCCTGCAATCTGAGAAGCAAGATAATAGATTTCTTCTTTTGGTAAGTCTATCTTCTCTTCTTCTTTAATCCACTCTCCTAATTTAGTAGCAATATCATAATATTCTTGTGGAATATGGCTGGTACTCTCAGTAATCGAACTAATAAAGTTATGATCCTTGGCACGATAAAATAGTATTTTAATGTGATCAACAATGGAATTCATTGCATCCACACTTACACTTACATTATACTGCTCAAACAACTTTTTAGTAACATCTCTTAGACGTTCTACGTCAAGATTCGCAATATAATCAAAATAAGATTCAGTATTTTCTAACGGTTTTTCAGATTCTAAGACATATTTCGAGATTGCATGACGAACATTATGTTCATCTCCAACAATCTTAATTCCATAATGTGGTTTTGAGTCCAATACTAAGTCAAAAGGAACTAGGAACTCGTGAATAAGTTGACTGTCTGATATCACAGTGTTTCTACTTACCGATAACATCTCTGCCAAATCATTCATACTTACGTAATCACTTTGTTGCAAAAGATAATACAAAGTCTTCATAATGCGATAGCGTTTATTGCTATAACCATCTTCATCTAAATTAGAATAATACGTTTCAAAAGTTGGTGAATCTTTAACCTCTAGCATGTAACCTTTACTCGGAACAGTACATACTTCAAAGCCATTATCTTTACCATCTTCTTTTAATACACGAATTAATTCACGAATGGTTCTTTCTTTTAAATCTAGAATTTCAATCAACTGATTTATGTGTACTGGCTCATCGCCTGTGATTGCATCTATCAATATCTTTTTGTTGATAATGACCCCTCCATTCAAACACAATAGGCATGTTTACACATGCCTATCATATCATATAAATGAATAAAGTATGGTTACTCTTCTTCACCAATTTCAATTGCATATGCTTTATTATCTTGAACTTTAAAGAATGGATAATAGATACCGAAGCTCAATGCAATAAGCCCAACTTGTAATGCTGCACCTTGCCATCCACTTAGGATAAATCCTGAAATAATTGGAGGCATTGTCCATGGTAAGTTGATACCGTTTGTTAACGGAACAATACCCGATGACATTGCTAAGTATGTAATTGTTGTTAGTAACAATGGTGTAATGATGAATGGTATTAACATAATAGGGTTAAGAACAATTGGAACACCGAATACTAATGGTTCGTTAATGTTGAACACTGCAGGTCCAATTGCAAGTTTACCTAATGTCTTGTATTGTTGTGACTTCGAGAAGAACACTGCTGCTAGAGCTAGACCAATAGTACCACTTGATCCACCAATCTTAACAAAGTTTGAATAGAATTGGCTTGTAATGATATTTGTAGGAGCTAATCCAGCTTGAACAGCTGTAGCATTTTGAACTGTTAATGCTGTCCAAATTGATGTCATAACGGCACCAACAATGTTTGAACCGTGAAGACCAAATGACCAGAATAGTGATTCAAGTAACATAATTACTAACATCGCTGGTAATGTATTACCGAGTGATAATAGTGGTTGTTGTAGCACTGTAAAGATAAAGTTATGTGCTGTTGTATATGAAGTTGCTTCAAATCCTAAACGGATAAAGTTAAAGATAATAGCTACAAATAGAATTGGAATTAATGCCTCAAATGACCGAGCAACGTTTCCTGGTACTGATTCAGGCATTTTGATTTTCCAACCACGTGCATCAATAAAACGGAAGATTTCAACTGCAAGTACAGCTGTAATCATACCAACAAATAAACCTGCTGCCCCAAAGTTACCAATAGGGAAATAGTTTGCACCTTCTACTGCTACGACTGGTGTAAGAATTAAGAATGCAAAAACTGATGCAGCTTGTCCGGCGCCCTCATCGATACCGTAGAAACCTGCAAGACTTTTTGCCATACCAAAGATAACGTAGAATGTCATAACATCCATAGCCATACTGTTGACTTTGAGGAAGATGCTCATCCAGTTTTCCCCGAGCACCGACTTCATAAATGCTAAGTATGGTGGAATTGGTAATTGCGTGATCAATAAGAATATTGAACCGATAATTAACAATGGCATTGCGACGAAGAAACCATTCTTAATTGCTGTTAAGTAACGATTTCGGTCGAGTTTTTCCGCTACCGGTAAAAGAACTCGTTGTAATGTCTCCATAGAACTTACTTCTCCTTTTTTATGTTTTTATAGTTAGGATCCTATGAACTTATCTTAAGTGAAACCGCTTCAAATAAAAAGACCAAATTTTGCACAATGAGATTGCAAAATCTGGTCGATTACACTATAAAAGGCGGTATTACCCGCTATTTATAGCTTTGTTCTATGGAAACAAACTTCTTAAATCTTAACTTTCTTAAAGAAAATTAAGAGATTACTCATACCCCATAATCTTATGAGGCACGTACATTTCTTCTAAATATTCCATGTCTTCATCACTTAATGTTACATCGAGTGCTGCTACAAAGTCATCTAAGTATTTTACCTTTGTAACACCTACGATAGGTGATACTACACCCTTGCGCCATAACCAGGCAATCGCAATTTGTGCACGAGTTACTTGATATTTATCAGCAATATTTTTGACTCTATCAACGATTACTCGATCACTATCTTCAGTACTGTCATATTTACGTTTAGCAGTTGCATCTGTTTCAAAACGAAGGGATGTTGATTCCCAATCACGGGTTAGACGACCTGCTGCTAAAGGACTATACGGTACCAAAGCAACTCCCATATCTTTACACATTGGATTCATTTCACGTTCTTCTTCACGATACAATAAATTGTAGTGACCTTGCATTACGCTAAACTGTGTCCAGTTATTTTCTTTCGCAATACGTTGGGCTTTCGCAAATTGCCAAGCATACATCGATGAAGCACCTAAGTATAATACTTTTCCAGAACGAACTAAGTCGTTGAGTGCGCACATTACTTCTTCAATAGGAGTATCATAATCCCATCGATGAATGTAGAGAATATCAATATAGTCGACATCAAGTCTTTTTAAGCTATGTTCAACTTCTTGCATGATTGTTTTACGAGAGAGGCCTGATTGATTGGGACCATCGCCCATCTTGCCATGAACCTTTGTAGCAATTACGATTTGATCACGATTTGCATACTTCTTGAATGCTCTACCCATGTATTCTTCACTTGTACCAATTGAGTAAACATTGGCAGTATCAAAGAAGTTGATCCCCAAGTCTAGGGAACGTTTTACGATTTCTTCCGTTTCTTGTTCATTTAGTACCCATTGGTGAAACCATTTTGTTGGATCGCCAAAACTCATACCACCTAAACATATTTTAGAAACTTCTAAACCTGTATTTCCTAATTTTACATATTTCATAGAGTGACCTCCTGTATGTTTGAATTCATGATATCAGTTGGAGTCGACTCCAAGTCAAGCCTTTTAGAGATATTTTTGAAGTGAAACTGCGATTCCATCTTCATCATGAGATAAAGTAACATCATCTGCTGCTTTTAAGACAGACTCAACGGCATTACCCATTGCTACACCAATACCAGCATAGTTAATCAATGAAAGGTCGTTCTCACCATCACCAAATGCAATAAGTTCTTCTGCTTCAATATCATACATATGAAGTACTGTATCTAAAGCTTGAGCTTTATCAACACCAAGTGCTGTAAATTCAAAATAGAATTCTGCACTAAACATACCATTCACTTGACCTTCAAAAGGACTGAATATTTCATGTATATGTTCATCATAGTATTGTTTTTCTGCTGCTACGAGAATCTTAGGAAGACGATGATCTACGATTGATGATAAATCTTTCGCTTCACCCAAGAGGTACCCACCACCACGGGATTCATATTGAATAATATTAATTTCACCACGAGAGGTATTGATCATTCCTGAGAATACATCGTTTACATACATTGTGTCGCCTTTTTCAACCATTGGAATTACTTTAAACTTGCTAAGGTGACGTAAAATCTTTTGTCCCTCTTCAACAGTTAATGATTTTTCATAGATCGTTTCATTAGTCGAAACATCAATAACACATGCTCCATTATAGGAAACAAGTAGACCATGGTGTTCATCCATCTTAAGTTCCTTTGCGAAGTGTGTCATACCTTGAGTAGGTCTTCCTGAAGCAAGAATAACCCTTACGCCATTTTCTTGAGCTTCAATAAGAGCCTTTCGAGTTAAGTCTGATATTTCTTTATTACTATTTAATAATGTGCCATCCATATCTAGCACGATTGCTTTTATTGTCATATTGTCCCTCACTTATGCTTTGATTATATCAAGTGAAGAAATATATTGAAGCTTTACAGTGAATAATGGTACTAATTTCTCAAACTTCTATCGTAAGACATAAAAAAAGAAAGATTTATTCCAAACTTGGTTCCATCTTTCTGTAACTTTTTAGTTTATTGTGTACATTTTGTTCGTAGTTTTCAGTGAAATAGATCGAATACAGCATGTCTAAGATATATAAAAGTGATAGTCTAGACGAAAATGATGATACCTTTTGGTAGTGATCTTCAAAGGATGTCATGAAAATCTGATAATCGGCAATCTCCTTTAACGGGTTGTCTTGAGTTGAAGTAATTAAGACAATCTTTGTCTTATTAGCTTTAAGGATTTTCACTACGTCTCGGGTAGTCTTTCCTCTTCCTCCAAATGAAATAACAATCGCAAGATCATCAGCACATGAATTGGATGCAGCGAGTCGCATCATGTAATCTTCCGAAGGAACATCAACATACACACCAATTTCTTGCATTTGAAATTGAAAGTTCTGAGCGAAATAGACATTGGAGCTCGAGGTAAAAAGTGTTATTCTATTAGCTTTCAACATTTCCTTTGATACTTCTAAAAGGACTTCTTTATTAAATAAAGCACGTGTACTGGATAAAGTTTCTTCATAAAGATTCTTAAGGTTATCAGATAGATCTGATATGTGATCTGTTGGTACAATTGGGAAATTAAAATCAATGCGTGATGCTGTCGCATTACTACCTTTGCTTTTTGCAATCTTAACTTTTAAATCATTAATACCACTAAGTTCTAATTTTGTAATGAGACGATAAATGGTCGAAATCGAAACAAAGGCTCCCTCACAGATTTCTTGCGAACTCATGTTGGGGATGTTGTGAGCATTGTTTATTATATAGTTAGCTAAAGTCTTTTCTGAGTTTGTTAAGTCCTCAAGAAGCTGTAATTGTGCTAGAATATCCATCTTTATCACCATCCCCATTATACCATCGCTTTTTCTAATTCCTATCAATTTTTACTAAGTAAAGAAAAAGTGCTACTCGCAATGAGTAACACCTTCTTTAGAGTTTCTTAGATTTTACTACGAATTCATCTTCTGATAAAGCGATGATAATATCACTTTCTTGAACGATGTAATCTGGTTTAATTGTGATGTTTAATTGTTTAGAACCTGTTTGACGCATGGCAATAATGTTAATACCGTGTTTCTCACGTACGTTTAACTCGTCAATGCTTTTACCTACCCATTCAGGGAGTACATGCATTTCGATAACATGGTATTGATCATCGAGGCGAATTAAATCAAGCACATCTGTACTTACGAGTTCATGAGCAAGTCTTACTCCCATTTCAACTTCTGGAAGTACTACACGGTCAGCTCCAACTTTTTGAAGCACTTCTTGGTATGTGAAGTTCTTTGTTTTAACGACAACTTCTTTAATACCAAGCTTCTTAAGGTTCATAATTCCTAAGATAGTGATTTCTAGTTTTTCACCTGTCGCAATAATTGCGATATCACACGTATCAACACCTGCTGCAACAAGTTGTTCAATCTTAGTAAAGTCTGCTTGAACAGCATGTTCTACAACATCAATAACTTCTTCAACATGTTCCATATTTAAGTCTAACGCAATAACATCAGCACCATTTTCTGCTAATTCTCGAGCTACGGCAGTTCCAAAAAGTCCAAGACCTAAAACTGCGATTGTTTGTTTTTTCATAAGAATCCTCCTAGCCTACGAGCACATTACCTTCAGGGTAACGTATTTTTTGATCTTTGTTTGTTGGTTTGAAGGACCAGAAGAATGTAATTAAACCAATACGTCCGACAAACATTAAGAATATGAGTACAAGTTTACCAATTGCTGTAAGATGTGGTGTTAAGCCCATTGTAAGGCCTACAGTACCAAAGCAAGAGAATACCTCTACTAAGATGTATTCAATACCTACCCCTGCTGGAATCGTTTCTGTAGCGGTAAGTATTAAGGCACTTACGGAGACAACAGTTATCCCCATAGCTACGAGCATGAGCGAACGTTTAACACGTTCTATAGGAATGGTACGGTGATTGTACACCGGTTCTTCGCCACGCATTGCTTTAACTAAATAGATAGCAATAACCGCAATAGATGTAACTTTAACTCCACCAGCAGTAGAACCTGATGATCCCCCAATAAACATTAGAATGATTGTTAGGAGAATACCAAACTTAGATACCATCATATAATCAATGTTTGCATATCCAGCTGTACGTGGTGTAACAGCCATAAACCAAACGTTGATGATACGATCACCCAGTGATAAGGATGAGAAGGTACCATTTTTTGTTTCACTCATAAATAAGAGAAGAAAGCTTCCAACTAAGAGTATCGAAGTGATAATCACAACAATACGTGTATGAAGTAGTAATTTCTTATTTCTCTTAAACGTAAGAAGATCTCTCCAAACAATAAAACCTAGACCACCAATAATGATCAGTGAACTGATTGTTAAGAGAACTAGTGGGTTTGATTGGAAAGAGATAAGACTATCACCAAACAAATCAAAACCTGCGTTACAGAATGCCGATATACTATGGAATAGCGAGAAGTAAATACCTTTCCATAATCCAAAACGCGGAAGGAAATCAATGGATAAAAGAAGTGCTCCCCCGATTTGTACAACAACTGCAAAGCGAATAACATATTTAACGAGGTCAGATGCTTCTGAGATACTGTCCAGGTTTAATGACTCTGAAACTACTTTACGTTGTTTAATATTCAGTTTCTTACCAATAAAGAAGAAGAGTAAGACGATGACAGTCATAAAGCCTAAGCCACCGATTTCAATCATTGTAATGATTACTGTCTTACCAAAATAACTCCAATGTGCAGCTGTGTTGAGGGTTACTTGCCCCGTCACACAGGTTGCTGATGTGGCAGTAAATAGTGCATCAAGGAATGGAGTTATTTCTCCAGTTTGCGTGGATATTGGTAGCATTAATAGCAGGGTTCCCGTTAGGATAACCGTACTAAATCCTCCAACGATGAGTTGGAGGATTGACCACGTTTTTAATTTGTTCTTTAATTTACTCACTCTTTAATCAACCTCTCAAAAGCTGTTTGATCCGGTTTCGATAAACTTGCGATCATTGATTGTATCAAATCACGATTGTCTTCTTGCCATGATGAATCAAACACCCAAGCATCCACAAAAAGTGTACACTTATTACTTTCATAACTAATAATTCCATTATACATTGAAAATGGGAGCTTTTGCTTATCAATTTTTATATATCCGTGCCCTTTGCCCAATACAATTTGAGTATCCATGTGATTGGGTAATAAAGTTCTCATTCCATCAACTGTGGGAATGGTTAATGAACTCACGTCATCGGAGTATATTTTCTTGTTCATGCAGTAAACATTAAGCTGAAACATGATTTGCACGTTCCTTTACGTCATCAATTGTTGCCGCAAATAAGAAATGTGATTCTGAAATGTTATCAACTTCGCCATCAAGAATTGCTTGGAAACTACGAATCGTATCTTCAATTGAAACGTATGCACCTTCTATTCCTGAGAATGTTTGCGCAACTGTAAATGGTTGAGATAAGAAGTTACGAATCTTACGTGCTCTATTAACAACTAATTTATCGCTGTCACTAAGCTCATCAATCCCTAAGATTGCGATCATATCTTGAAGTTCTTTATATTTTTGGAGATATTGTTGGACTTCATTAGCAACACGTACGTGTTTTGCCCCAACAACATCTGCTGTTAGTAAGTTACTACCTGATTCTAATGGGTCAACAGCTGGGTAAATACCAAGTGCTGCGATATTACGATCAAGAACAGTTTTCGCATCAAGGTGCGAGAAAGCAACTGCAGCTGCTGGGTCAGTTAAGTCATCAGCAGGTACATAGATTGCTTGTACTGAAGTAATAGATCCATTACGAGTTGATGTAATACGTTCTTGTAATTGTCCCATTTCAGTTGCTAAAGTTGGTTGGTATCCAACAGCTGAAGGCATACGACCTAAAAGCGCTGATACTTCGGAACCCGCTTGTGTGAAACGGAAAATATTGTCGATGAATAAGAG
>RCMY010002049.1_pt1 | contig 18422 bp, 18 predicted proteins | sample 2041341 | NCBI WGS metagenome assembly RCMY01 (sample SAMN09708234, study PRJNA481090) | Marine sediment metagenome, whole genome shotgun sequencing project. | reverse complement strand
ACTCCCCGCGTTGCCATCGGGCCCATATCTCTGACTTCTGTTTGTCTGTGAAAAATACTCGGCGACGATACTTCATGGTTTACACTCCAATCTTTCCAAAAAGACTAAAGTGTTGCGGTGATCGGTTGAAACTGCCCCGCTTAGCGGACCTTCGCAGCGCCTTGCACCAAGGCCTGCCACGCCGGACTTTTCTGCCGTTCACTAAGGTGCACACGAATGCCCGCCGCCAACAAATCTGCAACAACAATGCCCCGGCGTTCCCTTACCAATGGGCCACAAAGCTATCGTTGGAGTTCGACAACTGGCCCTTCGGAAAACGGCGTTTTATAAAGCGTCTTCAAACCCAAACTCGCAAAGACGGAATTTGGGCAACTGATATCTGCGCAGAATAATCTACCTAGATGCTTTGAATGACACTTGCCCGCCATCCCGAACTTTGGGAGCGCCAGTGTCATCGTCGCGTGCGCCTCAATGCACGGCGTGCGGACCTCTCCTAAAGCGCCATCAAAACCGGATGGAACATCCAAGGATAGAACTGGAGTGTCCGCCTTATTGGCAGCCACGATGAACTCGGCGACCCTTCCCCGTGGCGAGCCGCTAAGGCTGTATCCAATTAATCCGTCAATGATAAGGTCGTAGTCGGAACTGAGGGCCAGAGGTTCAATGAGATTGACCTGCGAAATTTTCTTCAGAATATCGAACTGAGCCTGCGACACCTGCGACAGATCACCTTCAGTCCGGCTCAGGCCAATATCACAGGTGGCGCCCCAGTTGACCAACCTACGTGCGGCCACAATCGCGCCGCCACCGTTGCCTCCGCTCCCGGCAAGCACGGCCACACGCTTGCCAGCGACATTGCCTCCGAGGAACAGATCGCGCGCGACATTGGCGAGTTGCAGGCCAGCATTTTCCATCATCTGGAATAGGCTGATCCCGACGTCCTCCATCATCCGTCGGTCAACTTCAATCATCTGATCCGTTGTCACAACTGGAAGATTGGCGGCGATCGGATATTGTATTCCTGAGCCTGTCATCTAGATATCTTCGCTGCAGTCAACGCGAGAAAGTCCGTAGGCGCTCCAATACACAATACGAAGTTACCGGCGGCAGGGCGCAATTTACCCGAAACGGGTGGTTCAGTCTCTTGCGTGGTGAACCCCGCGCCCGTCCGGGCCGAAATGCTCTGAAAAAACGCAACGTCCAAAGGCATATCCGTCAATCGCGGTACGGTGCCGCTTGTGCGCATAACAAGCAGTGAAACCGCGAGAATGATGAGCAATGCAAGCGCCGTGGCCATGGGCTAAACCAACTCAGCATCCGTCATGAATTCGACCAATGCCGGGCCGTCAACGGCGAGTGCTTTTTGAATGGCGGCGGCAATGTCCTCGGTCTTAGTCACCTTTTTGCCATGCCCCCCACAAAGCTTTGCAAACGCCGCGAATGACGGGTTTTGTAGATCAGTCTCCCATACCGGCCACTCGCCCGAGCGTTGTTCTTTCGAGATTTTTCCAAGTTGACCATTGTGCAAAAGGATGTGGGTTACATCCATGCCGTACTTAACAGCCGTGGTGAAATCCATCGGGTATTGGCCGAAGCCTCCGTCGCCAGAGATTGACACGACCTTGCGACCTTTGAATTCTGTTAGGTCCTGTGTTGCCGCCCAAGCGCCCATGCCCGCCGGGAACCCAAATCCGATAGAGCCGAGATAGCCTGACATCAGAACACGCTGCGTTCCTTTCGTTTCAAGGTAGCGGCCAAAGGAATACGTATTGTTGCCCACATCAACGGCAAAGATTGTGTCGTCTGGCACCAGTTTTCCAAGCGCATCGAAGATCGCAAACGAATGAATGCCTTCCCCGTGCTCCTCGGCCAAGCGACGGTGCTTTTCGTCACGCCACATGGTCCAGCGGTCGGCAACTTCACTGACCTGGTTATCCGCCTCAGGGTTTGGTTTGATCCGGGCAGCAGCCGCATCGCAAAAAGCGCCAATCTCGCCCCATACAGGAACTTTTACCGGATGGAATTTTCCAAGCTGCATCCGGTCATAGTCTACCTGAATGATGTTTTGCTTTAGCGCGATCCCTGTGTGGTTTGAAAAACTGGCTCCGAAGGCGACAAGCACGTCAGCTTCATTCATGAACCAGCTGGCAATCGGCGTGCCAGAGCGCCCAAGCACGCCAGCGCCAAGTGCATGGCTATCAGGCACCAGCCCTTTGGCCTTGAAGGTGGTGACGACGGGCGCACCAATCTTTTCGGCAAGAGCGATTATCTGGTCGCGGGCCCCATAAGCGCCATGACCGACCACAATCATTGGCCGTTTCGCTGAATTCAAAAGCGCGACGGCCGCGTCAATATCGTCGTCGGCGGGTGTGACGTGTGTTCCGCCCATCCGGCCAATGGGAGTGCCTGCCGGTTTGTCAGATGGCAGCGCTTGCACGTCATCTGGGAAGATAAGATGTGCCACATCTTGATTGACGATCGCGTTCTTGCAGGCCAACGACATCAGTTCCGCATGGTTTGAAGTGCTCAGCACCGGCTGCGAGAAATGTGCGACCGCCTGAAATGCTGATTTTAGATCGATGTCCTGAAACGCGCCCGGTCCGAAAACTTGCGTCTGCACTTGTCCGGTTAGGGCCAATACAGGTGAGCGGTCCACTTTGGCGTCCCACATGCCCGTCAAGAGATTGGTAGCGCCTGGCCCGGCGATCGTCAGGCAAGCCGCAGGTTTCCCTGTCAGTTTCCCATAGGCCGAAGCCGCAAATGCCGCTGCCCCCTCGTGTCGGATACCGTAGTATTTCAACTTCTTGTCGATTACCGAAAGCCGGATCGCATCAGCGAGGCCAAGGTTGGAGTGCCCAACCATCCCGAAAACTGATTGCACGCCCCAGTTTGTCATCGTCTCGACCATCACGTCGGTGACGGTGCGGGTGTGCGGTGGCTCTGCCTCTAGACCTACGAAGATCTCTCCATCGCGGACGTCGAGTGGATACATTTGTTGGCCGCTGTCTTCGTGCCCGCCGGGTGGTTTGCCTGTAAGCGGATCAAAATCCCATCCATGCCAAGGGCACCTGATCCAGCATTTGTCGTCGAGACCTTTTTCGATAGCGCCTTCGCCAAGCGGCCCTTTTTGATGTGGGCAGTGGTTGTTCATTGCGGACCATTGCCCGTCAAAATGCACCAAACAGATCGACGTTGTGCGCGCAGTAACTGTCTTTACACGGCCTTCAGGAAGATCATCTACATGGCCCACTGAAATCCAATCGAGGTCCTGCTTATCCATGCGCTTCTCCATCGAACCCATCCACTACAAGGTCGACTCCGCCGAAAATGGCGAATTCTCGTTTCTGGTCAGCTAAATCACTGAGCTTGAAAATAGAAGTCTTGTTCATGAGATTTCCTTTGCGGGAGTATCGTGCAGTGTCTCGGGGCAAGGGCCTATTAGTTTTATTTTTGTCGCATACCAACGGGCCCCCGGCGCGGCGGTGATCCCGTGCAGGATCGCGCTGATCCAAACCGCGTTTATGGCAAGATGTAGAATCTCTTGGCCCAAAGCGTGAGGCAGATTATCGACAACCAGAAGCGCGAAAAGCGCCGTCGCCAGCCCGCGCGGGCCAAACCAGCCAAAGAACGCTTTGGTCGTTTCATGTGCATCCGTCCCCAACAGGGACAACCAGATGGCCGAAGGACGGACGACAAAAAGACTGACAAGGATCAGGCCAAGCATCGGCAAGGTTAGATGGGCTATTGCCTCGGGCACAAGCGCTGCGCCAAGCAGAAAGAAAGCCGCCCATGTCAGCAACTGCCCTTCGCTTTCTGTAAATTCATAGACGAACTTACATGCTCCCTTGATCACCATTCCGAATGCCAGCCCCGCAACGAAGGCGGAGATAAAGCCATTGCCGCCTATCAGAACCGCCCCAAGATAGGCCGTGCCAGCAAGGGCAAGCGCGCCGACACCTTCATAAATATCAGACGTTGTTCCTGCGGACTTTGCGCGCAAAAGCGCCCATCCGCCTAGAGAGCCCACAATGATCCCGGCCAACGGGCCAAGAAGTATCTGCTTGGCTCCGAAGATCAACCATGCCGCGCTGTCCTGCGCCTCGGAGGCTGCCGCCAATGCCGCAAAGAACAGGACCACGGGCAAGGCGAGGCCGTCGTTCAACCCGCTTTCGACGGTTAGTGCCCGTCGTGGCCGGATTGGAATAGCTTCATTTGTAACGACCGCCTGCCCAAGGGCGGCATCGGTTGGTGCAAGGATCGCCGCAGCTAAGGCGACCGCGACAATAGGCCAATCGGGAAAAAACAGCGCGCCAGCAATCGCGCCAAATGCGATTGCCAGCGGCAAACCGATCACCAGCATCCGAACAGGCCAGACAAAGCGCCGTTTCAACGCAGCGAAGTCGGTCCGGGCCGCGTCCAAAAACAACAAGACGACAAGCGTCACCTCGGCGACGGGATGTAGCAGAGCATCTCCGGTCTCTTGTGTGATGAGACCACTCATTGAAAACGCAGCCCCGAGCCCAAGGAATATCATTGGTGCCGTCACGATTGTTGACGACAATCGGTTTGCGACAAGGGCGTAGCCAGCTGTAATGATGCAAAGCGCAAAGAAACCGACCAATCCGTATCTCCCTATCAAAATACGCAAGTGTGATCGACTGACTGAACAACTCGACCAATCGCCGCACTAGTATTTACTGCACGCAAAAATCCCTGCCCGCAAAAACCTGTCACTCTCGATCTGGCTGACAAGAAACTCGGCCAAAGTCGTTTTGTCGACCCAGAGTGTATTGTGTCCGGTGTGCTGGACTACCAGATTTGATACCTTCTCTTTTTCCCGCAATCGAGGACACCGCACCAATGTCCAATCAAGGTTGCTGAGTTCCAGGATCTCGTATTCTGCGTACTTGTCCTTGAGAATATCGCCTAGAAGAAAGGGAAATACAAAGCGCGTGACGATATTCGCGAATGACGTTGTCCTGTCTCCCGGCAAAACAACACTAGCGCCAGACATGACAATGTAGCGTTTGATCTTCAATTGGTTCATCGCTTGGATCACGTTTCTTGTCGTAGAAGTGCTGACCAATCTCCGAACGACATCTTTGTCAAAGCCTGGCCCCAGGGTGCTAATTGCGGCAGCACACCCTTCGAGCAACTCCGCGATGACGTCCAGATCGTCTGCACTGCCCTCAACAACCTTTAGCTCAGGGTCCGAAATCCTCAATTTTGAAGGCGTCCGCGCCAATGCGTGAACGCTATAGCCGCGCCGCAGCGCCGCAAGCACTACGGCTTCACCGTTCACCCCAGATGCGCCCAGTATGGCAATTTTCTTGTTTTGTTCCATGTGTCCAAACTCACTGGACAGGCATTCGCTCAAACGACACGAGCCGAAGAAGAAACCCGGCCTCTCCTACGCCCCACTGCACGATCCCATCTCATGGGTGAACATGCTGCGCTGTCCATGAACGGCATGCAATGCGAAAGCTGCGCCGCCGCGTCAACTTGGAAGCTCAAAGCTCGACTTGGGCCAGAAGCCGAATGACACCCTTGCTACACGTGTTAAAATGATCGCTGTTTGACTAAGTAAGTTTTTAGGCTTTTAGCTGCCGTTCGCCGCAACAAGTTCCGACGTCCGCTAAGCCGAACGAAGCTGCCGCTCTCTTATTATGAATAGACGAAGTTGGACTTTTGAGATGGCCTAACTTTGCTAATACCTATTCGATAGCGCCGCGTTGGATAAGTAGTTCAATAATTACTTTGCGTTTCCATTTGCGTGCGAGCAACAAGGGTGTGTGGCTCAATATCTTTGAATTGATATCCGCTCCAGCATCGAGCAATAGTTCGGTGATTGAGATATGACCACCCATTATAGCTCTATCCAAAGGTTTCAAAGCAAAAGAATCTTTGTGCTCAATATAGGCACCGTTGGCTAGAAGAATCTTCACGGCGTCGGCGTATCCCTCAGAAGCTGCGAAATGCAGTGCCGACGGATGTCCGTCCTTTTCAAGCACGTCTGCGCCAGATTGGATGAGTAGTTCTATCGTGTGTGTCTTGCCCCTTTGTGAGGCTTGGTGAAGCGGAGTGGTTTTACCATCGGGGGTAGCATCCAAGTCAGCTCCGGCTCCAATTAGAAATTCGACCATTTCGATGTGACCATTTCGCGCGGCGGCATGCAATGCCGTCCCCGAACTGTCCGAACTATTGACGTCTGCCCCGTGCGCAACCAAAATTTCTGCAATTGGGACATGGTTTTATTCGGCGGCTATCATCAAGGGTGACACCAATAGCATGTCCGCTGCGTTTACGTCAGCACCTTGCGCAATCTCTGATTGGACGAGTTCGAAGTTTCCAGCAATAATCGCGTCTTGTAACGATCCAGCAAATGCTATGGACGCGGCAGATAGTTTCATCACAACAGTGATTAAGAAAATGTGTCTAACTATTTTCATTCGTAGGCTACTCCCTCCTAAGAGTACCACAAGCCAGCGAAGGCGTCACCTTGGCTCGGAGCGGCCGTTCGCTGCGCAGATTGCAAAGGTCCGCTAAGCCGAAAAGCTGTCGTTCAGGTCAGTTGGCAATTTCACCGGATTATTCACTCGTATTGAATTACATTACTTGTATGAGAAATGTCGCCATTGCCTGGTCTTAGAATAGCCCCGGTGGAATTGGATTAACGAGTGTGGCCGCTTTGGTTTCGCACAAATCTGCCAGTTGATTGGCGACATCCATCGGTTTCCATTGATCATTAGTGACGGCATTCGCCAGAGATCGGATGAAAGGCCTAGAGAGTTCTTCACCTTCCCCTACCAGCCATTCGACAAGTCGGTCGAACATCTGGTCATTGAAGCCGGTTCCAAACGCGCCGGGGTTGGCCAAAGTTATGTCAATTCTCTGTGGCGCCAGTTCCTCTCGAAGGCTTGCGCCCATTGCCTGCATGGCTCCTTCCAACTTTCGCTGCATCTAATTGGCTCAGAGTACTTTTTTACTGGCCGCTTTCACGAGCGATTGCACATCCCAGCACGTCGGCATGCACGGATCGTCAAAGATTGCGTTAAGTTCATCGGGCTGGAAGCGACAGCCTATGGCACCCATTCGATGTGCCGGAAAAATGTTATCCAGTTCAATAGGAAAACCAGCAACCTGCGCTGTTCAGCTTCTGCTAGGGCATCCCAAGATGAATAGCACCGTCCGATATCTCGGCATTGAATTGGAAAACGCATTAACGATTGCAGAGGACGTCGAAATATAAGTCCCAGTGTCGCTCGACAAGAGCGGCACTAAGCGGACCTTGGTGCAAACCGCCGCAAGGGGCCGCTTTGAGGCTTCTTTGACTTACATCTAGGCTCCAACAAAAGTCTGCTTTTACATTTCGGTCAAACCCGAGCTGTCACAATACCGTATGAATGATGTGCCCAGGACTAAACAGCAAACGCACCTTGGTCACCGCCAAACCGCCATCCCAAGTCACACGATCGATCGTAAACAAGGCGCTGCACACAGGGCACTGAAGAACAGCGGCCTCATCTTGCGTGGCCGAGGTTGCGGCGAACGATATTTCGCCATGTGTATAAGGGGCGTGTTTGAGCAGCCACTCGTTTGCGCTGACGGTTTCAAAACTTTCGTCCAAGGCCGCGGGAACCACATCAGGATCGATCCATCGATCCTCAAGTGCGTAGGGCGTGCCGTCCGCCAAATGCAACGCACGGACATGAAGCAAGGGTCGGTTTTCCGAAGTTTCCAACGCGCAGCTTACGACCGAAGGTGGCACGGCTTCGCGCCGCGTTAGCCGCTCATAGCCATAGGTCTGGCCCCGTTCTTCGATTTCCGTCCGGATCACAGCGATGTTGAGCGTGGCTTTGGCGACAGGTTGTGCGGCTACGCGGGTGCCGGCCTTGCGGCGCCGGTCCAACAGGCCGGTCTCAGCAACTGCGCGCAACGCTCTGTTTACGGTGGTGCGGGCACAGCCAAATTCAAGCGCCAAATCTGCTTCGTTCGGGATCAGGTCGCCGGGTTTCCATTCGCGCGCATGGATGCGACGCAGAACCTCCGCTTGCACACTTTGCCAATTGCGAAACGAAGGAGTGTTCATAGGGCGTCTTTCAAGGCGTCGACGGTGCGCTTGTAGGCCGCGAGAATATCGCCGCGCGCAATGTGTTTGCCGCCCTTTACCATGTGGCGCCCCGCAGACCAAACATCGCACACCAGCCTGTCGTCGCCCGCAAAAATCCACGCGTCCAACGCGGTGTCACTCGACCGCCCCCACATATGCTCATTGTCGGTATCAAGCGTCAGCATGTCGGCCCAATAGCCAACTTCAAGCCGTCCGGTTTTGCGCTGCGTGGCTTGTGCCCCGCCTTGCAAAACACCTTCAAACATTCGCCGCCCCGTCGATTGCTCAGGTGACGCCAAAGCGGCCCGCGTGCCATCCCGGAGCCGTTGTGAATACTCCAACGTGCGCAGTTCCTCGCTCAGCGCGAGACGGATATTGCTATCGGACCCAACAGCAATTGCGCCGCCTGCATCCGTCCAGCGAACAGCATCGAATATGCCGTCACCAAGGTTGCTTTCTGTGATCGGGCAAAGTCCCGCTACCGCCCCCGTTTGCGCCAATCGCAGGGTTTCTTGCGGCGTCATTTGCGTACAATGGATCAGGCACCACCGCGCATCCAACGCCATATTGTCCAAGGCCCACTCAACAGGTCGCGCGCCCCAATGTTGCAACACTTCTTCAACTTCGGGAACTTGTTCCGCGAGGTGCATATGGATCGGGCCGGCTGGGAAATCTGTGCCGTAGGATTGTAGTGCCTCAATGCCAACGGCCCGCAAAGAATGCGGCGCAACGCCATGGCCCGTATCTTCAGGAAGGATTGAAAGAGCTTTGATTGCGCCACAGTGCAGCGTTTGAAACCTGTCCAGATCATTCCCGAACCTGATCTGCCCAGCCGTCAGGTCACGCCTGTCACATCCACCAAACTGATAATGGACAGGCAGCAAACACAGCCCAATTCCTGTCTGCGATGCTGCAGCGGCAATGCGCTCCGACATCTCAGCGATGTTGTCATACGGCGCACCCCCCGGCTGATGATGCAGGTAGTGGAATTCCGCGTTGGTCGCGTAGCCTGCTTCAAGCATTTCCATCTGCACAAGGGCCGCAATCGCCTCAACGTGATCGGGGGTCAGTCGGTCAAGAAACCGGAACATCAACTGCCGCCACGTCCAAAAGCTGTCGCTAGGGTTTGGCCCGCGTCGTTCCGTCAAACCGGCCATCGCCCGCTGAAATGCGTGGCTGTGCACATTCACAGGCGACGCCAGCAACATGCCGACCACCTCGCCTGCCCTCTCAGTGTTTGGCTGCACGTCCGCTATCCGTCCCGCGTCGTCAATATCAACGCGCACATCTGACGCCCAGCCTGACGGTAGTAATGCGGATTTTGCCCAAACAGTCTGCATCGCGCTCTCACTTGACAAAAATAATATGTATGCACATAAAAACACCAATCGCGATTATTAGCAAGTGAGCCGATACCGATGCTTTTGACCAACGCACATCTTGTTACCTTACAAACAGACGACAGTTTCGGGCTCATCGCGGATGGCGTGATTGCGATCGAGGGCTCAAAGATCGCATGGGCTGGTGCTGCTGCTGATCTGCCAAAGGGCTATCAAAACACGGCGTCTCACGACCTTGAAGGGCGGCTTGTCACCCCAGCTTTGATCGACTGCCACACTCATGTTGTTTTCGGCGGCAATCGCGCGGCTGAATTTGAGCAACGCCTGAACGGTGCCAGCTACGAAGAGGTTGCCAAGGCAGGCGGCGGCATCGTCTCTACGGTGACCGCAACCCGCGCTGCATCCGAGGACGCTTTGCTTGCCGACGCCCTGACACGGGTCGATGCGATGATCGCTGAAGGCGTGACGTTGATAGAGGTGAAGTCCGGCTATGGATTAGACCGTGAGACTGAGCTGAAAATGCTGCGCGTGGCCCGCCAGATTGCAAAGGCCCGCCCCATCGAAACGCGGACCAGTTTCCTCGGCGCTCATGCCGTGCCGCCCGAATATGCGGGCAGGCCTGATGCCTATATCGACGACATGTGCATCCCAACCTTGCGCGCGGCCCACACTGAAGGCCTTGTCGACGCGGTCGATGGGTTTTGCGAGGGTATCGCCTTTGACACCACACAGATCGCCCGTGTGTTCTCGGTCGCGCAAGACCTTGGCCTGCCCGTCAAGCTACATGCCGAACAACTGTCCAATATCGGCGGCACGCAACTGGCCGCACAGCACGGCGCCCTAAGCGCGGATCACGTGGAATACGCGACGGACGATGACGCCAAAGCCCTGGCCAAAGCAGGCTCAGTTGCCGTCATTTTACCCGGTGCGTTCTACACATTGCGCGAAGTCCAAGCCCCGCCAATCCAAGCGTTTCGCGATCGCGGTGTGCCAATGGCGCTGGCCACGGATTGCAACCCCGGTTCATCGCCACTGACATCACCGCTGTTGGCGATGAACATGGCCTGCACCCTTTTCCGGATGACCCCGCTTGAGGCGCTTTTGGGCATGACGGCCCATGCAGCACGCGCATTGGGTGACACGTGCCGTGGTCGCATCGTTGCGGGCGCCCAAGCAGACCTGAACATTTGGGACGTTAGCCATCCGGCAGAACTATCCTACCGCATCGCGTTCAATCCGCTTCATTCTCGCATTTTTAAGGGATCGCTATGACCGTCATTCTTACACCCGGTAAAGCAACCTTGTCGCAGCTTCATGACATCTGGCTGGGAGAGAAACCGGCAAAGCTTGACCCCTCCGCGCATGCCCCAATCCACGCGGCCGCTTACGTGGTCGCCAAAGCAGCCGCAGGTGACACCGCGGTCTACGGTATCAACACTGGCTTTGGAAAACTGGCAAGCGTCAAGATCGCGGCCAAGGACGTGGCAACGTTGCAGCGTAACCTGATCCTGTCCCATTGCTGTGGTGTCGGCGAACCGCTCGACACTGCAACGACGCGACTAATGATGGTTCTAAAACTGCTCTCGCTGGGGCGCGGTGCGTCTGGCGTCGTCATGACCACCGTGGACATAATCGAAGCGATGCTCGCCAAAGGCGTCGTACCCGTCATTCCTAGCCAAGGATCAGTCGGCGCGTCTGGCGATCTGGCGCCACTGGCACACATGGCGGCGGCGATGATCGGTGAAGGTGAAGCGACCTTTGACGGGGTCCGCATGGCCTCTGGCGACGCATTGGCGAAAGCTGGCCTCACCCCAATCACCCTTGGCGCAAAAGAAGGCCTCGCCCTCATCAACGGCACGCAGTTTTCGACGGCTTGCGCCTTGGTCGGCCTGTGGGGAGCGTGGCAGAACGCGGCGACGTCCGTGCTGACTTGTGCGCTGTCAACGGACGCAATCATGGGTTCTACCGCGCCTTTACAAGACGCAATTCACACACTTCGCGGTCACGCTGGCCAAATCGCAGTTGCACGCGCCCAGCGGTCGTTGATGGAAGGGTCTGAAATTCGCAATAGCCACGTTGATGGCGACACCCGGGTGCAAGACCCGTACTGCATTCGCTGTCAGCCGCAGGTCACGGGTGCCGCGATGGACGTACTGCATTTCGCCTCTCGCACATTAGAAATTGAGTCCAACGCCGTCACCGACAATCCACTGGTTTTGGTCGATGACGATCTGATCGTGTCAGGAGGAAATTTTCACGCCGAGCCGGTGGGGTTCGCGGCGGATCAAATCGCCGTTGCAGTGTCTGAAATCGGCGCGATTGCGCAGCGCCGTGTAGCGCTCATGGTTGATCCGACGCTAAGCTTTGATCTGCCGCCGTTCCTGACACCCGATCCGGGATTGAATTCCGGATTGATGATCGCAGAAGTCACGACGGCTGCACTGATGAGCGAGAACAAACACCTCGCCAATCCGTGCACGACTGACAGCACACCAACCTCTGCCAATCAAGAGGACCATGTCAGCATGGCAGCCCACGCGGCACGGCGATTGCTGCGGATGAACGCCAACCTAAACGTGATCCTAGGGGTTGAGGCGATGTGTGGCGCCCAAGGCATCGAATTTCGCGCCCCGTTACAAACAAGCGCGCCGTTGCAGGCCGCAATGATGACCCTGCGCGCGGACGTGCCTGCGATTGTGCAAGACCGCTATTTGGCCCCGTCGATCGAAGCGGCAGCCAAACTGGTAGCATCGGGCGCTTTGGCGGGATCGGTCGACCTACCCGCGTTCGTCAAAGGTCACTCAGAATGACACCCGTTGCGGTCACACGCGGGTTTGGCCCAATCGTTTTGGCATCCCCGCATACGGGCGCGTTTGTTCCCGATGATGTGTTGACTAAACTGAACGACAACGGACGCAAATTGACGGACACCGATTGGCACATTGACCGACTGTATGACGACTTGATTGCGAATGTCACAACCGTCAAAGCGAATTTTCACCGCTACGTAATCGACGCCAATCGTGACCCAGAGGGCGCGAGCCTTTACCCTGGCCGAAACACCACCACGCTCGTACCGCTGACAGATTTTGACGGTTTGAACATCTGGGAAACCCCGCCCGTACAGGGCGAAATTGCGCAACGGCGAGCGGATTTTCACGCGCCCTATCATGCGGCCCTCGCTGCCGAGCTTAACCGCGTTCGCGCATTGCACGGCGTGGCAATCCTATATGATTGCCATTCGATCCGGTCCGGCATTCCATTCCTGTTTGACGGCACTTTGCCAGACTTCAATATCGGCACAAACCTTGGCGCGGCCTGCGCGGCCGAAATTGAGACCGCCACAACGGAAATCTGTGCAAACGCCAGCGGTTTCACATCCATCATCAACGGACGTTTCAAAGGTGGCTGGACGACGCGCCATTACGGCCAACCTAAGTCCGGCATCCACGCGATCCAGATGGAACTGGCACAATCGACTTACCTGACCGATGAAGCCGCGCCTTGGACCTATGACCAAGAAAAGGCCGACCGCTTGCGCCCGCATCTTACGACTATCCTGACGGCTTTGGCCGACCTGACGCCGACTTTAGGAGGAACATCATGACCAATTCGCGCCACAATATTCGCGACGTATTCCCGCCAACTGGCGCGGAAATCACCTGTAAAAGCTGGCTGACCGAGGCGCCGATGCGCATGCTGATGAACAACCTGCACCCTGACGTCGCCGAGAACCCCCATGAGCTGGTCGTTTATGGCGGTATCGGACGGGCGGCGCGGACATGGGAAGATTTTGACGCCATCGTTGCCGCGCTAAAAGAGTTGGAAAACACGCAGACGTTGTTGGTGCAATCGGGCAAGCCCGTCGGCGTGTTCAACACCCACAAAGATGCACCGCGTGTGCTGATCGCCAATTCCAACCTCGTGCCGCATTGGGCGACTTGGGATCACTTTAACGAACTCGATAAAAAGGGTCTGGCGATGTACGGCCAGATGACCGCTGGCTCGTGGATTTACATCGGCACCCAAGGCATCGTTCAAGGCACCTACGAAACTTTTATGGAGGCTGGCCGGCAGCACTATGAAGGCAACCTAAAGGGGCGTTGGATTTTGACCGGTGGTCTGGGTGGCATGGGCGGCGCGCAGCCTTTGGCGGCCGTAATGGCAGGGGCGTGTTGTCTGGCCGTTGAATGCGACGAAACCCGTGCTGATTTCCGTTTGCGCACGCGCTACGTCGACGAAAAGACGCACGATTTGGACGAAGCACTGGCCATGATAGACAAATGGACCAAAGCGGGCGAGGCCAAATCGGTTGCCTTAATCGGCAACGCCGCCGATGTCTTTCCTGAACTCGTCAAGCGCGGCGTAAGGCCGGACATGGTCACAGACCAAACATCCGCACACGATCCGATCCACGGCTATCTGCCACAAGGTTGGACCGTCGCACAGTGGCGCGAAAGCCAAGAAAGCGACCCGAAGGCCGTTGAAAAAGCCGCCCGTGCGTCGATGAAAGTGCAGGTCGCCGCGATGGTCGATTTCTGGAATGAGGGCGTGCCAACGTTCGATTACGGCAACAACATCCGACAAGTGGCGCTGGACGAAGGCCTAAAGGATGCGTTCGCGTTCCCCGGCTTTGTTCCCGCCTACATCCGCCCGCTGTTTTGTCGTGGCATCGGCCCGTTCCGCTGGTGCGCGCTGTCCGGCGACCCAGAAGACATCTACAAAACCGACGCCAAGGTGAAAGAACTGATCGACGATCCACATCTACACAACTGGTTGGATTTGGCACGCGAACGCATTGATTTCCAAGGCTTGCCTGCACGGATTTGCTGGGTTGGCTTGGGCCTGCGCGACAAACTGGGGCTGGCATTCAACGAAATGGTGCGCACGGGCGAACTCAGCGCTCCAGTTGTGATTGGCCGTGACCATCTCGACAGCGGGTCTGTCGCATCCCCCAACCGTGAAACCGAAGCGATGAAAGACGGCTCTGATGCGGTCTCTGACTGGCCGCTTCTAAACGCTATGCTGAACGTCGCAGGCGGGGCCACCTGGGTATCGCTGCACCACGGCGGCGGTGTTGGCATGGGCTTTTCGCAGCACTCCGGCATGGTCATTTGTTGCGATGGAACAGAAGATGCCGACCGTCGCATCAAGAACGTCTTGTGGAATGATCCAGCGACTGGTGTGATGCGCCATGCTGATGCAGGCTACCAAGATGCGCTGGACTGCGCACGCGAACATGGGCTGAATTTGCCCGGCATTTTAGGAAAGTAATCTGATGTTTCTCAAAAATGCTTGGTATGTCGCCGCTTGGGAATATGAAATCACCCGTGAATTGCAGCAAATTGTGGTTCTAGGTGAAAAGATATGTGCGTTTCGATCGCAAGCCGGAGAACTTGTCGCCCTAGAAGACGCCTGCCCACACCGCAAGCTGCCGCTGTCCAAAGGCCGCATCAAAGGCGACACCGTAGAGTGTGGTTATCACGGCCTGACGTTCAACTGTGTTGGCCAATGTGTCTGGGCACCAGGTTCTGGCGGCATCCCGTCCAATGCCAAAGTCCACGCATATCCCTTGCATGAAAAATACGGGCTGGTCTGGATCTGGATGGGCAATCCGGCACTGGCCGACGTGTCCGATATTTTCGAGATTGAAAACTACGACGACCCGGCGTGGGGCATGAACCGCGGGGCCGCGATGGAACTCGACTGTAACTACCTGTTGATGTGCGATAACCTGCTGGACCCGACCCATGTGGCATGGGTGCATCAAAGCAGCTTTGCGACCGCCGCCACCAAAGACACGCCGCTGCGGATCAAGAAGACCGACGACGGCGTGATCGTCCACCGCTGGATGATGGATCACGAACCTGCACCATTTTACAAAAAGGTGGTTGAGTTTGCTGGCAATTGTGATCGCCTACAGCATTACGAAGTGCGCTACCCGTCCCATGCGTTAATTAAGGCGGTGTTCACGCCCGCAGGCACGGGCGGTCCCGATGGGCCGCTGCACGAGCAGACGTTCATAATGGACAGCTACAATTTCATGACCCCCACGACCGAACATCAGACCCGATATTACTGGTTCCAACTGCGCAACATTCGCCCCGACGACGAGGCGCTGTCTGCGATGATGTCTGAAGACGTGCAGCATGCCTTTGAGGAAGATCGAGACGTTCTGAATGCGGTGCAAAAGGGCATGTCCAACAAAACGTCACCCCATATCGACCTTCCGATAGACGGTGGACAGCTTCGCTTCCGCCGCCAACTGCAAGCAATGATCAACGAAGAACAGCAGGTCGATCAGCAAATGGCTGAGTAAATTGTTGTCCCTGTATTCTCGGCGTAATTTTGGACCCAATGGGCTTCAAATAGTGAACGCAAGCACCTCGCACTGGTTACAAAGCGGCCATTCAACCCGCTGATCCCAATGTCGGTTTGTCCGCAGATTTGACCTCGGCACCCTGCGCCACGAAGGTCGGCTAGGAAGCCCTTAAGGACACTAGACCGTCTGCAACTGGTCAAGCATTGGGCAGGCAACAGATCCACCTGCGCAATTTACGGTGAGTTCGCTCAATGCGGCCTCAAGCAATCTGAGTTCGATGATCTTAGCGCGAACATTGGCAGTATGAATTTCGGCCATCGTTTTGACTGACTGACAGTCGGCGTCATGGCTCTCTGAAAGAGAGAGCAGTACTTTTGCATCTGCAAGCGGGAAGCCCAGATCACGACACTTCTTTAGAAAGCGAAGTCGGCCAACGTCACGCTCTGAGTAAAGCCGCCTATTGTTTGCCGCGCGTATCGGCTTTGGAACAAGACCTTCGCGTTCATAGTAGCGGATTGTTTCAATCCCGACGCCACTTTGTCGGGACGCTTCTCCAATCGCAATCATGTGATACCTCCCCGCTTGCTCCTGTAGCCGCTACAGGAGTTATACGTTCTGTTGTTCGCCGTATCTAGCGAATTTCCATATCGCCCAAGGAGCGGCAGAATGCAGAAATACCTTAGTCTCAGCTATTTTGGTTCCGTCTCGGCGCTTGGGGTGGCAACGTGCTGCGTCCTGCCCGTGACAATGATGCTTTTGGGATTGGGCGGGAGTTGGCTGGCTGTCTTTGGTAAAATCGCGGCCGCAAGCTACTATGTGTTGGCGATTTCTTCGGTCCTTATTGCAGTTTCATGGCTGGTTTCGTTTCGGCGCGGTTCGGCAAATAGACTAAAGGTATGGTTGGCAGGAAGCACCGCCCTGACAGCCTTGGCATGGGTCGTCGTGTTCAACGAGGCTCGGATAAACGACTACCTAATTATGCAAATGTGAGATCATAACCATGCAAACCGTCATTCTTGAAAGCACTCTGACCTGCCCATCATGCGCACACATCGAAACCGAAACGATGCCGTCAGATGCGTGCCAGTGGTTTTACAAATGCAAGGCCTGCGGAACCGTCTTGAAGCCAAATAAGGGTGACTGCTGCGTTTTCTGCTCCTATGCGACCGTGCCGTGCCCACCTATCCAACAGGGTGATAGTTGCGGCGGCTAATCAACGGCAAAAAGCCCGGTCGAGCGGTCATCCTGAATACCCCCAAGATTTGTAGACGCTTTGCTTGGTAATTTTGGAGCCAGGGAGAGACGGATATAAGTAAGGGAATAGGGTGGTTTACGGATGTGTTCAAACAGGACGCTGTGGCGCAGGTTGTTGAGCGTGGTTATGCGGCCAGCGAAGTGGCTGAGCGATAAGGGATCAGCACCAAGTCCCGGCACACATCCAAAGGCCAGCTTGCGAAGTCACCGCGTGTCAGGGCGCACCCCCCCGAACAGGCAATCGAATTCAAACGGTTGAGGCGCGGTGTGGCGGCGCAAGGCAAATAAGACTCCGACAACTGCGCATTACGCGGCGCGCGGAACCAGCATATTGCTGACGAAACCGACCCGAAGAAGCCCATGTCAATTAAATCCAAACCAATCGATCGCCAGTCACTCAACCTATGCCCTTGGTCCTATTTCAAAGGTGAAGTGCATAGGTTTTCTCGCGTGTCTTTCGTTTCAGTACCCTGCAGATGTCAATATTGCGATAACTGATCATAAGGAGCATTCAAGGACCAGCGTAGGCCTTTCGGGTTGTATTCGCAGCTTGTCGTTCCCGAAGTTGCGCCTTCAAGAATAGGGCCAATTAATTGGGACCCAAAACCCTCGTGTGTAGGGGCAGTTACCAGCGGACCATCGGTTTCGATCCATGAAATATCAATAGTCGGCGACGGCCCGGCATTAATCACCCAAGTCAATGTTACCGAACCGTTTTCCTGCGACAACGCACCATATTTGGCCGCGTTGGTAGCCAATTCAAATATCGCCATACCCACAGCCTGAGACACCGTTTCATTGAATTGAACGGACGGACCGCTGATTGTCACCTGTTCATCGTCCGGTTCAATTAGATGTGCAAATTGGGCGCGGGCAAGCGTCTCAAGATCAACTTGGTTTGCATCACTGCGGATCAAGATGTCTTGGTTTGAGGCCATGCTGGCCAAGCGTTTCGAAAATACGGCAGTAAACTCTGCGCCTTCGTAACGGCGTCCCGTCTGCTGGGCAATTATCTGAATGATCGTCAAAAGGTTTTTTGACCTGTGATTGATTTCTTCCAAAAGGGTACGAATTTTTGCCTCGGACGACTTCCGGCCGCTGATGTCACTGAACACCGCGACGAACCCTGAATAATCCTGCGTTTCATCGTGGATTGCCGCAACGCTTCGCTCTAAATCAAGCCGACTGCCGTCCTTGTGCCGCCGCACGACTTCACTTCTCAAAACTTCGCCTGAGGCGACGCGCAATTGATCCGCCGCAACAAATTCCAAATCCTCGTCGGGTATCAAAAGTCGGTCGAAACGTTTGCCGAGAGCTTCTTCTTCGGTGTAACCGAACAACTGCTCCGCGGCAGGGTTCCATGCATGAATTAACAGATTTGTGTCGGCTGAGAAGA
>RCMY010002048.1_pt1 | contig 18422 bp, 10 predicted proteins | sample 2041341 | NCBI WGS metagenome assembly RCMY01 (sample SAMN09708234, study PRJNA481090) | Marine sediment metagenome, whole genome shotgun sequencing project. | reverse complement strand
CCGGCGGCTGGTTCCGCGACGAGTTCGATGCGTAGCGCGCGCGATGGGCCCGCATGCAGCCAGGCGATGTCTCCGCCCGATGCCAATGCCTGGAACAACGGCAGCATCGGCACCATCGCGTTGCCACCCACGTACTTTACCAGCGCGTTCGATGGCTCCGTACCCCGCTGTTCAGGACAAGGCCCGTCGACCAGGGTGGCACGCAGTCGTGGCGCAGTGCCGGGGACGCCAGCACCGTCGCGCGATAGCACCAGCGCGCCGCCGAGCACGCCGCTGCTGCGCGAGACCGCCGCCAGCGGCCCTGCGGAGTAGCTGTCATACCCGACCAGCAGGATTGCTTGACTACCAGCAGTCTGGCTACCAGCAGCCCCGCTACCAGCAGCCAGTTGCACCAGCGCCTCGACCAGGCCCTGCGCAAAGCTGGCGTCGAAGCTGCTGATCGCCGTGGTCGGCGCGGTGCAGCCGTTGCCGATGGTCCAGTAGCCGGCGGCCGCGTTGTGCACCGAGTTGTGGAAACGGGTAGGCGAGACCGCCAGTGGATCGGCGACCAGCGTGCTGCAGATGTAATCGGTGATCGACAGGTCGCCGTGCATGGATGCGAACACCGACGGCAATGTCGCCGGATCGCGCCCGGCGGCGGTGCAGGCGGACAGCGCGACATCCAGCGCGACGGCGACCGATTCAGGCGCGCGGCGGCGCTCGTTGGGTGCGAGCACTTGCGGCGAAGGTTTTACTGGTGCATCGACAGGCACGGTGCCATCAGTGACGTAGGCACGCGCGGCGTCCCATGAGGGCAATCCGCGCGTCCAGAAACCGATGCCTTCAATCGTGGCGGTCAGGTTGCTCATGCGTCGCGCCCGAACAGCAGCGAGCAGTTGTTGCCGCCAAAACCGAAGGAATTATTCATTGCGTACCGGATCGACCGCTGCGCGTTGTCGAGCCGGATCTGCGGGCCGCAGGCGGGATCGGGGTCGGTGCTGTTGAGGATGCCCGGCAAGTGGCCCTGGGTCAGCGCGATCAACGCGATCGCCGATTCGACGATTCCCGCCGCGCCCAGCGTGTGCCCGGTCCAACCCTTGGTTGAACTGGCGTGCAGCGTGTCGGGAAACAATGCGCCGACCGCGCTGGCTTCGACCGCGTCGTTGGCCGGGGTCGCGGTGCCATGCAGGTTGAGGTAGCCGACATCGCCGGCGTCGATACCTCCACGGGCCAGCGCATCGGCCATCGCCAATCGCGCGCCCAGCCCTTCGGGGTGGGGTGCGGACATGTGGTGGGCGTCGCTGGATTCGCCGTAACCACGCAGCTGCAGCTCGGCGCTGTCGCCTTCGGCAAGGCGTTCGAGGATCGCGAACCCCCCGGCCTCACCCAGCGATAGGCCGTCGCGCGCGATGTCGAATGGCCGACACGGCGCCTTCGACACCAATCCCAGCGAATTGAACCCGTACAGCACGCTGCCGCACAACGTATCCACGCCGCCGACCAGCGCGGCATCGACGATCCCGGCCGCGATCAGCCGCGCCGCCTGCGCGAACACCTTGGCGCTGGACGAACACGCGGTCGCCACCGTGATGCATGGCCCGCGCAAGCCGGTGGCGGCCTGGACGAAGCCGCCGAGTGAATGCGGGGTATGCACCTGCGGCCGTCGCATGTCGACGGGGAAGGCGGTGCTGCCGTCGGCATCGGTGTCCAGCCGGGCATACGCCGCCTCGGTCTCGCCGATGCTGGCGGTCGAGGTGCCCAACACGATCGCAATCCGGTCGTCGCCATGCTTGTCCCGCATCGCCTGCAGCACCTGCGGCAGCCCGTCCTGCTGCAGCGCGAGCCAGGCCAGGCGGTTGTTGCGGCATTCCCAGACCGCCCATTGCGATGGCAGCGGCTGGTCCTCGAGTCCATCGACGCGGCCGATCCAGCAGTCGAGCAGCCCCGGGGCTGGCGCATGCAGGACGAAATCGTTGCGGCGCAGGCCGCCACGTCGCGATCGCAGCGCGTCGGCCAGCGCATCGCGGCCGACTCCGGCGGCGGTGGTGGCGGTATAGGCGCGGATGGCTACGGGCCGGAGCATCATGGGCATTGGCTGTGCTGGCGGCACGCGGGACTCCAAGGATCGAGGGCCGGAGTATAGCGGCGCATGCTGGGCGAGGCCGACGCATGGCTTGCTGGAGGAGCTGCTCGAAGCGGGGCTTCCGGCACGGTCCATGCGGTCATCGTCGCGTTAGCATGCTCACTTGATGCATCGTCTGCATCACGGGGAAATTCCATGGTCCAGAACGTCATCGTCCGGAAGATGAATATGTCTTGCCTGCGTGCAGCATGCCTGCGTGCAGCGCGCCTGAATGGGTCGCGCCTGGATGGGTCGTGCCTGCGTGGCGCGCTGGCCATCGCAGCGTTGTCGCTGGCCTTGCTGCCGCTGGCGGCTGCTGCCCAGCAACGGGCGTTGACCGACGCTGATTACGCGCGGGCCGAGCGCTTGTTGTCTTACAACACCAATGACCTGGTCGACCATGCGGTCACCGATGTGACCTGGCTCGACGCCGGCCACTTCTGGTATCGCGACCACGACGCCAACGGTGACCACTTCCTGCGCATGGACGTGGCCAGCGGGGAGGTGTCGCCTGCGTTCGACCAGAACAAGCTGGCGGCGGCCCTGTCCAAGGCCAGTGGCAAGCCGGTCAAGGCCAACAAGCTGCCGGTGAGCGAATTCAGCGTGCAGGCCGGGGGCGGCTACGACTTCAGCCTGCGTGGCAAGCATTACCTCTGCGACGCCGCGATCAAGGGCTGCTCCGCAAAGGCCCTCAAGGACGACGCGCCTCCCGCCGTACTGTCGCCAGATGGCAAAAGCGAAGCCTTCATCCGCGACTGGAACCTGTGGGTGCGCGATACCGCCACCGACAAGGAAATCCAGCTGACCACCGATGGCATGACCGACTTCGGCTACGCCACCGACAACGCCGGCTGGGTCCATTCCGACCGCGCGATCCTGGTGTGGTCGCCGGACTCGTCGAAGATCGCGACCTTCCAGCAGGACCAGCGCAAGACCGGGACCATGACCCTGGTGTCGACAAAGATCGGCCACCCGGACGTCGAGACCTGGAAATACCCGTTTGTCGGTGACAAGGACATCACCATGATCGAGCGCGTCATCATCGACGTGCCCACTCGCAAGACCGTGCGCCTCAAGATGCCGCCCGACCAGCACCGCTCCACCCAGTGCGACGACGTCAGCTGCTTTGGTGGCTGGGAAGATGTGCAATGGGCGCCGGATGGCAAGACCCTGGCGTTCGCCTCGACTTCGCGCAACCACCGGCAGACCTGGCTGCGGGTCGCCAATGTCGTGACCGGCGATGTGCGCACGGTGTTCGACGAAACGGTCAAGACCTGGTTCGAGAGCGGCATCAACGCGATCAACTGGCGTTACCTGCCCGAAAGCAACGAAGTGCTGTGGTGGAGCCAGCGCAGCAACTGGGGACATCTTTATCTCTACGATCTGGCGACCGGCAAGCGCAAAGACGCGGTGACCAGTGGCGACTGGAACGTTAGCAAGGTGCTGCGCGTGGATCCGGATTCACGCGCGATCTGGTTCGAAGGCGTGGGGCGTACGGCTGGGGTCAATCCGTATTACCAGCAGTACTTCAAGGTTTCGATGGACGGCGGCGAGCCGGTGTTGCTGACGCCCGAGGCGGCCAACCACACGATCACGTTGTCGCCGGATGGCAATACGTTTGTCGATGCGTATTCGACGCCGACCACGCCGCCGCAAACCGTGCTGCGTGCCGCCGATGACGGCCACACGCTGGCGACTGTTGCCACTGCCGACATCTCGCGACTCAAGGCCGCTGGCTGGGTGCCACCGGTGCCGTTCACGGTCAAGGGTCGCGACGGCAAGACTGACCTGTACGGGATGATGTTCAAGCCCACCGACTTCGATCCAGCCAAGCAATACCCGATCGTCGACTACGTTTACCCCGGTCCGCAGACCGGCTCGGTGCGCGGTCGCAGCTTCAGTACCGCGCGCGCCGACCACCAGTCGTTGGCCGAGCTGGGGTTCATCGTGATCGCGGTCGACGGCATGGGCACGCCGTGGCGCTCCAAGGCGTTCCACGACACGTATTTCGAACACGTCGAGGACAACACGCTGCCTGACCAGGTCGCGGCGTTGCGCGAACTGGGTGCGAAGTACCCATGGATCGACCTGGACCGCGTCGGTATCTGGGGCCATTCGGGCGGCGGCAACGCCACCGCCGGGGCGATGTTCCATTACCCGGACTTGTTCAAGGTCGGTTGGGCCGAAAGCGGCAACCACGAAAACCGCAACTACGAGGACGACTGGGCCGAGAAGTGGCAAGGCCTGCTGGTCACCGACAAGGACGGCAAGACCAATTACGACGCCCAGGCCAATGCCAGTTTCGCCAAGAACCTGAAAGGCCACCTGATGCTCACCCACGGCCTGATGGACGACAACGTGCCGCCGTCCAGCACGCTGCTGGTGGTCGATGCCCTGATCAAGGCCAACAAGGATTTCGACCTGCTGCTGCTGCCCAACGCCCACCACGGCTACGGCATGGACACGCTGTACACCACGCGCCGGCGCTGGGACTACTTCGTGCGCTACCTGATGGGCGCGCAGCCGCCAAACGAGTACCAGATCACCCCGCCGCAGATGTAGGCGCCAAGGCGTTGCTGTTGTAGGAGCGGCTTCAGCCGCGAGCTCCTGATTGTTCTTTTGGCTTTTGTAGGAGCGACGTAAGTCGCGATCGGAGCATCCGGGACTCCTGATCGCGACTTACGTCGCTCCTACAAAGAGCCAGTGCCAAAAGAACAATCGGGAGCTCGCGGCTGAAGCCGCTCCTACAGGGTCAACCCGGTTTCGCGCCCTGTCCGAACAGCAGCTTGCGCTCCTCCTCGCCCAACGGCTTGCCGCCATCCGGATTGACCTGCTTGGACAACGCATAAGCACGTTGCGTCGCCGGACGTTCGCGGATCGCTGCGCGCCAGCGTTCGATCTCGGGAAACGATGCCATCTCCAACGGCGCATCCTTGTAGACATCGATCCACGGATAGCAGGCCATATCGGCGATGCTGTAATCTTCGCCGGCAATGAAGTCGCGGCCGGCCAGGCGTTTGTCTAGCACGCCCAGCAGACGCGTGGCCTCGCGTTTATAGCGGTCCATCGCGTAAGGGATCTTCTCCGGCGCATAACTGCTGAAGTGTCCGTGCTGCCCGGTCATCGGCCCCAGGCCGGCCATTTGCCAGAACAACCATTCCAGCACCGTGTTGCGTGCGCGCAGGCTGGTCGGCAGGAACTGTCCCGACTTCTCGGCCAGGTACAGCAGGATCGCGCCGGACTCGAACACGCTCAATGGCGCGCCGCCATCGGCCGGCGCGTGGTCGATAATCGCCGGCATCTTGTTATTGGGGGAGATCGCAAGGAAATCGGGCTCGAATTGCGCGCCCTTGCCGATGTCCACCGGGATCACCCGGTACTCGATTCCGGCTTCCTGCAGGAACAGCGTGATCTTGTGGCCGTTTGGCGTCGGCCAGTAATACAGGTCGATCATGTCGAATGCTTCCAGTGCGGGGGAGGTCGACTCTAGCGCAGTGGCCGTGGACAAGGAGGCAACGCTGCATCGTGCGCATCCATGAAAATAACCCGTCATTCACGCCCTTACGGGAATGACGGTCCAGGGGCTCAGTCATGGTGGCAATGCGGACCGTGCCGCAACGCATTTCCAGCGCCGTCCGGCAATACATCCCACCAACGCCCCCGTAAACTGTCGCCATGGATGTTTCCCACCTGCTCGACGAGCTCAACCCGGCACAACGCGAGGCGGTCAGCGCGCCGCACGGCCATTACCTGGTGCTCGCGGGCGCGGGCTCGGGCAAGACCCGTGTCCTGACCCACCGCATCGCCTGGCTCAATGAAGTCTTCGGGGTTCCGGCGCACGGCATCCTGGCGGTGACCTTTACCAACAAGGCCGCAGGTGAAATGCGTGCACGCGCCGGTGCGCTGCTACGCAACGGCTCGCGTGGCATGTGGATCGGCACGTTCCACGGCATCGCGCATCGCCTGCTGCGGTTGCACTTTCAGGAAGCCAAGCTGCCGGAAAGCTTCCAGGTGCTCGATTCGGACGACCAGTTGCGGCTGGTCAAGCGGGTGGTGCAGCAACTCGAACTCGACGAAGCACGCTTCCCGCCAAAGCAGATCGCCTGGTGGATCAACGCACAAAAGGACGAAGGCCGCCGCCCGCAACACCTGCAACCGGGAAACGATCCCTGGGTTGACGCGATGCGTCAGTCGTACACGCTGTACCAGGAGCGCTGCGATCGCGCCGGGCTGGTAGATTTTGCCGAACTGCTGCTGCGCTCGCACGAGCTGTTGCGCGACAACCCGGCACTGCTGGCGCATTACCGGCATCGTTTCGGACAAATCCTGGTCGACGAGTTCCAGGACACCAACGCGATCCAGTACGGTTTCATCCGCCTGCTGGCTGGTGACAGTGGACAAGTGTTCGTAGTAGGCGATGACGACCAGGCCATCTACGGCTGGCGCGGCGCGAAAGTCGAAAACGTGCAGAAGTTCCTCACCGACTTCGCAGGGGCCACCACGGTCAAGCTGGAGCAGAACTATCGCTCCAGCGCCAACATCCTCAATGCCGCCAACGCGGTCATCACCCACAACCCGGATCGCCTGGGCAAGCAGCTGTGGACCGACAGCGGCGAGGGCGATCCGGTCGACCTGTATGCGGCTTACAACGAAATCGACGAAGCCCGCTTCGTGGTCGAGCGCATCGGGCAATGGGTGCGCGACGGCGGCAGCCATGGCGACTGCGCGATCCTGTATCGCAGCAATGCGCAATCGCGCGCGTTCGAGGAGCACCTCAAGGCCGAGGACATTCCGTACCGCGTCTACGGCGGCATGCGCTTTTTCGAGCGCGCCGAGATCAGGGACACGCTGGCCTACCTGCGGCTGGTCGCCAATCGCGCCGACGACACCGCCTTCGAGCGTGCGGTCAACACGCCCACTCGCGGCATCGGCGCGCGCACGCTGGACGAGGTGCGGATGCGTGCGCGACGCGATGAGGTGTCGTTGTGGGAAGCGGCCACTCGGATCGTTGCTGAAAACACACTGGCTGCACGCGCGCGCAATGCCGTGCAGGGTTTCGTGTCGCTGATCGAGGCGCTGGCCGAAGAAGTCGACGAGATGTCATTGTACGAAAAGGTCGATCATGTGTTGGCGCGCTCCGGCCTGCGCGAGCATTACGCCAATGAATCCAAAGGCACGCTGGACTCGCGTACCGACAACCTCGACGAGCTGGTGTCGGTCGCCTCGCGTTTCGTGCAGCGCGAACAAGACGAAGAGGCCGCCGACATGACCGAGTTGGTCGCCTTCCTCGCCTACGCTTCGCTGGAAGCCGGCGAAGGCCAGGCCCAGGCTGGCGAGGACGGCGTGCAGCTGATGACGTTGCACAGTGCCAAGGGATTGGAGTTTCCGATGGTGTTCCTGGGCGGGATGGAGGAGGGGCTGTTCCCCAACGCGCGCTCGATCGATGAGCCCGGGCGCCTGGAAGAGGAGCGTCGCCTCGCCTACGTCGGCATTACCCGTGCCCGTCAAAAGCTGGTGCTCAGTTATGCCGAAGCACGGCGTTTGCACGGCCAGGACATGTACGGCGTTCCATCGCGTTTCCTGCGTGAGATTCCTGGCGCACTGCTTAACGAGGTACGACCCCGGGTGCAGGTGTCGCGGCCGTATGCGTCTGCGCAATCGCGTCGTGGTGGGGCGCTAAATCGCGGTGGCCATGCCGCGCTGGAGCAACCGCCGATCAAGCTTGGCGCCAACGTCCGTCACCCCAGCTTCGGGACCGGCGTCGTCACCGATTACGAAGGCAGCGGAGCGCATGCCCGCGTGCAGGTCAATTTTGACGACGCCGGGTCAAAATGGCTGGTGTTGTCCTACGCCAACCTGCAGCCGGCGTAGCTGGGCGCGGGTTGCGCGCGTCGCGCACACCGCGCAGGCCCGAAGCCGACCTTGAAGCCATCTCGCATCGCCCACCAAACTGTCATCCTGAGCGCAGCGAAGGATCTGCTTTACGACAGCGTGTAAAGCGATACAGCAGATCCTTCGCTGCGCTCAGGATGACAATACGGGAGAGCCAGGGAGTCAGGAGGCCTGCGAAAAGCAGGGCTGCATCGATGCGTTCCCTCGACAAAGAAACGGCGCCCGCAGGCGCCGTTCGGACACACGTTTGGAATCGTTCCCGCCTCAGCCAGTAGCCTTCGGATCCGGCCCGAAGCGGTTGTCGCCGTGCGTACCTTCAATGACAAAGAAGACCAGCAGCACGATCGCGCCAAGGATCGGTATCAAAGCGAGCAGCAGCCACCAGCCACTCTTGTCGGTGTCGTGCAAGCGGCGGACACCGACGGCGAGACCCGGCAGTAAGACGGCAAGGGCGTACAGGGCATAAATCGGGCCGTAGCCGTATTGTTCGCTGGCCAGGCCAAGAACCCTGTCCAGCACCATCGCAATGATCAAGGCGATGATATTGAACAGCACGAACATCCAGTATTCCTTGCGTCGCGCCCTGCCGCTGAAACCGACGTAGTTCTTAAGAACCTTGAGGTACCAGTTCATTGCCTCTCCCCATTCAATGATTGGATTGCACGGCTTCCCCAGCCGTGTGACGGATCCTAGCAGCTGTGCATGGCCGGTGGTTGGCATACCCCGCCGAATGCAAACCCGAGTGGTCGGAGTGGGGATTGGTTACCAGCACGCACGCAAGGTTTGACGGGAGGGGGTGGAATCTGGCCGGCAGGCGATGGGTATCGCTGTGCTCAACCCATCCTACGGGTGGTTCGTTGTTACCGGGGTGACAGGCGTCGCGCCAGGATCAGAAGCTGAAGAGCTTGTAATAAGTGACTGGCGCATCGCCGTCGGCGGGATCGAGCTTGCCGTCGCCGTCGCGGTCGTAGAGGTAGTACGTCGGACCGCGGAACGGTACGACCTTGACCATGCGCAGCTGGCCGGCAACGCGGTATTGGGTGACGACATCGCCATTGGCTTCGGTGTGTGTGGCACCGACGGCGTCATCCGGGATTTGCGGGTCGCTACTACCGACGGTGGCGCAGGCGGACAGCAGGATGGCCGCGACGAGGGGCAACAGGATACGCATGGCACGGCTCCGGGGGCTGGGGTGCAGACAGTATGCCCGTCCCTGTGTCGTGGTCGCGTTGGCATTTAGCCTGTCATTCCCGCGAAGGCGGGAATCCATGGACGTCATGCCGTATGAATCCAACGCCCATGAATTTCCGTCTTCGCGGAAATGACGGGCTCGGGACGGCGCACGCTGGGTCGCACGCTTCGTTTGCCTGGCAATCCCCTGACATGGAGTTGCCCCAACCCCACGGCGTAAACTGCCCAGATGACAGACACATCCAGCAAACGCCTCGTACTGATCGATGGCTCGTCCTATCTCTATCGTGCCTTCCACGCGCTGCCACCATTGAGCAATGCCGACGGCGAGCCGACCGGCGCGCTGTTTGGCGTGGTCAACATGCTGCGCGCGACCCTCAAGGAGCAACCCGGCGGCGTGGCCTTCGTGCTGGACGCACCCGGCAAGACTTTCCGCGACGAGCTGTATCCGCAGTACAAGGCCAACCGTCCGCCGATGCCTGACGAGCTGCGCGCGCAGATACAACCGATGTGCGACATCGTCGAGGCGCTGGGCTTCCCGATCCTGCGCATCGAAGGCGTCGAGGCCGACGATGTGATCGGCACGCTGGCGCTGGAAGCGGCGGGCGAGGGCAGCGAAGTGGTCATCTCCACCAGCGACAAGGATTTCGCGCAGCTGGTGCGCGAGCCCGGTACCGACGGTGGCAGCGGCAGCATCGCGCTGGTCAACACCATGTCCGGCACGCGCATGGACAGCGACGCATCGGTGATGGCCAAGTTTGGCGTCCGTGCCAACCAGATCATCGACTTGCTGGCACTGATGGGCGATACTGTCGACAACGTGCCGGGCGTGGACAAGTGCGGGCCCAAGACCGCAGCCAAATGGCTGGCCGCCCATGACTCGCTGGATGGCGTGATTGCCGCCGCACCCGGGATCAAGGGCAAGGTCGGCGACAACCTGCGCGCGGCGTTGGACCGGTTGCCGCTCAATCGTGAGCTGGTGACGATCAAAACCGATGTCGCGCTGGAATCGCCGGCTAACGCGCTGACATTGCGCGAACGCGACACCGACACATTACGCACGCTGTACACGCGCTACGGGTTTTCGCAGGCGCTACGCGAGCTGGATGGTGATGCTTCGCCTGCACTGTCGTCCGGCAAGGCAGGCGTGCGTAGTACCCAGGCCGGGTACGCCCGCTCCAACAAGGCGCCCGCAGAAGCACCTGACGCAGCCTTGTCGGTGCCTGGCGATTACGAGCTCGTGCTGGAGCGTAAACAACTGGATGCCTGGATCGCGCGTTGCGAAAACGCCGACGAAATTGCCTTTGATACCGAAACCGACGCGCTCGACCCGATGCGTGCCAACCTGGTCGGCATCAGCCTGGCCGTCGAGCCCGGTGCCGCCGCCTACATCCCGGTCGCGCACGAGTATCCCGGTGCGCCACGACAGTTGCCGCGCGATGAAGTCCTCGATGCACTGCGTCCGCTGTTCACCGACAAGGACAAGCGCAAACTCGGCCAGCACGGCAAATACGACCTGCACGTGCTGCGTCGCCACGGCGTCGACTTGGCCGGTTACGCCGACGACACCATGCTGGAGAGCTTCGTCTACAACGCCACCGCCACCCGCCACGACATGGACTCGCTGGCGATGCGTTACCTGGGCTACAAGACGATCAAGTTTGCCGATGTCGCCGGCAAGGGCGCCAAGCAGATCCTGTTCTCCCAGGTCGCGCTGGATGACGCCACCCGCTATGCCGCCGAGGATGCCGACATCACCCTGCGCCTGCACCGCGAACTGACGCCCAAGCTGGCCGAAATCCCATCGCTGGAAAGCGTCTATCGCGACATCGAGATGCCGCTGGTACCGGTGCTCGAACGCATCGAGGCCAACGGCGTGCTGATCGATGGCGATGAGTTGCGCCGGCAGTCCAATGATCTGGGCAAGCGCATGCTGACGTTGCAGCAGAAGGCAACCGAGCTGGCGGGGCGCACCTTCAACCTCGACTCCCCCAAGCAGCTCGGCGGATTGTTGTTCGACGAGCTCAAGCTGCCGGCAGTGGTGAAGACGCCCAAGGGCCAGCCGTCGACCAATGAAGAAGCGCTGGAAGCGATCGCCGACCAGCACGAGCTGCCGCGCGTGGTACTCGACTACCGCCAGCTGGCCAAACTGCGCAGTACCTACACCGACAAGTTGCCGGACATCATCAATCCCGACACCGGCCGCGTGCACACCAGCTACCACCAGGCCGGGGCGGCGACGGGTCGGCTGGCGTCGTCGGACCCCAACCTGCAGAACATCCCGATCCGTAGCGAGGACGGCCGCCGCATCCGCAAGGCCTTCGTCGCACCCGAGGGCCGCAAGATCATGGCCTGTGACTACTCGCAGATCGAGCTGCGGATCATGGCGCACCTGTCACAGGACCCTGCATTGCTGAAGGCGTTCGAATCCGGCGCCGATGTCCATCGCGCCACCGCGGCCGAGGTCTTCGGCAAGACACTGGAGGCCGTCGAACCCAACGAGCGCCGCGCCGCCAAGGCGATCAACTTCGGCCTGATGTACGGGATGAGTGCCTTCGGCCTGGCCAAACAGCTGGGAATCACCCGTGGCGAGGCCCAGGACTACATCGGGCTGTATTTCTCCCGCTACCCCGGGGTGCGCGAGTTCATGGACAACACCCGGCAGCAAGCCAAGGAACGTGGCTATGTCGAGACCGTCTTTGGCCGCCGTCTCTACCTGGACAACATCCAGGCCCGCAACCCGGGCCTGCGCGCCGGCGCCGAGCGGGCCGCGATCAACGCCCCGATGCAGGGCACTGCGGCCGACATCATCAAGCGCGCCATGGTCGATATCGATGCCTGGCTGGCGCCGTACCGCGACAAGGCGCTGATGGTCATGCAGGTGCACGATGAGCTGGTGTTCGAGGTCGACGAAGGCTTCCTGGACACCCTGCAGGCCGAGGTTCCCGCGCGGATGGCCGCCGCGGCAGAATTGCGCGTGCCACTGGTGGTCGATACCGGCGTGGGAAGTGACTGGGACCAGGCCCACTGACCGGCGCTGGAGCCTTGCAAATGAGGCTCGCGGGTGCTGCCGCGTCCGGCGAATGAATCCGTCCTGAATCCAACAAATTCTTAACGGAAATCTTCACGAACCATCCATGCCTGGAGTGGTCAGATACTTCGCGACAGATGCAAGGTCTGTCGCTGATCACCTCCCTCCCCTGGAGTGATCTGGATCGGAGCCTCTCCCCAGGCTCCCTTCCCCGGCCCCGCACAGCCACCCCCTGGCTTGCGGGGCTTTTTTATGGCCGCCCTGCGACCATAAAACCCCAAAGTTTGTTGCGCAAACCTTGGGCCCCGGCTAGTGCCTACATCCCCTGCGGCTGTCGCCGCGCCCCCCCTTGGGAAGGGGGCTTGCCTTCGAGTAGGGGTAGTTGCAGCCGGAGGATTGGAGTTCCGGGGGCGAAGACATGGTTTGGCATCGCCAGTTGTCATGCCGCCAGTTGCCATAACGTCTGATGTCATCCTGAGCATAGCGAAGGATCTGCTGTACCTGCTGTTCCGTAGTAGCGGCTTCAGCCGCGAGCGCTTGAGCTGGCTGTTGTTCCGGCCGTTGTAGGAGCGACGTAAGTCGCGATCAGAGTCCCGGACAGCGATCGCGACTTACGTCGCTCCTACAAAAGCCAAGGCAGGATCAAGAGCTCGCGGCTGAAGTCGCTCCTACAACGGCAACGGCCAGGCACGGGAATGACGGCGGGAATGAGGCTCGAATGGATCGGGTCGGTCGGTCCAAGACGCTACTCCTGCCCGAATTAACCCAGCCAATCACGCGGCTGCAGATAGTACGCCAGTCGCGCTTCGTCGCTGCCAGCCTCCGGCTGGTAGCCGTATTCCCAGCGTACCTGCGGCGGCAGGCTCATCAGGATCGATTCGGCACGTCCGCCGGACTGCAGGCCGAACAGGGTGCCGCGGTCGTACACGAGGTTGAACTCGACGTAGCGGCCTCGCCGATAGAGCTGGAACGCACGCTCGCGCTCCCCATGCGGCATATCGCGGCGGCGCTCCACGACCGGCAGGTACGCGTCCAGGAATCCGTCTCCGACCGCGCGCATGTAGCCAAAGTCGCGTTCGAAATCGTCTTGCAGGTCGTCGAAGAACAAACCGCCGACACCCCGGGTCTCGCCGCGGTGCTTGATGAAGAAATAATCGTCGCACCATTGCTTGTGCGCAGCGTACCGGGCTTCGCCTCCAAACGGCTCGCACAAGTCACGAGCAGTACGGTGCCAATGCACCACGTCCTCGTCGACGGGATAGAAAGGAGTCAGGTCGAAGCCGCCGCCGAACCACCAGGCCACCGTCTCACCATCGCGCTGCGCGTGGAAGTGGCGCACGTTGGCATGCGTGGTCGGGACATGCGGGTTGCGCGGATGGAAGACCAACGACACACCGACTGCGCGCCAGGATGCGCCAGCCAGTTCCGGTCGTGCCGCGGAAGCCGAGGGCGGCAGCTTGGTCCCGGAGACATCGGAAAAACCGATGCCGGCCTGTTCGAACACCGCACCGTCGCGCAGGATCCGCGTGCGCCCGCCACCGCCCTCGTCCCGCGTCCAAGTGTCTTCGATGAAATGCGATTGGCCGTCTGCCGTTTCAATCGCGGTGCAGATGCGGTCCTGGAGGCCGGTGAGGTAGTCGCGGGCGCGGTCGAAGTCGGTCATGAGTACATTGTAGGGCCGTACCGTAGTGGCTTCAGCCTGGAATCACTGGTCCCGGAAATTGTCATCCCGGGCGTAATTAGCCTTTAGCCCCCGCGAAGGCGGTGGAAGGATCTGCTTTGCCCTTGCCTTTGCAGGAGCGACTTCAGCCGCGAGCTCTAGCCTTGGCCCTGGCCGTTGTAGGAGCGACGTAAGTCGCGATCAGGACACCCGGGATCCTGATCGCGACTTACGTCGCTCCTACAACGGCTAAAGCCAAAGCTCACGGCTGAAGCCGCTGCTACAGGCACCCGGCTATCGGATCCTGCGCCGCCCGGTATACGCCGGTACGCACGTCCAGCAATCCAAGCAGCAGGTCAAACAGGTTGTCATGCGATAGCGCATCACCGCTCTTGGAGCGCAGACACGCCATGTCGACCCCACGTCGCGCCTGGAACCCATCCGACAACCACAGCAACATCGGCACATGGGTCTGGTCGTCTGGCGCGATGAGGTACGGCGCGCCATGCAGGTACAGCCCTTTCTCGCCGGTCGACTCGCCATGGTCTGAGATATAAACGACCGTCGAGTCGACACGGGTGTCCGCGGCAAGCATCTTGATGGTCTCGGCGATCACCTGGTCGGTGTAGAGGATGGAGTTGTCGTAGGCGTTGAGGATTTCCTGCCGGGTGCAGCGTTGCAGTTCGTTGGTCTTGCACACTGGTTTGAAGCGTTCGAATGCCGGCGGGTAGCGCAGGTAATACGCCGGGCCGTGGCTACCCTTGGTATGCAGTACGACCACGCTGTCGCCGGTGATCGTCGGCAACTGTTCGCGCAGCGCATTGACCAGGTTCTCGTCGACGCAGCCATAGGTGCAAAAGCGCTTGTCGAAGACGTCGGCCAGGTCGACCTCACCCACGCGTGCGGCTACGTCCTTGCTGCCGGTGTTGTTGTCGTACCAGTACACGCCGAAGCCCGCATGCGCGAGTACATCCAATACGTTCTCGCGCGCCGCGGCCTTGGCTTCGCTGTAGCCGGCGCGGTTGAGGTCGGAAAACATGCACGGCACCGAGACCGTGGTATCGGTGCCGCAGGAACGCACGTTGGAGAAGTTGACGATCGGCAGCTTCGACAGCTCCGGATTGGTATCGCGTGCATAGCCATCCAGCGAAAAACTTGACGCACGCGCCGATTCGCCAACCAGCAGCACCAGCACCAACGGCTTGCCGCCCGGCGCCATCGTCCCGGTGCGGTGTGCATCCAGCCCGATGGGCTTGGCCTGCACATTGCGGACTTCCCGCATCGCATGCGCGTATGACAGCGACGCCGACAGCACCGAGACCGGGTTCATCAGGTAGCGCAACTCGGAATGGTTACGCACCACCGAGGCGATGTGCTTGCCCGACAGCAACGCTGCCAGCGGCAACAACAGGGCCAGAACCAGCACCAGCTTCAGCCGCGACCACAGTTCCTGTTTCCATGGGCGCCTCTCGATCCGCACCCAGAGCAGCAATGCAATCGGCAAGACCCACAGCAACAGCAGGGTCCACAACATCCGCCACGACAACCATTCGCTGGCCTCGCGAAAATCGGTCTCGGCCACGCTTTGCAGCGCGAAGCGATCAATCACCGAGCCATAGTTGTGCATGAAATATGCTGCGCCAGCGGACAACAGCAGCAGCACGGCTAGCCACGGTTTGAGTAGCGGTCGGAAACCCAGCGGCACCACCAGCACCATGATCAGGACCAGCAACACCGAACCCAGGCAGGCCACGAACAGCGCGTTCTGCAGCGGCGCGCCCGGCGGCAGCGACGACAACGCTACCTGCCAGAACCGCGTGTTGGCGAACAGCAGCAGGAACAGCCCGGAGATGACCAGGACGGTGTTGCTGCGCAGGGTGGGTCGCGGGATGGTCATGCGTCGAGGTGCGAGTCGATGGGGGCGCTCAATGGTATGCGGTAACTGCCGGAGTGCATCGCTGCGTCATTCCGGCGCAGGCCGGAATGCATTGTCGAAATGGACCCCGGCATTCACCAGGGGTGACGATTCGCTTGCCGGTGGAGGCTTACCGCTTTGTATCGGATTTCAACGTCGACTCGAACAACTCATAAATCCGCCGGTACTCGTCGTACCACGCATCCGGATGCGTAAAGCCATGCCGCTCCAGCGGATACGGCGCGATCGACCAATTGTCCTTGCGCAGCTCGATCAGCTTCTGGGTCATGTCGACCGAGTCCTTGAAGAACACGTTGTCGTCGATCATGCCGTGCGCGATCAGCAGGTGGTCCTGCAGGCCGGCGGCATACTCGATCGGCGAGGACACTTTGTATGCCTCCGGGTCGATGTCCGGCGTGTTGAGGATGTTGGACGTGTACTCGTGGTTGTACTGGGTCCAGTCCGACACCGGCCGCAGCGCGGCACCGGCCTTGAACACGCCCGGCGCGCGGAACAGCGCCATGAAGGTCATGAAGCCACCGTAGCTGCCACCATAGATTCCGGCGCGGTCGCGATCACCCTGCTGGTTGTCGACCAGCCAGTCCAGGCCGTCCAGGTAATCCTCAAGCTCCGGGTGGCCCATGTTGCGGTAGATCGATGTGCGCCATGCGCGGCCATAACCGGCGCTGCCGCGGTAGTCGATGTCCAGCACCAGGTAACCGTGTTGCACCAGCAGGTTGTGGAACATCTGCTCGCGGAAGTAGGGCGGGTAGTTGTCCAGGACGTTCTGCAGGTAGCCGGCACCGTGCACGAACATGACTACCGGATACTTGTGGCCCGGTTGCAGCGCAGCTGGCGCGTAGTACTTCGCCCACAGCGTGCCGGCGCCGTGCTTGCTGGGGATCTGCACCGTTCGTGGCTGGATGAAGTCGATGGCCTTGTACACAGCGGTGCGGGTGTCGGTCAGTTCACGCTCGCCGTCGCCGTTGGCATTGACCACCGCCAGTTGTGGCGGCACGTAGCTCGACGAATGTCGCACCAGCAACTTGGACCCATCCGGCGACAGCACGAAGTCGTCGACGCCGTTCATCGCGGTCAGTTCGCTGACCGCGCCACCGTTGGTATCGACGGCGCAGATTTCGTAATCGCCCGGGCGCTCGCGGTTGCAGGTGAAGTAGAAGCGGTGGCCGTCGGGCGACAGCTGCGGTTGCGACACTTCCCAGTGGCCGGACGTGAGCTGGCGGGACTTGCTGTTGTCGGCCGCATCGACCATATACAGCTGCGACCAGCCGGATTCTTCCGACAGGTACCACAAGGTCTGGTTGTCCGGCATCCAACCGAAGTCGTTGAAGCTCCAGTTGATCCAGCCCTTGTCTTGCAGGCGATTGCGCGCGTGCAACGTGGGCTCGCTGGTGTCGCTGGCTGTTGGGGACAACGTCGCGATCCAGCGATCCTTGTTGTCGACCGCGCGTAACAGCACCGCGACATTGCGGCTGTCGGCCGTCCAGTGGATCGCGGGGCCGTCACCACCGCCATCGGTTTCCACGTGTACGGCGCGGTCGCCGTCCAGCGGCTTCTTGCCGGCGGCGGCACGCAAGTCGGCCAGCGGGTCGTCGTCGATGCCGGGCAGCGCATCGAACTTCAATTCACGCAGCTTGCCGGTGCGGGTGTCGGCCAGCCAGAGATTCTGCGGCAAGGGCGGATTGTGGTCGACCAGGGTGCGTGCTTCCTCGAACTCGGCGTAGCCTGATTCGGTTACGTACTTGGGCATTTTGTATGCGGTGCCAGCGTCACTGGATTTCTCGGTGGTGACGACCAGCAGCCAGCGACCGTCGGGTGACAGTGCGGTGTCGACAACCTCGACCTTGTCGCCCAGGTAGATCGGCGCGGGTGCGCGGCTGGGATCGCTTGCGCGCCAGGCTTCGGACTGGGCGCGTGCCGCATCGCTGCGTTCGCGGTCATTGCGCAACGTGTCGATCAGGCGCAACTGGCGCTCGCGCAGCGCGTTGTCCTCGGGCGCGGCGTCCGGCGATTTTTCCGTCTTTGGCGTGGCCACCTGCACCACGCCGCCGGTCTGGGTCCAGCGATACCAGTCATTGCCGACCCGCCACACCAGGCCGCCATCGCTACTCCATTGCGGCCGTGACTCTTCGTCGTTGCTGCGGGTCAGCTGGTGCAGCGCGCCACCGCGCAGGTCGCGCACGAACACATCGCCATTTCGGACGAAGGCCATGCGCGTGTGCTGCACGTCGTAGACCGGACGCGAGGCATCCAGGTCGGCGCGCGCTACACCGTCGATGCGCGCGGCACTGCCGCCGGTGATGTCTTGGGCATAGGTGTCGCGAATATTGGTGCCGGTGCGCTTGAGCTGGTATTGCACGTGCTGGCCGTCCCACGCCCACCACGCGTCCTCGACCGGCGGCCCGATCCAGTCGGGGTCGGCCATGATCTGTTCCAGGGTCAGCGGCGCCTGGGTTGCAGGCGTCGATGCGGGTGTGGCCTGGGCATGCACGGTCTGGGCATGGGCCAAGGGCGGCAGCGCGCAGGTACAGGCCAGCAGGGCGAGAGGCGACAGCAATCGATGCATTGCGACGGATCCGGGTGGTGGAGGCGGGAAGGTTAGCAGTCTGGT
>RCMY010002047.1_pt1 | contig 18426 bp, 15 predicted proteins | sample 2041341 | NCBI WGS metagenome assembly RCMY01 (sample SAMN09708234, study PRJNA481090) | Marine sediment metagenome, whole genome shotgun sequencing project. | reverse complement strand
GGCGGAACATGGCATTGACGTTGTGGCGGATCGCCCTGGCGTAGGACAAAATTTGCAGGACCACTTGGAGGTCTATTTCCAGATGGCGGCGAGTAAGCCGATCACGCTTTACAAGTATTGGACGCTTTTTTGGAAGGGCGTTTTGGGCGCGCAATGGTTGATCAGCAAGACCGGACTTGGGGCGTCGAATAATTTTGAAAGCTGTGGATTTATTCGCTCGCGTGCCGGTGTGGAATATCCGGATATTCAGTTCCATTTCCTTCCGATGGCCGTGCGCTACGACGGTAAAGCTGCGGCTGAGGGCCACGGGTTTCAGGCCCATGTCGGCCCGATGCGCAGCGCGTCGCGCGGTTCTGTGATGCTGAACTCTGGCGACCCAAAAACCGATCCCGAAATCCTGTTCAACTACATGTCGACCGAGCAGGACTGGGAAGATTTTCGCCGCGCTATTCGGCTAACGCGCGAGATTTTCCAGCAAGACGCGTTCGAACCCTTCGTCAAACACGAAATTCTACCCGGCGAAGCCGCAACCGGCGACGACGAGATAGATGCGTTTATCCGGGAGCATGCCGAAAGCGCGTACCATCCTTGTGGCACATGTCGGATGGGTGCTGCGGACGACACAAACGCGGTTGTCGATCCTGAATGCCGGGTGATCGGTGTCGAAGGGCTGCGGGTGGCTGACAGCTCGATTTTCCCACAAATCACAAACGGAAACCTCAACGGGCCATCAATCATGGTCGGGGAGCGGGCGAGTGACCTGATCCTCGGACGGTCTTTACCGCGAGACGAACGCGCGCCTTGGCTTCACCCGAATTGGCAACATGAGCAGCGATAGCCCGCAGGATTAGGGCGCTTTGTCCAATCCGAACGTGCTGTGCAGCGCTTGCACGGCCAGCTCCATGTATTTGCGATCAATCAGAACCGAGATTTTGATCTCGGACGTTGTGATGACCTTGATGTTGATGCCTTCATCGCGCAGGGCTTTGAACATCTGGCTGGCAACACCGGCGTGACTGCGCATGCCAATCCCAACGACCGAAATTTTCGCAACATCGGCGTCGGTCAGAAGTTCGGCAAAATTTATCTCACCAGAAGCCTTCGCCTCGGCCACTGCTTTTTCAGCGCGCGCGATCTGGTTGACCGGCAGCGAAAACGTCATGTCCGTGCGCCCATCTTCCGAGATGTTTTGAACGATCATGTCAACGTTGACGGCAGCGTCAGCGAGAGGTCCGAATATCGCCGCCGCGATACCGGGGCGGTCGGCGACACTGAGCAGTGTCATTTTGGCTTCGTCGCGACTAAAGGCGACGCCAGCTACCGCATTGCTTTCCATAATGTCCTCCTCGGCGCAGACCAAAGTGCCCGCATTGTCATCGTTGTCTTCAAAGCTTGAAAGCACACGCAGGCGCACTTTATAGCGCATTGCAAGCTCGACCGAACGCGTTTGCAGGACCTTCGCGCCGAGCGAGGCCAGCTCGAGCATCTCTTCAAAGGCGATTTTGTCGAGCTTTCTGGCCTTTGATGTGATCCGTGGATCAGTGGTGTAGACGCCGTCGACGTCCGTAAAAATATCGCAGCGCTCGGCGCCAAAAGAGGCCGCGAAAGCCACGGCTGTCGTGTCCGAACCGCCGCGGCCAAGCGTCGTGATGCGTCCCTCGGGGCTGATACCCTGAAAGCCTGCAACCACAGCCACCTTCATACCTTCAGCAAACTTCGCGTTGATATTGTCCGTCGGGATCTCTTCGATCCGGGCAGCGGCGTGGGCTGAATTGGTCTTGAGGGGCACTTGCCAGCCAGTCCAAGACCGAGCGGGGATGTCCATTTCCTGCAATGTCAGCGCCATCAAACCTGCGGTGACTTGTTCCCCCGAACTGACGACCGCGTCGTATTCCCGCGCATCAAACATCGGAGACGTTTCTTCGACCCATCCGACCAATTCGTTGGTTTTGCCCGACATGGCAGAGACAATCACGATCACATCGTAGCCATTGGCAACCTCACGACCAACGCGTTTGGCCGCACGGCGAATGCGGTCAAGCGTGGCCACAGACGTGCCGCCAAATTTCATAACCAATATAGGCATTTTGTAGTCGTAGTCCTTTACCTTCGACGGGCCTGTTAAGGGATAGTCGGGATTAGGACAAGAGAGGTGAGGCCATTCAGCCTAGTTCGTTCTCGCCTTTGGCACAAAGGGAAGCGGTAGGGCGGGGATGCCATCTTCGGCAAGACGCTTGGCATCTTCTGGCGCGACCTCTCCGTAAATCGAGCGCGTAGGCATGTCGCCAAGATGCATTGCAGTGGCGTCTTTGGCGAAGTTTTGGCCAACGTATTCAGAATTTTCTTCAACATGCTTGCGAAGGGCGCTTAGGGCTTTGGTCAGTTTCGGATCAGGAGCCGAGACCACAGGTTGCGATTCCATGGCGGATGTTGGCGCGGCGTCGGTCGCCTTTGTCTTGGACGTTGAAACACCGGGAGTCATTAAGGATTTATCGACATTGGATGACCCGCACCCTGGACATTCGACCATGCCGCTTGCGGCTAGGCTTTGAAATGCGTCGGCCGACTTGAACCAACTTTCAAACTGGTGCGCGTTTTCGCATTTAAGGGTGTATCGGATCATACCGGGCGTCCGCTCGTGTAAGGTAATTGCGCTTAACTTTAATGCGAAATGGCAGAGAATTCAATTGGGCAAGTTTTACATATCATGCTTCTGGGGCCAGTTCAGCGGTATGGCCAAGGCGAAAACTCAGCGCCAAAAGCCCGAGGACGCCGATGACACCAATGACATTGATGAGAATGGACCCCGGCCAGAGACAGGCTATACCCGCGAGTGCTGATACAGCCCGCATCGGCCAGTTTATCCGCCGCTCGAGGCAACCTTGCAGTGCGCCTGCAAGTCCGTAAATTCCGAAAACTGCAAAGCCGAATATCACAAGGGCGACGCCCCAATCCCCGGACAAAAACGGCGTATAAGCCATAAGGAGCGGTACAATATAAAGCCCTTTTGCCAGCTTCCAGCTTTCAATGCCGGTGCGCATGGCGGGTGCTTTGGCGATGGCAGCAGCCGTGAACGAGGCGAGGGCGACCGGCGGTGTGACGTTGCTGTCTTGGCTTAGCCAGAAGATGATCATGTGTGCCGACAAAACAGCAGCAATCGCGGCGTCCGCGGGCACGACCAGATCACGCAACGGGGCGGCGACCTCAAGTGGAAGCGCGCGGATGATCGCGCTTGCTTGCTCTAGGGGTATGGGGGCCGCCAGCAGCGACATTGTTTCGGGCGCCCCCAGCATTAGGATCGCTTTGGCCCCGTCACCGAGCGTGCCTGCTACCAACGCATCGATCACCACACGATCTGAAATCATGCCAGCAATCGCAGGTGCAGAAAGCGTCGCTACCACAATGTAGGCGGCGGTGACGGGAAGACCCATTCCCAACACGAGGCTCGCAATGGCGATAAGAACCAGCGCGATCAACAAGTTACCACCAGCCCAGCCTGTAATCATTAGGCTGAAGGTGTTGCCTATACCGGCTGTCGAAATGACGTTTACGATCAGTCCGACAGAACACAAAAGCACCGCCGTCATGATCATGCCCTTGGTACCCATCACAAGGGCTTCAAGAACAGCGAGGGGGCCCATGGGGTTCTGCGTGAGCCAGCTTGACGCAATTACAGCGAGGATGCCGAACACCGCCGCATAAGCTGGCGTGAAACCCATGACCAGCATCGTAATGAGGCAGGCGATAGGGATTACAAAGCTGGCACCTCCTTTGCGGAATGCCGAGCCCAAGGTTTCGCCGTCGCTTTCCATGGGTTTTAGTTCAAGGCGTTTTGCTTCGATGCGCACAAAGAACGCGACGGACAAAAAGTAGAGCAGGGCGGGTAAAGTGGCGACTGCGACGATTTTTTCGTAAGAAATCTGGGTGAAGCTTGCCATCACGAAGGCGCCCGCGCCCATGATAGGGGGCATAAGCTGGCCACCGGTTGAGGACGCGGCTTCGACGCCACCGGCAAAGGCCGGGCGAAAGCCTGCGCGCTTCATCAAAGGAATGGTTATCACGCCCGTGGATGCGGTGTTGGCCACGGCTGAGCCTGAGATTGTGCCTGTCAGTCCGCTGGCGATGACGGCAACGATACCCGGACCACCGGCCATACGTCCCGCAATAGCCTGGGCGATGTTGATGACGAATTCACCAGCGCCCGAGCGCAAAAGGAAGGCGCCAAAGATGATGAACAGGAAGACGAAGGTCGATGAAATCCGGGCGATTGTACCAAACATCGCGTCGTCGCCAAAGAGCGAGCGGAAGGCGATGGTTTCCCAAGACAGGCCGGGAAAACTGAAGACGCCACCGATGTATTGGCCCCAAAATCCAATGTAGGTCAGAGACGTAATGATAAGGATTGGGATCACCCAACCGGTTAAGCGGCGGGTCAGTTCTATTCCGCCCACGACGCAAAACGCAATCGCGACCCAATCAAGTGCAATGAGGTCGACACCACGGTCGTAGATCGGCGTTTCGGCGTAAGGTATGTAAATTGCAGCCGCTGCGATAAGCACGCCGAAGGTCAGATCAAAAGCGAGCAATCCCCGGCTTTGGGTGTTTCCGCGCAGCATTGGATTGTAAATCGCTGCCAGGAAAGCAAAGCCAGCGAAGTGGTACGCGTTGCGTTGAAATTCCGAAATTATGGGGTCGAAGGCCACGTAGATATGGCCGACAGCGATAAACAAACACAATCCATGAAGCGCCCAACGCGCCCATCCATCAAACTCGCGCAACCGCGCTGGCTCGACTTCGGTGTCATCGCTCATAGAATTCCCCCGCCATTTTCATTTTTTGCGTTTTTCTAGGGGGTCCGGGGGGCGTTAAGCCCCCCAGATAGTCGTCGGCCGAAGGCCGGCGAAACATAGTTTATTTCGCGATCAGTCGCGCAGGAATGTCTATGCCTTGCTCAGAATAGAACCGCGCTGCTCCGGGATGTAGTGGAACTGGAAGACCCGCGATCGCCTTTTCAATGGCCATCGCCTTGGTGGCGGGGTGGATGGCCTGAAGGAACGCGAGGTTCTCGTAGATCGTCTTTGTGATCATGTAGACGTTCTCTTCGGGCAGATCAGAGCTTGTTGCCAGAAAGTTTGGCTGAGCGATGGTGTTCCAGTCAGCGCTTTGGTTCGGATATGTGCCTGCCGGAATAACGAAGCGTGTCCAAAGATCGCGGCCGCCATCAAGAGTTGCAATCTGCTCGTCAGTAACCTCAAGCGGCGTCACGCTGTCACCGACTGCTGCCATCAACTGGCTGATCGCGCCGGTTGGGATGCCTGCGGGCGTGTTGATGCCTTTGACTTGACCGTTTTGCAGCGCTTCGGCTGATGGGCCGTAGCCGCCATACACAAGCTCGTAATCGCTGTCGATATCAACTCCGAGGCCGGACAAAAGAGCGCGATTGGAACCGATGGTACCAGAGTTTTGCGAACCAAGCGCCATTGACTCGCCCTTCAGTTCTGCCAAGGCGCCAACTGTGCCGTCTCCAGCAACGTCATTCGCGACGATAAACTGCTCGACGTTCTGCCAAAGCATCGTGACCGACCGGAGTTTTTCCTGCGGACCGGATTCTGTGACCGGGCCAGTGCCGGTTGCGGCGTAGCTGCCGAACAGGCCTTGCATAATTGCAAACTGAGCTTCGCCTTCGCGCAACAGGCGCACGTTCTCGCCCGAACCCGCCGAGCTGATCGCCGACATGCCGATTTTCTCGCCCGGCTCGAGTTTCACCTTGACGAGCGTCGAAAGGGCAACGCCGACAGGATAATAGGTGCCGCCGGTCGATGCTGTTGCAAGGATATAGCTTGCCTCTTCAGCTTGCGCAGAAGCGCCAAACGAGACGGCAAGTGCCGCGGCAAGCGCGGTCTTATTGATGTGAAGCATAATGTCCTCCCAGACATGACTTTTTTCTGTGTACTTAGACTTAAAGGTTTTGCGGGAAATGACCAGCAAAACGGCACCGGTACAGCTTGGCCCTAAGGATTGAAGTTGATCAAAATACCGGCCAACTCGCGCTCTACCACCATGGCGGCGGCCTTGCGTGGTGAGACCCATTTCCGCTTCCGCTCCCCTTTATCAGGCCAAATACTCGCGACCGAAGTCACTTTGATCGGAAAAACGGCAACCACGCAGGGAAGGGTATCGCAGTCCGGCATAGCTTTGATATAGCTGAAGATACCCAGGCAGGTGGTTTGAGCTTTGCCTCTTACGCCAGCTTCCTCCCAGGCTTCAGTTGTCGCAGCTTCTGCCGGAGTTGCGCCGTTTTGTGGCCAGCCCTTCGGGACGATCCAACGCCGTGACTTCTTGGACGTCACAAGTAAAATTTGAACTTTGCCGTTGTTCAAACGCCAACACAACGCGCCGAACTGGGTTCGCACGTCACGCTTATTGTAGTTCTCAAGATTGAGCGCCTGCTGCTTTATCTTGGCCATGCTCGTTTTCATCGACCGATTGTCTTGCCTTGGTTAAACCGGGGCTATTTTGCATAAAAGGCTATCATTCCAAGAAAAGATAGCAACAATTAGTGTCAGTCCAAAAGCGCAAAAAGCCTTAACTGTTGTTTTATTCGCCATCAATTTCCCCGCAGATGATCTCGTCCGAGATTTATCGTCATTCGACGTATGGCGCCTGGCATCCCTTGGCGATTCCGCGGGTTTCGACCGTCATGGATCTTTCATCGGCCTTGGGTTGGTTGAAACCGGACGGTTGGATCCGCAGTCCGCGCGCGCGGCCCAAGGCGCTCTCGGCGTGGCACCATCCAGACTACATAGCGGCCATTCAAAAAGCGGAACGCGAAGGCGTTGTGACAGAGGCCGTCCGCGCGCGGTATCATCTTGGGACCCACGCCAATCCGGTCTTTGGCGAGATGTTTCGCCGCCCCGCAACCGCCGCAGGGGCCGCAATCTGGGCGGGGGATTATCTCAAACACGGCGGTGTGCTTTATTCTCCTGCGGGCGGAACGCATCACGGAATGCCTGATCGGGCCAATGGGTTTTGCTACTTCAACGACCCGGTTCTGGCCATTTTGTCGTTGCGCGAACATGGCGTAGACCGGATTGCCTATATTGATATTGATGCCCATCATCCGGACGGGGTGGAGCATGCCTTTGCGGCGGACCCGGATATCTTGATGGTGTCCGTACACGAAGAGCGCCGATGGCCCTTTACGGGCTCTCTAGAGGACCGCGGCGCGGGCACGGTGTTTAATATTCCTGTGCCGCGCGGGTTTCACGACACCGATATGGTGGCCGTCCGAGAGCGCCTTATCTTGCCCGCGGTTCAGGCATTTCGGCCGCAAGCGATTGTTTTGCAATGCGGGGCCGATGCAGTGAGTGAAGACCCCCTGTCGAGGCTAGCCCTGTCAAACAACGCGCATTGGGCCATCGTCGACGCTCTTCGTAGCATGTCACCGAGGTATCTGGTGCTTGGGGGTGGTGGGTATAATCCGTGGAGCGTCGGGCGGCTTTGGACGGGTGTTTGGGGCACGCTTTTGGGCGAAGAGATTCCGGATCGACTACCGCGCGATGCTGAAGACGTGTTGCTTGCCCTGTCGTGGCCGGGACGCGTTGCGGGCCGCAATCCGCCGGAGCACTGGTTCACGACGCTGCGCGATGTTAGGCGTGACGGCGTTGTAAAAGAAGAAATAGATGCGCGCTTGGCAGTCCTAGAGGCACGCATGAGGGTATGGATTTGATGCGGCTTTTTCTGGGTCTTAGTCTCCCCGATCTCCATCGCGACGTCCTTCAGGGCCTTCAGAAACACTTACCGCCAGGGAGACCCGTCCCATGGGACAATTTTCACCTGACGCTTGGTTTTCTTGGGGATGCGTCAGATGCGATGGTCGATGAGCTTCACCTGTCGCTGGATGGAATGCGCATGGTTCTCCCGGCGCTTACGTTGCGGGGATTGGGTCAGTTTGGGGGCGCCTCACCTCGCGTGGTCTGGGTTAGCGTCGACGAAATCGGATCGCTGGGAAAACTGCATACGCGACTGAAGAATGTGGCCCGAGGAGCCGGATTTGAGGTGCCAAAACGCAAGTTCATTCCGCATGTGACTCTGACACGATTTACCAAAGATGCCGTTGCCGCGGCACCGATCGCGCGTTTCCTAGAAAGCCAAGGTGCCGTAGCTTTGCCGGCCTTTCAGCCTTGGGCAGTCACACTGTTCCAATCACATTTGCGAGCCCATGGACCGGTGTACGAACCGCTCGCCGATTATCCGGTCACGCCAGATCAGACCATTTAAGCTGCGTGTTTTTTGTCAAAGCGCGGGTGAGCCGCCTGCCGACCACTTTGTCAAAGTCAAATCCGGCGATTTCCCCCGAACCCGGTCTACGTCCCCAAATGTCATCCGCTTCGATGACGTGTCCCTCTGGCAATTCGCGGTCAGCTACGACACTAGTGCGCGCAAAGCGATAGACCGGCTCTTCGGCCGCGGTGCGCCGTTTGTCATTGTGAAGAGCGACGTGAATTTCGCGTGAGCGATCAATGAGATGACGCAGTTCGGCGGGGTCCATTGAATTGATGATGTCAGGCCCTTCGCGGTAACGCGAGTCAGTGAAATGGCGCTCGAGAATGCAGGCGCCTAAGGCCACAGACGCAAGTGCCATCTCGGGTCCGATTGAGTGGTCGGAGAACCCAACAACGGCCTTGGGAAAGGCGGCGCGCAGTTCTGTGACACCCTTTAACGACACAATCTCGGGCGGCGAGGGATATAGGTTCGTGCATTCCAGAAGGGCATATTCGACGCCAGACTCTTCAAGGATCTGAACCGAAGCACGGATTGTCTCGATGGACTGCATGCCCGTGGACATGATGATGGGTTTACCTTTGGCGGCGATATGTCGGATCAGCGGCAAATGGTCCGCTTCACCTGAGCCGATCTTAAACGCTGGCACGCCAATCTCTTCTAGAAAGTCCGCCGCCGAGCGCGAAAACGGTGTTGAGATATAAATGAGGCCGAGGTCTTCGGCATGGGTTTTCAGCGCAATCTCATCATCAGCCGAAAGCGCGTTTTCCTCCATCACCTGCCAGATGGATTTCCCGCCGGCGTTCGGCGGTAGAACATCTTTGGCCTCTACGGTCATTTCGTCTTCAACAAAGTGGGTTTGATGCTTGACGATTTCGCATCCGGAAGCCGCCGCCAGCGACACCATATTCTTGGCGACGTCCAAACTTCCGCCGTGGTTGATACCAATCTCTGCGATGACGAGGGGTGGTTCGTTTGGTCCGATTTTGCGCTGGCCAATATGCATGGGCGGGGTCTGTCCTTTTGATCGTTTCTATTGGTCTAGCGGGAACGGTAGTGACTTCACAAGCGCCCCTTGCGCCCACGCGTAAAGACGGGTTCTTTCAGCCCATGACAGGCACGCCTCAAACGACCCAAAACCCACCGTTGCGCTACCGAGCCGCGATGGCCGCGTATCAGGTGGTGTTGGCGGCTGCTATGCCGTTGGTTTGGTGGTATTTTCGCCGACGTGCGTCTCGTGATCCAGCCTACGGGCTGCATCTTGAGGAGCGGCGCGGGGAACACGTCGGAAGCCGCGCAGATGTCTGGATACACGCGGTGTCACTGGGCGAGCTTCGCTCGGCCTTGCCGGTTATTGAGGCGTTAATTCACGGTGGGGTCTCAATTGTATTGACCCACGCGACCCCAGCCGGACGAGCCGCGTCACAGACCGCATTGGCCGAGGCGATTGCAAACGGCCAAGTGCAAGTGCGGTATGCTCCCGTGGATCGTATTTCCGCATGGGAACGCTCTTTAGGAGCGGCTCAACCGCGCGTAGGATTGATTTTTGAGATGGAGTTTTGGCCCGGCATGAGCGAAGCTGCCGTCCGAACCGGCGTTGACCTGTGGTTCGTCAATTCACAAATTCCAGAGAAAAGCTTTCCGCGCGCGCAATCTATCTTCAGGTTGTTGGGGGCACATCCCGTCACGCGTGCAAAGGGTGTCTACGCCAAATCTACGCGCATGGCGGATCGTTTCCATGCTTTGCAAGCCAAAGAGGTCGTGACCGCAGGCGAGACCCGGTTCGATATTGATCCGCCGCAATTTCAAGTCGCAGCCGGCGCGGCCTTGAAAGAAACGCTAAAAGAGCGACCGGCTTTTGTTTTCGCTAGCGTCGTGGAGGGCGAAGAGGACGTCTACCTGACCGCGAGCAAGGTTTTGGCCAAATCCCTTGAACACCCACTGATTATTTGGGTGCCCCGCGCGCCAGAAGCCTTTGAGAGCACGTTCAATGCGATCGAGGCCTCGGGGCTTCGTGTCGTGCGGCGTTCTTCTGCTTTCTCGGACGAATTGGTTGCACAGGCGTCTTTAGACGAGGTGGATGTTTTGGTTGGTGATTCATTTGGAGAAATGTTCTTTTACCTGTCAGCCGCCGATGTCGTGAGTGTTGGCGGAGGTTTCGTCGAAAAAGGAGCACATAACGTGATCGAACCTTTGGCGCTGGGCAAGCCGGTTGTGACGGGACCACACGTGTGGACGATTGAATTTCCGGGCCGCGAGGCAAGAGATGCTGGCGTGCTAACAGTTTGCGAGAACCCGGACGATTTGGCGGATGCTTTGATGGCTGCACTAGGCACGCCGCCCGCGATTGCACAGGCCTTCCATCGCGCGAATGTTGGGGCGTCTGAGAAAATTGTGAAACTTGTGCAGGACACACTGAGGCGACCTAAATGACTGGTTTTATTGCAGTTGTTCCCGCGCGTGCTGGATCAAAAGGCGCGCGCGGCAAGAATACACGCGACTTTGCGGGTGTCCCGCTTTGGCGTCGAGCCGCGGAGCAAGGGCTATCGAGCGGTTCGGATCGGGTGCTTGTCACCACGGATATTGATGAGGTTTTGTCCGGCTCGTTTGGCGAGCGCATAGAGACAGTCGCGCGGCCCGCAAACCTGGCGAGTGATACCATGCCAATGGCGCCGGTCCTTATGCATGCATTGGCTGACCCGTCTCTGGAGGGCGCGACGATTGTTTTGTTGCAGCCCACGTCACCTCTTCGCAGCGAGGCAGATATCAAGGCTTGTTTGGCACTATATCATGCGGGTGGGTTCGAGCTTGTTTTGAGTGCCACAGAAACCGAACGTGGTGTCCTGAAGTATGGAACACGGGAAGGGGATCGTTTTGCGCCGTTGAGGGACGCGGAGCATTGTTTTTCCAATCGTCAATCGTTGCCTGCCGTCTGGCGACCAAATGGTGCGGTTTATGTCTTTGGGCGGAACTGGTTTTTGGACAATGGCGGCTTTGTCAGCGACCGCATTGGCATGGTGGCCATGCCGCCCGAACGGTCGTATGATATTGATAGTGATGCAGATTTTGCATCAACCGAGGCTGCATTTATGGCGCGCGGCTAGTCGGTTAGATCATTGAGTTTGCGGCTTCTGGGATCGACCAGCAAGGCTCCGATCCAGCCTGCGATAAAGCCGCCGAGATGCGCTTCCCATGCCAAAAGCCGATCCATTGCAAAGTAGAGCACAATGTTCAGAAGGATGAGCAGGCCAATTGCGCGCATAACCGGCCACATCCGCGCCTGAAACGTGAAGCGATCTACGTATTCCCACGCGATGATTGCGCCAACCAGACCAAACAACGCCCCCGACGCGCCGACCATTGGGCGAAACGTATCGCTCAAAAACGCGAAGCCGACTGCTCCGCCCAAGATCGACAGCGCATAAATCACACCTGATTTCCAGAATCCGACACGGTCCAAAACGAAGGGCGCGACTGTGCTTAAGGTTATCATATTGACAACCAAATGGACCCAGCCACTGTGGAGGAAGCCATAGGTGAAGAACATGAGCCAAGGTTGCGCTGAATAATTCGGTTCCCAGTCGCTTAGGATCCCAGGCCAGAATCCCCCGTATTCGTAGACTGTTGACCGAAACCGCGGGACGTCGATAATTCTAAAGTCGCCCAAGATCATGACAGCTTCAATCGCCACATAGATGCCGATCAAGCACAATACCGACGGGTAATATTTTGGGGACGCGGTGGTTGGCGTGTCGTCAGAGGGAGGTATCTCGGTCAAAAGAGCGTCCGACCGCTTCGATCAAAACCCAAACGAGAAATCGCGACCCACGTTCACAAAGACCGTGTTCGAGGTGCGATTGGCTGCGCCGTCTTCCGAGATGCGGACATGGCGCAGACCAGCGTTCAGGCCCCAATCTGCGGTCAATTCGCGCGTGTAGCGAATGCCAGCAGAGGTTCGAGCGTCGCTGCTGGTGCTACCGAATTCTTCTGCTGCGCCGTAGGAAAAGTCGGCTCCCCATGACGAAATTGAGTTGATAGGAGCGTCGTAGCCCAGACCGAGGGACGTGTTCAGGAACGCCGCGCCGTCGTTTGTTGTCGGGCTTTGCACAAGGTTTGCCGAAAGCGTGCCGCCTGCTGCCTCGCGGCGGTAGTCGACGCGCGTTGTCAGTTCTATGTCTTGATCGTCTTGATCCACGACGCCGAGTGACAACGACAAGGCACCAGCGGGCATATCGTAATCGCGGCGAATACTTGCGCTCGTTCGGCGTCCACTTTCGTCGATGCGGCTGGACAGCGTAAGCGCAACGGCGCCGTCAGGACGGGCTTGTATCACGCCAATGCTCACGCCAACGCCATCATCCTCGCTGGCCAAGACGCCACCATTGAGTGTTTCAGTCGAGTCCAAAGAGAGGTCTGCTGAGACCTCAAGGCCGGAATTCATTTCGGTCGTCACGCCTGCGCCGAGCGACTTATTGCGCCGTGAAGAGTCGGAAATGTCGTCGGTGTCTCTGCGGCTGAAGCTGCTTGAGAGCCGCGCTGTAAGCGCCGGATTAATCTGAAAGCGCGCGATCGCGCCTATTCTCTGAGAGTCGCTGTCGGCCAGATCAGGGTCAGAAGTGTCGACAAAATCGTTTTTTGTTTTGGAAAACGACAGATCAACTCCAAAGGGTGCATTAAGCCCGGTCGAAAAGTCTGCTGAAACCCGTGTGCGCTTGCGCGTCCCACCTTCGATGATCAATGCATCGGGGTCAAAAACGCCGTCAACAAAAAACCCAAACGCTTCGTCGTCAAGGTTTGCTTCATCGTAGCTTCCGGAAAACGAAAGGCGTGAGTTAATTCCGTCGCGGGTGTAGGAAAGGGCGGCACGGGAGCGGCTGACGTCAAGAGCGTCCGCAGAAGTCGTCGACCCACCGTCTTCGCCTTCAATCCCGACACCAATAGAAAACCGGAATTGATCGACGCGCGTATCACTGCTTATGGAAAAACCGAGATCAGTGACACTTGTCAGCGTGGTCCCGTCGGGCGTGGTGGAAAGCGCCGGATTGTCGCTTGCCTCAAGACCCGTTGAAAAGGATAGGTTGCCGCGAACACCTGTCCCGTCCTGTGCAAGGACGGGCGCTGCGGCGAATGCGGCAAGCGAAAGGGCGGCAGTTGTTAGTCGTCCCGGTCGCATTTTTTTCACTTTTTTCTACTCGAAGAGGCGTCTCTCGGGGACGATGATAACATCCCCGTCAGCAAGAACAATATCTGATCCGATAGATGCGCCACTTGCGATGGCTTTATAGTTGATGCGCGAGACCGTTTGCTCACCGGTCGACCGGTTCGAGCGACGCAACAATATACGCTTCGTGGCTGCGAATCGGGTAAAGCCGCCGGACGTGGAGAGGGCCTGCAGAACAGTCGTGCCGCGCTCAAGACGCTTTAGGCCTGGGGCGCCGATTTCGCCAAGCATGTAGACATCGACAGTAGGACCGGTTTGCGGTGTCTGTGATTCAACACGCGGCCGCAAGGATTGCACTGTCACGAATACCGTCGGAGTTGTCGCGAAATTCGACGCGATACTGGACGAGATAGCTGCGGCGACTGCATCAGGTGAGCGTCCACCCGCCTGAAGGCTGCCGGCGAACGGGAAAGTGATCGTTCCGTTTGGCAGAACAAGAAGCGATCGGTTCAACGAAGGATCTTCGAGAACTTCAACGGAAAGCGTGTCTCCGCCGCGGATTTGATATTGGCTTTGCGCATAGGCGACGGTCGTCACCATGAACGCGAATATTGCAAGAACCAGAGTTTTCATCGAATTAACCCCCAAAAAACTGTGTCCCATAGACTATGAGACTCTTCATTGATCTTTCAAAGCGGCAAATTGCACTGCCGCTAAATCGCATAACGTATTGTGTTCAAAGGGCGACATGCCCAAATCACTCTGTTTCAGACGCGGTGGACAATCTTTCCACTGCTGCCCGGGCCGCTTGGATTTGCGACCGTTCGTCGTTTTCTCCGGCTGTATCGACGGCGCGCTGGTAGGCTTCTCTTGCATCATCAAGGCGTCCAGCCCCCTCGTAGGCGCTGGCCAGATGGAATTGCACAAGGGCGTCGCTGGCGAGACGGGCAGCGGCCGGTTCGAGATATTCGATGGCGCCGGCAGAATCTCCACGACGATGCAGGAGCCAGCCATAAGTGTCTTGAAATGGCGGGATTTCTGTTCCGCGCAAACGGCGCGCAATTGCAAAAGCCCGGTTTAGGCTTTCATCGTCAGACCGGTACGTGGCGAGAAGGCTTGCCAGATTGTTGGCGACGATGAGGCGGCTGGAGTCCTGAAGATAAAGAGCTTCATAGATTTCAATCGCTCCGTCGAAATCATACGCCTGCTCAAGAAGTGAAGCCTTCGCCCACAAAAGATTTGGGGCTGCTGGGTTCGCGTCCAGAGCGTCATCAAGTGTGGCTCTGGCATCCTCGACACGGCCTTGCGAACTTTGCGCACGCATAAGTTGGACCCATCCCTGCTCAAACTGTGGCGTCGTTTGGGTTATTTGCAAGTAAGTGGTTTCGGCTTCGACATAATTTTGCAATGCAAGGTGCGTGCCTCCCAAAACCATTGAAATGGTTGGGTTATCTGGTTGCGACGCGACAATCTCATTGGCGATTACAAGGGCTTCTTCGGTTTGACCTGACCGGAGGCGTTCTCTCAAAAGCGCAATCTGAGAAGAGACACCAGCATCTTCGCTTTGCGCCAAGCCTTCAAGCTCGGCAATCGCGCGTTCCCGGCCATCACGGCGAGACAAAACCTGAAGCCGCAGGCTGTTGGCATTCTGTACAGCCCGCGGGCTGCCGTTTCGTCGCAATGTAGATTCGACCTGAAGCGCGCGCGGCCAATCTTCCGAGCGCAGGTAGACATTCCCAAGAGTTTGCAGAAGCGAGAGGTCTCCGGGAGACTGGCGCAAGGCCGTAATCAGCGCGTCCTCGGCAGGGCGTAGGCGGTCAGATGCCATAAGCGTGCGCGCAAATCGGATGGTTTCTTCGGCGGCGTACCCGGAAGCCTCTGCTGCAAGCGACAGCATGTCTTGAGCCAACTCTGGCTCACCGGCGCGCTGGTGTGCTTGCGCCATAAGCGTCAGAGCGTCGGCATCCTGCGGGGCCTGATCAAGCGCGCGGCGCAAAAGCCCGATCGCTTGATCGACGTCGTCGCTTTCAATCAACCAGCCGGCGCTAAGCCTAAGAGCATCGACTTGAGACGCATCATTGGCCAGAACGTCCTCGATCATTTGCCGGGCGCCGACTTCGTTGTTATTTGCCAATAGCATGCGCGCAAGCGTCACTTTGTATCCGTTGAGCGCATCGTCGTTTGGGTCGGAGCTGTCTACGATGGCCTGCATTTCGGTGATGCCAGCCTCCCGGTCACCGCCATCAAACTTCAAACCAGACCTCAGCGCGCGCAAAACCGGCGCATTGTCGAAGCGCTCCAGAGCTGTGTTAATCTCGGCCATCGCCGCGTCTGATCCGCGTGTCTCGCGCAGGAATCCAACCAAGGCGACCTGTAGTTCAATTCCATCTTCAGCGAGATCAATCTGGTCTCTCAAAAAGTCTTCTGCACGCTCTGGTTGGTCAAGCGACGTCAGAAGCTGGATCAGGATACCCTTGGTCCGCGCGTCTTCCGGAAATGCCTGAACAGTCGCGCGAAGATGTGCTTCCAGCCGATCAAAGTCTTCCAATTGGGCCAGCATTGACGACTTCATCGAGTAAAAGAAGGGCGACGCGGGCGCGAGTTCGATGGCTATGTCCACATAATTCAGCGCTTCGTCGTCGCGCTGCTCGCGCATTAAGCCTTCGATGATTATCCGAACGAGTGTGATGTCTTCGGGATACGTGTTTCGCAAGTCAATTGCGTCCTGCGTTAACGCTTCAACCGCCAGCGCATTGTCATCCAGTGCCGCGGCGCGGAATTTCATAACGAGATCGATGACCTGAACGCCCTCAAGATCCGCATTTGCTTCGATCAAGATCTCGGAATGGCGCTCGGCTTCTTCCCAGTTCTGGGCTTCGATGGCCATTTCGGAAAGGGCAAGGCGGGCACCTAAGTCTTTGGGATTGTCTTCAGCAATGCGCAAGAAATTAGAGTATGCCGAGGAGAAATCGCCACGATCTCTTACAGTTGTGGCGAAAAGTCTGCGTGCTTCGACGTGGAATTCGTCGAGCGACAGAACATTTCGGAGTTCGACCAATGCTCTGTCGACATCCCCGGATTCGAGCAATTCCAGTCCGCTTTGATAGTGATTTTCTGCGCGTTCTTCTGCGCTGTCACATGCCGCAAGCAAGCTCAGCGACATCGCAAAGACAATTCCGCGGATAAAAAATGAAGACGTCATCCAAAGACTCCTAAAAACTCGTTGGAGCAACACTAACAAACACACAAAAGCACAACCAGCCCAGCAAAAATCACTGTTGCGCGACGAGAGTTAAGAAATCAGTAGCCCGTTCCACGCACCACGACGGCGACCGTCTGGACTAGGATCTTAAAGTCCTGCCAAGCTGACAGGCTGAGATTGTAGCTGTCATCGTAATAAGCGCGTTCAGAAAAAGCTGACTCATTGCGCTTCGATACCTGCCACAACCCGGTCATTCCCGGGCGAAGATTGTAGTAGCTGCGACCGGGGTAGAGCGCTTGTTGCTTCGGGAGCATTGGGCGCGGGCCAACCAGCGACATGTCACCAGCAAGAACGTTTATCAATTGCGGCAGTTCGTCCAGCGAAGTGCGGCGCAGGGCCCGACCAACACGCGTACAGCGTGGGTCAAAGGCCAATTTTTGCTTGGCATTCCATTCGCGGCGCGCCGCAGGGTTGTCGGAGAGGTGCCGTTCGAGCAGCACTTCCGCGTTGGGAACCATTGTCCGGAATTTCCACATCGTGAAACGGCGTCCGTCGCGGCCAACACGTTCTTGCCGAAAGATCGGGGAATGCCCATCCGCGGCAAGCACCAATGCGAGGAGCGCCAAAAAGGGAACGATAAAAGGAAGAGCGATCAGTACCAGTATCAGATCGATGGCGCGCTTCAGGCCCGAGCGGTAAAGTCCGTGGACCCGGATTGGGCCGGATACAGGCAAAGCATCTACATTTGCAGCAGAACGATTTGCAACATTCGTTACGTGTACAGTCATACTTTTTACCGAAGAACCTTCGGCCCCCTTGAACTCACTAGACCCAAACACAACACAATTCAGCAGCAGTTGCCAAAAGGCGGGTCCGCGTCCTTGTTAACATTTGGCGATCCGTTTGGGAAGAATTCCATGCGTTTTCAGCGCTTTTCACCAAACCACCTTTGCAGTTTAGTCGTTTGGTTGTCGCGTTATGCCTAAAAAACTGCAAATTCCTGCCCTTTGACTGCCACAAAGCGGCCTCAATCGGCCAACGTGACGCATCACAAGAAGCACACTTTTGGTAAACGATTGCTTAAAAACTGCACAGACTGTCCACAAATCGTCGACGATTGATTAACCCTGCCGATGCGATGCTGTGACATGATTCGCCATCGGGCTTGTGTTCTGGCGAAAAAATGCAGAAATGCCGTGTCGGCGTCACTATATGGCCTTTAAGACGAATTAGTCAGTTGTTTCCTTCAATCGGTGAAGCAACCCACAATAGCAGCGAGACGATGACGAGTAACGATCTTTACGTTGAGTACTTCGGGTTTACCGAGCGACCGTTCACACTGTTGCCCGATCCTGATTTCCTTTTTTGGTCTCGCGCGCATCGCAGGGCGTTTTCCGTTCTTGAGTTTGGCGTGATCACCCGCGCCCCGATCACTGTCGTAACCGGTGAAGTAGGGGCAGGTAAGACGACCCTGATCCAGAAGCTATTGCAGTCACTGGATGAGGATATCACGCTTGGCCTGATATCGAATGCGCAGGGTGGACGGGGAGAGTTGCTCCAGTGGGTGCTGAACTCGCTGTCTATTCAGGCTGATTTAACAGGCTCTTATGTGTCGATGTTCCAGCAGCTTCAGGACTACGTTATCGAAGAATACGCCAGCGGTCGCCGTGTCGTGTTGTTGATTGATGAAGCCCAAAACCTCAGCATTGAGGGGCTTGAGGAGCTGCGCATGCTGACGAACATCAACTCGAACAAAGATGAGTTGTTGCAACTTATTCTT
>RCMY010002044.1_pt1 | contig 18445 bp, 21 predicted proteins | sample 2041341 | NCBI WGS metagenome assembly RCMY01 (sample SAMN09708234, study PRJNA481090) | Marine sediment metagenome, whole genome shotgun sequencing project. | reverse complement strand
AGCTTGACGGGCTTGGGTACAAGCTTGTTCAAGCCCGAATCGTAGACCTGAATGGCGGCATACACCTGAAGCTGATGCCCGGTTGTTTTCAGCAGACGCACAGCCTGCGTGTTGACCGTATTCCAGGATATGCCCAGAGTGAGGTTGCCAAAATGCCCGATAACCGGGGTTTCAAGTTCACCAAGGATACCAAGGCCGGACAGGGATTCCTTCATGTATTCCAGATCCGGCAGGGTCACTTCGCCAACGCCCAGAAGTTCGTCGCCTTCCCGGTAGATCTTGGCATTGATAAGCTTGTCCGGAATGGGGTTGGCGCTTGGGAGTCGTTCGGTATTATCAGCCATGATAACTCCTTACTGCGCGCTGACGCTGCTAAAGAGGGATGACAGCGCGGTATGGTCATAACGCAGGATATGCACGATCTCCTGGGCCGGAGAAGGCGGCGTGAGGGCAATACGGTAACGGACGGTGCCATTCATAAGGTCAGTGACGGCATTATCGCCCGCCAAAAAGGAGACCTTGCCGCCAATCAGACGTTCGCGCCGTACCAGGCCGTTGAGCCACTGATTGGTGCTATCCACAATGGATTCGATATGGCGTACCCGCACAATGGGTTCGTCCACCTTCTGCCATGTCGAAAGGACAAGAGTGTTGCCCACATACGAAAACATGCGCCGGATGGGGATAAAGACGTCCTTAACGTCGGTCACCCCAGGATAGGCCGCAGTATAGTTGCCCCAGACCTTGAGGCCGCCAACGAAGTTGATACCGGTGACGCAGCCGCGGAAATTGAGCCACCCGGCCTGTTCGGTATCAAGGTCCAGCATCTCGCCATTGTGCATGATGCCGTTGGCCAGTATGCGAGAATTGGAGGGCGACCAGAACGGCACGCCATCATTGTTGGCATCGCGCAGCCCCGTTGCCCCAGCCAGATGGGTGCTGCCCCACATGACTTTGCCGCCAGTGATCGGCCTGCCGAAAAAGGGGATCAGGTGCTTGTCCGTGAGGTTGTTGTCCTGGATCCAGGCAGGCACCTCGGTGTAGTTGCGGACTTCTGCCGGCACATCAATGGGGGCCGTACAAGAAAAATGGCCGTTGATATCCGCGCATTTTGCGCCCATGACAAGCGCCACTGCAGGGTCCGACGAAAACCCCGGGGCGAGTATCTGCCCAGGAACTATTGTAAAACGTGGAAAAACCGAGGCCGCGAGTTCAAGCCCCTTACGACGCATGGTCTCGCCATCAATGCCGCCGATAATGTCCGCGGACGTCACCTTTGAAACATCCGGCTCCGTCTGGCTGCCGTCGCCGCCCTGAACTGGCTTCGTGTGCTTTGCCGGATCGAAGACGTTTATGAAGACTATGGGAGCAACGCCATACAGCCCCATATACACGTCCGCAAATTCGGCGAGGGTGTAGCTACCCACATCTTCGCCCGCGGGCACACTGCCGAGTTGGGCAGCGAACTCTTCCGGAGTGGATATAAGCAGCGGTTGGTTGATCGGCCGTTTCACGCCTTGGGGCAGCGTGTGCACGGGAGCTGTGCCGATAACCACAGGCAGCGCGGAATCCACGTTGACCATGGTATAAATCTGGCTTGCTTCTTCCTGAATAAATACGCCATGTCTGCCGCTCATTTCACGCTCCTTTCAGCCTGGCGCAAAGCTGCCCCTGCATTGGCAAGCGGAACAAACAGCGCAGCCAGGGCGCTGTCGTCCTTAAGAGCTTGCTGTAGCAGCCCCGGCAGGCTGGTGAACACGTTGCCCCTTTCCAAAGGGATGGGATCCTTGCGCCGCGGCCCGACATACATGAGAGCGTCGGCAAGCGGCGTGACATTGCCGTCTTTGATCTTAGCCATGAGAGTCTCCTTGCTTCAGCCGTTGCGACAAAGGAAGCTACGGATGAAGACAGCAGAGGTTACTCGAAACGCGACACGGAGAACCCGCTGTCGCCATCCGTAAGCCAGGCGAGCTGGCTAACGGCTGCCGCTATTCCCATCCGGGAATGCTCCATCGGCTTATTATGGCCACCTGCGCAAAGGGGCGAGGCTGCCCGAGCGGATCGGTGCGCTGCCAGCGCATGTAGCGGTTTTTCTCATCCCGGACGCAGGTAAAACGCTCGGCCACCGGAGTGTCCAGGGCCTCACGCAAAAAACGGGTGATACGGCTGCGCAGGATCGACAGTTCCATCTCCGCGCCCTCGGCGTCACCTGTTTCGCTGTTGTAGACACCGGTCAGGAAGGCGATTCCCTCAAAGAGCTCACCATCCTGGGCATCACCATCAACAGCGCAAAGTATCACGCAGGGAAACACGCTTTCCCGGACAGAGGTAGGCGGCAAATCGCCGATAAAAACGCGGACGGAAGCAAGGTCCGGATCGGCTTTGGCATCGCGCTGATATCTGGTAAGGCGCGTTTCCTGCAGGGCTTTTTCCAGCGCTGCCTTAAGGGCAGGCAACAACTCCGTGACCATGATTACTCCCCGTGCGCAGCCAACGCCGTATCCACGATGCGCGGAAGGATACGGGAAAAGTTTTCTTCTGCTCCGGACATGAGCATCTGCTCAACCTGCGGCGTGGTTGCGTGGTATTGTACTGCCGGGCCGTAGGCCTCCTTGAGCTGGCCGAATGCCGTCCTATAGTACACGCCCAGATGCCCCGCACCCCCCTGAGCGTCGTATACGGCACCATTACGTCGGCGGCCGGAACTGTTGCGCACCTGGGCGATGAAAGGCAGGCCGGCTCGGAACTGTCCAGGAAGTTGCTCCCTTTCCCTGCGCTCACCAGACCGCAGGGAATAGGAAAACCCTGGCCATGATTTGGAGCGCATGCCTTTGCGCGCAGTGACAACCTGCGGGTCTACCTCATAGTTGATGAGGGGTATGAGCTTTGTGGCAACGGTCAGGCCGCCAGCCACGCTCTGGCCACTGGCCACAGCCTGCGAAAGCCTGATACTTTTTTCGATGAGCCTCGGCGGCAGAGGTATGTCCGACACAAGCTGCGATGCCAGGTCAGAACGAGCAATGCGCAAGACTTCGCTGATTGTCGGATACAGCGCCCTTTGTACCGCATAGGGTACCTTGGCCAGGCGCTGCATCTGACTTTCGATAAGGGCTTCATCAAATGTGATGGTTATCATGCCGCATGCCTTTCCAGTTCCAGGCGTAGGATGCCGTCCGCCTGATCGACCTTAATCACGCTGTAACGCCAGCCTTCCACAATGATTTCTTCATCAGGCAATGGACAGGGCACCCCACCACCATCCAAGACAAACAGCACGGCAGACTGCAGGGTGATGCCAAAGCCAGTGGGGTCGGTTACCGACTTTTCGCCCATGGGCTGCAAGGTATCGTCCCAAAGTGCGGGAACGGGAACGCCATTAATCTCCATGAGATCTGCAAATTCCGCCAGATTCATGAACACCGAGCTGGCTTCCTTATGGAGTGTCTGCTTGAAAAAACTCATACTGGCGTTCCCCCGCACCGCGTTATTCCCCGGATGCTGCCTCGGGGCTCAGATCAGGAGTATTGCGCAGGGCGTCCACGCGTGCCTCGAACTCTTCAATAGTGGGCACGGTTTCACCGCCGTGCTCGGCGCACAGACGCTCCACAATTTCCGCAGCCGTAAAGCCCAAACGGATACCGGAATCCACAAGGGTGATGACTTCAGGCAATGTCATTGGTCGGCTCCCTTAACGCGTGCCAGAATGGCCCCGACGTCGGACAAAAGGTTGAGTACCCGCGCACTCAGAGCATCCCAGTCGGCCGGCTTGATCTGCGTGCGGGCCCAAAGCGCCGTTGCATCCCCCAATGCGACCAGGGCGTCCTTGGTCATATCCATAGCCGGAGCCACCTTGGATTCCAGATAGTCACGCCGATCAGGCAGAGTCGCATGCAGGTTCAAATATTCAGAGTGAAGGGCCTGGTACATGGTGATGCACGAATCGGTCACGGCCATGGCCTGTTCATGCGCCGGACTGTTTTTGAGGCCGCAGGCGGGCAGGCTCACGGCCGCAGCCAGCAGCAGCCCCAGTGCGACATCGGACTTCTTGACGGTTACTGTTTTCTTGGCGGATATCCGGCCCCAAATAGTGAGCACGAAACCGGCACCTTCGGCCAGGATATAGGCCAGCTTCGACTGGTCCTCCGCCCCAAAGTCGATGCCAAAATAGGCCAAGGCCGAAGCCACCATCATAAGCGCCGCCCCCCAAAAGGTTCGGCTGGTAAGCAGAGATTTTGTTCCATCCATAATATTATCCTCCAAAGGCTTCGCCACGTTGGGCCAGCCACCCGCTGGTGTACTTGCGCTTAACTGCATTGGTGAGCCCGAGATTGATATAGTGGGCGCACTGTTGCCCATTAGCGCCGTACTGGATGGCACGCGAACGACCGTCGCCCACGATGCGGCGCAGACGTTGCAGCGTCTTCGCCCCGAAGGCGCCATCAACGACCAGATCCTCGCCAAACCGGTTTTGGTAGTTCAGGCTGTTCAGCACCATCTGGAGGTGCTTGACCATGCGGCCCTCACCAAGGTTCACAGCCTGTTCAAACAGTTCATAGGCGAGGGGTTGATCAAGTTCGTCAAGACAGAAGCGATCCCAGTATATCTGGCGATAGTAGGCATGCACTGCCTCGGTGAGAGCGGAGTTGCCCTTAAGGTTGCCGGGGAAACCGGGTTGTTTTTTTGCGACGTCCACGATGGACCAGCCGGACCACTTGGGCCAGAAAGCGCGGGCGACGCCATACACGGTTTCGCCGCCGGGATCATCCGGATCGTTGCTATACAAGCCCTCAACGGGAGCCATTTTCAAATAGGCTTTCATGAAGTCGGCCATGGGATCTCCTTAATCTGTCGGGCCCATATTCAGGATGTCCGCCTTTTCACGGGCAGGCAGATCCAGATGGGTGACAATGGCGCGCAGCATACGAAACTGTATGTCGTTGCTGATTTTCATTACTTCGACGGCATTGGCCAGACGCAAAAACGCCTCGTCGGTGATGCGCCGACGCTCTTCACATTCTTTCGGGCTTACGCAACGCACCCGCACAACAAGCCCGATGATGCAAGACACAAATGCGGCCAACAGCAAGGCTTCAAGCGCTGTAAAGGTCACAGCCGTCCTGCCTATGGATTTTCGTTTCCTTCGCCGTTGTCGCCAGCCGCGCCACCCCGATCCAGAGCATCGGGATCAAAACCGCCCTCTGCTTCATCGCCTTTCTCTTCCTTGCCGCCCCTGCCGGAAGCTTTGGCGGGCTTGTTTTCCGGAGCGAGGTAAGAGACCATGCCCATACCAACAAGCTTGGATGCTTCTTTTTCGTCCATGCTTACGGTGGACCCGGGCTGTTTCACATCCTTGCCGTTATCCATCCGGCAATTCAGGACAACACTAATTTTTGCCATGACGCGCTCCTTAAACGACCTTGGCCAGCACAACCCAACCGGGTTGCTTGATCCAGGGCAGTGGACGGGTTTCACAAAGGGAGAACAGCCCCGAGGGGTCGTCCTGTAGGAAGAGCTTGGCGAAAACTTCGACCGGCCCTTCGCAAGACAGATCCATGGGTCTGCCGAACTCAATGACGGTTTGAGCGCCGGCGGCAACAAGCAGGGCATACTCCGGATCCAGGAAGGGCCGTACCGTGCCGTCCATGTCGGCGTAGGTGCCGGAAACGACATAGATGTTCAGGCCATTCCAGGTGCCCTTGAACTTGCGGCCCACACGCATGGACAACTCACCCGCATCAACACCGCTGGTGGTGTCAATCTTTTGCTTGACGTCTTTGTGCTCTCTGAAAGCCGCCCAGGCCGCTTTGCCGAGGTAAAGATCGGAAGAGCCGATGTTGGTTTCTTCCTGAATCATGTCGTCCCATTCATCGACCTGGTCGAACAGATCGCTGGTGCCCGCCGTCCAGAGCTTGGTGCCGGAGAGCACGAGGTTATGGGCAGGCGGCCGCCGGAAGTCCACGCTGTAAGTGGGCACTCTCTGCCCGTCCACTATGTCGTAAAGATCCAATTTGCCCTTGACCACAGCCTGAGCGCACATGACTTCCAGCGTGTAGTCGATTTCCTCACGGTGCATATCCATGTCGTCAGCGATGGCGCGTTCTCGCGGATCTTCCATGGGCTGATAGGGATTGGCGCCAGCCGGTTGCTTGAAAATATCCGCAGCGCGAAAACCGCGCTTCGGACGAAAACGCGGCGCCTTCAAATACACCACCTCGCGCGATGTGCCCTGCCGCATGGTGCCCGCCGAATGGTTGGTGATGGCCGGCAGCATGGTGATGCCCTTGGAGACGATATGCAGTTCGAACATCTCGGCAGCACTCGGCTGCTGACGGTGGAACATGCCGGTGAAAAGCACATGCTTCCTGGGCCGTTTGTTAATCACCCCGGTCACAATACGCGGGTCAAAATAATCGAGATCCGCCATGGTTACGCCTCACTTGCGTAGATGCCCTTGCCGCGCAGCGCCGTAAGAGCGGTTTGTTGTTCGGTGGCGGTAACGCCATTGCCCCAGGTAAGCTCCGCCGTAATAACGGAGGCGTGTACATAGACCAGGGCGTACACGTCACCGGCGGCCGGAATCGTGGTATCTTCAACCAAAATGCCCTGAGCCTCAGCTCCGGACACGAATTCGCCACACTTCCCATCCTTTGTTCCAAGGACGGTTCCCGCGATGAGATCCAGCTCCGCGCCGGTGGAATGGAGCAGCATACGCTGTATCACCGGAGGGTGGTCCTTAAGGAAGGTGCGGCGTTCATACGTTGCGATGGTTTTCATGACGCAACTCCTACACGCCGAGCTTGCTGATGCGGGTGATGGCCGCCTGCACGGGATCGGCGTCAGTAACGGTTGTGGCCGTATTCACCGGGCCGGGCGTCTTGGCCAAAATGCCAGCCAGGATTTTTTCCCGGCCGCTCCTTTCCTCCTGCGCAGCCTGAGCGCCATTGGATTGATCATCGCCGCCGGACTTACCGGCTGCAGCAGCCAGATCACCAAAAGCAACCGTAAAGGCCGCCACTTGCTCGGCCGTGAGCCCGGCGGCGAGCAGCGGCTCCATGCGCTTGGCCGCGTCTTCTCCCGCGACAACACGCACCATGCCCAACATGTTCGCCTGGCTTTGGGCCAATGCGGCCTTGGCCGAAGCCTCGACTTCCGCCGCGGCTTCGCTTCTGATTTGCGCCAGCAGCTCCGGATGGGCTTTGGCGAGCTCCTCTTTGTTCATACTGGTCTCCTTGTTGATGTGAGCCATAGGGGTCCCCATTGAGGACGCAGTACCGTCCATATGGGACAGATCTGCAATTACCCCTTCAAGGCTGCCAATTTCGTCAGCCATGCCAACTTTCACAGCTTCGGCAGCGAGCATGACACCGCCTTGCCCAAATTGATCAGTTACTGTCTCCGGACGCTTATTACGGTTGCGAGCAACGTCGCCAATAAAGATGTCAGCCGTGGAATCAAGCAGACGCTGCCAAGCGGCCAATCCCTCAACACTTGCGGGATCTAATCGTTTGTTGGGTGACTGTGAGGACACGACTTCATAATCTCTAAGCCCTTTAGATTGGCGGGCCTCTTTATCGTCCGTCCATGTAGAAACAACGCCAATGCTGCCAAGATACGCCGTTTCATCTGCAACGATGCGCTGTGCGGCGCTGGCTATCCAATACGCGGCACTCGCGCATAGTCCGGAGGCATACGCCACTACCGGCTTGATACCCCGCGCAGCAAATACCTGCCCGGCAAGCTCATGCACGCCTGTAATTTGACCGCCTGGGCTATCAATGTGCAGCACAATGCCTTTCACATCAGCAGCGGCCAAAGCTTCACCAAACCGCAAAGCAATAGTTTCCACACAGGTTGCGCCGCATATTTCCGTAAAAATATCCGCACGTGAGAATATCGGCCCCATGATTGATATGACGGCCACGCCATCACGCATTAAGACGTTGCCGCTATCACGACGCACTGCAGGCGTGGAAAGTACAGCCTGCGGGTCTTTGGCGCTGCGTTGCGCTATACCCAGAATCAGCTCAAGGCCGTCCGGAGTTATTGCCCAGGGCTGACGCGCGATGGCTGAAAGCACCCTGTCACATTGCCGAGCGCTCATAGCCGCACCTCCAAAGAGTGATCAGGCATTGGCTTCCTCCTGGTTGATAAAGGTCGGCTTGGGCGCAGCAGGCTTGGCACCAGCCTTCAACCCTTCCAGGCGGCGCTCTTCGTCCTCGCGCTCATCAACTGTTTCGTCGAAATCCCTGCCGCTCTCGGCAAGGGCTTCGGAATACGTCATGAGGTGGTTTTCAAGTGCCGTGACAATGGCCGTGATTTCCTTGACCGGATCGATATACCCGCGGGACGGGCCGATCCATTTGGCCTTGGTGTACGCAAGCGGCGCGTCATAAAAATCAGGAGCAGAGGACGGGAATTTCAGATGCCCCGAAAGCCAAGCCTCCTCGATGACCATTGCCCAGATAGGTTGGCAGTAGTGCCGCGTGAGCCAGGAACGATAAAGCAGAAACACACGCCAGGCTTCCAGCAAGGCTGCGCGCGCAGAACTGTAGTTTGTTTTGCTGAAATCTTTGGCCAGAACCTCGTAAGGCATGTCGATACTGGCGGCCATAGCCCGGAGAACGAACTCGGAGAAGGCGGCAAAGTTGGGAGATGGGCGTGAGTTTTCAAGCACGTACGGTTTTTCATTGGGGTTGCCGTACATGACAGTGCCGCCGGCCACCTCTTCATAATGGTAGCTCTCGCCCTTTTCGTCCTGATCCTCATCCACATAGTCCGGCAGGTGTGAGCCCTTTTCCCGGCCAATAAACAGCGCTAGCGATGCAGTGACAACCTGTGCCAGCAGTTCGTTGTCCAGAGAGTCGGACAGATGCCGGAACAGGTTCATGCCGGAATTCAGCACAGAATGTCCACGGATCTGCTCATCTTCGGTGTAGCGGAAAAGGTGGAAACACCCAGGACGGTGACCGATGTGAGCAGGAATGCGGGTGAAATGTTCTGATGTGAGACTGGAGACGTCGAGGCTGCGATACCCGGAAACGGCATCGGGGGTTGCCAACCAGTACCATTCGGGTGCCCCGTGGGGGGCTAGCTGCACGCCGTCAACAATCGTCGGATCAAACTGGCGGTCAAAGGGTGTGCGCAACCTGGTTGGCTTTACATCCTGAAGGGCCAACTTTACGGGCCGCATCGGCTGATCAAGCACCACTGGCAGATGGAGCAGTTCGCCCATGCGCAGCATGGTGCGAAGCCCGAGAAACTGCATGTCCTCAAAATGGAGCATGCCGCGGACATGGGCTTGCGGCGTCCATATCGCCCACAATTCTTCAATCTCGTTCTGCAGATCAAGAGCCTGATCACGAGTAATGCCTAGCCGCTTGGCGTTAATATGCGACTGTGGTTTGAGTCCCGTACCGATAGCATTGGTGGTGATGGCGTTGACGCCGGAGCTGGCCGCCCAGTCGTTGCCGGTCAGATCTTCCGCCCGACCTTGAGCCAATGCACGCTCTGACGCCTGTTGCCCAAAAGTGCTGGTGAGCGGTGGCCGCCAGCCGGAAAGTGAGCCGCGCATGGTGCCGGCATTGCGTGATGGGGCAACGGGGGATGGCGCTAGACGGGCAGGTTTTACCATCTGCGCATCCTCGCCCTGACCTTGACAGGTCCATTGCAGCCAGAAGCAAGGGTGTCGATGATCTCAACGAAGCCCGCTATCTGCGCGTTGATTTCTGAAAGGTTATACCGCGTGAGCTGCCGTCCGCCGATGCTGTAGGACTGACCTGTGGCTGCAGCACGCTTGGCGTCTTTCCAAAGCTCGAGCTCGGTCTTGGCTTCATCGAGGGTATAGCCCTTATATCTGCGTTCGGTGTTGCTCATACCTCACGCAATTACACGGCAAGTAATTGCGTGTCGTGGAACTCGTGGACGTCGTGGAACTCGTGGACAAAAAAACTATGTTCCCACGCCTCCTGAGTCGCTGGCGTTTTCCATTCGTTCTCGCCACTGCCTGATATAGTTCTCGCAATCCTGACGGCGCACGCGGACTCCGCGGACTTTTCCGGACCTTTCTGCAGGCAGTTCACCGGAATTGACCAGATTATAAAAATGAGATTTTGAGCATCCCAGAATTCTGCATGCTTGCTGCCAGTTAACCGTTGTGTCCATGCTCACCTCCTGTTTCTCATGCTGGCCAGACGATCTGCGGCGCTGGCACCACGAGGCACTGTTCTGCTCTTGGGCGGGGCCGTTTGCGGCCTTGTGATGGGATCGGGCGTACTCTTGGGGGGACGTTTATTGCGCAACCCGAGTTCCCAGGCTCCCACCAATGCCATGATTTCGCAGTCCCAAAAATGGTTGGCCCGTTGCTTGGGGTTTTCCCATACCAGGGTTTCCGGGTTGAAGACCTCGGCGCACATCTCCCGCGCGTAATCCAGCAGCACACCGCCGGGCACTACCAGCCCTTCAAGCTTTTTGACGTTTGTGTGCAGCCAGAAGGTGCCGGGATCCCCGGGCTTGATGCCGAGTTTTTCCGCCAGGTCGCTTTTGAAAAACGTCGTGTCCACCCGGCGCAGCGTGATGCCGCCGGGTATTTTTATCTTGGCGCCCTTGTCGTCAGGGAAAAAGTCTATGTGCGAATAGCGAATGATGCCGTCCACGGTTTGCTTGCCCTGGTACGGCAGCGCCCGACGATGCTTGGCGCACCACGCGTACACGGCCTTGGTGCGACCCGGTGCGCCCATGGCGTCGATGACGGCCACCTTAACCTTGTGTACTCCCCCCAGAGGATCCCGATAGACACTCCGCCAGAGCAGCTCATCCAGAGCAGCAAAGGTCGGCGCTGTACCATGCTGCACCAGCCAGCTTTCTTCTTCATGCCCGTACCCGAACGCGCGGATCACATACCGGAAATATTTTGCCTGCGTGTCCACACCGGCCACCAGCGCGGCCACCTGGGGCCGACCTTCAACCGGGCCGGGCACAACTCCACGAGGACGGGTGTCACACAATGACAGGATCGCGTCCTCATCGCGCTCGGCATACTGCTCGGCCCACGCCTCAGCCTTGAACTGGTTCATGAAATTTTTGAGGTCCTTGAGCCGCTCACTCTTCTTCCATTTGAGAAAAGCGTGAGCCACCTTGGCCAACGAAACAAAGTGACTGATCCAAGCTGGAATGTGGAATCCAATCTTGCTGACCCGGTGCGTCTTGAGGTGCGTGAACAGCTCCAAGCCAGAAGCCCGTTCCACCCACTGCCCACGCCGCACGGCAAAATCCCGGGCAGCATCATCCCAGTGAGCGTCGCAATGCTCGCACTGGTAATAGACCAGGTCGCTGCGCAGTACGTCCTCCGGATCTTCCACACCATCGGGCCAACGGATGTTGTCGAACTTCATAAGCTGCAATGTGCCGCACACGGGGCAGGCAACCCACCAATCAAAACGGGCGTGGCACTCTTCCGTAAACGCAACCCATATCGGCCCGGTCTCGGTCGTCGGTGTTGAAATTTTGACAATGAGGCACCGGCCGCTCCAGGTTGTTGTGCGGTGTTCCGCCAACGCCTCTGAACTGGCTTCGTTGCGCGAGTCCTGATACTTGTCCAGCTCGTCGAGGATCAGTGTGCGTATGGGCTTGTTGCCCAGGCGCGCGACCGAACCAGACCAGCCAAGATATATGGACATGTGCCGCAAATTGATGCGGATGCTGGATTCATCATTGGTGGATCCGGTGAGGTGCCTACGCAGTCTGGGAGAATCCTCGAACATGGGCAAGATACGGTCCCGGGAATTGTCCTTGGCCGTATCCTTGTCCGGAAATACCACCAGCGCCGGCCCCGGGGCATGATCCGCCGCGTGACCAAGAAGGTTGAAACCCGCTTCGGATCCTGCCGTCTGGGGGGCTTTGCACAGGGCTATCATCTGCACCCCGGGCCAGCGCGCAGCATCCATGAGTGGGGCAAGGTACGGCGTGAAGACGTGTCGCCAGGTCCCCGGGATACTGGACATGCGCAACACGCGGTGCTTCTCGGCCCACACGCTCGGAGACTCCGCCTTGCGCTTGTACAGCACAAGACGTTCCCCGGCGCTGAAGCTGAACCGCGTGGATATACGGCCGCCGCATCGATCCACCAAGTGCTTCGGCATCCATGGCGGGATCTGACCTGCAATATGGCAGGTACGCGGGCTAGTCGGAGTTTTCTCCGTCATCTCCATCATCAATTGCATGAAGGTCTACCTCAAACTGAAGTTCACGCGAATAATCATTGCTCGCAGCGTCAATAAGCCGTTCCGCCTCTCGTACCAACAGTTCAGTCTTTTGGGTGTCGCCCCCCACAGCTTGCACCATGTCCAGAGCTCCGGCGCGGAAAGCTGATTTGAGCCCCGTGTTCAAAGCCACGGCCCGGCCAGCGAACTCCTGATAAACCTGTTCCCGGCTGACATATTGTCCGTCGATAACAGCATTTTTCTTTTCTTCCCGTACCGCCTGGGCTTCCTTGATGCGGATTTCCGCCTCATCTTTACGGCGCATGCGCTCTTCGGCATCATTAGCCCGGCCATCCGGCGTCGTGGTAAGGGGCAGGCCCCCGGCGTACTTGTCGACGTCTATCTGGCGGTAAGCCTTATCTTCCTTGCGCAGCAGACCTTTTTGGATGTCCGCATACAACTTGGATTTTGCAATCTGCCGGCCCTTCTCCTCCTGCAGGTATCGCAGGACCGCGCCGACATTCTTGAACACCTTGGCCTCTTGTTTTTCCGATTCCATTGCACTCTCCGCGTTTTCCAACATGGCGGTGGCGCGCTGGAGAGCGGCAAGGTTGGCACTGGAAGGGTCCTTACGGACCGCCTGTTTCGCCAGCTCTTTAGCCTGCAGCAGTACGGGGATGTCTGTACCCCGGCTCCTGATCAGCAGTTCCTCTAGTGCCGCCCCCGCTTCCGCGCCTGAAATTGTTTTACTTTCCGACATGGTATGCTCCTTGAGCGGTTAACTTTTTACGCTTCTCATAATTCCTCCCTCAGCAATACGTTGATGGGAGGGCAGACCGGACAAGCGCCAAAACCAACAGTGATAACATAGTTGATTAAGGCACAAAACGTCCTTTCCCGTTATATTTAAGTGCGGTGCGGTTCAGGTCTGCCCTGATCCTCTGCCAGGGGTGTTCATCAGTGCTAGTGATGGACACCCCGTTTTTACCGGCTTACCAGCTCGTCGAAGAGCAATCCGTCAGATTCGCGTAAAGCCTGCTTGCCGGAGAAATCCTGCCAGCGCACTATGTCCACCTGGGCATAACGCGGATCCAGCTCCATGGCGCAGCAACTGCGCCCCAGGCGTTCGCAAGCAATAATAGTGGAGCCGGAGCCGGAGAACGGCTCATATACAGTGCCGCCGGAACGCGAAGAATTAGACACGCAGGTTTCAACAAGCTCTACAGGCTTTGGCGTAGGGTGGTCTTCATTTTTCGGAGGCTTGGGCACGTTGATGACTGTGCCGGGCATCTCCTCAAGATTCAGGTTCTCGCCGGTCAACCGATATAGCCGCCCGTCCAACAGCAGCGTCCACGAACCATCTTCCTGCTGTACCGCTGCGGGCAGGTTGGCTTCCAATACCGTCTTCTGCTTGCGGTTCCCGTGCCACTTGTGCGCGGCACCAGGCTTCCAGCCGTACAAGATGGGCTCATGCTGCCACTGGTAGTCACTGCGTCCTAGCACGGCCTGCCCCTTGTTCCAGATGAGGCACGATGCAAACCGGAAACCGGCCCGCTTGAATATCTGCCGAAATGCCAGCCCTTCGCCGGCTTCGGAATGACAGACATATACCCCGCCACCGGGTACCAGCACGGCCAGCATCTGCTGCATGGACGCTAGTAGAAACGCCTCAAAATCGGCCGCTGACATCTTGTCATTCTTGATTTTTCCGGCACGGCCCTCGTAATCAACATTGTATGGCGGGTCTGTGAACACCATGGAAGCGGGCTTGCCAGCCATGAGCTGGCCCACGGCCAAGCTGCTGCAAGCATCACCGCACAAAAGCCGATGGCGCCCGAGCAGCCACAAATCCCCCTCGCGTACAACTGGAGCCGTGGGTACGGCAGGCAGAGCATCGGGATCCTTTTCCGTGGCCACGTTTTCCCGCAACAGCTTGTCGAGCTCCGATTGATCGAACCCGGTGAGCGTCACATCAAAACCGGCCTCTATGAGAGCCGTAATTTCTCCGGCCAGCAGGTCCTCATCCCAGGAAGCCCATGTAGCCGACCTGTTGACCAACAGACGAAAAGCCCTGATCTGCTCCGGCGTCATATCGTCGGCCAGCATCACCGGGACCTCACGCAATCCCATAGCCAAAGCGGCCTTAAGGCGCAGATGCCCGTCAACGAGTTCTCCCGTTGTGCTCAAAGCGAGCACCGGCAATCGAAAACCGAACTCGCGGATAACAGCAACCATACGGTCGATGGCATGATCATTCTTGCGGGGGTTGTCCACATAGGGAACAAGGCGTTCTACTGGCCACGTCTGTATAGTGAGATCAGGCATTGTTTTCCTCCGAATCGTCTAGTGGCGCGCGCATTTGTGGCGAGAGTTGAAAATCAACGATGCACTCAGGGTGGCCGCAGCACTTGCGGCAATAGTGATAATGAGTCCACCACCATTTTTTACTGACCTTGGGGCAGGTGACGACCATGTCGTCATTCACGTCTTTGCCAGCGAACGCCCTGCGCAGCTCCCCGATTGACGGGCAGCCTTTCGGCAAAGTTGCTTCGGACAAAGGAGTATCGCCCCCGGCATGAGGCCATCTGCGCGGTGAATTTTGCTTAGGTGCCTGGGGCTTGACAGCCGCCTCTTTGGGTTTGGCTTTTTCCCCTTCCCCCACAGGCTGTAGCCCAGAATCGGCAGGCCCCAAGCTCCCTGCGTGGGTGATGGCAAGAGACTCGGGCAGGGCGGCGCTGATCCAGTCCCCCAGATCGTATCCGGCCTTGTAGGTATCGCCGGGATCCTTGCCTTCAGGAACGGGCCAACGCCGGGCCTGGGCATAATGCTCTTGCCACCAGAGCCACCCCTGGTATCCGGGGCGGTTCCCCTTGCGGTCGGGTTTGTCAAAATCCAGAGCCACAAGAATCAAGGGAGAATCGCTCAACATCCCATGTGCCAGGACATCAGGCTTCCCACGATTGGTGAGCGCGGCCAACACCCCGACCTTGCCGCGGCAAGCGTGATGCACGGCGATGGCATCCAACTCCGCCTCAACCACAACCCATACGGCCAGGGAGGGGGCAACACCTATCGGCGGCAATGACATGGGGGCCTGCCCAGACCCGGTAAGCAACATGTACTTGGGGTCGTCGCCCTTGAGGTCTCCCTGTGGACGACGAATGCGGACGCGCAGCACTTCCTCGGGCTTATCCCAACTGGGCGTCCAAAGCGGAATGGTGAAGCCGCGTGGGATCCAGAGCACCCGGCGCGTCTTGCTGCCATCAGTGTTGACCTTGTCCGGCAGCCCGAATGCGCTGCGTGCGCGGTACAGGCAAGTGCCTGTTTTCCGATCTTCAGCATGCAGGAATCCGAGGCGGTGTTGTCTGACCGCATCAAGCGGCAAGCCGCGGCTGGCGAGATAGTCCAGGCCACGCTGGTATGCAAGTAGCTGCTCGTGGGCTTCCATCACCATTTTGGTGGCCTGATTCCGCCATTTTTCCGCAGGCACTGCCCACTCTGTGGGGACCCATACTTGCTTTTGCTTGGGCAAGCACAGGGGCCTGATGCGTCGACCGGATTCGGAGAGTTCAATGCGCAGCTCACGGCAGGCGGCCTTGAACTCCAGACCATCGGCGAACATGAGCAGGCTGATGACATCGCCGGTTTTGTCACACTTCCGGCACCACCACGTACCTGGCACACCCGCCTTAACAGCAACTTCGCCACCATCCTGATTCGGCCAGACCCGGAAACGATCATCACCACCACACACCGGGCACGGCGAGCACCACTCGCCGCCCTTGGCCATACTGATATGCCGGAGCTTTCCGTCTGCCACTCTGCTACGAACCAAGTCGAGAATCAGATCGCTCATTGGTGATCCTCCCAACGTCCCGACTCATCTCGCCTAAGGCTCTCTCGTATCTCCGCTTCTCCCAAAGACTTTTTTATATAGTGGGATGATGGGAGGATGTGTGTAGACACACGTGGGCGCGTGTCTCCCCCCTCTTGCGCGTACGGACGGTCTAAGGGAAAAGCTCCCAAGCTCCCAAAGCCTTGAAGTACGCGGGTTTCCGGGCCATCCAAAAAGGGAGTGGGCGGGAAGATGGGAGGAAAAGCGCGCATTATGACCGCCCCTTGGACTTTTTGGCCTCCTCGTCCTGGGCCTGGGCGTACTCAAGGGCAACATCGTCTTTGATTGTTACGCCTAAGTAATACATAACATTAGATTTTTTACTCGGAATACCCCGTTTTTCCAGCGTCTGCGTGACCTTTTTCGCCGAAAAAGCGTAGGTATTTCCGAGGGTTTTCTTGCACCACCAGTTGAGCGTAGCCACAAAATCGGACACGGCGGTCTTGCTGCCCCAGTCGTCGCCATCGGCCGGCGCTTCCTCCTTGTTGCAGCAGTCCTGCAAAAAGGCGCCAATATCGTCGAATTGCTCTCGTTGCTCCGCCGTGTAGGCCACGACTTTTTCCGGTGGGCAGAGGCCGTTCTGCAGGAAGTCCATGCAGCCTTCCACCAGGCGGGCCAGAATGCCGGAACTTTCTTTGGCCAGCTTGGCGTACATCTTTGGATCCCGAGGCCGTTCGTCCTGTGCCGAGGGTTTATCCACGAAGCGTATCGGCCAGTGCACTGCGTGCAGCCGGGTCCAGAATGCATCATCGTCGGACTTCATCCTGGGGAGTTCGTTGGTCAGGAAAAACAGGAGATGGGTCTGCTCCCAGGAAGTCATGAGCTTGTCCTGAATGCCGCGCGCTGTGATGATGGACCCACCAGTCAGGTCCTTGAGCTTGCTCATGGCGATGCGCTGAGACGCCTCCCCCTCAGATGCGAAGGCAAATTTCGCCCCGCGGAGCGCCATAATGTCTGGTTCAGGTTGCGAGCCAGAGCGCTGGAACGTCTGCTGCATCAGCATGGCCGTTGGAATTTTGATTGCCAGCCTGCTGCCCATCACATGCCGGGTAACCTTCATCAGAGTATCTTTGCCATTGCGGCCACGCGGGCCGTGGAAGATTGCCCAGATGTGTTCGTCGCGGGAGCCGAGCAAGCCATAACCGAGCAGTCGCAGCATATACTTGATCATGGTCTCGTCGCCATCAAAGCTCGAGCTGAGGAATTCGATAAACGTTGGGCTTGGCTCATCCAACCCCTTCCAGTCCGTTGGACAGACGTTCAGGATGTACTGCTCGGGCTTGCCAGGCGACAGCTCGCCGGTACGCAGGTCCACCACACCATTGGGGCAGGCCATGAGGAACTCTTGTTTATCGAGCTCGTCCCCCTCGATGTACATCGGATCCTCACGCAAGATGAGCGTGCACTCGAGCAGTTTCTCGCGCGCCGGCATATCCCGCAGCAGGTTGAGCCGTTTGTTGATGGCCTTCACCAGGTCCGACCCTTCTTCGGCCTCCGAACTTTCAACAAGGATGCGCTGGTACTCGTCGCAGACGTAGTCCACCGCGGCCAATGCTTTCAGGTTGTCAATGTCCTCCATCCAATGGTGGCCACTCCAGTAGAGCCACCGCCCCCAGAGCTTGACGTACACGTACTTCCCCCGGTGCAGCGCCGCGTAAAGGGTGGCATCACCGATGCGGTTATGGCGCAGGCACTGCATGAGGAAATCGAGCGGCAGCTTCTGCTCTTTTTTCTCAACAGGCGGCGCACTGGCCAATTCCTCCTGAACACGGGCGGCCACTTTGGCCTTGATGTCTTTTTTTGCGTCACTCATTGGGACACCGCCTTGCTATTTGTTTGCCTGTAGCGGAGCCACAGGCTTCCATTTTTCCGCGGGGAAATTCCAGACAGTACGCACGAACGCCGAGATGCACGCACCCTCACGCCGCAAATCGGGCCGGAAGGACCCGCAGGGGTGGGGGCGAGCATGGGAGCTTTTGGCGTGTCTCTCGAGAGGAGGGGGAAAGGGGGAGCGGGGAAGCGCGTCTCCTGGAGCGGGCTACGCCCACAAAAGGAAGCGGCCGCAATGTTCCCATGACGAAGGCCACCGGCAACGCCTACGCGTAACCGTTGGACATGGGACATAGCGGCCGCCCATACAGATACAACCCAAAAAGGAATAGCAAAGAGGGCACCCCGAAAGGTGGGGCTATGGTGGGGCCAATTTGAGATAGTGCAAAAACAAAACGGGCCAGCGAAGGAATGAACCTTTGCTAACCCGTTGTTTTTCTTATGGTGCCGAAGGGGAGACTCGAACTCCCACTCCCTTGCGAGAACTAGACCCTGAACCTAGCGTGTCTACCAATTCCACCAC